>Ga0209369_1001331_pt1 | contig 12820 bp, 7 predicted proteins | sample EBPBio142010_DNA_FD_185865 | JGI IMG/M metagenome (GOLD analysis project Ga0209369, IMG submission 185865) | Wastewater treatment Type I Accumulibacter community from EBPR Bioreactor in Madison, WI, USA - Reactor 1_10/4/2010_ DNA (SPAdes)... | ecosystem: Engineered > Bioreactor > EBPR >... | reverse complement strand
ACATTATCAGAAATAAATTGGTGGCCAGAATTTTTGCTACGGTAAACAGGGGAACACCCTATGTGGAATTAAATCAGTTTGCCGCTTGAAATAATTTATAAAAAACTTGTTTTTTATCTTGGAATGCAGCTACCCGAAGGTGGCGATTTTACGCACCAACTTTCATTCGGAGAACTACCGTTCAAATATACACAAAACTGTCCTACGAAGCACGTCACCGCCACTTTTGGGTAGGTGCTGTTATAGCCAGTGGTATGTCTACCGATATATAGTGTCCACCGTGGTTTTACCAATTTTCACAGTCCGTTTACTTGTCCCTAAAAACGATTTATTGTCTGTCGGCTATGAGCGGTCGGGAAAGATTTAATTTTTGCGAAGCGAGTGAATTTTACTGTCTTACCGTGCGGTTGATTTTGGCATACCTTTTTGTTTGCGGGTAGGCTTTAGCTCTTTGCCGCCCACAGGAACGAGGACGGCAATGTGCTAAAAGTGTGTAGGTACAAAAAGTATGACAAAAAGAAGCGTTGGCTTTATTTGTTCTATTTTACTCTTTGAAATTCATTAATCTCAAACTTGTCAAAATTACGATTAGCGTTACCCCAACGTCTGCTGCTATTGCGAAAACTAAGTTGCTGTAACCAATAAACGCAAGAGTTATAAAAATCAGTTTGACTGCTATTGCTCCAATAGTGTTGAATTTTATTCTTTGTAGCGTTTTTTTGCTTAAACGAATAAGAAATGGAATAAGTGAAAGTTTATCGTTCATCAATGCAATGTTTGCTGTTTCTATGGCGGTGTCGCTTCCTGCTGCTCCCATTGCTATCCCTACGGTGGATTGTGCTAATGCTGGTGCATCGTTTATTCCGTCACCTACCATTGCCACTTTTCCGTATTGCTGCAAAAGTTCTTTGATTTTTTCAGCTTTGTTTTCGGGCAACATATTTCCGAATATTTTTTTAATACCTACTTGCTCTGCTACATAGAGTGCTGCCTTTTCGTTGTCGCCTGTAAGCATAATGGGCTCAATGTTCAGAATTTCCAATACTTTTAATGCTGCTGAACTGTCGGGTTTTATTTCGTCCATTAATCCTATAATTCCTGCTACTCCGTTACCGAAACTTACCACCACACTCGTTTTTCCTTGTGCTGAAAGCTCCGCAACAATTTTTTCTGCTTCACTGTCTGTGTGTTGATGTTCTTTAATGAAATCCAACTTGCCTACATAAATTGTTTCGTCCTCACATACCAAACATTTTGCGGTTGCTCCTTTTCCCATCACACTTTGGAACGCCTCTGTTTTGTGTGGTTCAAAACCTTCTTTGCGGCTTGTGTCAACTATAGCTTGTGCCAACGGATGCTCAGAAAATATTTCTGCTCCTGCGGTGCAAGCCAGCAATTCTTCACGACTTGTTCCGTTTAATGGAATTACATCACTGACAATTGGATTGCCGTAAGTGATGGTTCGTGTTTTGTCTAATGCGATGGCTTTAATGTTTGCCAATACTTCCAAATATTTTCCTCCTTTAACCAAAGCTCCTTTAGCTGATGCGTTACCGATAGCAGCATAAATGGCAACAGGTGTTGAGATGACCAATGCACACGGACAAGCAATGACTAAAAGTGTTATTGCCTGTTGCAGCCAATGATTAAGGTCTAAGTGCAGAATAAAAACAGGAATGATAAACAAAAAAACAGCAAGTGCAAGCATTACAGGTGTATAATACTTTGCAAATTGCTGAATGAATTTTTGTGTTTCACTTTTATTGGCAGCCGCTTCAAAAGTGAGGCGAACGATTTTTGAGAAGGTGGTGTCCATAGAAAGTTTGGTTGTTTCCATTTCTATGAAACCATTTTTATTGAGAGTTCCCGCAAAAAGATTGTCGCCTGTGTGTTTGTCTTTTGGGATGGGTTCGCCTGTGATGGCAGCTTCGTCAACACTGGTTTCTCCCGAAATAATCTTACCGTCAAGCGGAATCATTTCACCAGGTTTTACCTGAATGATGGTTCCTACTGCAATTTTATCAATAGGAATTGTGGAGTTCTGTGATTTTACAAAAGCGGTCTTGGGTGCTTTGCTCACTAATTCATCTAAGGCAGATTTTGAATTTTCTATTCCAATATCTTCTAATCTTTCTCCCAATGCATATAACACAACCAAAACGGCTGCTTCGGGAAATTCTTTTAGATAGAATGCACCGATTACTGCTATCAGCATAAGCAAATTGATATTGCTGAACTGTAACTTGAAGATGGCCTTTACTCCATTCCATAAAACTTTATAGCCAATACCTAAAATAAAGGCTGCAAAAATAAATGGAGCATAAGGCATAGGTATGTTAATGCCGATAATGGATAAAACTTCTAATGCAACCACTATCGTGATTGCAAAAAGAAGAAAGAGGAATTTTTTATCGTTGTATGGTAATTTCATTGTTTTTGAATTTTAATATGGTGGGCGTGAGAACCTGATTATGAAAATCCTCTTTGATATGAGGAAAAAGAAATCAAGCCTCCGCCCATATATTTTTAGTTAATGTTCATGTCCTTCACCTTGATTGGTCATTTTAGCCAGAATGAAAAATGCTCCGTTTACCACCACTTTACTGTTGGCAGGTATTTCTTTGAGTATCGTTATTTCGCTGTAACCAACGTCTGTTGTTCCTTTTCGAACAGGTATTTTTTCAAAGGTTATCCCTTCTTCCTGATGGTCATGCTCCGCTTTTTCTTCTTCGTGTTTGTGTCCTTGTTCATCATGCTCGTGTTCTTCTGCTTCTTCCGCATGTTCGTGATGCTCATCTTCAGCATGAGCATCCGTAACAATAAAAATATAGTCTTGTCCTTCGTGGTTTACAATGGCATTGGTAGGCACTGCGTCAACCGTTGCGTTTTCTAAACTTACGAGTGCAGTAATGCTCATTCCGTCTATCAAGCCCTGCTTATCGCCTTTTACATTGGCATGAACAGCAACAGTTTTAGTATTGGGTTCAAAGGTGTTGCTGACTGCATAAACTTCTGCATCATATTCCTTGCCGGGATTATTGGTAAGCGTGAAATGTATAATTTGTCCGACTTTCAGTTTCGGTAAATCTTTCTCATACACATATAAGTCAAGATGTAGTTGGCTGTTGTCCACAATGTCTGCAATGGGCTTGTTGGCATCAACATAACTTCCAAGATTGACATAAATGTTGCTGATAATTCCGTTAATTGGGCTTCTGACACTGATAACGGATTGAATATTGTCACTTGTGAGTTCAGCAGCATTAATTCCAAGCAATTCCAATTGTTTTTTTAGGCTTGCTTTTTGAGCTTTCAGGGCATTTAGTTCACTCTCCGCTTCCTGTAGTTTTTTTACAGATGTCGCATTGCCTTGTTGGAGTTCCTTTTGTCGGTTGTACTCAATTTCTGCCAATGTCAGTTTAGATGAAACCGTTAAAAATTCCTCTTGCATGATAATGAAATTGGTATTGGAAAGTGTTGCCAATACTTGACCTTTACTTACCGTATTTCCCTGTTGAATTGGAAGTGTGTTAACGATTCCACCAAATAGCGAGGTTACACTTGCCTGATTGTTATTCGGAACACGTAAAAGCCCATTGAGTTTCAATGTGGCTGTAAGCTGCTTTTTTTCAATACTTCCGTATTCAATACCGATGGATTTTATTTGTTCTTCGGTAAGGGTTGCTGTACTGGAATTTTCGTGTTCGTCATGGTGTTCGGTTTCTTCTCCATGATTTTCTGTTTTATTTCCTGTGCAGGATGCCAACATGATGGATGTGGCTAATGCTGCGATATATAATATGTGTTTCATTGTTCTAAATTTTATTTACTGATTAAGAAATTAATGTTTACGACTGCCTGATTAAGTTGATTTACGGTTTGCAAATAAGTCAATTGTATGTCGGTGGCAGTTTGTAAAGCCGATAAATACTCAATGTACCCAATATCGCCACTATTAAAGCCGAGTGTTGCCGTGCTGATAATCGTTTCAACATTGGGCAAAGCAATCGTTATAAAGTAATTGTACTGCGACAGGTATTGATTGTATTGCTGAAAGGCATTTTGCAGATGGGTTTGTAGGTTCAACTTTTCGCTTTCTGCTTCTTTTTGCAATGCCTGGTATTTGTAATCCATTGATTTTATTTTTGAAGCATTACTGAAAAATGTCAGCGGAATGGAAACACCTACGCTGAACCCGTCAAAACGGTCATTTGCTCCAAAAAATACATCCGTTCCGTTCACCGTTTGTGTTCCGATTAAGGATTGGTTGAAATACCCCACCGTAAAGTCTGGCAAAGAGGAAGCCGTTTCTACTTTTTTAAGTTGTTCGGCTATAACGGCTTGTTGATACAACAATTTCAAAGAAGGATTATTGGCGATTAATGAGGTGTCTAATGACAAACTCAATGTAATGGGCTGATAATTTAACTCCTCTTTTAAAGTGAATTGTTCATTGGTATTCATCAACGTTTGCAGTGAAACATAGGCGGTATTTATTTCCCTTTCGGTTTGCTGTAACAAAAGTGAAAGCTGACCTCTTTTGGTCTCTGCTGTTGTTTTTTCCAATAAACCAGTTTCGCCTGTATTGTATCGCAATTCGGCTGCACTTACAAAATCACTGTACAAACTATCTAAAGCCAATAACCTTCTCTTAACCTGCTCCAAATATTGCAACTGGTAATACCAGTATTGTACCTGTGCCTTTATTTCATTTTCCGTTACCTGCTGCTGTAATTGACTTCCCTGCAATTCTGCCTTGTACAAATTGGATTTAGCGGAAAAATAAGTCGGAAACGGAATGGTCTGAGAGAGCTGAAATGCCCTGTCATTCTGAATACTGTTGTACTGTCCGAATTGAAAATTGACATCTGTTTTGGGCAGTTCAAACACCGACTTCTTCAATGTAGAAGAAGATTGAACATTGAGTTGCTGTGATTGGATTTCCAGGTTGTTCTGCAATGCAGTGGCAATGGCTTCATCAAGCCCTATGGCTTTTGTGGTATCGGTTTGGGCTTTAACCGTAGCAAATGAGCACAAGGCAAAAATCAAAATACTTGCTGTTTTTATGTTTCTTTTAACTCTAATCTTGGTTGAAAACAACAGGTACAGCAAGGGCAAAACAAATAAGGTGAGGAAGGTAGCCGTTACCAAACCACCAATCACTACCGTTGCTAAAGGTCTCTGTACTTCGGCTCCTGCACTTTGAGAAAGTGCCATTGGTAAAAATCCCAATGAGGCTACCGTAGCGGTCATTAACACGGGTCGCAAACGGATTTTAGTTCCTTCTTTTATTCTTTGAAGAATATCCGTCATTCCTTCTTTTTGCAGGTTATTGAAAGTTCCGATAAGTATAATTCCATTCAGAACCGCCACACCAAACAATGCTATAAAACCAACTCCTGCCGAAATGCTGAAAGGCATATCCCGAATAAGCAAGGCAAAAATACCACCAATGGCAGCCATAGGAATAGCCATAAAAATGAGTGTTGCCTGTTTGAATGAAGAAAAAGTAAAATAGAGCAACAGAAAAATCAATGCCAACGCTACCGGAACGGCAATCATCAAACGTGCAGATGCCGCTCTAAGGTTTTCAAATGTACCACCGTAGGTATAATAATAACCTTCGGGCAGTTTTACATTTTTGACAAGTTGTCTTTCAATATCTTCTACCACACTTTCAACGTCTCTGCCTTGTACATTAAATCCGATGACTATCCTGCGTTTTCCATCTTCACGGCTTATTTGTGCCGGACCCAGTTCCATTTTTATTTCGGCTACCTGCGATAGTGGAATTTGGGTTCCGTTGGATGCAGGAACATATAAATGGCTTACATCTTCAATATTGTTGCGATGCGTGCTATCCAAACGAACTACCAAATCGAATCTGCGTTCGTTTTCATATACCACACCTGCACTCCCACCAGCAAAGGCAGTACTGATAACGTGATTAATATCTTCGATGGAAACGCCATTGGTGGCAATTTGTGTTCGATTGTATCTGATTACAATTTGCGGAAGTCCTGCTACCCTTTCCACCATTGGCTCCGTAGCCCCATCAACCGTTTGAATGATTGATGAAACTTTGTTGGCATAAGTCAGGAGCGTATCCATATTTTCACCAAAAATTTTCACAGCAACATCCTGCCGAATACCTGTCATTAGTTCGTTGAAACGCATTTGTATAGGTTGATTTTTTTCAAAGAATACTCCCGGAATTATATTCAACTCTTCTTCCATTTCCTCCGCCAGTTGCTCATAGGTGATGTCTCTTTTCCATTCAGAGGGCTGTTTTAGAATAATCATCAGGTCAGTAGCTTCCGGAGGCATGGGGTCGGTTGGTACTTCTGCCGCTCCGGTTTTGCCCACCACCATTTTTACTTCATCAAACTCTTTTAAAATCCGTGAAGCTTGCATGGAGGTTTCCAAACTTTGCGACAAGGAAGAACCTTGAGGAAGAATGCAATGAAATGCAAAATCACCTTCCTGAAGGGTAGGAATAAACTCACCGCCCATTCGGGAAAAGAGGAAAATGGAAACTGCAAAAATTGCTAATGTTGCGGCAATAACACCTGTCTTAAAACGAATGGCTTTATCCAGTAATGGAGCATAAATTTTCTGCAAGCGATTCATCATTCGGTCGCTGATGTTCAATTTGTGTGATTCCTTTTTGGAAAGAAACTGGGCACACATCATAGGAATGTATGTGAAGGATAAAATCAACGCTCCCAAAATGGCAAACGAAACGGTTTGAGCCATAGGCGTAAACATTTTTCCTTCAATGCCCACAAGGGTCAGAATCGGGATGTAAACAATCAGAATGATAATTTCTCCGAAGGCAGCACTTTTACGGATTTTAGTTGCCGATTCAAGCACTTCTTTATCCATTTCCTGTTGATTGAGTTTGCCAAACCCTTTCCGTAAACCCAAATGGTGCATGGTGGCTTCAACGATAATCACCGCACCGTCCACAATCAAACCAAAATCAATTGCCCCCAAACTCATTAAGTTGGCACTAACGCCAAAAACGTTCATCATGCCCAAGGCGAAGAGCATGGATAGTGGAATGGCAGAAGCAACAATTAACCCGGCACGGAAGTTTCCAAGAAACAAAACCAAAACAAAGATTACAATCAACGCTCCTTCTATCAGGTTTTTTTCAACTGTCGATACAGCACGGTTTACCAAATCGGTTCTATCCAAATATGGTTCAATAACTATGTCATCAGGAAGCGATTTTTGTATGATTTTCATTTTATCTTTGACACGGCTAACCACTTCTGCACTGTTTTCTCCTTTCAGCATCATTACCACACCACCCACAGCATCCACTTCTCCGTTATATGTCATGGCTCCGTAGCGAACAGCATTGCCAAAGCGGACTTCTGCCACATCTTTAATCAAAATGGGAATTCCCTTTGCGTTGGTTTTTACTACAATGTTGTTGATGTCATCAAAGGTGCTTACCAAACCAATTCCCCTGATAAAATAGGCATTAGGTTTTTTGTCAATGTATGCACCGCCTGTATTTTCGTTGTTCTTTTCAAGAGCAGTAAAAATTTCAGTAATGGTTACCCCTAATGAAAAAAGTTTGTCGGGATTTACCGCCACTTCGTACTGTTTTAGTTCTCCACCAAAACTGTTAACCTCTGCAATTCCGGGTGTTCCGTACAACTGACGAGCAACAATCCAGTCTTGCATTGTTCGTAAGTCCATAGCATTATATATATGCTCACTTCCCTTTTTTGGATGAATAATGTATTGATACACTTCACCCAAACCAGTACTAACCGGAGCCAGTTCGGGAGTTCCAATTCCTTTTGGGATTTTGCTTTCGGCTTCTTTCAGTCGCTCATTTATCAATTGTCGGGCAAAATAAATATCCACTTTTTCATCAAACACAACGGTAATGACCGATAGTCCGAAACGTGAAATACTCCGCAACTCTTCAAGGTCGGGAAGGTTGGCTATACTTTGCTCGATAGGAAAAGTTACTAATTGCTCTACCTCCTGACCTGCAAGGGTAGGGCAAACGGTAATAATTTGTACCTGATTGTTGGTGATGTCAGGTAAGGCATCTATGGGCAGTTTTCCGGCACTCCACACCCCCCAAATAATGAGTGCCAAGGTCATCAGTGCGATGACCAGCTTATTTTTTATGCTGTACGCAATTATTTTATCTATCATGAGAATCAGTTTAATGAATAATACAAAAGCACACGTGAGTTTCAATAACTCAGTCCGTTGTTTGTTCCGTTGTGGAATCGGAGCATCAAAAATTCATTAACTGATTTTGGGCGGTTGCCAGATTTTAGAGAAAGCTCCTGAAACGAAAGAGGCTTTATAAATGGAAAGGTTTTTAGACGGATATTGTACGTGTGAGGGAAGCGATACAAAAAAATCAGGCGCAGTTACCGAATGTCCGCAACAGGCACAAATGCAAAAAGGAGAGCAATTTTCAGTATCTCTATCATGATCCGAATGGTCGGTATTTGCGAAAGTAGATTGGTCTGAACCCTGAAATTTACAGTCATCTTTGTCGCTGCATGGCATAACTGCCAGAGCGAAGAAATAAAAACTGAATATGAGTGCAAGATACTTCACGGTGCAAATGTAAGGAAATTTACGAACTTTCAATTGGAGCGATGGCAGAATTTTTTGGAACGTGTTTTTGATGTGGGTAGGGTTTAGCTCTTTTGGAGGTGGTGCGAAGCAAGTTTTAAAAATGCGTATTTTTTCCTGACTTCCGCACTTTTTGAAACGACCTTCTGAAAGGCCTGATTTTACTGAAATTTTTTTTTTGACTTGGGTGTTAATTTGTAATTTTTACCTTTGTTTGGTGTTTATACGTAAGCTAAAATCACCCAACGGAAAAACCTACATTCAGGTAGTGGATAAGAGTGGAGGTAAGTATCGGGTTTTGCAAAGTTTTGGCGCATATCAAACAGATGCTGAGAAGCAACAGTTGCTTAGAAAAGCTCAAGACTGGATTAGCCATCAATCTAAAACGATGGAGCTTGATTTTTCAGATTCAGCAAGTTATCTTGATGTGTTTTTTGACTCCATAACCAACATGAAACGTGTAGGTTATGACCTTTTATTGGGGAAAATCTTTGATCAGATAGGCTTTAACGCGATTAAAGATCCTTTTTTTAAAGAATTAGTTCTAGCTAGACTAGCTTTTCCAAAAAGTAAGCTTAAAACAACGGAGTTTTTGTACCGTTACAAGCAAATTGAGTGGAATGAAGATCAATTGTATCGATATTTAGATAAACTTCATTATAGTCAAAAGGAACTAGTGCAGCAGATTAGCTACACACACCTTAGAGTTGTTTAAAAATAATATTGGTATTGTATTTTATGATGTGACCACATTATATTTTGAAATAGACCAAGAGGATGAACTTCGCAAAACCGGATTTAGTAAAGAAGGTAAACATCAAAATCCACAAATTGTACTAGGACTTTTGGTGAGTAAAAATGGTTACCCATTGGCCTATGAAATTTTTGAGGGGAATAAATTTGAAGGGCATACTATGCTTCCAATCATAGAGGCGTTTAAACATAAATACAACCTGAAGCAACTGGTAATTATAGCAGATAGTGGTTTACTATCCAGCGCTAATATCGATGAGCTAATAGCTAAGAAATATGAGTTTATTCTTGGTGCACGAATTAAGAATGAGAGTAAATCCATCCGGGAAAAAATCTTGTCTTTAAGACTAAATCATGGAGAAAGTACAATTATAAAAAAAGACCAATTAAAACTTGTGATTAGCTATTCAAATGACCGTGCTAAAAAAGATGCATACAACAGAGAAAAAGGGCTTAAAAGGCTTGAAAAACAGATAAAGAAAGGGCGGCTTACTAAAGCGAATGTAAACAATCGTGGATATAACAAATTTTTAAAGCTAGAAGGAGAAATTGCTGTAAGTTTAGATCAGGATAAGGTAGTGCAAGATAGCCAATGGGATGGATTAAAAGGATATATATCCAATGCAGATCTAACAAAGAATCAAATTATTGAAAACTATCAACATCTGTGGCAAATCGAAAAAGCGTTTAGAATATCTAAATCAGATCTTAAAATCAGGCCTATATACCACCGCCTGCAAAGAAGAATAGAGGCTCATATCTCCATCACTTTTGCTGCATATAAAGTGTATAAAGAATTAGAAAGGCAACTGATGGAAAAAAATGTGAAATTAAGCCCTAGTAAAGCGATTGAAATAGCTGAAAACATTGTAGAAATATCTATCAAGTTACCTCAAACTGGAAACATCAAATCAAAAGTACTTCTGCTTACCGACGAACAAAAAATGCTAAATCGCATTTTTGACTTTGGGTGTTAAAATGAGGAAGTCAGGAGAATTTTTTGGAACGTGTTTTTGATGTGGGTAGGGTTTAGCTCTTTTGGAGGTGGTGCGAAGCAAGTTTTAAAAATGCGTATTTTTTCTACGCATTTTTAAAATTAACCTGCAAATGTGCTAAACGAAGCGTGGGACAAGGACCGTGACAAAAAATTGCGGGTAGGATTGTTTCTTTTTTCCTCTTTTTAGGTGCGGTGGGGCAAAAATTAAATCTTTCTTGGGTCGGTCTGCGTGTCGCCAGTTTTTCTGTCTACCATAACGGTATTTGGTCTGTCCTGTTAAAAATTGCACAGTCATTTTCAATGTTGCACGGTCGTCCTACCATTGGCTATAACTTGTTTATAAGTCTAACAAAACCATACTTATCCACACCTCATCTGTTGGATAAGCCTGATAAACGTCAGCGTTTATTTTTTCTTAAAAGTATGTTTTTTTCAGTAATCTTCAAAAGGCTAAACGGATAGCTTGCGTGTTTTAATCGTGAAGATGTGTTTTGATAAATAAGGTCGAAACTTTCATTGCATCAACTTGTTTAAAAACGACTACTGTTTAAATTCAGCCCTAATTCAAGCTTGCAACGCCTCCTCCCCTGCTTGGCTTTTATAATTTTGAATACAGCGTTTTTTCATCTAAAACCATATTAACTGATATAGCCTGGCTTACATCTGGCCGAGATACGCAAAAACACTAAATCGTTTATCAACACGTATTAAGTTATCAATTAATCCCAAGCAGCTGTCCAGGTCGCGATAACAAAATGGGGCATCTGTCTTTATATTATCATTCGCAATCATTTCAGGGATATAGATTTTTTCCCTCAAAGCATCATAATCAAATGCGGCTGCATATTCTTTTGCTTCTCCTCTTGACATTACCCGGCCGGTTCCATGGCAAAGCGAGTTGTATGTTTTTTCAACTTCACTTGTTGCAGAAATCAAAACCACATCACCATTCATATTGGACGGAACAACCGTTTGTTCACCGGGACTTACTTTTACCGCTCCTTTCCTTATGATTACTCCGTTTTCAGTTATTTCAAAATGATTATGGTTTTTATCTAAGATTAAGTTAAGTCGTCCAAAATACTTTTCCAATATCTTAAAGATTGCAAAGCGGTTATCTTTTGCCCATTCACATACATCATAAAATTTGGTATCAAATTTTTCCGGTTGGTCAATCAGGTGGTCAACAAGTTTAGATTCGTTTCGCGAACCCGTATGTATGAGAAAATAAAGTTTGTCATCTGTATAGGACTCTAACGCATCAAGAAAGTGATTACCTGAACCAAGATCACCCAGTTTGCCTTTATTTGCCTGAATGTCGTAATAAATCTTGTCCCACTTTTCTTTTTTAAAATCTTCTTTCGTTAAGTCCGCCTCACACATTAACATTCCGCAACCGCAGTCTGATATGGCAAATTTCCTCCAATCCTCTTGCTCGGTGTAAACTACGGTTCCTGTAGGAAGCGGTGATTTCCCCGGACAAGCATCAGGAAAAAAAATCACTCGTTCTGCTTTAAGGTCGTGTGGCAGCCAACCATAAACCTTATTCAAAGGTTCGGCTGAATAATTGATAACTTCCATTTTAGTTCTTTTCTGTCGGCGAGTTCGTTTTACTATGGTTAGCTCTACCGGATTACAGCCCTAAACCGTTATTGCTACGTCAAAATTACGCATTTGAATCATATTAAGCGCTGAACGGGTTCGTTTTTTCGTATTTCGCCCTGCGCCAAACAAACATTCTTAAAATCTACTACCCCAAAAGAAGCCAACTGTTTACTCGCCTCTTAAAAACAAATAAAAAAATCGCACAAAAGTGAAATAATGCAATAAAAAAAGTGCCCCAAATTGGCACAAAATCTTGCATGGGTGCTAACACGCTCAAGATGAGATTCAGTAAATACAAAACAGAGGCTATAATAGGCGTAAGCTTTAACCAGGCTATTTCATTCATCCATAAATATATTGAACATGTAGCTAAATACGGTATGTACAGCACCATCATAAAAAAATCAGCTGATATGGATATTCTTTCCCAGCAGCTTTGGCCAACACATCCATCCTTGGGTAAAAATACTTCAGCGTACGGAACAAATGGAATTAGAACGGAAATAATCACGAATATTATCTTAATTGACAATATGATATATTTTTTATTCATAGGATTAAATTACACTGTTGATTTTTGATGCACAAAAAATGATTGCAAAACGATGTTGTTAATGCAAAACACACACGTTAGCCCAAACCCCTTAAACCGCTTGTTTACTCCATTATTTCTAAAAAGTCAGCTCAATTTTTCATTTTGGGAGGGTTGTGCAACAGCTACCGCTGTTAGTGGCTGGGCTTCTTTGTTTTCCGTCTGTCAGCAACATTTTTTGTCCTGCTGAATTGGTGGACAAGCAACACTTCCGTAGCTACAATAAACACAGCAGTCGCCTTGTTTTGGTTTTA
>Ga0209369_1001329_pt1 | contig 12825 bp, 6 predicted proteins | sample EBPBio142010_DNA_FD_185865 | JGI IMG/M metagenome (GOLD analysis project Ga0209369, IMG submission 185865) | Wastewater treatment Type I Accumulibacter community from EBPR Bioreactor in Madison, WI, USA - Reactor 1_10/4/2010_ DNA (SPAdes)... | ecosystem: Engineered > Bioreactor > EBPR >... | reverse complement strand
ACTCCTCGATCGGCGACGTCCCGCCGGCGGAGTTCGCGGCCCGATTCACACCTCAACCGAAGGCCGAATTTTCCAGTTCTGCTCGGACCTGATTTTGGGAGGAGGTCACTGGTACATCGAGCCCGCCGAAATCCAGCGCGACCTCGACGCGTTCCTGCGCTACTACAACCTCGAACGCAGCCACCAGGGCTACCGCCTGAAGGGCCGAACGCCCACTCAGGCGCTACGCGAGGCGCTCGCGATCCAAACCCTGCCGCCTGTCGTTCCCGAGCCGGAGGTGACACCAGAAACCGAACCCGACACACTCGCCGCGTAACCGCCTCTGCCGAGGCCCGGGTGTCGGGTAATTACTAAACTTGTACAACCTTACAACTCCTCCAATAAATTAGAAACTGCAATCAGCCCAAACTCGGCATCGAAGTACTTCATTAAGCGCACGGCTTGTTCTGTAGTGTCGGCAACTAGATCCTCAAGCGACAAAGAGACATGCATGTTCGTTCCTTCTGGCCAAATTATCCGATCTTTTACTCTTAGCATCCCGCCAGCCAAATGGCCGCTAGGAATCGCACTGCCTTTTGGCGCAAGCATCAAACAAATGGTGTCGCCTATTTCTGGGAGAATTGAGAAATTAATGTCGCCCTCTATATGACCGATCGCGTCCCCGTTCACGGTGATAACCGAAAAATCAATATGCGTTCTCATAGCGGTGCGCTCGGTACGTAAAGTGTGGCAGCCAAAGCTATTTCCTCAGTCATGTCGCAGCCGGCCTTTGTCCCATATGAAATCATCGCGGCAATGTTGGATAGCCTTCCGTTGAGATCATTGGTGTGGGTTATCCAGCCATTACCTCCAAACATGCCTCCCTCATCTCTCAACATATTGTTCATCTTTAGCTGGGCCATAACAATAGCTTGTTTCGTTGCTGCTTTTAGATTTCCACATGGATCCTCTTGATCGTTGCAATACCTGCTTTTTGCACGCTTTTCTAGCGAGGTCAGCTTATAGTCCTCGATAGGAGAATAAGTCACTGTGCCAGGCGCAATACAGTCTGCAACCCAGCACCATGTTGTTGCTACGATGCCCGCACCCAAAGAAGCCGGAGCGTAGTTCGTCGGTTTTGTTATCTGAGCATCAGCTCCTGCGCACACGGACGGATATCTTGTGCAAAACGAATCTACAGTTGTTACTGCCAAGCCGAAGCGATCCAGCCAGACACTTGGGTTCGCGCGTCCATATCCATACGTGCTGATCCCACCTCCCAACCCGATCGGATCACTCTGCACATACCGTCCGGTGTTCGGATCGTAATCCCGGAAGTAGTTGTAGTTCAGCTCCGTCGCCGCGTCGTAGCGTTGACCGGGGAAGCGCATGTCGAGGGTGAAGGCGATGCCGTCGGCGTCCGGGTCCTCGTTCGGGGCGCTGTTGCCGAAGGCTTCGCCCTGCAGGTCCCAGCGCCACACCGCCACGTCGCGGTCGGGGTCGATCGCGACCCGCGGGCTGCCCAGGGCGTCGGGTTCGAGGTAGTACAGTGTCTGGTTCGCGCCGGCGCCGACCAGCAGGCCCACCGGCAGGTCGTCCAGCCAGATCGCCTGCTGCAGCGCGTTGCCGGCGGCGTCGTAGTCGCCCAGCCAGTGGCCGCCTTCGTCGTAGACGGTGTGGACGGTCTGGCCGCTGCCGTTGCGGTACACGCGTTCGCCGCGGGCGTTGTAGAGGTAGCTCATCGCGACCACGCCGTCGCGCTTGACCTGCTTCATGCGTCCGGCGTCGTCGTAGGCGAACTCGCGCACGTTCGCGGGCGCGAACGCCTGCGTCTGGCCTGCCTGCGCGGCGCGTGCCTCGGGCGTACGCATGCCGCGCGCGTTGCGCTTGGCCGTTCGCTTCGCCTGCGCGCGCGCCTGGAACTGCGCGCGCCAACTGCGCGGCTGCGTGCGTGCCTGCGCCGGGCGACTCGCCATCGGCGGCGCGATCGCGGCGGCCGCACCGCCGATCCGGATCGTGTTCCCGGCCGCGTCGTAGGCCCGGTTGACCCCACCCACGCTCGCGAGCCTGTGCGAGCCCGCCGCGTACACGTAGCTGCGCGTCGTCCCGGCCGTGTCGGTGGTGCGATCGCCCGTGGCGTTGTAGGTGTAGCCCTGCAGCAGCGCGCTGCTCGCGCCGTCGCGCACTTCGGTCAGCCGGTCCAGCCCGTCGTACCCGTAGGTGCGCTTCGGCGGATCGGCCTGGCTGGCGTTGCGCAGCGATGTCAGGTTCCCCGCCGCGTCGAACCAGTACCCCTCGTTCAATCCGCCCGCGCGGGCGTCCTCCGCGAACCCCGGCCGGCCGGCCGCGTTGCGCGAGTGGGTCAGCTTGCGGCCGTTGCCGTAGGTCCACCACCACGCCGGGCCGTAGGGATAGTGCGTCGTGCCCTGCACCAGCGTCTTCACCTGCCCGCTGGCCAGGGTCACCGTCAGGTCCGTCGCCTGGCCGCGGCGGTTGCGGCCGATCCGCACCCGCGCCCCGTCCGGATACGTGATCCCGTACACCGCCGCCACCGGCGCGCGCGGGCGCATCGGCGCATCGCCGCCGGTGCGCACCCGCGGCGCGTGGTCGTAGCGCACCGTGAACGGGCGGCCCTGCGTCGTCTGCACCTTGCGGGTCAGGTTGCCGAAGCGGTCGTAGCAGAACGCGGTCTCGCCGCTGGCGTCGGTCATCCGCGCCACCCGGCCGACATGGAAGCGCTCGCCCGTCGGGCACGCGGCCGGGGCGGTGTCGTAGGCGAACCCGAGGTTGCGACTGGTGTCCGGATAGGTCACCGAGGTCACCCGGTCGAGCGCGTCGTGGCCGTAGGTTGCCGCAAGGTTGCGCGCATCGGTCCGCGTCTTGAGGTTGCCGGCGCTGTCGTAGGTCGAGGTCGTCGTGCCGGTGTCCGGGCTGCTCAGGCCGAGCAGGTCGCCGAAGCCGTTGTAACTGTAGGCGGTGTTGAGGCCGCCGGGGTCGGTAACCTGCACGATCCGGTCGAGCGCGTCGTACTGCACCTGGGTCTGCGCGCCGATCCCGCCGACGTTGCGCAGCGTCGTGCGCAGGCGGCCGAGGGCGTCGTAGGTGTGCGCGGTGTCGCGCAGCAGCGGGTCGCGCCCGGAGGTGAGGTTGCCGACGGCGTCGTAGCCGAAGGTCGTGCTGTGCGACTCGCCATCGGTCACCTGCTGCAGGCGGCCGAGCGTGTCGTACACCCGGGTCAGCGTCAGCAGCACCGCGCCGGTGTAGCTGCGGGCCTGTTCGCCGACCACGTTGCCGGCCGGATCGAGGGTCAGCTCCAGCCGGTTGCCGTCGTGGTCGACGATGGCCGTGAGCCGTTGCAGCACGTCGTACTCGAACGTCGTCGCGCGGCCGTCCGGCAGCACCATGCGCTGCACGGCGCCGGCCTGGTCGTACGCGATGCGGGTGACCTGGTCGTCGTATTCCACCGAGGCGTCGGCGCCGCGGACCTTGCGGGCGATCACCCGGCCGCGGACGTCGTAGCCCAGGTCGGTCACGATGCCGTTGGCGTCCTTCATCGACAGCACCCGCCCGGCGCCGTCGCTGGCGAGGATCTCCAGCGTCTGGCCCAGCGCGTTCGTCGTCTTCCACAGGTCGCCCTTGCGGTAGGCGCAGGTCGTCGGCGCGGTGGCGCAGCCCGCGGCATCGGCCATGCGGTAGCTGAAGGTGGTGGTGTCGGCCACGTCCGTGCGCGGGCCGTCCACGGACTTGAGCAGGCCGATCGTCGGGCAGCCGCCGGCGTTCACGTCGGCCTGCTCGCAGTAGGCCAGCGTCGCGGTGCGGGTGGCGCTGGTGGCCGGGTCGGTCGCGGTGGTCGAGGCGAGCTGGCCGCGGGCGTTGTAGGTCCAGCCGGTCTTCGCCTTCAGCGCGCCGGCGGCGTCGCGCACGCGCAGCTCGGTGAGACGATTCAGCGCCGGATCGCGCACGAACTCGGTCCGCCGCTGCTCGGGCTTGCCCACCGCCTCGACCACGGCGGAGCGCCAGGCGTCGGTGGCGTCGTATTCGTAGTCGGTGAAGGTGCCGAGCCGGTCCTTCTGCCGCTGCAGTCGGCCCTGCGCGTCGAAGGTCTGCGCCTCCTGGCCGCTGGCGCCGTCGGTCGTCATCGCCGTGATCCGGCGGTACAGCCCCGGCTCGATCGTGTAGCTGCGCGTGTCGCCGGTATCGCCGACGACCGTACTTTGGGTGTCGCCGGGATACGCGACCGTGGTGACGTTCTGGGGCGTGCCGAACGCGCGGCTCTCGATCACCCGGCCTTCGGCGTCGTACTTGAACGAGGCGTAGCGCTGGCCGTTCTCGGCGATGATGCCGGTCAGGTGGTGGCGTTGGCTCGTGTCGCCGATCAGTCCCGCCTCGGCATAGCGATATCCGCGCACGCGACCGTCCGGATACGCGACCGAGGTGAGGTTGCGCTCGGCGTCGTAGCCGTAGACCACGGCCTTGCCGTCCGGCAGCACGATGCGGGTGAGCATCTTGCCGGCGTCGTACTGGAACCGCAGCGTCCGGCCCTGGCCGTCGGTGGCGGTCGCCAGCAGGCCGTTGGCGTAGCCCAGGGTGACGTCGAGGCGTGGATCGGCCGGCTGGCCGACCTTCAGCAGCACGCCGTCCTTGTCGAACTCGCGGTACTCGCCGTCGGGCAGCCGCAGTCGCCAGCGCACCGCGCCCGAGGCGTAGGTTTCCAGCACCTTGTCCACCGAGTTCTCGCCGCGCCAGCGGCCGGACGAGACCAGCACGAAGCTTTCGTAGACGCCGGTGTCGTCCACCAGCCCGGACGGACCGGACGAGGTCGAGATGCCGCTGATCCGGTCGTCGAAGGTGTGGCTCCAGCCGATGCCCGAGCCCGGGTTGTTCCGGAAGGCGTGGTAGGCGTGGTAGGTGCGGGCGAAGGTGCGGCCGGCGAACGTGAAGTCCGGTTCCCGCCGCGCCTTGTCGCCGGTCGCCGGATAGCACGGATACGGGCCGACCGGACAACTGGCGACCTGCTTGACCGGACCGGTGATCGTGCGCGTGCCGCCGTCGTATCGGCACAACACCGGCAGGGTCAGGTCGTCGTTGCCGTCGTTGGGCGTGAAGTCGGTCAGCCTGGTGTAGCCGGCGGGGCAATCGAACGTCGCTTCCCGGCGGATCCGGAAGCGGAAGACATCGCTCGTGCCGCTGCAGGTGCGTTGGGTGCTGTAGCGATGGTCGCCGTAGTCGACGATGCCGTGACCGCTGGTGTTGACGACGGTCTGGCCATCGACGGTCTTGTACGGCGACACGCCGAAGTCGTCGGCGAGGACCGCGGAGGCGAAGGTGCAGTCCGGATAGAGCTGGCGATACTTGTCCACCGTCTTCGAGACCAGTTCCGCTTCGCTGGCGCACCAGTTCGGGCGATTCGGATCGCTGCCCGTGGTGCATCCCTGCCCGCCGCTGACGAGATTGCCGTCGGACACGCCGGTCAGATAGGTCGTCGCGTAAAGCGCGCCGGGCTGGTCCTTCACGCCGTAGTCGTAACGCGCGCTGCCGTTGGTCGGCACGCTCAGCAGGTAAGGATCAAACTGCTCCAGCAGCGTGGCGACGCCCGCATTCTCCGATGCGGTCCGCATCGCCTGCTCGGCCTTGTCCAGCGTGTTGAAGCACTGCTGCGTCGCGCCGTTGTAGCAGTACTCCGCCGCGGTCTTGGTCGCGACCTGCGCGAGGGCGCCGGCGCCGGCGAGCAGCGCCAGCAGGCCCAGGGTCGGCCACAGCCGGCGCCGCGAACGCACGCGATCCGCGATGGCGTGGAACAGGGGGCGTTCGGAAGTTCCGGGCATGTCGCGCGCTCCAGGCAGACACTGCCGAAGGCGCAGCGACTGACGTCGTGGCCGGAAGAAAGGAAAGGAGTGGGACGTTGCCGGCAAACAAGGCGGCAATGAGCAGGTTTCCGGCCTGGGCCAGGCAGCATCGGGACAGCACCAATGGCCTGTTGCGACCCATTGGAGCAGATCGCAACACGCGTCACAAGCAGAAGCTGCCTATCGCGATGCGGGAATCGATCGCGATGCCGGCATCGCCGCGCGCGGCAGCCTGATCGGCAGCGCCCGATCATGCTGCGGATGCGTTGTCGTGTCGTCTGCGTCCGCGGTGGACGCCAACGTTTGCATCCACCGGATGCGAGGCGATCCACGCAGCGCAATCGGATGCGGTAAGCGACGCGCGCGATCGCGTGCGCGCGTCGCCCCGTCCTGTCTGCATCGCGTCCGCGGCCGGAAGGACGCGGACGCGGGTGCGATCACGGCTCGAGCAGCAGCGCGTAGCGGAAGCCCGTTTCGACGCCGTCGCCGCCCCGGCGCGAGACGTAGCTGCCGTCGGGCAGGCCGACGATGGCGCGTTCGCCGGGGGTTTCGCCGACCAGCTGGGTGGTCTTCACGAACGCGCTGCGCTTGGTCGTCACCACCTCCAGCGGCGCCGGCAGGGCGCCGCCGGTCATCGCCTGCACCAGCGCGTGCGATTCGCCCAGCACCTGGTCGAGCGCGCTGCGCATGCCGGCGCAGTCGGATTCCGACAGCAGCGACCCGCGGCGCATGGCCTCGCTCTGCGGCGTCCACTCGTCGCGCTTGGCTTCCTTCAGCGCCCGGTTGTGCTGCGCGAGCGAATCGACCACGTATCTGCGCTCGCTGCCGTTCTTGCCGGTGAGGCCTTCCTGGTTGAGCCGACGGATCAGCGGGCCCAGGTTCAGCGCCGCATAGCGGGCGTTCTCGTCGGCGATCATCCGGTCGATGTCCGCCTGGGTCTTCGGCGCCAGTGCGAGGCGGTCGCTGACCGCGATCAGCGTGTTGTGCCACGCCGGCTTGCGCTCGGCGCGGGCGTCGTCGCCGTCGGGGATGTAGGCGCTGGCGTCGACGCTCGCGACGAGCGCCGAAAAGTCGGTCGCGAGACTGACGCTGGCGAGGACCTCGTAGCGCGGCGTGCGCTTGCCGACGATGTCCGCGATGCTCTGGTCCGGCTTCAGCATGTGGACCTGGATCTGCGCCTGCGGCCACGCGGCCTGCAGGTCCTGGGTCAACTGCGCGGCGAGGCGTTCGCCATAGGGGAGGTCGCAGCCGGCGTTGGCGACGCTGCCGAAGGCCTGCCGCGCGAAATTCTCGGCCTGCTCGCGCAGGCTCGCGTTGACGATCGCGCTGGCGAGCGCGCCGCCGACGGCGTTGGCGCCGATGCTCTGGCCCACCGACATGCCGGGGTAGGCGCCGACGTAGTTCGGTCCGGCGACGCTGACGTACTGGAACGCGACCTGCGGCCGGATGCGATCGGGCACGATGCCGACATGGATCGGCAGCGCGGCGACTTCGGTCGCGCGCGCCGGGGTATAGCCGACCGGCGGCGGCGCGGCGGCAGTGGCGGTCGCGGCCGCACAGGACAGGGTGAGGGCGAAGGCGGAGACGGCGATGCCGATGCGTTGGGACGACATGTGATTTCCGGGTGTCGTGGATGGAAGTGGAAGTGGAGTCGAGGGGGCAATTCCCGGATCGCGCGCGTGCCGGCGTCCGGGGGCGATCTCAAGGTGCAATCGTTCGCCGCTCAATCCCCGCGGCGGTCCGGGCCGTCTTCCCTGCGTGCCGCTTCGGGACTCACCTTCTCGATGGTGTGCCGCAGTTCGCGGCCGAGGATGGTCTTGGCGTCGCGCGCCCAGTTGTCGAGGCGCTGGTCGAACACGAGCTTGGCGTTCTCGTCGGTGCTGACCAGCTTCAGTTCGCGCAGCTTCTGGATGAAGGTGCGGAACAGGCTCTTGTCGAAGAATTCGGGCGCGGCCGGCGCGTAGAGCAGGCTCAGGCGCTGCGCGGCGAGGTGGCAGAGGCTTTCGAGCTCGCCGGCGGCGAGCGTGCCGGGGCCGTTCTTGGCGAGCACCGAGATCGCGATGTAATAGCGCTCGAAGGCCTGCTGCAGCGGATAGCCGAGCGCGCGCAGGCGGAACACTTCGTCGGACTGGCCAGCGTTGCGGGCGAGGATGCCGCCGTCGTCCTCGCTGACCTGCTGCAGCAGGCCTTCGCGGACGAACACGGCGATGGTGCGCTCGACCTGCGCGGCGAAGCCGTCCTCGTCCCAGGGCAGGAACAGCTCGGCCTGCACGAACGGGTACAGCGAGCGGCCGACGCGCAGCAGCGTGTTGCGGCTCATCCGGCGGTTGTGCTGGAAGCAGCAGGCGATCCACGCGCTGGCGGTGAACAGGTGCAGCACGTTGTTGCGGAAATAGCTCAGCAGCACCGCGGTGTCGCCGTCGACGTGGAGCACGTCGCCCAGCGGATGCGCGGTGCGTTCGAGCACGCCGATCTCCTCGCCGTGCTTCACGATCTCCTCCGGCGCGTGCGGGGTGACGGTGACGCGGTCGGAGTAGGGCACCTCGGCCAGCAGCGTCTTCGACAGCGCGATCTGCGCCAGCAGGTCGGCCTCGCCCATCGCGTGCTTGGGCGTGGACAGCACCGCCAGCGCGAGCAGGTTGATCGGATTGACGTCGGCGGCGCGGTTGATGTTGATCTGGATGCGGTCGGCGAGCGCGTCGATGGTGGAGGCCAGCCACTGCGGCTTCTCGTCCTCGCCGATCGGCCGGCCGTCCCATTCCGGCGCCTGCTCGGCGAGGACGTCGCCCAGCGGGATCGGCTCGCCGAAGTTCACCACCACCTGGCCGTAGTTGCTGCGCAGCACCCGCGGGATGCCCATCAGCAGCTGCCAGATCGATTCCTTGGTCTTGGCCTTGCCGGACAGTTCGTCGAGGTAGCTGGTGCCCTCCATCAGCTTCTCGTAGCCGATGTAGACCGGCTGGAACAGCACCGGCCGGGTCGGCTGGCGCAGGTGTGCGCGCAGGGTCATCGCCAGCATGCCGCCCTTGGGCTGCAGCAGGCGGCCGGTGCGCGAGCGCCCGCCCTCGATGAAGTACTCGATCGAGTAGCCGCCGGACACCAGTTGCGCGACGTATTCGGAGAACACCGCCGAGTACAGCGCGTTGCCGCGGAAGCTGCGGCGCAGGAAGAACGCGCCGCCCTTGCGCAGCAGCGTGCCGATCACCGGCAGGTTGAGGTTGATGCCGGCGGCGATGTGCGGCGGCACCGTGCCCTTGGTGTAGAGCAGGTAGCTCAGCAGCAGGTAGTCCATGTGGCTGCGGTGGCTGGGCACGTAGATCACTTCGTAGCCCGGCGCGGCCTGCTTGAGCTTGTCGAGGTGGTGGACCAGCACGCCGCGGTAGATGCGGTTCCACACCGTGGTCAGCAGGAACGAGGCCGAGCGCACCACCGGCGGCGAATAGTCGGCGGCGATCTCGTAGGCGTAGGCCTGCGCCTTCTTCCACGCGTCGTCGAGCTTGCCGTTCTCGCGGCGCGCGGTGTCGGCGATCGCCTGCCGCACCGGGTCGGCGGCCAGCACCTTGTCGATCAGCAGGCGCCGGGTGGACAGGTCCGGCCCGATCACCGCCTCGCGGATGCGGTTGAAGTGGGTGCGCAGCACGCGCGAGAGCTTGCGCACCGTGCGTTCCGGCGGCAGGTCCTCGGCGAGGGTCTCGCGCACCGACACCGGCGCGGCGAACTGGACGTGGGTGTCGCGGCCGTTGAGCAGGATCGCGAGCAGCCGGCGCGAGCGGCCGACGATCGCCCAGTTCTCCGAGAACAGCACCGAGAACCAGCCGTTGTTCCGGTCCGGCGCGCGGCCGACGAAGATCGACACCGGCACCAGGCGCACGTCCAGCGCCGGGTCGGCGCGATGCGCCTCCAGCAGGCGCGCCAGCGCCTCGGAATGGCGTCGCGCGGGCCGGTTGAGCTTGGGCGGCTTGCCGGCGGCGAGATCCACCGCCATGTCCGCGGCCAGGCCGAGTGCGGTCGGATGGCGTCGCGAGAGCGCGACATACGCGCGCTTGCGCCTGAGCGGATCGCCCGGCAGCGGGCGCAGCGCCGACGGCAGCCCGGCCTCGCGGCAGGCGCGCTCCAGGATCAGCGCGTTGGACAGCCCGTAGTCCTCCAGCACGTAGCACACCGGGCGCGGGTCGTCGGCCAGGTGTTCGGGCAGCGGATCGATGTGGAGCTGGATCCACGGTTCGAGCACCCGGCCCAGCAGCCCCGCCCACCACGGCCGGCGTCCGCGCGCCTGCGTCGCGGGCGGCGGCGACGGCGGGGCGTCCGCGGCGGCCGGCGGCATGCCCAGCTCGGCCTGCGTCGGCGGCGGTTCGGGCGCGCCGCGCGGCGCGGCGGCGGTGTGCGTGGCCTCGGGCGTCTCCGGCGCGGCGTCCGGCGCGGGGCCGGGATCGGCGCCGTCGGCGGACGCGAACAGGGTCGGTTGGTCGGGTGGGGTCGGGCGGTTCGGCATGATCGCCGTCATTATGACGAAGTCGGCTTCTTCACCGAGTCCGCTGCGGACTTCGTCGGTGCGCCGGTCGTCGGGGCAGGTGGCGTCGTCGGCGTCGCCGGGGCGGGCGCGCCCGTCGCCGCGACGCCGGCGGCGGCGCGGGCGTGGCGCAGGAAGTCGCTCACGTACCAGCGACCGTCCACCCGCTCCACCGCGACCGCGGTGTCGATCGTCGCCCCGGCCAGGGTGTAGCGCATCCGCACCCGGGCATGGTCGCCGTCGCGGCTTTCCTCGGTCAGGGCCATGCCGTCGAGCGCGGCGTCCAGGTCCAGCCCGTAGCCGCGCAGCACGTCCTTCAGCGCCGCGGCCATCGGTCCCAGCCGCCGCAGGCTCTCGTCCATGCCCATGCGCCGGAAGTCGGCCTCGGTGCGCACCCCGCTGCCGCGGGCGGCGAGCACCAGCTTCGGGATCGCCGCGTGGCCGCGCCGGGTGTCGCCCAGCCCGGCCTGCGCCCCCCACTCGGTCACGGCCTTGACCAACTGGACGTAGTGGGCGCGCTCGTCGTCGCTGAGCCGGCGGTCGCCCTGCAGGTATTTCTCGCCGAACAGGCCCAGCGCCTGCGCCGCCGCGCGGATCTCGCCGTCGGCGTGGGCGAACTGGCGATCGAAGCCCTTGCGCAGCCGGGTTTCGGCGTCGTCCGCCGACAGCGCCGCCAGCATGCCCGGGATCCGGCGCTCGAACGGTAGTTCCTCCAGCGGCCAGCGGGTCCTGCCCGCCTGCCAGGCCGCGGCCAGCGGCGCGTGCAGGTCGGGCGGCGCCGCTTCGCGGGCGAACCCGGCCAGGTCGTTCTCGCGCAGTCGCGCGTTGAGCAGCGCGACCGCCTGCACCGGCTCGGTGGCGCCGGCCGACGCGGTGCGCGCGGGCTCGCGGCCGCCGCAGCCGGCCAGGCCCAGCGCGACGGCCAGCGCCAGCAGCGCGGCGAGCGCGGCCGGACGGGGGCGGGGGCGGGCGAGGACGGCGGACATGACCCGGCATCTTGGCGGGCCGGACCGGGGCCGACAAGCGACCGGCAAGAAAAAGGAGACCGTGGTCGGGTCTCCTGCAAGACCGGCTTGCGCCGGCAGGTCACGGTTGTGGCATGGCTCCGGCGAGGCCGGACGGCGGACAGGGCAACCGCCCGCCGATCCTGATGCAATACTTCAGGTTTCACTACCCAACGCATTGAATTTGTTGATTCTTCCCATGGGCAGACTCGCGCTTGCGTCTGAGCGCAGATGCCCGCCGGGTTCACTCCGCCGTGTTCAGCGCCTCGCGCTTGCTGGCGCGGCGGGCGTCGCGCGGCTCGGACCAGGCGTTGTTGAACAGCGCCGGCTCCCAGCCGCCGTAGCTGGGGTTGGGCAACGCCCACCAGCGCTGGCCGAACCAGCCCCGGTACTGCGCCTCCAGCGCGCCGCGAGCCTCGGGGGTGTTGGCGACGATCTGGGCGAAGTCGCCGAGCTGGTCGCCGAACTGCATCAGCACCCGGTACTTGCGGCCGGCGAGCTGGCGCCGGCACAGCTTTTCCGAGCCCTCCTGTTCGCAGCCCTCGACGAACGACCCGAGGCCGAGGAACACGCTGTCGTCCTTCACCGGCAGGCCGGCCTTGCGCAGGTTCGACAGGGTCGCCGGGCCGAGGTGCTCGGCGCGGTTGGAGATGTAGATCAGGGTGATGCCGCGGGCGGTCGCGGCCTTGGCGAAATCGATCACGCCCGGCACCGGCTGCGCCTTCTCCTCGCGCACCCAGGCGTCCCACGTCGCTTCGTCGTATTCGCCGCCGCCGCGGACCAGGCGCGCCTGGTACGGCGAGTTGTCGAGCACGGTCTCGTCGACGTCCAGCACCACCGCCGGCGGCAGGCCCTGCGCCGGGTTGGCGCGTTCGGCGGGCACCAGGGCGTCCCACGCCGGATCCTTCAGCGCCGCGTCCAGGCGATCGGCGGCGGCGTGGTAGACGGTCTCGCAGGCCGCGCGGTACTCGGCCGCGCGCTGCATCCACAGCACCGCGTTGAGGTTGTCGTCGGCGGGTACCGTGGCCGCGGTGGGCGACGGTGCCTCGGCCGCGGGCGGCACGGCGGCGTCCGCCGGCGTCATCGTGCGGCAGGCGCCGAGGCCCAGGACCGCGGCGAAGAGGGCGACGTGCAGCGTGGACCTGCGCATGGAGACTCCGGGTGACATGGCGAACGGGCCGCAGAGTGTAGCCCGCCCGGATGACCGGCCTTCGGCCGTCGGCGAGGCATTGCGGCAGCGCAAGGACGGAACCCCCCATGGCGCACGCGGACACGCCTTGTCCGGCAGCGTTTCCGAACGGCGGCCCCGGCCCCTCATCCGCCCTGCGGGCACCTTCTCCCCGCGAGCGGGGAGAAGGTGGCGTTCGAACGGTGGCCCTGCCCTTCATCCGCTCTGCGGGCACCTTCTCCCCGCGAGCGGGGAGAAGGAGGCGTTCGAACGGCGGCCCCTGCCCCTCATCCGCCCTTCGGGCACCTTCTCCCCGCG
>Ga0209369_1001326_pt1 | contig 12870 bp, 12 predicted proteins | sample EBPBio142010_DNA_FD_185865 | JGI IMG/M metagenome (GOLD analysis project Ga0209369, IMG submission 185865) | Wastewater treatment Type I Accumulibacter community from EBPR Bioreactor in Madison, WI, USA - Reactor 1_10/4/2010_ DNA (SPAdes)... | ecosystem: Engineered > Bioreactor > EBPR >... | reverse complement strand
TTTTGCTCTGCACGCGACGCGTAGGGGAGCGCAGGGCAGGGTAACACATCATTTGTCCACAGAACTGAGTAGAAAGCAACAGGAGCCGATGAACGCAGGAGTGCTCAAGAAAATCCGGGGGGGGGGGGCGCTCCTAGCAGCTTTGTTGCTGGCGGTGATGACGTTGTTTACGTTCTCGCCGGCTTCGCCTGCCGCCGCCGCTGACGGCAGCCAGGTACAGATCGACAATATTGCGATCCAGTATGACGGCGATGAGGGAGTCATCGAGGATTGGTCATATCAGAGGATCGACGTCGATTGGAGCATCCCGGGTGAGGCAGAAACCCCGGTTACGCTGACCATCGACCTCCCGGACGGTTTCTACGGTAATCCTGAGACGTTCCCTGTCAACGGGCCTGACGGCCCGGCAGGTGAGTGCGTTGTTACGCGAACGCAGGTGACCTGCACGATTGATGACGCGTTTATTGAGGCGAACCCGCACGGGGTGTCAGGTGATTTCTTCTTCGAGGCCCGCACCGAGAACGATAATCGTGAAAACGTCAATCAGACCATTGATATTGGTGGGTTCGAGAACGAGGTAGTTGTTACTCCGAGCAGTAATTGGTGCACCGAGGACTGCGAGTTCGGCGAGTTCTGGGATGGTAAGTGGGGCTCATACGACACCGCTACTGATGAGATCATTTTCACCGTTCAGGTGAAGGGCGGCAACACGGGTATCGCTGCCGGCAAGACCGTCACTGTTACAGACTTGCTCGACGAAGACTCCTACGAACTCATTGTTGACGATGGGTTCCCGCGTGTGCGCGAGGCCGGGCTGTTGCAGTATGACCGTTGGGGCAATGAGGTAGTCGGTGGTTGGCAGACCTACCCCACCGATGACGTCACCTGGAGTAACGGCGATCTGACGGCCACTTTTGAGTCTCGCGAGGGGCGTGGCGCAGACTGGGATAACCACGATGAGATCGCACCGCCCGCACAGGGCAGTCAGCGCGGCACCGACGGTAGTTTCTACCAGGTGCAGTGGAAGGTGAAGGCGCTCACCGGTGGCGACCTGCAAGACAACGGCGACCGCGTTTTCCGCAACGCGGCCGAGTGGGATATCAACGGTGAAGAATCTGGTGACGTCAACGGCAGCGCAACGCGCTACAACCGTGGCGGCAATGTCGTGGGTACGAACTACGGCAAGTTCCAGGTTACTAAGGAGCTGACCGGCGACACGACCTTGAACCCGGCGTTCGCGGTGAACTACACCGTCACCGAGCCGGGGCAAGATCCTGTCGAGAAATCGTTCACACTGCACTCGGGCGAGACCTTCACAAGCCAGGAGTTCTTCCGCGGCTCGGTGGTGGAGCTGACCGAGGTGAAGCCGACCGACCCGGCAAACGTGACCTGGGCCGACCCGGTATTCCTCGACGCTGACGGCAACCCTGCTGACACGCTCACGTTCACCGCAGACGGTAACGGAAAACTGGGCGCTGTCACTGAGATTCGTCTTGTCAACGATGCAACCTTGCAGAAGGGTGACTTCTCCGCGCAGAAGAGTGTGGTGAACGAGGACGGCGTGCCGCTGGCCGACGATCTCACCTTCGCGCTTGACTACAGTTACCCGGCAGACGCCGAGAAGGGCTTCGCAGCCGGTTCGGGCACGCTGACGCTCCCAATCAACGGCGATGCTGTCACGAGCGGCGAACTGCCTGTTGGTGCGGTGGTCACGTTGGCTGAGCCGAACTTGCCGAACGTGCCCGGCGCGAGCTGGGGCGAGCCGGTGATCGAGCCCGCCACACTCACCATCGGTGAGAACACCGACCCAGTGACCGTCGCAGTGACGAACACCATCACGCAGGACGTGGGCGGCTTCGCAGTTACCAAGGCGCTCACCGGCGACGGTGCAGAACTCGTACCCGAGGACGCTGTGTTCACAGTGACCTACGAGTACGACGCGATCAACGGGTTCCCCGCGGGCTCCGGCCAGATCGAGTTCGCCGCGGGTGAGACCGCGACCGTGAACGGTCTGCCTGCTGGCGCGACCGTCACCCTCACGGAGCTGACCCTGGATGATCCCACGGGCGGCACTTGGGGCGCGCCAGAGTTCAGCGAGAGCACCTTCACCATCGTGAAGGACACTGTGGTGAGCATCGACCTCGATAACCCGATCTCGTGGAACAACGGCGACTTCTCCATCCTCAAGGCGCTCACCGGCGACGGTGCCGACCTCGTGGGCGAGGACGCCCTGTTCACTGTGGACTACAGCTACACGCTCCCCGAGGGCCTGGGCGCTGACCCCGCCACCGGAACGGGCACCCTGACCGTTGCCAACAACGGCGAGGCCGTTATCAGCGAACCGCTGCCCTACGGCACCGAGGTGACGCTCTCCGAAGCGACGCCCACGCCGGTGGCCGGTGGCACCTGGCTCGGCTACGAGTTCGACAATCCCACCTTTACCATCGGTGACAAGACCACTTTCGAGGTCGTGCTGACCAACGAGATCGAACGTGATCTCGGCGGCTTCGCCGTCACCAAGGCGGTCGAGGGTACGGGCGCTGACCTGATTGGTGAGGATGTAGAGTTCACCGTCACATACTCCTACCCTGCGGGTGAATGGTATGAGGCGGGCGAAGGCTCGCTCACAGTCACCAGGGGCGGCACTGCCTCCGTTGACGGGCTTCCCGCTGGCGCGGTGGTGACACTTGAGGAAGTCCTTCCGGCTGACCCCGAGAACGGCTCCTGGGTGTCTGCCTCGTTCCCGAACGGCAATGTCGTTGAGGTTGGAAAGAACGAGGTTGCTGAGGTGGCTCTGGTGAACGAGGTCGCGCTCGGCGAGGGCGGCTTCAGTATCCAGAAACTCATTGACGGCAGCGGCAAGAACCTTGTGGCTGATGGTGCAGTGTTCGTCGTGCACTACGAGTACAAGGCCGGAGTCGGTTTTGAGGCGGGCGAAGGCTCCCTTGAGGTGGTTGCTGACGGCACTCCGGTGACCGTTGACGGCTTGCCCGCTGGTGCAGAGGTGCGGTTGACCGAGCAGACCCCTGCCGGTGTTGACGGCGCGACCTGGACGGGTCACGAATTCAGCACCGATACGGTGACGGTCGGTAAGTCCGAGGTGGTGGAAGTCTCGCTGACGAACACCATCGAGAAGGACGAAGTGCTCGCCAGCACGGGTGCCAACGGCGTCGGCGCACTGGTTGCGGGTGCCGTAGTGCTCCTGCTCGCCGGCGCGACCGTATTGCTCACCGCCCGGAGGAACAAGGCCCGCATCTTCGCGCGCCCCTCACGGCAGTAACCAGTCGGGGCGTGTGCTTTATGGAACCCCCTAATCCCATTCTTTGCACGCGCCTCGGCTTGCGGCTAGCACTGAACAGGGCCGTCACGATCTCCCCATCAGTGATGTCCTAAGCTGGCTGCCCGCGGGTGCCGTCTACTCTAGTGATAGACGGCACCCGCGCTTTTTATCCGGTCGCGAGTGATGAGCCCTGGCATGACGACTCAGTACCGAAGCGACCTCCCCGGATGGTCTGTAATGACCCAAGCGCTGAACGAAGTGCTGCACCGAGCTTGGAAGCTGTATGAGTCTTCCGGCACAAATGCGTCTGATCTTCACCGGGCCATCATCTTGCTACAAGATGCGTCGCAGTTTCGCCTCAAGCTTCACAGTGCGAACCCGACCACGACGGCCGAAAATACGAGCAGCTTGCCTGTGGAGAAACCACAGTTGCAACTCACAATCTCCGAACTCGAACTCGTACGGAATCTCGTCGAAGAGGCTCTTGCCCAGAGCAGCCGAACTGAGTACCGGCACCTCGTCAACGTCTTACAGGCCGTGAGGCAAGCTCTGGGGTGTGACGGGTAGATGATAACCGCGACATTATCTACCGACCAAGGCTCGGGCCACGGTTCGGCCCGGGCTGGTAGTGAGTCGGACGGTAAGGATCGTGATGCCGGAGTCGTTCGGCGCGCTCACGCGCGAGCTGCTTTTCGCGTGCCGCGCGCTCTGCTGCGACCTGGTGCCTCGTCTGCACCCGCTCGGCCGCCTGGTCGGTGGGGAGCTGGCGCAGCTTGACGACCTCGGCGCGGGCGGTGGTGGCACGGTCGCGCCATTGCTGCGCGTACCGAGCCGCACGGTGCTCCCCGCTCTCGGCCGTGACGAGCTGCGCGGCGGGATCGTTGCGGAACACTCGGCGGGCGAGACCTCGGGCTTCGAGCGGGTGCCGCTCGCGCGCGGTGCGCAGCTCGATCTTCGCGGCGGTCGCGGCTTTGCTTGCGTCGCGCACCTGGGGGTTTTGGCCGGCGGCCTGCTGGCTGACGCGGGTGGCCCAGCTCTCGACCTCGCTCGCGCCCCACGGGGCGCTGCCCCAGCGCTGCTCTACGCGGTCGCGCGCTTGTTCCCATTCGTTCGTGGCGGTCTGGGCGTCGCGCTCGGCACGCCGGCGACTGAACCGGCCGGCGTTGCGCGCCTCCTGCTGCGCCTGCGTCGCGTGCTCGCGCAGCCGAGCGACCTCGGCCCCGGCGGTCTGAGCCTCGACGTGCAGCGGGGCGAGGGCTTCGGCGTGCGTCTGCTGGACGGCGGTCTGCGTCGTCTCCGCGACTTGTTCGAGCTGGTGCAGCTCGGCGGCCTGCTGCTCGCGCAGCCTGGCGAACTGTCCGGCTGCATCGTCCCAGACGGCGGCCTGCTGCTCGGCGCGCGCAGCATCTTGGGTGAGCTGGTCGACCTCTTCGGTCACGGCCTGGGCGTCGCCGGCGATGATGCCGTGCATGTCGCGCTCGGCCTGCTTTCGGGCTTCGTCGAGGCCACGGTCGGAGCTGTCGCGGGTGAACGCCTCGACGAACTGCTGGCGGGCATCTTGCTCGTCGACGGCGACGACGTGCAGCACGTTCGCGGTACGGCCGCGCGTCATGCCGACGTAGACGCCGGCGGCGTCCATCTCGTCGGAGAGCACCGCGTGCGCGGTGTCGACGGTCATGCCCTGCGCACCGTGCCCGGTGACGGCGTAGGCGAGCTGCACATGCTCGGCCACGTAGTCGGCGTCGAGGGTGCGGTGATGCCCCGTCGTCGGGTCGGCAACGGTGATCCGACCGTCAGCGTTCACGCCCCGTACCGTCCACGTCTGCCGGTTGGCGACGCCGAGCTCGCGGTCGTTCTCGCGGGTCGCTACCTGCGCGCCTGCGGCGATGGGGTCGCCGTCGCGCCCGTAAGTGACTGTGGCGGGGTCGATCACGCCGGCGTCGACCAGACGCTCGTACACGGCGTGGTTGATCTGCTGCGCGGCCGCGTTCGTCGACGTGACTGCGATGGTGCTGCGGCCGGCCTGCTGCTCGAGCGCGAGCGTTTCTGCCAACCGTTCCCGCACCTCGTCGGGGGTGCCGGTCTGAATCAGGCCGCGCGAGGCGAGTTCGTCGAATATCTGGCCGGGGTCGTCACGGTCGCGCATCCTCAGCGACAGCTCGGCGTAGCTCTCGTCGATCCCGCCGTCTGGGGTGCGGAACCGTCGAACGTCGGTGAGGTCGAGGGAGACGCCGGCGAGCTGCGAGGCGCGGGCGAGGTAACCGCCTCGGCCGACGGCGGCGAGCTGCGCCGCATCGCCGGAGAGCACGAGCGACCCGAGTCGCATGTCGTCGATGTACTGGTGCAGCGCTGCGGCGGTGTCTTGGTCGAGCATCCCGGCCTCGTCGACCACGAGCACCGTTTGCTCGTCGAGTTTCCAGCCTGCCGGCTGCGACCGCCACCGTTCGGGGAGCTGCCAGCGCCCTGTGTCGTCGACCTCGGCGCCGGCGCGGTATAGCAGCGCGTGGACGCTCTCGCCGTCGACGCCGAGCACGTCGCCGGCTTCCAACGCGCCGCGCTTGGTCGGGGAGACGACCACAAGCCTGCGGCCCTGCTCTGCGAGTGATTCGGCGGCCGCTTCGAGCATCGTGGTTTTGCCAGCGCCGGCCGCGCCCTGGATCACGATAAGCGAGTGTGTGCCTGCGATCGCTTCGGCTGCCGTCTGCTGCTCGGCTGAGAGAGTGAATCCCTCCCGCTGCGCGGCCACGGTGCCGGCCTCGCCGGGCACCACGGCCCGCTTGGTGAGTGCGTCGGTGAGCTGCTGATCTGTGGCGAGCACCTGGTCGCTCGTGTAATGTCTGACGCCCTCGACGTTCACCCCATGGTCGAGGAACGAGACGCTGCGCTGCCTGGCGGTGTCGATAGCGGCGGTACGCAGCTCGGCCACGCCTACATCGCTGATGAGGTACGTCTGTGCGAGGCGTCGGTCGACGGCCGCCTGCACGTCGGCCAGCGACCACGCGGAACGCTGCCGGCCGAGGTCGTCGAGCGCGCCGGCACCGATCACGGCGGGGTCGATCTGGGAGGCTTCCTGCCCGTACAGGGTGCGGTCGGTGTTCTGCGGGGTGACCTCGCCCACCGTGCGGGCCAGCCCCTCGGGGGTCAGCTCGGCGTCGGGCTTCTTCGTAGGCCGCTCCTGCGCCCAGGCGTGCGTATCCCACGCCTGCCACTGACGCGGCCCCGGCTCCTGGCCTGGGTGTGCGATCCGCCATTCCAGTTCTAGCGCTTCACGGTTCGCGGCGACCTGATCCCGGCGTGCTGAGTGCTCGTCGACGAGGGGCGCGTACTCGGTGACGCGGCCGCCGCCCTGCGCCGGTTCCCAGCTCAGCCCTTCGGCCGCGAGCACCTGGCGCAGCTCCATATCCGTGCTGAGTGCGAGGTCGGCGGCCGCGTTCACGCGCTCCGCGAGCCGGTACAGCGTGCGCCCGTCGAGCGCCCGCCATTCGCCGGCGACTTCGCCCACGGGGAGGATCTGCATGTGCCGGTGGTAGTGCGGGTCGCCGGTGCGACTCGTGGTGTGCTGCACGCTCGTGAACTCGATACGGTCGAACTTCACTTGCCGCTGCGCACCGCGCGGCCCGATTCGGGTAACCGCGTGCTCTGCGACGGCCTCGGCCGCCACGGTGCAGGCCCGGCTCATCGCCTGTTCGAGCGCGGCCGCAACCCTCGGGTTCGCAGCGGCAGCCAAGCTCAGCGTCTTGTCGACGCTGATGATGGTTTCTTGGTAGAGCGGCGTGCCGCCGACTTCCTCAATGCCCTCAGAGTTGATGAAAGTACGCTGCCGGAACGCGCCGCGCACCTGGTCGGTTTCGGGGTCGCGGTGCTCCATCCACGCCCGGAACTGCTCGGGCGTGAGCGCACCCATTTCGGTGCCGTCGACGCCGACGACGCCGTGCTCGACAGAACGCTCTTTGCCCTCGCGGTAGTAGTCGTCGAGGCGGTCGGACTCGCGTTCGAGCAGGTAGCTCTCAGCGGTCGCAGCCGAGCCGCGAAACGCTTTGAAGCCGCCCTTGCTCACCGGCTCATCTCCTCTCGATCCGGGGCCGCGAACCGAGGTCGCGGTCCCGCTCTAACATCGGTAGATTACGTGCTTCAATAATAGCGAGCAGACTGTGAGTGTGGGGTGAGAGTGTGCCGGCGGAGCTGGCACAGGGCGAGCTGAGTGTGCGAGCGGGGCTGCGGTAGGGGGTTAGGGGTGCAGCGTGGGCGGGTCGGTGGTGAGGTCGAGAATCGGCTGATCGAGCGCGGCGAGCATGTGCAGCAGTTCCTCACGCAGCTCGTCGAGGGTCGCACCGATGGGTGCGACTGGATCGACGGTGTAGAGCGGTTTCTTGCTGTCGTCGAGAGGGTACAACTCTCGAATCTCGAACACTTCCCCGCCCGGCTCGGCGTCCGGGTTCGTCGAAGCGTTCGAGCGGGATACGACGTAGCGCCAGGTGAACGGCGCACTGTGGTCGTTGGGTGAGATGCCCTCTCCCTCGGAGTCGTCGACGGCTGCCCATCGGTCAAGGCCCAGCCCCAGCTTTGTAGCAAGCTCGCTGAGCGGGCGGGGGTGTTCGTGCTGGCGTTCGTTCACGATCCGGGCAATCTCGTGTTCCTCTGCGTGCTGTTCACGCCAGAACTGTGCTCGGCGTTCTTCGGCTTCTTCGCCGTGCACGTCGGGGCAGTCGGCGGCGCAGCACCCGCACAGGGCTACACCGCCGAGCGTGAGGTCACTGGGTTCGGTGCAGGTGCAGCGGTCGCACCCGCAACGCTGCACGCCTTCGGCGCTCGGTTCTTCGGTCAAGACGCGCGGGCCAGTACCTCGGGGGCGAGAGTGTGGCGCAGCACCGCTTCGAGCTTCGCTGCGATCTTGTCGCGGTCGCCCGCGCTGAGGGCGTCGAGCAAGATGCTGCGCGCGTAGGCCGAAGTGGGCTGCCCGGCGGCCTCAGCTCGGACTGCCAGCTCTGCGAGCTGTTCAGCCGTGAGACGTACCGAGAGCACGGCGGGAGTCGCGGCCCCTGCTCGGCGCTGGCCGCGAATCTGGCCGGGGCCACCCTGGTGGTTCTCGGCGTCTGCTGCTGCCCGTTCGATCATTTCGGTGATGTCGCTCATGAGTTCTCCTCGCAGCGTGTGCATTCGTACGTCGTGTCGTTGGTACTCAAATCGCGTCGATGAGTTCTCGGACGGCCTGAGAGATGCTGGTCTTGTGGGAGTTGGCAAGTTCTTCGAGCTTCGCGCGCCGCGCGGCGTCGAGTCTCACGGTGACCGGGCGCACATCGGTTCCGACACTGACAGGTCGGCCGGGGCGTGACGGGCCAAGGTGACCGCCGGTGTAGCCCTTTTCGGACTCCTCCTCGGCCGCCCAGCGCTCAATCTCTTCGTCGGTGAACCGGGCCCCATTCACATCGGTGTACGTGCTCATCGTGTTACCTCCTTGCTCCGAGTCCTACCTCGATCAAAACTTTCCTCGTGGCCGGCATCGCGTGATAGATGAGCCATCCATCCGGTTCGTCCTCCACGGCGACATATTCCAGCAGTCTGCCCGTGGCATTGATGCCCACGCCGACCCATCGAATCGGGTGGGTGTCTCGTGCGCGGCTCCTGAGCGTGTTCTCGAACGCCTGCACTGCATCCTCAGCCGTAACCTCAGGACGCTTCACAGTCACTCGGGGATGCACTCGAACCCGCATCGATCACCAACCTCATCTACTTATGTACGACATATTTCAGTGTAAGACATAAATACGCTCGCGTCTATCGGCTTCGGCTTCGCAGGGCCGTCCGTGAAGCCCTCAAAAGCCTCTCACTGGGGAAGAGCTACCGGAAACCTATTTGCATCGCTCCCAGGGCGGTTTTCGTGCGTCTCTGGGGGTGTTCCGTTGTGAGCGTGAGCTGCACCTGACGGTGCATCGTCACCCCATCCGTGGGAAGTCCGGGCGTAACCAATCCCTCTGAGGGCAAGGGTTTCGCTTGCGAAACCCGCGGCAGCCCCGAGGCGGGCGCAGCTTGTCGAGAACCTGCCGACAACATGGTTTAGTTCGCGCACGCGCGCGGTCTTGGGTTACGTAACTAAATAACCAATAGAGAGAACTAGTAAGTAAAAGAACTAGGGAACAACGACACCCCAGACGGGAGTAAGGCGAGGGGCTGGTATTTCCCTACTGAACGACTCACTATTTCCCTACTGAACGACTCACGGAGCTGGTTATCCACAGGGTTCGGGGCGAGTCGTTCAGTAGGGAAATGACAACTGCTAGGGGTGTGGCGTTCGGTAGGGAAATAGGCTGCTACAGCTCGTCGGCCGGGAGCCTGAGCAGCGGGCTACGCCGGATAATGAGCACGGTTCCCCCACCGCGTCGGCCGGGCACCCGCTCAATGGCGAAGTTTGTCTCGATGCCGTCGCCGTGAATCCGGCGCGTGGCGGCTGCCTCGTCGAGCGCGGCGCGGAACCGGGCGCGGAAGTTGTCGAGGCGCTTGTAGCCGTGGGTGAGTTCGTCGTAGAGGTCGGCCCACTCGAAGATGCGCTCGCGCCGTGGGCCGTCCTTGATCGAGAACAGCACTTTCTCAAGCCACGCGGCAACCTGCATCGGGAACGGCCCCGACATGCGCGCGAGCGCGTCGAGGCGTGCCGGTGGGGTCTTGGGGTCGAGGGCCAGGTCGACGAGGAGCTGCGAGGGCACGATGTACGAGTCGAGGCCGTCGAGCACGTCGCCCCAGCCCGGCACGTAGAGCTGCACGCCGCTCGCAAGCGTCGTCGACTGCTGGCGGTAACGGCGGCCACCCTCGGCGTCCTCCGGCCCCCACTCGGCCATGTGGAACGTCGAGACGGCGAACCCGGTGACCTGGCGGGTGAGTTCCTGGTGCTGGCGGCCGCCGGTCGATGGGTAGCCGAGGTCGGCCGCGAGAGCGCGCTGCGTCTCTTCAAGGCCGATCCCGTCGAGCGGGTTGCCGCCGGCCTTGACGGTCGAGCGTATCTTCGTTGCGATTGCTGCACCGATCAGCAGCGCCGGCTTCCCCGAGGGCACGGGAGCCTCGACCCATTCGCCGTGTTTGGTGAGCACCTTGCCTGCGCTGATCGACCATGACGTGTACGAGTTCTGCCCCTGCCATTCACGGGCGGGTTGCTCGTCCATCGGTGTCAGCGAGAAGTAGCCATTACCGAGCACGATGCCGCGCCGCTCGTTCGCTTCGCCGTGCTCAACGGCAGTGGCATGGTCGAGCTGCCGACGCATCCAGTCGGGCAAGCTCAGGGGGTCTTGGTTCGGTACGCTCACTAGAGCCTCCTGGTCTGTTCAGGGGGTGTTACGCGCCGGCGGCTCTCGTCGGTGCGGCGAGCCGTTCCCGGCGCCAACGGGGGCGGCTCGTTCTGTTTATCCTACGGCACCATATCTCTGATGCTTACATGTCTACATTCAGACTTGTCATTTTTAGAAATATCAGTGCATTTACAAGCTTACATGTCTACATGTAGACTTGCCTTATGAAGATCGCAGTAGTGAACTTGAAAGGCGGCACGGGGAAAACCTCGACCGTGATGCACCTGGCGGCCGCGCTCAAGACGGCGGGCGACAGCGTGCTCGTGGTCGACGCCGACCCGCAGGGGGACGCGCTCAACTGGGCGAACGCGCTGGAATGGGATGTGACCGCGCACCCGAAACCCACGATCCACAAACAGACGTGGCTCGGTGCCTCGCATGATCACGTCGTAGTCGATACCCCGCCTGGTGACCTCGGTGTGACGACCTCGGCGCTGCGCGCAGCCGATCTGGTCGTAATCCCGATGCAGCCCACGGGCGGCGACTTCGCGCAGTATGCCGAGACGGTGCAGCTCGTCGAGGAAGTGCAGGCGCTCACTGATGCGACCGCCGTGGTGCTGCTGACGCGCGTGGTGAAGCGCACCGTTGCCGCCGCTCAGGTGCGCGAGGCGCTGGAGCCGTTCGGCATCCCGGTGCTCGACACCGAAGTGCCGCAGGCCCAGGCGCTCGCAATGGCCTACGGGCAGAAGATCACCGATGCGGGCGTCTACGCTGACGTGCTCGCAGAGCTGAAAGGACTCGTGAAATGAGTGCCGGCAACGTATTCGATAGCGCACGGAAGAAAACTCAGCCGACGCGGGTGGACGACCTCAAGGCCGGCGGTGCGTTGGCCGAGCCGATGGTGATGCACTCGACCCGTGTGCCGGTATCGCTGAACAAGGCAATCAAGAAACTTGCCGTCGACGAGCAGACCACATTGCAGGCGCTCACTATCGAGGCGCTAGAGACGCTGCTGAAACTGCGGGGCAAGAGCGAAAGCTGACATGTCTACATGTAGACATGTCAGCTTGTAAGTAGGCGTATTGTCAGCGGTCATCCGTACCGTCGACAGCAACGAGAGGAATGCCGGCTATGACTATCAACGAACAAGAACGGCAGCTCGAAGTCGCCCGCGAAGCCGAAGAACTGCTGCGTACCCTCGCGCACTCGACCCGTGACGTGCCGAACCCGCGCGATTCCTACTCGATGCTCGGAGAGCTGGGCGCGATTATCGACCATGTAGCGCAGGTCTGCGACCAGCTCGCGAGCTGGCACAGCCGCGCCGAGGACGGCAAGCACTACGAGGGCGAGGACGACAACCGCAGCGGCAGCCCCCGCGCGGCCGCCGCCGAACTGACCACCGCCGCGAGCTCACTCCGGCTCGCCTCAAATCACGTTCATCGCGCCCACTCGCATAACGCCGTGGTGCGCTGGTATCCCGAGCCCCGGTAACGAGGGATAGGAGGAGCAGGAATGTCTCACGAATCGTTCTCAGGCGAAACGCCCTATGTGATCTGCGAGCAGTACGCAGCCGGCAAGATCGACCGCGCGCAGCTCGTCGACGAATTGACGCGCTGGAAATATGTGCCTTGTGGCCGGACTAGTGGGCCGCTCGACGACCTGATCGTGGACGTGCCTGGATCGGTCGACGACCTGGATCAAGCATTGAGACATAGGCTCATCGACGATGAGCTGTACGACGAGGTTGCGGCTCGCCTCGAAGCGCTGTCTGAGATCGACCCCGAGAAGCGTTGGCCTGAGCTGTTCGAGCCGCTACCCGATGATGCCCGCAGCGAAGCGGTTGCGGCATGCTGGCGCGCGCAAAACGATGCGGGTTTACCTCTGTCACACCGTGACGCCCAGCACATCACTTCCCTCATCGTTGATGACCCCGAACGCTTCGCGATGCTCTACGGCCCCTATATGCCGGTCGACGAGACAGACTATGCGGAGCTGGCTGAGCGCGCCGAGCGTGGCGAGCTGCACGTGAAGCCGGGTTCGGCCGTGTTGCGCGGTGCGGAGGCGGTGGGCGAAGTGCGCCGCCTCCTGGCCGAGACCGACACCGCAGCACAAGGCCATACATAAATTATTCGACGTGTGATAAAGGGTTTCTGGTATCATTCTGGGCATTTACTGTGCATTTTGCTCTGCACGCGACGCGTAGGGGAGCGCAGGGCAGGGTAACACATCATTTGTCCACAGAACTGAGTAGAAAGCAACAGGAGCCGATGAACGCAGGAGTGCTCAAGAAAATCCGGGGGGGGGGCGCTCCTA
>Ga0209369_1001323_pt1 | contig 12899 bp, 11 predicted proteins | sample EBPBio142010_DNA_FD_185865 | JGI IMG/M metagenome (GOLD analysis project Ga0209369, IMG submission 185865) | Wastewater treatment Type I Accumulibacter community from EBPR Bioreactor in Madison, WI, USA - Reactor 1_10/4/2010_ DNA (SPAdes)... | ecosystem: Engineered > Bioreactor > EBPR >... | reverse complement strand
TGTCGCCGGCCGCCGCCACCAGCGTGGTCAGCATGTCCTCGTGCGCGCCAATGTCGTTGACCACCGTGCCGGGCTTGATGACACCCGGCCACTTGATCAGCGTGGGCACGCGGTAGCCGCCTTCCCACTGCGTGTTCTTCTCGCCGCGGAACATGGTGGTGCCGCCGTCGGGCCACGTGAAGGTCTCGGCGCCGTTGTCCGACGAATACATGACGATGGTGTTGTCCTCCAGGCCCAGTTCCTTCAGCTTGGCCAGCACCTGGCCGACGTGGCCGTCGTGTTCGACCATGCCGTCGGCATAGATGCCCAGTCCGGTCTTGCCTTCGGACGACGCCTTCAGGTGCGTGAAGATGTGCATGCGCGTGGAGTTCCACCACAGGAAGAAGGGCTTGTCGGCCTTCTTCGCGCGCTCCATGAAGTCCAGCGCCTTGGCATTGACCTCTTCGTCGATGGTCTCCATGCGCTTCTTCGTCAGCGGGCCGGTGTCGGTGATGCGGCCGTCGGCAAAGCTGTGGATCACGCCGCGCGGGCCGAAGCGCTTCTTGAAGTCAGGGTTCTGCGGGTAGTCGGGGTTCTCGGGCTCCTCTTCGGCGTTCAGGTGGTACAGGTTGCCGAAGAATTCGTCGAAGCCGTGGTTGGTGGGCAGCATCTCGTCGCGGTCACCGAGGTGGTTCTTGCCGAACTGCCCGGTCATGTAGCCCTGCGCCCGCAGCAGCGTGGCGATGGTCGGGTCTTCCTTCTTCATGCCCTCGGGCGTGCCGGGCAGGCCCACCTTGGTCAACCCGGTGCGGATCGGCGACTGGCCGGTGATGAAGGCGGCGCGGCCGGCGGTGCAGCTCTGCTGGCCGTACCAGTCGGTGAAGACCGCGCCTTCCTTGCCGATGCGGTCGATGTTGGGCGTCTTGTAGCCCATCATGCCCATGTTGTAGGCGCCGACGTTGAACTGCCCGATGTCGTCGCCCCAGATGATCAGAATGTTCGGCTTCTTCACGGTCTGGGCCAGGGCCGGAACGCACAGCAGCGCGGTCAGCAGCAGGGCCAGCAGGCGAAGGGGCCGTCGAAAAAGGGCAGGCATGGGCATCTCCCATCAGTGGAACCGGGCGGGAGGGTAGTCGCGGTGCCGGCGCCCGTCCAATGCCGCTTGCACATGCTCTGATAAGGTCCACGCATCATGCTCGACCTGCGCCTGCTGCACCAAGCCCTCACCCTGGCCCGCCACCGCAACTTCGCGCGGGCCGCCGAAGCGCTCAGCCTGACGCAGCCGGCGCTGTCGCGCAGCATCGCCAGCCTGGAGGCGGCGCTGGGCGAACGGCTGTTTGACCGCACCCGCCAGGGCGTGGAGCCCACCGCTTTCGGCCGCATGCTGCTGGCCCGCGCCCGCGTGCTGGTAGACGAGGCGGCGGCGCTGGAGCGCGACTTCCAGCTGATGCGCGGCCTGCCCGGCGGTGAACTGCGCCTGGGCGCTGGGCCCTTCGCGGCCGAGCTGTCGGTGGGCCAGGCCGCCGGCCGGCTGATGGGCCGATACCCGCAGCTGCAGGTGGAGGTGGTGACCGAGGACCTGCGCACGCTGGTCACCGAGCTGCTGCAGCGCCGGCTGGACCTGGCCGTGGTGGAGCTGTCGCTGGTGGAGCAGCACACCGCCATCGCCACCGAGCCCTTGCCGCAGCACGCGGCCTGCCTGTACTGCCGCGCTGGCCATCCGCTGCTGCAGCAGCCGGTGTGCGGGCTGGAACAGGTGCTGGCCTTTCCCTTCGTCGGTACGCGCATGCCGCCGCGTGTCAGCCCCGAGTTCCTGCAGCTGGCGCGCATCGGCCGCATCGATGCCGACACCGGCGACTACCTGCCGCCGATCAAGGTGGATTCGCTGCCGCTGGCCAAGGAGGTGGTGCTGCAGAGCGACGCCGTCGGCGCGGCGCCGCTGGCGCTGCTGGCCGACGAGGTGCGCAGCGGCCGCCTGGTGCCGCTGCCGCTGCGGGCCGAATGGCTGCACACCCAATACGGCTTTGCCTACCTGCGCGACCGGCCGCTGTCGGCGGCGGCGCAGGCCTTCATGGCCGAGCTGCGCACCGTGGAAGCCGGCCTGCAGCAGCTGGCCGCCGGCCTGCAGGCCTTTGCCGGTATTGCCCCCATCCCCCATGGGGAATAGGGGTCTTGCGGAAGAATCCGCCCCGTCGAGAGGGGAGTAGCGGGCGGTTCCCCACCGCCGCGGACCCCGTCAATACGGTGGCAGGCGCCCGCCCGCCACCCGGGCCCGCAGAGGAGCACCCCTCCTCAGCAAGACCTTTCGGCGCGACCTTCAACCCCTTTTCACGGGAGTGTCCATGGACACCATCGCGCCGACCTGGCTTTGGCTGTTTTTCATCGCGGCCGTGCTGGCCGCCCTGTTTGTCGACTTCGTCGTGCTGAAGAAGCAGGGCGCGCACGAGGTCGGTGTCAAGGAAGCCCTCAACTGGTCTCTCGTCTGGGTGGCCCTGAGCTTCGCGTTCAACGGCCTGTTCTGGTGGGCTGTCGCCCAGGACCACGGCACGGCCGTGGCCAACGAGAAGAGCATGGAGTTCCTGACCGGCTATCTCATCGAGAAGAGCCTGGCGGTGGACAACATCTTCGTCTTCCTGCTGATCTTCACCTACTTTGCGGTGCCGCCAGCCTTCCAGAAGCGGGTGCTGATGATCGGCATCATCGGCGCCATCGTGCTGCGCACGGTGATGATCCTGATCGGCAGCTGGCTGATCGCCGAGTTCCACTGGGTGCTGTACGTGTTCGGCGCCTTCCTGCTGGCCACTGGCATCAAGATGTGGTGGGCGGCCGGCCAGGAGCCCGACCTGGAGAGCAACCCGGCGCTGAAGCTGCTGCGCCGCGTGATGCCGGTCAGCAAGAGCTTCGACGGCGAGAAGTTCTTCACCGTCGAGAACGGCAAGCGCATCGCCACGCCGCTGCTGCTGGTGATCGCCCTGGTGGGCCTGACCGACGTGATCTTCGCAGTGGATTCGATCCCGGCCATCTTCGCCATCACCACCGACCCGTTCATCGTGCTGACCAGCAATGTCTTCGCGATCCTGGGCCTGCGCGCGATGTACTTCCTGCTGGCCGCGGTGGCCGCCAAGTTCCACCTGCTGAGCTACGGCCTGGCGGTGATCCTGGTGTTCATCGGCACGAAGATGATGCTGATCGACATCTACAAGATCCCCGTGGCGGTGTCGCTGGGCGTGGTGGTGACGGTGCTGGCGGTGACGATGTGGCTGAGCCTGCACGTGGCGCCGAAGTCGGCGGCCACCGAGTCCTCGGGCCGCCGGGACTGAAGTGGCGCGGCCGCGTCACTCGATGACGCGGTCGATCTGCATGCGCAACGACGCCGGCACGGCCAGGCCCAGCGCCTGGGCTGTGCGGGCGTTGAACACCAGCAGGTACTTGCGGGCCTGCTCGATCGGCAGATCGGCAGGCCGCGCGCCCTTCAGGATGCGCTCCACGTAGCCGGCCGCGGCACGGAAGCTGGCAACGAAGTCGGTGGAGTACGACACCAGCCCGCCGGCCTCGACGAATTCCGGCGCGCCGTACATCGCCGGCAGCCGGTGTTGCGCCGCCAGCTCGACGATGCGCGGTGCGGCCGAATCGGTCACCGCGCCGGCCGCCACCATCAGCAGCTCGGCCCGCGCCGCCCGCATCGCGGCAAAGGCGGCCGGCAGTTCGTCCGCGCTGGCCACGCCGACAGGCTGCAGCGCCAGCGGCATGCGCCGCGCCGCATCCTGCGCCAGGCGCAGCGCCGCCAGGTTGGAGGTGTCGTTGGTGGCGTACAGCAGCGCCGCGCGCGTGGCCTGCGGGCCGCCCAGCTCGCGCAGCAGTTGCAGCCGACGCGGCGCGATCTCGACGTTGTTGGAGGTCAGCCCGGTGACGTTGCCACCGGGCCGGGCCAGGCTGGCGGCCAGGCCCGAACCCACCGGGTCGGCCGCCACGGCGATGACGATCGGGATCTCGCGCGTGCGCGCATGCGCCGCCGCGGCCGCCACGGTGGTGGGGGCGAAGATCAGGTCGACCTTCAGGTCCACCAGCTCCTGCGCCAGCCGGCCCAGATCGGCCACCCGGCCCTGGGCCGAGCGCAGCTCGAAGCGCAGCTGGCGGCCTTCTTCCAGCCCCAGCTCGCGCAGCCCTTGCTTGAAGCCCGCCAGCCGGTCGGCAAAGGCGGTCTCGGGCCAGTGCAGCAGGATGCCCACCGTGGGCAGCCGCGCCAGGGCCTGGGCCATCCCGCGCGACGCCACCGCGGCCAGGGCCAGCAGCGACAGGCAGCGGCGGCGGCCGAGGGCGCCCATCTCAACCCACGGCGAGGCTTTGCTTGCGCCGCGGCGGCGGGAACAGCCGGTCCAGCGCGTCCAGCGCCTCGGCGGGCAGCGGCCTTTGCGCGGCTTCCAGGTTCTGGCGCAGGCGCAAGGGGTCGCTGCTCTTCGGGATGGCCACCACGCCCGTCCGGGCCAGCGCCCAGGCCAGCGCCAGCTGCCCGGGCGTCAGGCCGTGGCGCGCGGCCAGCGCCGCCAGGCCGGCATGCTCGGCCAGCGCGCCCTGGTCGATGGGCGAATAGGCCATCAGCGGCATCTGCCGCGCCTGCTGCCAGGGCAGCAGGTCGAACTCCACGCCGCGCCGGCCCAGCGAATACCAGACCTGGTTGCTGGCGCAGGCATCGCCGCCGGGCACGGCCATCAGCTCGTCCATGTCGGCCCGGTCGAAGTTGCTGACGCCCCAGTGGCGGATCAGCCCGCGCTGCTGCAGCTGCTGAAACCCGCGCACCGTCTCGGCCAGCGGCTCGGCGCCGCGCCAGTGCAGCAGGTACAGGTCCAGCTGCTCCAGGCGCAGCCGCTTCAGGCTGCGCTCGCAGGCCGCCACCACGCCCTGGGCACTGGCATGGTGCGGATACACCTTGCTGACGACGAACAGCGCCTCGCGCCGCAGCGGCCCGCGCAGCGCCGCGGCCAGGGCCTCGCCCAGCAGCGATTCCGCGCCGCCCTCGCCGTACATCTCGGCGGTGTCGAAGAGCCGGTAGCCCAGGTCGAGTGCCAGCCGCAGCGCGGCCAGCTCGCCGGCCTGCGTGCGCCGGCTTTCGCCCATGCGCCAGGTGCCCAGCCCGAAGCGCGGCATCGGGCTGCCGTCGGGCAGCGGCAGGGTGGGCAGCGGCGCATCGGGTGGCATGGCGGCATCTTAGGTCGATGCGGCAGACGCTGCTGCATACTGCCCGGCCGACCGTTCCGACCCGAGGACCCGCGATGACGGATGACGATGCCCAGCGTTTCGAGGTGGCCCGCGCCGACCTGCGCCAGTCCCGCCTGGTGCCCGACCCCGACGCGCCCGCCGCGCGGCCGCTGGCCGAAGGCCAGGCGCGCCTGCGCATCGACCGCTTCGCGCTCACCTCGAACAACATCACCTATGCCGCCTTCGGCGAGGCGATGAAGTACTGGGACTTCTTCCCCACTGGCGATGCCGCCTGGGGCTGCATTCCGGTGTGGGGCTTCGCCGAGGTGGTGGAGTCGCGCGCCGAGGGCGTGGCCGTGGGCGAGCGGCTGTACGGCTATTGGCCGATGGGCCGCTATCTGGTGGTGCAGCCGGCCCGCGTTTCCAAGAACGGCTTCGTGGACGGCGCCGCGCACCGCGCCGGCCTGCCGGCGGTCTACAACCAGATCCAGCGCTGCGCCGCCGACCCGGCCTACGTGGCCGCACAGGAGGCGCAGCAGGCGCTGCTGAAGCCGCTGTTCATCACCTCGTTCCTGATCGACGACTTCCTGGACGACAACGGTTTCTTCGGCGCCAAACAGGTGCTGCTGTCCAGCGCGTCCAGCAAGACGGCCTTCGGCACCGCCTTCTGCCTGGCGCTGCGCCGCGGCCGGCCCGGCGCGGCGCGCATCGTCGGGCTGACCTCGCCGGGCAACCTGGACTTCTGCCGCTCGCTGGGCTGCTACGACGAGCTGCGCAGCTACGACATGCTGGCCGCGATGGACCGCAGCGTGCCGTCGCTGTACGTCGATTTCGCCGGCAATGCCGGGCTGCGCCGCGCCGTGCACGAGCATTTCGGCGAGGCGCTGCGCTACAGCTGTTCGGTGGGCGGCACGCATTGGGACGCCCTGGGCGGCGGCCGCGACCTGCCGGGCCCGCGGCCGGTGCTGTTCTTCGCGCCGGCGCAGATCGCCAAGCGCAGCGCGCCGCCGCCCGACGGCTGGGGCGCGGCCGGTCTGCAGCAGCGCATTGCCGCTGCCTGGACGGCCTTCATGCAGCCGGTCAACGACCCGGCCCAGCCGTGGTTGCGGGTGCGCGAGGCGCGCGGCCCGGCCGCCGTGCGCGAGGCCTGCCTGGCGCTGCTGGACGGCAAGGTGGATGCACGCGACGGCCTGATGCTGTCGCTGTAGCCGGCCCGGCCGGCTCAAGCCGGCGCGGCGGCGGCCGATAAGCCTGGGGACGACCGCCGCACAAAGGAGGGCCGATGTGCAGTGCCCCGCCGCAGATTCACCGCGCCTTGCCTGACCTGAGGGCCTGGAGCGCACATTTTCTGGCCGCACCGCTGCCGGTGCTGGCACGCACCGCCGACTGGCTGGAAGACTGCCGTGCGCAGGAGGACGCGATGGACGCACACCTGCTGGCCGAAGGCGTGGCGGCCGATCCGCTGATGACGCTGAAGCTGATGTCGCACGTGGCCGGCGTGCGCCGCGGCCGCAGCACCACCGACCCCGAGACCGTGACCGCGGCGCTGGTGCTGCTGGGCGTGGCGCCCTTCTTCCGCGCCTTCGGCCCGCAGACCACGGTGGAGCAGCACCTGGCCGGCCAGCCCGAGGCGCTGCAGGGGCTGGAGGAAGTGCTGGCCCGCTCGCGCCGTGCGGCCGCGCTGGCGCTGGCCTTCGCGGTGCACCGCATGGACACCGACGCGCCGCAGATCCACACGGCGGCGCTGCTGCACGACTTTGCCGAGCTGCTGCTGTGGCTGCATGCGCCGGCGCTGGCGCTGCAGATGGCCGAACGGCAGCGCCGGGACCCCACGCTGCGCTCGGCCGCAGTGCAGCGCGAGCTGCTGCACATCGAGCTGACCGACCTGCAGCATGCGCTGATGCAGGACTGGCACCTGCCCGCGCTGCTGGTGCGCTTGAGCGACGACCGCCATGCCGACAGCCCGGCGGTGCGCAACGTGCTGCTGGCGGTGCGGGTGGCGCGGCACAGCGCCCGTGGCTGGGACAACGCGGCGCTGCCCGACGACGTTCGCGAGGTGGCCGAGCTGCTGAACCTGGGCGAAGGCCCGGCGCTGAACCTGCTGCACCGGGTCGGTTGAGACTGCGCCCATAATGCGCCCCGCTCGCCGCGGGGCTCGCGGCACTTCACCCGCGAACAAGGCAGTCAACCATGGACATGCAGGGCATCCAGAACTTCCTCAGCACCACGGCGACCGAGCTGGGCATCAAGATCCTGGCGGCAATCGCCTTCTGGATCATCGGCCGCTGGCTCATCGGCAAGGTGGTCGACATCATGCAGGCGGCGATGTCGCGCAACCATGTCGACCCGACGCTGACCAAGTACCTGGGCTCGATCGTCGCGGTGATGCTGAACATCGCGCTGGTGCTCGGCATCCTGGGCTACTTCGGCATCCAGACCACCAGCTTCGCCGCGCTGATCGCCGGTGCCGGCGTGGCCATCGGCGCGGCCTGGAGCGGCATGCTCGGCAACTTCGCGGCCGGCGCCTTCATGCTGGTGCTGCGGCCCTTCAAGGTGGGCGATTTCGTCGGCATCGGCGGCATCGTCGGCACCGTCAAGGAACTGGGCCTGTTCGCCACCACCATCGTCACGCCGGACAACGTGGTCACGCTGGTGGGCAACGGCAAGGTCTTCAGCGAGGTGATCAGCAACTTCTCGGCCACGCCGGCGCGCCGTGTCGAGCGCACCGCGCAGCTGGCCGGCGGCGTCGACGCGCTGGACGCCATCGCACGCTTCAAGGCCGCGGTGGCGGCCATCCCGAACGTCGTGCAGGACCCGGCGCCCGAGGTCAACGTGCTCGACATCAACCTGGTCGGCCCAGTGATCGCGGTGCGCCCGTACTGCCACACCGACCACTACTGGCAGGTGTACTTCGACACCAACGAAGCGATCCTGCGCGTGGCCAAGGAAGCTGGCTGGCCGGCGCCCACGCCGGCGCAGATCAACAAGCTGATCCAGCTGCCGCCGGGCTGATCGCCGGCTTCTTCCGTTCGGCGCAGGCGTGTGCGAGTGTCCCTGTCGAGGCGGCGAAGCCGGCGCGGAGCAGGCCGCGACGCTTCGCTGAGGCGGTCGGCTGCGCCGACTGCCCTGTGATGCTCGCGCCCCTGGCCAGGCGCATAACTCGCTACGCGCTGCGCGCTGCGCTCGAACAGATGCGCCAAGTCAGACGTTGAAGCGCGCTGCGCGCGCGGCCAGGGGCGCTGCGCTTCTCGGCGCCTCAGAGGCGCATCGCGACCTGCCCCGCACCGTCTTCGCGGCACCGCTCGTGGTGTTCGTTGCCGAACAGCCCATGCACCGCCCTCGCGTCGGGCGGCACCCGGCAGGGGCGATTTCTGCGGCGACGAGGAGCACAGCCCCGGGGTCGGCGCGCGCCAGCGCGCTTCGAGAACTGACTTGCCGCATCTGTTTGAGCGGAGCGCGCAGCGTGTAGCGAGTTATGCGGCACGACCCCGGGGTGCGCACCGCAGTGCAGTCGGACCGAAGGGCCGACCGCCGCAGCATGAGCGCCTGGCGGGTGCCGCCCGGCGCGATGCGCTGCAGCCGGAAGGCGGCAAAACGGGGGCCGAGCGGTGCAACGTAGTTTGAGTCGGAAGCTACACAGGCACGGCCGTGGTGTTCTTGACCCGGTCGAGCACGAAACTGGTCTTGCAGTCCTGCACGCTGGGGTGCTTGAGCAGCGTGTCCATCACGAAGCGCGAGTAGTGCGCCATGTCCTGCACCATCACGCGCAACAGGTAGTCCATCTCGCCGGTCAGCGCGGCGCATTCCACCACTTCGGGCCAGGTCTGCACCGCGGCGCGAAACAGGTCCATCGGGTTGCGCTTCTGCACCTCGGCATGCTTTTCCAGCCGCACGTTCAGGTAGGCCGTCAGGCCCAGGCCCACCCGCTCGGGCGCCACCAGCGCCACGTAGCCCGCAATGACGCCGGCTTCCTCCAGCCGCTTCACGCGGCGCAGCACGGCCGACGGCGACAGGCTGACCACGCCAGCCAGCACGTCGTAGGTCATGCGGCCGTCGGTCTGCAGCGCACGAAGAATGCGCCGATCTATGACATCGAGCTGTACTGGGTTCTCCATCAGATGAATTCTGCAGGAATCCTGCATTGCCTTGACGGCCGGCGCCGAAACTTGCAATAAACCTGCGCGTTTGCGACCCTACAGTCCCGTGCAGCGCCCGGGGCTTGATGAAGATCAAGGCCCGGCTCCCACCCCTACACCGGAGCGAGCCATGAAATTCACCCCCTGGGACAACCCGATGGGCACCGACGGATTCGAGTTCGTCGAGTACGCCGCCCCCGATCCGCAGGCCCTGGGCCGGCTGTTCGAGCAACTGGGCTTCCGTGCCATCGCGCGCCACCGCACGAAGAACGTGCTGCTGTACCGCCAGGGCGAGGTGAACTTCGTCGTCAACGCCGAGCCTGATTCCTTCGCGCAGCGCTTTGCGCGGCTGCATGGCCCGTCGGTGTGCGCGATGGCCTTCCGCGTCAAGGACGCCAAGCGGGCCTACGAGCGCGCACTGGCGCTGGGCGCCTGGGGCTTCGACAACAAGACCGGCCCGATGGAGCTGAACATCCCGGCCATCAAGGGCATCGGCGATTCGCTGATCTACTTCGTCGACCGCTGGCACGGCAAGGACGGCGCCCAGCCCGGCGCCATCGGCAACATCAGCATCTGGGACGTGGACTTCGTGCCCATCGATGGCGCGGCGGCGCAGGTGCCCGGCCACGGCCTGGTGAACATCGACCACCTGACGCACAACGTGCACCGCGGCCGCATGAAGGAATGGGCCGAGTTCTACGAGCGGCTGTTCAACTTCAAGGAAGTGCGCTACTTCGACATCGAGGGCAAGCTCACCGGTCTGAAGAGCAAGGCCATGACCAGCCCCTGCGGCAAGATCCGCATCCCCATCAACGAAAGCAGCGACGACAAGAGCCAGATCGCCGAATACCTGGACCTGTACCACGGCGAGGGCATCCAGCACATCGCGCTGTCCACCGGCGACATCTACCGCACCGTGCAGGGCATGAAGGCCGGCGGCGTGGCCTTCCAGGACACCATCGAGACCTACTACGACCTGGTCGACAAGCGCCTGCCCAACCACGGCGAGAAGCTCGACGAGCTGAAGCGCCTGCGCATCCTGATCGACGGCGCCACCCACCAGGGCGCGCCCAACGAGCTGCTGCTGCAGATCTTCACGCAGACGGTGATCGGGCCGATCTTCTTCGAGATCATCCAGCGCAAGGGCGACGAAGGCTTCGGCGAGGGCAACTTCCGCGCGCTGTTCGAGAGCATCGAGCTCGACCAGGTACGCCGCGGCGTGCTGCAGGATCCGGCGACCGCGAAATGAACGCTCCCGCCAAGGCGCTGAACCAGGGCGTGGCGCCGGTCACCTACGGCGTGGGCGACCGGCCGCCGCGCGGCGACTATGCGGCCGCCGCCAGCGACTACACCTGCGCGCAGCGCTGGGATCAGTACACGCCCGCGCAGCATGCGCTGTATGCGCGGCTGCACCAGCGGCAGACGGCGCAGCTGCCGGGGCTGGCCTGCGACGAGTTCATCCAGGCGGTGCAGCAGCTGGGCCCGGCCGACCGCGTGCCGCGCTTCGACGACGTGAACGAGCGGCTGTACCCGGCCACGCGTTGGCAGCTCGTCGCCGTGCCGGGGCTCATTCCCGAGGAAGCCTTCTTCGCGCTGCTGGCGAAGCGCAAGTTCCCGGTGACCGAGTGGCTGCGCAAGCCGGAGGAGTTCGACTACGTGGTCGAGCCCGACGTCTTCCACGACCTGTACGGCCACGTGCCGCTGCTCTTCAACCCGACCTTTGCCGACTACATGCAGGCCTATGGCGAAGGCGGCCTCAAGGCCAGCCGCCTGGATGCCTGCGAGCTGCTGGCGCGGCTGTACTGGTACACGGTGGAATTCGGCCTGATCGACACCCCGCAGGGCCTGCGCGCCTATGGCGCCGGCATCCTGTCCTCGGCCGGCGAGCTGCGTCACAGCGTGCGCAGCGCCGAGCCGCGGCGCGTGGCCTTCGACCTGCAGCGGCTGATGCGCACCTGTTACCGCATCGACAGCTTCCAGGCCACCTACTTCGTCATCGACGCCTTCCAGCAGCTGTTCGACGCCACCGCGCCCGACTTCACGCCGGTGTACGCCGCGGTGCGCGCTCAGGCCGAGATCGATGCCGGCGCGGTGCTGCCCGGCGAGCGCGAGTTCGCCGCCGGCTGAGGCTCGTCCTCGGCCAGCCGCTGCAGCACCGTGGCCAGCACCTGCGGGTGCTGCAGCAGGTGCACATGCGCATGGCCGTGCAGGTGGCGGTTGTCGGCGCCCGGCAGCGTGGCGGTGGAAGCCGGGAACACGATGTTGTCGCAGTGCCCCCAGAAGCAGGTGAAGCGCCGGTAGCGCGCCGCCGGCTCGGCGGCCGCCAGCTGCAGCAGCCAGCGGCTGTGCCAGCGCATCTGCTGCGCGTTGGGCGCGTAGCCGAAGCGGCCCAGCCAGGTGCCGTGGTGCGGCGAGCCGATGGTCACCACGCCATGCACGCGGCGGTCGCCGTCGTGGTCGCGCAGCCAGGCGCGCAGCGCCAGCCCGCCCATGCTGTGGCCCACCAGCAGCGGCGGCCGGCCGGTGGCCTGCGTCATGCGCTGCACGGCGGCTTCGATCAGCGGCGGGTAGCGGTCGATGGAGCAGAACACCGGCTCCAGGTTGACCGCGATGCAGGGCACGCCGGCCTGCTGCAGCCGCGGCCACCAGCCGTTCCACAGCCCGCGGTTGCAGACGAAGCCATGCACCAGGATCAGCCCGCGGCGGCCGGCGGCATCGGCCGGCAGATGGTCCGCATAACGCCGCCAGCGCCAGGGTTGTTGCCAGCCGAAGACCTGCAGCGCGCCCAGCGCCTCGGCCGCCCAGGCACGCAGCAGTTCCGGCACCGTGGCCGGCGGGGCGCCGTCGCCGCGGTTGGCCCAGCGCAGCAGCACGAACTCGATCGCCATCACCGGCACGTGCAGCAAGGCCAGGCCCAGCGCCAGCGCCACCCACAGCAGCGAGGCGCCGGCCCAGGCCCAGGCGGCCAGTGCGGCACCCACGGCCAGCAGCAGCCCGAGTGTGATCACCTGGAAAAGCCGGGCCAGACGCATGCATCCGATTGTCCGCCTGCGGCGGCCCGGCGCCCTGGAGCGATGGCTCTACGGCGCACGGCCGGCTCTTGGTAGGCTTGTCGCATGAACACGCAGGTCCAGGCCATCCTCGACTTGCTGCGGCGCGTGGACGAGCAGCGCGCACAGCGCGCGGTCGACCCCTCGCTGCACGATCGGGTGCAGGCCGTCAAACATTACCAGCACGAGCGCTTCCAGCACACCTATGCCGACCTGCTGGCGCAGCCGCGCTATGCCAGGGCCACAAGCTTCTTCCTCGAAGAGCTGTACGGGCCCATGGACTTCACGCGGCGCGACACGCAGTTCAAGCGCGTGGTGCCGGGGCTGGTGCGGCTGTTCCCGAAGGAGGTGGTGCTGACGGTGCAGACGCTGGGCGAGCTGCACGCGCTGTCCGAGGAGCTGGACACCGCGATGGGCCACCAGGTGCCGGCCGGCGCGGTGGACCTGGCCGGCTATGCGGCCGCCTGGCAGGCCGTGGGCCGGCCGGCCGACCGCGAGGCGCAGATCGCGCTGATGCGCCGCGTGGCCGATGCGCTGG
>Ga0209369_1001310_pt1 | contig 13099 bp, 10 predicted proteins | sample EBPBio142010_DNA_FD_185865 | JGI IMG/M metagenome (GOLD analysis project Ga0209369, IMG submission 185865) | Wastewater treatment Type I Accumulibacter community from EBPR Bioreactor in Madison, WI, USA - Reactor 1_10/4/2010_ DNA (SPAdes)... | ecosystem: Engineered > Bioreactor > EBPR >... | reverse complement strand
GTCGCTTTCCTCGCCCGCCATCGTGAAATCAAGCCCGTTGGCGGCACGGATCTTGTCCTCGATCTCCAGCGCGACTCCGGGGTTCTGCTTCAGGAACGACTTCGCATTCTCGCGCCCCTGGCCGATGCGCTCGTCCCTGAAGGAATACCAGGCGCCCGATTTCTCCACCACGCCGGCCTTGACGCCGATGTCGATCAACTCGCCGGTCTTGGAGATGCCCTCGCCATACATGATGTCGAATTCCACCTGCTTGAAGGGCGGCGCGACCTTGTTCTTCACCACCTTGACCCGGGTGGTGTTGCCGACCACCTCGTCCCGGTCCTTGATCGCGCCGATGCGGCGGATATCCAGACGGACGGAAGCGTAGAATTTCAAGGCGTTGCCGCCGGTGGTGGTCTCAGGTGAGCCGAACATCACACCGATCTTCATGCGGATCTGGTTGATGAAGATCACCATGCAGTTCGACCGTCCGATCGAGGCGGTCAGCTTGCGCATCGCCTGGCTCATCAGCCGGGCCTGCGAGCCCATCTGCATGTCGCCCATGTCGCCCTCGATCTCGGCCTTCGGAACCAGCGCCGCGACCGAGTCGACCACGACCAGGTTCACCGCCCCCGAGCGGACCAGCGTATCGACGATCTCCAGCGCCTGTTCGCCGGTGTCGGGCTGCGAGATCAGCAGCTCGTCCAGGTTGACGCCCAGCTTCTTGGCATATTGCGGGTCCAGCGCATGTTCGGCATCGACAAAGGCGCAGACGCCGCCCTTTTTCTGTTCCTCGGCAACCACATGCAGGGTCAGCGTGGTCTTGCCCGAGCTTTCCGGCCCGTAAATCTCGATGATGCGGCCCTTGGGCAAGCCGCCGATGCCAAGCGCGATGTCGAGACCGAGCGAGCCGGTCGAGGTCGCCTCGATCTCCATCGCCGGGCTGTCGGCGCCAAGCCGCATGATCGAGCCCTTGCCGAACTGCCGTTCGATCTGCGCGAGCGCCGATTCCAGCGCCTTCGACTTGTCCATATCCCGCTTCCCACCAAGATCGAGGAGGTTTGCCACCGCCATGTCGTTCTCCTTATTTCATAGCCGCCGGGGGGCGGCAATCCTTGCCCGTGTTCCCCAAGTGTTCTTGCACTTATGCAAACAAAGCGGGAACATTTCAATCTCTTTCTCGTGGTGGCAGTTTGGGCCCGGTTTGGTTAAGGGAGTGTTGACGAAAGCCGGTCAAGAGCGCGGCGTTACAGGAAAGAAGGGCCGAGATGCTGGTGTTCTTTGAGCAGAGGCTCGCGTTTCTGGCCACGCCGAAGACCGGGTCGACCGCGATTGCCGCCGCGCTCGAATCGTTGGCCGCCGTGTCGATCCAGCGCCCGCCGCTTCTGAAGCACACCACTGTCCACCGCTATCGCCGCTTCATCGGCCCCTTCCTGGAGGCTGCGTCGAAGGACAGCTTCACCCTCGTCGCCCTGATGCGCGAGCCGACAGACTGGCTTGGGTCCTGGTACCGCTTTCGCCAGCGCGAGGAGACCGAGCCGGGGAAGTCGACCAGGGGCATGAGCTTCGACGCATTCGTGCAGGCCTGGTGCCGGGACCCGCGGCCCGATTTCGCGGATGTGGGAAGCCAGGCCCGGTTCCTGCGGCCGCGGCAGGGTCAGGGGGTGGACCAGCTGTTCCGTTATGAAGAAATCGACACATTCGTGCATTTCCTCGAAGACCGGCTGGATTGCGAGATCACGCTACCCCGGCTGAACGTCTCGCCCGCCGGGCTGACCGATCTTGCCACGGAAACAGAAGCGCTGCTGCATCAGGTGGCCGCCGCGGATTTCGCGCTTTACGACAGGCTCATCCATCCCGAATCCTGATCGCGGACCGGATCAGATCGCCCCGGCGGCGGCCCGTCCGGCCCGCCGCAAGGCCCTGCCCCGTCTTGCCTGCCACATCTTGCCTGCCACATCTTGCCTGCCCCGTCTGGCTGCTCCGTCTTGACCGGCCCTGCTATGGCCCGTCTGTCTGGCCTCTCCGCACGCTCTGTCTCTCTGGTCTCTCCCTGCCCCCTGCCCCTGCGCTCTGCCCGTCTGCTCTGCGGCTCCATCTGGCCGCCGCTTGCCGTCAGGGCCGATCCTCGGCCCGTCTGTCTCCGATGCATCAATGCAATTGCCCCTGCACCGTGGCTGTCAGGTCATTCAGCGAAAACGGCTTGGGCAGAAAGACCGAATTCGGAATGCGTGCCTGATCGGCTGACAGCACATCCTCGGCATAGCCCGAGACGAAGACCACCTTCACATCGGGCCGGTCCTCCAGCGCGCGCTTGACCCAGGTGGGCCCGTCCATGCCAGGCATCACCACATCGGTCACGAAGACATCCACCTCCAGCCCCGGATCCGCCAAGGTCTTCAGGGCCTCTTCGGCATTCTCGGCCTCCAACACGGTAAAGCCGCGCAGCCGCAGCGCCCGGCTGGCAAAGGCGCGCACCGGCGGTTCATCCTCGACCAGCAGGACGACGCCTTCGCTCTTGCGGATCATCAGCTTTTTCGGTGGCTCCTCGGCCACCGGCTCGGGGGCGGCTCCGGGCTGGAGATGATGGACCGGGAAGAACAGTTCGAACACCGTGCCGCGCCCCGGCTCGCTGGCAACGAAGATATAGCCACCGGATTGCTTGACGATGCCATAGACGGTCGACAGGCCCAGCCCCGTGCCTTCGCCCACCTTCTTGGTGGTGAAGAACGGCTCGAATATCTTCGGCAACTTGTCGGCCGGAATCCCCGTGCCGGTGTCGATCACCCGGATCAGCGAATAGTCCCCGGCCGGAACGGTCGCCTTGTCGCGCGACAGAGGTTCGGCCAGCGACAACGCCTCGGTCTCGATGCGGATCGCGCCGCCTTCGGGCATGGCATCGCGCGAATTCACCACCAGATTCATCAGCACCTGTTCCAGCTGCCGCCGGTCGGCCCGGATCGGCCCCAGCCGAGAATCATGCGTCAGGTTCAGCAGGATCCTTTCGCCCACCAGCCGGTTCAGCAGATGCGTCAGATCGGAAAGCGCCTCCTGAAGATCCAGCGTTTCGGGTTTCAGCGTCTGCTTGCGCGAGAACGCCAGCAGCTGACTGACCAGGGCCGCGGCGCGGTTGGCGTTCTGGCGTATCTGCTCCAGATCGGCAAAATCGGAATCCTCGCGCGCATGGTTCAGCAGCAGCAGATCGCAATGGCCCGAAATCGCCGTCAGCAGATTGTTGAAATCATGCGCGATTCCACCCGCAAGTTGCCCGATCGCCTGCATTTTCTGGCTTTGGGTGAACTGTGCCTCCAGCTTCTTCAGTGCCGTCGCATCCGACAGCACCGCCAGCGCCCCGGCCCGGCCATTCTCGACGATCCGGCGCAGTTGCACCTGGACAAAGCTTTCGTCACTGGCCCGGCGCAGCCGCAGCACCTCGGCCCCGGAGGGCAGGCGTTCGGCCACGATATCCGACATCCAGTCCGCGACCGGACGGCCCAGATCCTCGAAAAGATCGTGGAACGACAGATCGGCGACCGGCATGTCACCCAGAAGATCCCGCGCCGCGCGATTCAGGCTGCGCAGGCTGCCATCGGCGGTGAATTTCATCAGGGCAACCGGGACATTCTCGAAATCCGTCGTCACCGTATCGGCATCGGTCCGGTCGGCGGCGGGCAGAAGGAAAATCTCGCGCCTGTCGCCCAGACCTTCAACCTCGGCCACGATGGCGCGAACGGGGCCGTTCTGGCCGTGGACCTGCACTTCCTCTCCGGTGGAAATCCGCGGCTGCAGGAAGATCCGGTCCAGCCGTTTCGGCCGCTCTCCCAACACCTTGCGCATCGCCTCGTTCGAAAACAGCACCACACCGGCCCGGTTGGCCACCACCATCGGCAGGCTCAGCCCCTCGGCACCGCGCCCTGTCGGGCTGCGGTCCTGGAATTCCTCGATCCGCCACAGGAACCGGTCGGCCGCGACGCGATGCACCGACAGCCGCAGATGCCCCCGGCGCGTCACCACATCCTCGCGCGCGGCACCGGAATTGGCGGCGCGCGATTGCAGGCGGAACAGCACGTTGGACGGAGAGGCGAATTGTTCGTGCAGCACCGAAACCAGCGTGGCGGCCGCCGCTTCGCCGAACCGCGCCATGGCCGAGGCGTTGCGATACAGGACCTGCCCCAGTTCATCCGTGGTGAAACAGGGGGCCGCATCTTCGCCCACCAGCAGGGAAAGCTGGGCTTCGTGCCGCATTTCGCGCCGCCGGTCCAGCCAGGCCAGGCCCCGCACCAGGATCGTCAGCCCGATCAGCGCAAGGCCCACCACCGTCAGTGTCGCGCGCACTGCGGGTTCGTCGGACAGAAGCGCCAGCACCAGACTGACCGAAGCCGCGCCCAGAACCCAGAAGATGCGACCCGACAGGCCGCGAGAGACCGCCAGCACGGCCCTGAGTTCGGTTTCCGGTCGTAGCACCTGTCCCTCCGTCACGGATTCGGGCCATCACGGCGCGCAATCGCCGCCGACCCATAGGAGATGCGACTCGTTAATCAGGACTTAACCGCAACGGAAAAGCACCCTAAAGTTGTTTATTCTTTTCAAACTCGCGCAAGAAGGGCAAGACCGAAGCCGTCGCCCCCCTGCAACAGCGTGAAACTGCGGCTTTCGCGCATGATCCAGCCGGAATGATGGCCCAGAAAGGCCGCGACCTGATCCTGATTCTCCTCGCGCAGCAGCGAACAGGTGGCATAGGCCAGCACGCCGCCGGGACGGCACAGGCGCGCCGCGCGATCCAGGATTCCGGCCTGCAGCACCAGAAGATCGGCCAGCCGCGCCTCGGTCAGCAGCCACTTGCCCTCGGGGTCGCGCCGCCAGCTGCCCGAGCCGGAACAGGGCACATCGGCCAGCACCACGTCGAACGGGGCCAGGTCTTCCGGGTTGCGGGTCAGCATGATCGCGGCCCCGGCGCGGTCGGCGCGGGCGGGCAGATCGGCCATGCGGTGCGGATGGGCATCATGGGCGAAGATCTCCAGCCGCGCGCCCGCAGCCGCCCCCTGCGCCGCCAAGGCCAGCGTCTTGCCGCCGCCCCCGGCGCACAGGTCCAGCACCCGGTCGCCATCGCGCAGCGGCACGGCCTCGGCCACCGCCTGCGAGGCCGCATCCTGCAGTTCGACCAGCCCGGCGGCATAGCATGCCGAATTCTGGATTCGTCTTGCATTCTCCGTGACTTCCAGCGCATTCTTCGCAAGGTCGTGCGGCTGAGCCACAATACCCTCGCCAGCCAGCGCCGCCTGCGCCTCCTCGCGCGTGATCCGGGCCGCATTGACCCGCAGGAACACTGGCGCGCGGCGTTGCAGCGCCTGCATCACCGGTTCGAACCGCTCTCCCAGCGCGGCACGCAGCCGCGGGGCCAGCCAGTCAGGGCAATCCAGAACCTCTGCCCCCTGCGGGCGGCGGCCCGGTTCATCGCCCGCCACCGCCGGACCATAGGGCGATCCGTCGAACCACAGCGCCTCGGCCCCCGCCGCGCGGGCCGCGCCCAGCACCAGCCCGCGCCCGGTCAGCCCGCCGCCCAGTGCCGCGAACGAGGCCCGGCGGCGCAGCGCATCAAAGGTGATGTCGCGCACCGCTGCCCGGTCGCCCGATCCGGCATAGCGCGCCGCACGGCCCCAGTTGGTCAGCGCCTTTTCGGCGGATTCGCCCAGCAGAACCCGGTCCAGCACGGCAATCGCCGCCGCCGCACGGGCGGCCGGGGTCATCACATGCCCCGATAGTTGGGCGACTCGCGGGTGATCTGCACGTCATGGACATGGCTTTCCTTCAGCCCCGCCCCGGTGATCCGCACGAAAGCGCAGCGGCTGCGCATCTCTTCGACGGTGCGGTTGCCGGTATAGCCCATCGCGGCCCGCAGGCCCCCGACCATCTGGTGAATGACCGCCTGCGCGCTGCCCTTGTAGGGCACCTGGCCCTCGATCCCCTCGGGCACCAGCTTGTCGCTGGCGGCATCCTTCTGGAAATAGCGGTCCGCCGACCCCCGCGCCATCGCGCCCAGCGACCCCATGCCGCGATAGGCCTTGAAGCTGCGGCCCTGCCACAGGATCACCTCTCCGGGGCTTTCGTCGGTGCCCGCGATGGCGCTGCCCACCATGGCGCAAGAGGCCCCGGCCGCGATGGCCTTGGCAAAATCGCCCGAAAATTTGATGCCGCCAACGGCGATGACCGGAATATCCCCCGCCGCGCGGGCCGAATCCATGATCGCCGTCAGCTGCGGCACGCCGACACCCGCCACGATCCGCGTGGTGCAGATCGAACCGGGGCCGATCCCCACCTTCACCGCATCCGCTCCGGCGCCGATCAGCGCCCGCGTCGCCTCGGCCGTGGCGACGTTGCCCGCCACCACCTGCACGGTGTTCGACAGCTTCTTGATCCGCTCGACCGCCCTGGCCACGCCTTCGGAATGGCCATGTGCCGTGTCGATCACCACCATATCGACCCCGGCGTCGATCAGCGCCTGGCTGCGATCAAACCCGGCATCCCCCACGGTCGAGGCCGCCGCCACCCGAAGCCGGCCCAGTTCATCCTTGCAGGCATTGGGGTTCAGCACCGATTTCTCGGTATCCTTCAGCGTCAGAAGGCCGGTCAGCTTGCCCTTGCCATCCGTCACCAGCAGCTTTTCGATCCGCCGCGCCTTCATCAGCGAAATCGCCTGCGCCCGGTCGACCGGCTCCTTCAGCACCGCCAGATTCTCGGCCGTCATCATCACCCGCACCGGGGTCTTGTCGTCCGAGGCAAAGCGCATGTCGCGGTTGGTGACGATGCCCAGCACCCGGCCCGTCGCATCCACCACCGGAAAGCCGGTGATGTTGTAGCGTTCCATCAACAGCTTGGCGTCGGCCAGCGTCTGATCGGGGGTCAGGGTGATCGGCTTGTAAACAACGCCGCTTTCAAAGCGTTTCACCCGCCGCACTTCGGTCGCCTGCGCCTCAAGATCCAGATTGCGGTGGATCACCCCGATCCCGCCCGCCTGCGCCATGGCAATCGCCATCCGCGCCTCGGTCACGGTATCCATCGCGCTGCTGAGCAGCGGAATGTTCATGCGGATGGATTTGGTGACGAATGTCGACGTATCGGCATCGGACGGCAGCACACTGGATGCGGCCGGAACCAGCAGAACGTCATCGAAGGTCAGCGCCTCGCGAATCTCCATCGGGGTCTCCATGGGATGTTCGTTTGACGGTTCCCTGTTTCACGCGCGCCAAGGATTGGCAAGCCGGAATCCTCGGCATCCGGGGCTTGCACCGGCGCGGCGGCCATGCAGATTGGACCCGGCCAACAGGAGAGCCGGGAATGCGCGTCGCCATCGTCGAGAATACTGCCGCCACCAATCATGGTCAGGTCGGCGTGGCGCTGCATGAGGCGGGTGCCCGGATCGACCTTTACAAGCCCTGGACCGGACAGCCGCTGCCCGCCAGCGTCGATGCCGATGCGCTGGTGGTCTTCGGCGGCGAGCAATCGGCGCTTGATGACCATACGCATCCGTATCTGCCGCAGCTGGCGCAGCTGATGGCCGATTATACCGCAACGGACCGGGCGGTTCTGGGCATCTGCCTTGGCTCGCAGCTGCTGGCGCGGGCCTTCGGGGCGCAGAACATCCTGGGCGCAGCCCCGGAATTCGGCTGGTGCGAGGTGACACTGACCGATGCGGGCGCGGCCGATCCGGTGCTGGGCGCCCTGCCCCGGACCTTCCCGATCTACCAGTGGCATTCCGACACCTTCACCCTGCCGCCGGGCGCACTGCATCTGGCGCATTCTCCGGGGGCCGCGCAGCAGGCCTTCCGCATCGGCCGCGCCACCTATGCCACCCAGTTCCATTTCGAGGCCAACCGCGCCGTGGTGCGCAACTGGCGGGCCAGTTTCGGCGATCTGATGGAAGCCGCCCGCCCCGGCTGGCGGTTCGAGGACGAGGCCGCCACGCTGGGGGCCGCCGCCGATGCCCATGGCCTGACCATCGCCCGCGCCTGGGTCGCGCAGATCTGAATCGCTCCTTGGCAACATCGTCGCTCGTCGCGCCGCTCTGCCCCGACGACAGCCGAAGGCGCAGGAGGAGGATGCCTCAGGCCTCCGCCGCGTTGGTCTTCGCCGCCAGCCGCCCGCCGGGCCACAGCTTCAGCACCTGCCACAGGATGTAAGGCACCAACCCCAGCGCCGCCGCCAGCACGATCATCCCCACCATTTGCAGCCCGCCCCCCTGCGCCAGCAGCGCCGAGGCCAGCGCCGTCAACGGAAAGGTGAAGGCCCCCCACAGCGTCGACAGCCCGCTTGCGGCGATCCAGCGCCCGGCCGCCAGCAGCACGGCCAGCATCGCCAGCCCCAGCAGCGCAAAGGCCAGCGACAGCCCGGCCATATCCAGCCCGCCCGCGACCAGAGAAAACAGCGCCGCCGGGGCCAGATGGATCGCCAGCAGTGGCCGCAGCGGCGCGGGTGGCACCCGGCGGGCCAGTTGCACAAGGCTCGCCCCCCAGATCAGCACTGCCACCGGCAGTGTGGCCCAGAGCAAGGCCCGCGCCAGCGCCTCATGCCCCAGCGGAACCGCCGCCAGCCCGCCGATGATGAAGCCGACAAAGCTCAGATGCATCGCCGGGGTCACGGCCCGCCCCTCGGGCGGCATCCCGGCCAGCACACGCAGGATCAGCAGCGCCAGAACGCCGTGCAGCACCAGCCCGGCGAAAAGCATACCCCGCGCCACGCCGGGCCAGTAGGGCACCAGCAGCGCCGCCACCACCAGCGCCCCCGCCGTGCCCGCCGCCAGACCGGCCCGGCCGGGCAACACCCGCAGATCCACCAGGATCACACCCGGCCGCCGCGCCAGCTTGGCCGCATAGGCCAGCGCCGCAAAGGCCCAGAGCGCCAGCACCAGCCCCGCCAGCAGATCCGCCGGGGCCTGCGGCAGATCCAGCGCCACCAGCCCGCGCCACAGCGCCAGCACCAGCCCCACCGCGCCCAGGATGGCGGGAAACACCGCAGGCGGGGTGCGGGCGAAGGCTGGCACCTTGCGCGGCGGAAACTCGGGCGGCGGGAACATCTTCGGGCGGAACCGGGCGGGGTCTTGGGTCATCGGGCACCTCCTTGCCCATCCGAACCACGCCCCGGCCCCGCCCGCAAGCCGCAGCTTTGCCGCAGCGTCGGCCCGCGAGGGTTCAGCCGTGGATCACCGGGAACCAGTCTTCGCGCAGCCGCTGGCCCGACTGCATGCCATGGCCGGGATAGGGCGGCGAGGTCGGGCCGGGCCGTTCGACATAACGCGCATCATCGCCGACCAGCCGCAGGCTGAACGCCCGGCGGCGGTTGTCCGAGGTATTGCCGCGCGCGCCGTGCAATGTGCGATAGTTGAAGGCCACCGCATCGCCCGGCTCCATCGGCCATTCGACGATCCGCATGCCCTCGGCCTCGGGGTCGGGCACCGGCATGTAATCGTGATCGCCGGGGTAAAAGTCGCTTTCGCTCAGCCAGCGGGTCGGCAGCACGTCCTTTTCCCACAGATGGCTGCCCGCCACGCAGCGCAAGCTGGCCTCTTTCACCGGGTCCAGCGGCACCCAGAAGCTGACGGTCTGGCGGCCCTCGACGAAATAGTAAGGCCCGTCCGAATGCCAGGGCGTCGGTTTGCTGGTGCCCGGCTCCTTGACCAGCACATGATCGTGGAACAGCTGCACCCGGTCCGAGTCCATCAGCGCCGCCGCCACGCGGCCCGCTTCGGACTGGAAGATCGCTGCCTCGAATTCCGGGATGCGCGACCAGTTGCAGTAATCGTCAAAGAACCGGCCCTTCTCGCCCGGCTTCAGGTTCTCCATCTGAAAGCTGGGGCTGGCCATGTTCGTATCGACGCCCGCCCGCAGGCGGTCCACCCAGTCGGCGAACAGTCCCTTCACCAGCACGACGCCATCCTGCCGATAGGCCCGCACCATCTCATCCGTCACCTGAACCGCCATCATCCGCTCCTGTCGCTGCCTTGCCAAAGTTGTGCCAAAGCTGCATCATCAATTCAAATAATAGTTCACAATCCACCCGATAAACCAATGCTATCCATCACCCTGCGCCAGCTGGAATATGCCACCGCCATCGCCGGTCATGGCGGCATGACCAGCGCCGCCGCCGCGCTGAACGTCAGCCAGCCCGCGCTGTCGGTCGCCCTGGCCCAGCTTGAGGCGCAACTGGGCCAGCCGCTGTTCCTGCGCTGCAACGGACGTGTCACGCCCACCTCCTTCGGCACCGCCTGGCTGGCCGAGGCCGCGCGGCAGGTGCAGGGCATCCGGCGGCTGGTCGAGGGGGCCTTGCCGGAATCTCCGGTGCGGCTGGCGGTCTTCGACGATCTCGCCCCCGCCCTGCTGGCCCCTCTGATCGCCCGGTTGGCCGAAGACGGTCCCCGGCTGGCCCCGCAGGTGCTGGGGTTCGAGCCGCTGGCCGCCGCGCTGACCGGCGGCGGCATTGACCTTGCGCTGACCTGGGATCTGGGGCTGCCGCCCGGCATCGACCGGCAAGAACTGGCCCGCGTCGCGCCGCATGCCGTGCTGGCCCCCGATCACCCACTGGCGGGCCATGCCCGGCTGAGCCTGGCGCAACTGGCCGGCCAGCCGCTGATCCTGACCGATCAGGGCCTGTCGCTGGGCCATATGCGGGCGCTGTTCGCCACCCGCGGCCTGACCGCCGCCATCGCTCACCGCACCGCCACGCTGGAACTGATGCGCAGCTTCGCCGCCAACGGCCTGGGTATCGGGCTCAGCTATTCCCGGCCCGCCAGCGCCCACAGCCACGATGGCCGCCCGCTGATCACCCGCCCGCTGGCCGATGCGGGGGCGGAACCGCTGGTGCTGGCGCGGCTTTCGGGCAATCCGCTGTCGCCCGCCGCCGCCCGGCTGTGCGACATGCTGCCTGCCCTCTTGCCGCCGCTGTGAACCCGCGTCACTGTCGGCGCGCAAGGAAAGGGTAGATGATGGGCGGCAACACTTATGAAACCGGGCGGCTGAACCTGCCCTTTGTGGGAATTTCCACCTTCGGCAAGCGGCCCTATCAGGCCGACTGGTCGGCGATCCGCGCCGATGCCGCCATCCTGGGCGCACCCTTCGACTTCGGCACCCAGTTCCGCGCCGGTGCCCGCTTTGGGCCCCGCGCGATCCGCGAGGCCTCGACGCTGTTTTCCTTTGGCCATGCCGGGGCCTATGACCATGAGGACGACTGCACCTATCTGGGCAGCGACGTGACCATCGTCGACATCGGCGATGCCGATATCGTCCATACCGATACCGAGAAAAGCCACGCCAATATCGAAACCGGCGTCCGCGCCATCCTTGATGCCGGTGCGCTGCCGGTGGTGCTGGGGGGCGACCATTCCGTCAACATCCCATGCATACGCGCCTTTGCGGACCGGGGGCCGATCCACATCCTGCAGATCGACGCCCATCTCGATTTCGTCGATGTGCGCCACGGGGTGCGCCACGGCCATGGCAACCCGATGCGCCGTGCCGCCGAGCAGGAGCATGTCACCGGCATCACCGCGCTTGGAATCCGCAACGTGTCATCGACCGCCAAGGACGGCTATGACGCTGCCCGCGCCATGGGCGACGACATCCTGTCCGTGCGGCAGGTGCGCAAACTGGGCCGCGATGGCGTGCTGGCCCGCATCCCCAAGGGCGCGCGGCTTTACGTCACCATCGACATCGACGGCTTCTGCCCCTCGATCGCGCCGGGCACCGGCACGCCCAGCCATGGCGGGTTTCTGTATTACGAGGTGCTGGAGATCCTTCAGGGCGTTGCGCGCGACCATGAGATCGTCGGGGTGGACCTTGTCGAGGTGGCGCCGGATTACGACCATTCGGGATCGACCGCCATTCTGGCGGCACAGGTGCTGCTGAACTTCCTCGGCTTCATCTTCCACGCGCGGGGCAAGTGAGACCCGCCGGGGGGCCAGCCCCCCGGACCCCCAGGGGTATTTGCGCAAAGATGAAGGGGATCAGCGGTAGAGGAGCGATCTGCCGCCCGCGAAGAGATGCACCTTTTTCGGATCGGCGGTCAGGCTGACGCTCTGGTGGCGCAGTTGCGGGTGGATGCCCGCCAGCTTGGCGATCACCGGGGTGTCGCGGCCGCCCTTCTCGAAGTAAAGCTGCGTCACCTCTCCCAGCGCCTCGGTGATTTCCACCTTGCCGGTGAAGATGGCCTCGCCCTCGGTCGGCACGAAATCCTCGGGGCGCACACCGACGTTCACCGCTCGCCCCTTGTCGGCCTCTTGCGTCGGCACGCTGGAGCGGGCAACGCCGCCGCCCTCCAGCGCGATCGTGGTCTCGGCCCCGGTGCCGGTGATCTGCCCCGGTATCAGGTTCATTGCCGGACTGCCGATGAACTGGGCGACGAATTCGTTCTCGGGCCGTTCATAAAGCTCCAGCGGCGAGCCGACCTGACCGATGCCCTGCCCCACCGTCAGCACCACGATCCGGCTGGCCAGCGTCATCGCCTCGACCTGGTCATGGGTCACATAGATCATCGTCGAATTCGGCATCGCCTCTTTCAGCTGGGCAATCTCGATCCGTGTCGCCACCCGCAGGGCGGCGTCCAGATTGGACAGCGGCTCGTCGAAGAGATAGACCTTGGGGTCGCGCACGATGCTGCGCCCGATCGCCACCCGCTGCCGCTGCCCGCCCGACAGCGCCTTGGGCAGCCGGTCGAGATAGGGCGTCAGTTGCAGGATCTTGGCTGCCCGTTCCACCGCCGCGTCGATCTCGGCCTTCGGCTTTTTGGCGATCTTCAGCGCGAAGGACATGTTGTCGCGCACCGTCATATGTGGATAAAGCGCATAGGACTGGAACACCATGGCGATGCCCCGCTGTGCCGGCGGCACATCGTTCATCCGCGCCCCGTCGATGAAGAAGTCGCCGCTGGTGATCTTTTCCAGCCCCGCGATCATCCGCAGCAGGGTGGATTTCCCGCAGCCCGAGGGGCCGACGAAGACGATCAGCTCGCCGGTCTTGATGTCGAGGTTGATGTTCTTCAACACCTTGACCTCGCCATAGGCCTTTTCGACGTTCTTCAGCAGAAGCTCGGCCATCTGTCTTTCTCCCTCACACCGCCTGTGCCAGCACGAAAC
>Ga0209369_1001308_pt1 | contig 13108 bp, 13 predicted proteins | sample EBPBio142010_DNA_FD_185865 | JGI IMG/M metagenome (GOLD analysis project Ga0209369, IMG submission 185865) | Wastewater treatment Type I Accumulibacter community from EBPR Bioreactor in Madison, WI, USA - Reactor 1_10/4/2010_ DNA (SPAdes)... | ecosystem: Engineered > Bioreactor > EBPR >... | reverse complement strand
GTAACCGCTGTTCTCAGGCCACGGCCTTGAGCGGCGCAGGCGCGTAGGCCCAGGGCAAGAGCTCGTCGAGCTGGCTCTGGGGATGGCCGGCGACGATGCGAGCGATGACGTCGGCGAGGTAGGCCTGTGGGTCGACGCCGTTGAGCTTGCAGGTTTCCACCAGCGAGGCGATCGCAGCCCAATGTGCGCCGCCGCCGTCCGAACCCGCGAAGAGTGCATTTTTTCGGTTCAAAGCAATCGGTCTGATGGAGCGCTCGACGACGTTGGAGTCGATCTCGATCCGGCCGTCGTCGAGGAAGCGGCCGAGGCCTGGCCAACGGCTGAGGGCGTAGCGGATGGCCTCGGCGAGCTTGCTTTTCTGGCTGACGAGGGCGAGCTTGGCGCGCAGCCACGGTTCGAGCGCAGCGACGATGGGTCGGCTGCGCGCCTGGCGGACGGCGTGACGCTCGTCTGGATTGCGGCCGCAGATGTCGCCTTCGACGCGGTAGAGTTCGCCGATGCGCTCGAGCGCTTCCGTGGCGATCGGCGCCGGCCCGCCTTGCGCGAGTTCATAGAAGCGTCGGCGGAGGTGCGACCAGCAGAAGGCCAGGCTGACAGCGTTGCGCTCGGCCAGCATGCGGTATCCCGCATAACCGTCGACCTGCAGCGTGCCGACGAAGCCCTTGAGATGGCCGGCGATGGTTTCCGCCTTGCGGTCGGGTGCGTAGAGATAGGCGACGCCGGGCGGGTCGGCCCCGCCCCAGGGCCGGTCGTCGCGGGCATAAGCGAAGAGCTGGCCGGTCTTGGTGCGGCCTCGGCCGGGATCGAGCACCGGGGCAGTCGTCTCGTCGGCGAAGAGCTTGGTCGACGCCTTCAGCCGCTCGAACAGGCGCTCGTGCACAGGCCGAAGCAGGAAGGCCGCCTTGCCGACCCAATCCGCCAAGGTCGAGCGGTCGAGGTTGACGCCTTGGCGGGCGTAGATCTGCGCCTGCCGGTAGAGCGGCAGATGGTCGGCGTATTTGCTCACCAGCACATGCGCCACCGTCGCCTCGGTGGGAATGCCGCCTTCGACGAGCCTGGCGGGTGCGGGCGCCTGGACCACGACCTCTTCGCAGGAGCGGCAGGCGTACTTCGGCCGACGCGTGACGATGACCTGGAACTGAGCCGGCACGATGTCGAGGCGCTCGGACCTGTCCTCGCCCATGAGGTGCATCTCGCCCCGGCAGCAGGGGCAGCTCTTGTCGGCGATGTCGACGATCTGCTCGATGCGCGGCAGATGCCCGGGCAGCGAGCCGCGGTTGGCGCGGCGGCGACGCGCTTGAGCCTCGCGCTTCACAGGGTCGGCGGCGTCCTGCGCGGCTATGGCTTCGGCTTCGGCCTGCTCGACCTCCTCGAGGCCCAGGAGCAGCTGGTCGACAGGCAGCGTCTCGGCCCGACGTCCAAAGCGGTGGCGCTGCAATTCCTTGATGATCTGGCGCAGCCGCTCGTTCTCGGCGCGCTCGGCCGCCAGCATCGCCTGAAGGGCGGCGGGATCGCTGGTCAGGGGCTCGGTCGTAATGCTCACGAAGCCGATTCAAGCATGGATTACAATGGTTTGCCAGAAGCTTGGCGGCTCGGCGCATCAACTTGCCGCGACCGGGACGCGCGTCTCGCGGGCGTCATGAACGCGCCGCCAGTCCAGGCCTTCGACGAGCGCCTGCAGTTGCGCCGCGGTCAGCCGAACGACGCCGTCGGCGATCGCCGGCCAGCAGAACTTCCCGTCCTCCAGCCGCTTGGCGAACAGGCAGACCCCGGTGCCGTCGAAGTAAACCAGCTTCACCCGGTCCGCCCGCTTCGAGCGGAAGACGTAGACCGCGCCGCTGAACGGATCGGCGCCCATGGTGTCGCGCACGAGAGCCGCCAGGCCCTCCGCTCCCTTGCGGAAGTCGACGGGCTTCGTCGCCACCATAACCCGCACCGCGCCGGTCGGGCCGATCATGCCCCGCCCTTCAAGGCGCCGATCACCGCCGCGATCGTGGCGGGCGAGGCGCCGTTCTCGATCGTCACCTTCACGCCGTCGACGTCGATCGCAATCGCCGCCCCGCGCCGCCGCGCCGGACCTCGTTTGCCCCGCGGCCGCTTCAATGGCGCAGGCTCGGTCGCCGGCTCCGGCACGATCACCGCCGGCACGAAGGCTGGACGCGCCTCAGCCTCCAGACGCTTGCGCGCTTCGCGCCGCCAGGTGAACAGTTGCTGCGGCGTCAACCCATGCCGGCGCGCCACCGCTGACACCGACGCGTGCTGCACGAGCGTCTCCTCCAGGATCCGCGCCCGCTCGTCGCTCGACCACCGCCGGCGCCCCAGCGCCCCGTTGATCACCTCGAAGCGGCGAACCTCCGCCGGCGGCTCAAGTCTATGGTCAAGTCCAGACACAAAACGATCCTCCAAATCGGATCGTCACCGTGCCTCGTCAGGCCGCCGCAATGAAGGTGTGCTCAAGGCCCCGCTTACAAGCAGGCGTGGAAGACCTTGTTTTCGCTGTCGAGGTCGAGCCCTCTCCAGACATGGCCGAGCTCTGAGGCCCAATGGGCGATTAGCGCGATGACTACGGATTTCCCGACACCGCCTTTTCCGGACGTCATCAGATGGATGACGGTTTTCTTGCGCTTCCGCAGCTTCCAGTTTTCGGGTTTTGATTGCTCAATTTCAATCATGAAATTGCTCCTACGCGTTACAGATCATCAAGGTTTCCGAGGGTGCCTGCGGGACGCGCATCGCTCTCAGGCTCTGTCGGCTCAATTCGTTCGTGAGTTTTGTCGTTGGACCGCTCCTCAGTTTGCGCCTGGTAGAATTTTTCAATAGGTAAATGTGCCTTGTCGGCCTTGCCTGTCGTGACGGATGGTGCTGCCACAGTCAGCACTGCGGTCGTTTGCGCAGCGACCGATAGTTTCTTGCGATCTGCTGAACCCAGCGCGTTTCGACGCCGGACAGTCTCTTGTGAGACGTATTTTCGGACGGACTGCGCTGCGAGCGGCGCGCCGAATTCCCGACCAACAAAATCGGCGATCCAAGGCCAACTCTTCTTGCGCCTTTTTAGCTCTAGTAGCTGATCGTAGATTGCGAACACCAATTGCCGCCCGGACGTCAGGCCGGCATCAGGCGTGTCAGGAATCGCATCCAGCTTTGCTGCGGCCCGGCGCCTGGCCTCTTCCACCTTGATCGCTTTAAACCGAAGGGTCATCGGACGATCCTCAAGGTTAGCACAGCACCCAATGTGCTCCTGAATGCGGGTCCATCGATCACGAGCGTCTCCGGCAATTTGAACCGCGGATATGGCACGAATATCTCTGGAGTGTATCCGCGGATGTCTCTGCTATCTCTTTGAGATATATCCGTCATTTTACACGCGGCACTAGAGATACATTGCTCGATATGCATTGCCTCCGGCATCGTTGGAAACAGAAGGAAGCAAGTAGCCTCATGTTTACGTGAACCGAAACATGACCACTTGCGAGGGGGCTGCGCCCCCGTCGACCCCGCACGGGCAGGAGCAAAAATGATGTCGAATTCGACCGGCCAAAGAGGCGAACAATTTCCATGTGTGCTCGCCTTCCGCCTTGATGTGGCGGGCAAAGAAGAACTTGAACGGGCTGCGGCAGCGCGCGGTGTTACCGCAGGGGTTCTGGCTCGAATTCTGGTCCGGAAAGGACTGGCCTCGCAGATGCGAGTCCCTTCCGTCCAACGCGCAGTCGCAAACGGAATCGAATTGCGCCAGTTGCTCGGTGAGGTCGGGAAAATCGGATCGAATTTGAACCAGATTGCCCGAGCGCTGAATTCCTCCGCGTCGGGTTTCGCGATCGCCGGCGCATTGAAAAACCTGCAGACCATTGAGGAGCAGGCCGACACCATCCGGGAACTGACGCTGCGCGCGCTGCGAGGCGAAAAATGATCATCACCTCCAAAGCCATCAGAGCACTGGGACACGCGCAACACCTGCTCAACCCGACCAACAATCGTGAGATTGAGGCACTTGCCGAACTCGGCCGACAGATAGATGCTGATGTATCTCGGGCGATCGAGAACATGGCGGCCATCAGCCGGTCGAACCAGCGATGTCGACGAGATTTGTTCTCGGTCGCCATCAGCCCGTCGCATCCGCTCGATCCCGCCAATCTTCCTGCCGTACTGGCCCTGATTGAAAGCGAGCATGCCATACCGCAAAGCACGCCTCGCATTGTGGTTAGGCACAGTAAGGGTGACCGGCCGGACCATTTTCACGCAGTCTACAGCCTGGTGGATCCGCTGAGCGGCAAGGCTATACGCACCCAGAACAAGCAGGTGCACGATGAACTGGCATCGCGCCGTGCCGAGATCCTGCTCAGCGAGCCGATCTGCGCTGGACCGAACCATCACCGAGTGATGGCCGAACTCAAAACGCGTGGTGTCGTCAGAAGCCACGAAGCCGCATCTGCGGAACAGGCCGATTGGGGTCAACACATGCGGACGTCCAGTCGGCAGCAGGGAAAGAAACTTGATGCCGATCCGAATGCAATCTTGCGGGCGGCCTGGCAGGCTTACAGTTCGTGCGCCGATACTGCATCGGATATTCAGCACCATATGAATGCCGCCGGTTTTCACCTCGCACTCGGTCGAAAGTGCGTCATGCTGGTGCATGAAAAATCCGGTTTCACGCATGCCTTCGCGCGTGGCCTGAGAATCGGCGCGAAACTCGATGGTGACCCGTGCAAGATCCGCGAGCGTGATCTCGCTCATTTGGCAGGCAAGCTGAGGCCTTTGACCGATGTTGAAGAAGAATGCCGCAGGATCGCCCAACTGACTGGCGAGACGGCTGTTGAGCGCACCTTCCATTCTTTTCAGGAGGAGGCGGCACTTGATAATGATGACGCTGCCCTGGATTGGCTGCGGAAGCGCCGCCAGGAAATTGAGAACACCAAGGCTGTCGAGTTCAAAAACACGTTGCAAGCCAGACGCGCGCAAATCAGGGCGAGATTTGCCGAGGCGGATAGTTTGGCTCGTCGACGCGTTAACCGAGCCTTTCTCGCCGCAAAAATTGTCAAAACGCTCGATCTTGAACGGATCGCATTTCTGGCGGTTGGCGCCGGTGTGGTGCTGGGCGGGGGCGGCTTGGGGCTGGCGCTGCTGGCGGCAGGAATCTCGGTCGCGGCCTTGCCAAGCTTCGAACGCGCAAGGGCACTCCAACTCGACGATCAGCTGGCTCGCCGTCGGCGAAAAACGGCAAGGGATGAGGAAATTGCAAAAGCCTACGGTCGGCTCCGCGCCGAACTGAAGCTTAACTCCCAGCCATTGCCCGATATGCGTATTCCGCACAAGCTGCGTGCCATCGCAGGACGGTTTATGCGCCTGGAAATTGATCGCCTGACCAACATCCTCAAACCGGATGCAGTTGTCGAATTCGCGGCGGTCAGAGACCAGCTCGACCCCGTCTTGGTCCGCAATCTCGAAGCGCTTGTCGAAACGGGGGATGGCTGGAATGCGCTGGAACTGCGCCAAGTTGCACGGCGTCCTGTCCATAAACGGGCCGTCGCCGCGCCCCCGTCCCTCGATACCCAGAAAATCAAGGCTCCTGAGGAGCGCGGTCGGAGAGGGGGCATGAGGATTGTCAGCATTCAAACGACTGAGCAAATCCGCCATGCCAACACATTGACCAAGGAAACCGAACAACCGCCTGTGTCTGAAGATACCGATCGCATCGCAGTAAAACCGAAACGGCGGAATCGACCGCGTATCCAGAAATCGGCAATACCACCCCGCAAGCCGGACGGGCCAGAATTCTAGATGGTTCTGCTTATGCTCGTGTTTACACATGGTCTACGCCTTCTGAATTTTCAGAAAGCGTCATTGATTCGTTGATTTGCATCAAGCTGATCTGGCGCTAGAGCCAAGTGGGAAAATTTAATTATTTAAAATTATAATCGTGTTATTGGCGCTTTTTATTTTAGTTACCAGGTTCAGGTCCTATGGGACCTGTAATAAACAACGATAATCGCACCTGATTCGGATATAGCTGTCAATTAGCCGAAATTTTATTTCATTAAACATGGTTAACGCGCCTGATTGCGCGCTTCCGTAACAGTGGCGCCCCTCGAGCGAGGCGCAACACACCCCGGTTTTTTGCGCCAAGTCCCGGCCGACACCGCCTCCCGCGATCTATGTCTCGAAACATCAGGCGTTCCCTTCCTCAAACAGGACCCCTGAGAAATGAAGAAAACCTACTCCGTAACTTCGACATCCAAGCCCTCCACTGCCCCCCATCACAAAGTTCGAATTTTCGACACCATCCAAGTGCAGTCCGCCCTCGCGGCGGCCGGCGTCGTCAACAGCCCGTATTCGGGCGAAGCACCGTTCATGCCGAGCGTTTCCGAAAATGAACATGCGCGGCTCGAAGCCCTTCTTCGTTTATCCATCGATGCCGGCGGCGGCCATCGCCCTGCGTTCATTGCGAGCGGTGCGTTGATCAAATGCCTCGAGGCATTGATATCTAAATGTCCCGGTTTTCACGGCGTCATCTCGGTCTGGCTCGGCGCCGCCCATTTGTCTTGCCGCAGCCGGACGCCGTTTTCGGTTCCTCCGGTCCTGCTCGTTGGTTCACCTGGAATCGGCAAAACACGGTTTCTCTCAGAACTCGCCAACGTGTTGAATGTCGCCATGGCGCCGGGTCAGGCCCCGGCGACCGCGCGCGTAGCCTGTAACACGTGCTCCGATGCCGGAATGTTGGTTGGTCACCCGATTTCCTGGCGATCCGCAAAGACCGGTGAATTCACGCGGGCCCTGATTGCTTCGCCGGTGGCGCAAACGTTGATCGTTCTTGACGAAGTTGACAAGCTAACGCCGGCGACGATCAGCGACAACCCGTTCAATGTCCTACTCTCGCTCCTGGAACCCGAAAATTCCCGGCGCCTACGCGACGAGTACCTCGAAATCGAATTCGACCTCTCCCACGCCCTGATCGTTGCCACCGCGAACTCAACTGCGCCCCTTCCCGAACCGCTCCTCGATCGGTTTCTGGTCGTCGAAATCTCCTCGCCTTCAGCCGAGACGCGCAAAGCTATCGCCCGCGACGTATTCGGAGATATCGCCGGAGAACATTTCGAGATGCCGACGGATGACATCCTCGCGCAGATCGCGAAATTCCACCCCCGCAAGCAGCGCCAGATCGTTCGGCTGGCGCTGGGCCATGCCGCCCGTGCGGGCCGCGATCATGTCGTTGCCGATGATCTGAACGCCGCTGCCTCGCTTGGTGTCCAACCCGCCGCCAAGATTGGATTTTTCTGAGCTTTGGCTGCGCCTCGCCCTCCTGAGATTCGGGAAGGCTAGAATTTTGAGAGGTTTAGAGAATTTCCCCCGAGAAAACGTCCGAACCGATCCTGCCCGAAATGTCGGACAGCCATTCCAACCATGCCTGCAATAAGGAACATATAATGAACACAAGCTACGCAAAGGGCTTTGAAGAAGCCCACAAACTCGCCCTCGAAACGCCGACATATCCGCAGTACGATATCGCCCGCACCAAGCGCAGTTACGCACTTTGTAAAGGCAACGGGCGTTTTGGCGGCGCCGCATTCGAGGCCGCTCTCGAACGGGCGGTCGAGGCCGAACCGATCCCCTCCAGCGAGATCACCGGCGATTGCTTTGATGCCGCGGCGTTGGCGATCAGCTGGATCGAAAAGCGCGACACGCCGTTTCAAAATGCACTGGCGCAACTCGCACGAGAACTGGCCGTGGTCGCAGGCCGGGCCGAAGTCGCCGGCGCGGGCGACGTCTTCTTGAAGTTCATGCTGCTCAGCCGCTGGCTCGATCAGCCTGCCATGCCCTTTGCGACAGAAATCTCGAGCTTCCTCGCCCAGATGATCGCCCGCGACTGCGAGGAACTCGGCCTCGATCCCGAGTCGATCAGGCTGGACGCCGAAAAGGCTTTCCCGAACCTCGCGAAATAACTCACACGGCCCGTCGCATGCGGCGGGCCTCCTCTCATCTTGAACAGGAACCGCCACCATGCACATCACGAGCATCATGAGCTTCCCCGAAGCCTACACCATCGAACTCACCTCGCCGGTCGAGTCCGAACTCGATTTGCCGAGGATTGTACGGAGCTATCGGCTCGGCAGCGGCGACGGACCCTACAACCTCGACGGGCTCAAACATGCGCTTTCTCGCGCGGCCCATCAGGAACCCATGCCGTCCGAACCGATCGCCGGCGACGCCTGGGATGCCCTCGCCTTTGTCGAGATCTGGGCCATGGATTCTGGAACCCAAAATCGCTACCAGGCCGTGCTCGCCCAGATAGCACGCGAACTCGCTGTGCGTGCCGCGATAGCCGACGCCAGGGACAGTTCAGACGTCGTGCTGAAACGCAAAATAATGCAGCGCTGGAGCCAACACCCCGCATTGCCCTTCAACCAGGTGGTGTTGGCCTTTCTCACCGAGGCGATCACACGCGACTGCGTCGTGCTGGGGCTCAATCCCGTATCGATCCTGTTCGGCCCTGAGTGAAGGCCACCGAACACGGCCAACTGACCTGACAGCTCGCCGCACCGGCGGGCTTTGTCATCTCTGCAACCCAAACATTCACGAGTTTCCCATGTCGAACACCGCGTCCTCCTCCGCCTCGGTCACAACCGATCCCGCCCATTCTCCCATCGCCCGCGAGTTCTACGAGGCCCGGCGCCTCTCTGCCGATGCTCCCAAAACCATCGTCATCTTCGATGTCGAAACGACCGGTCTCAGTCCGGCCTTCGACCAGATCCGTCAGTTCGCTGCGCTTCGCACCGAGGATCTGGATGATCCACAGGAAGGGGAAGATGCCATCAATCTGACGTGCCGCCTGAGGCCCGAAATCGTGCCCTCGCCGCAGGCTTTGCTGACCACGCGCGTCAGCCCGGCGGAAATCGAGGCGCCGGCTCTGAGCCATGCCGAGATGATGGGAAAAATTGAGGATTTTCTGGACGCATCATCGCCCGCTGTCTTCGCAGGGCATAATGTCATCTGGTTTGACTCGCCCCATATCCGGCACAATCTCTTTTCTGCGCTTTTGTCCCCATACCCGCTCCAGACACCGGGATGCCGGCTGTTCGACAGCCTGCGCCTTGCCCATCTCGTTTATTGTCTGCGCCCTGATGCCGTGATCTGGCCGAAACGGCAGGATGGAAAGCCGGTGTTCAGACTGGGCGAGCTTGCCAGGGGGCTCGGCATCACCTTCGACGAGACGCAAGCTCATGACGCCCAGGCCGATGTCCAGGCGACCCGTGATGTGCTGCGCGTCTTTCGTGACCGGGCGCCGGACCTCTACGCGCTGGCGCTGGCGCTTTGTGACAAGGGCTATGTCTGCGATCTTCTCGGGCGATATCCCGTCGTCGGACAGCTTGGCGTCTATGGCGGCGTGAGTTCTGTGATGCCGCTCACAGCGCTCACGCGCGATCCCGCCAATCCTAATGCCTCGCTGATGGTCGATCTTCGCATTGACCCGGAGACGTATCGTTCTCTCCCCGATGCCGATCTCGCCAGCTTGATGGCAGGCCGTACCAGTCCCGTCCGCTCGATGAAGCACAACGCGATGCCGTTGCTCATCCCGTTGAAGCTGACCGATCCGCTGGCGCCGGAAGCATCAATGGCACTCCATGCCCACGATCCCGATGGGGATCCGGCCCGCGCCGATGATCTTCTCCAGCACCGTGCTGCGCTTCTGAAAGCGGATAACGACTTCATCGAGCGCGCCCGCGCGATCCGGGCGAGGCAGAGTGCGGATCGGGTAATCAGTCCTCACGTCGAGGAACAGCTTTACTGCGCTTTTCCCGGCTATGCCGACAGGGCGCTGGGCCGGAGATTCCACGATACGTCCATTGAAAAACGCGCGGCGCTGATCCCGCAGTTCAAGGATGAACGGCTACGGGTCCATGCCACACGCCTCGTCCATCATGACGCGCCGCACACACTCGATAGCGAAACGCGACGGGCGATGGACCACTGGCTGCATCATCGCCTGACGACCGAGGATGACGTGCCGTGGATGACGCTTCCTCGTGCTCTCGCAGAGACCGAGGATTTGCGCGAACTTCTCGTTCGGAGGCTTGATGCCGAAGCTTGCGAGGCGATTGCCGATGCGCCTCCGATCCTTGATACCGAAACCGGCGCGCTCCTGCCTGACAGTGAAGTCATCATGGAAGTCGAGCAATTGCGCCTCGCCTATATCGAGGAGCATGTTGGCACCAGCCTGAAACTGCTGGATGACTACGCCGATTGGTTGCGTAACCGCTGCGCCGAGGTCACGCGCATCTAACTCGACGCATATCCGTCCATCATCACCGGCGGCACCTTCCCATCACCCCAACATCCTTGGCCTGCTTTTCCACCGCGTCACTGCGGGCCGCACCGTCACGTCCAAAGCGCAAAGAAGGACTCTCTCATGAAAGCCAATCCCCAGCACGTCACCAAACCTGCAACGCCGCTCGCCGCCATTGCCAAACGCATCCTGAAGGACGCCCAATCTCCGGCCGCGACCCGCCAGTATCTACCGACACAATGGCCGGTCGTTGGCGGGCGGGGGACACCTCTGGTCCCGTTCACCGGCTGGGAAACACCTGAGATCGCCGGGTGCTTTGAAAATGGCACCCGCATCGCCGTTGGTGTCCTCAGTTGCCCCGGCCTGTTCAACCTTGCGCGCGAACTGCAGATTCCGATATTCAAGATCAGCACGACGAGGGACGAGACCGTCGGCTTCGCCCAGCGTCTCAAGGCTTTGAACGCCGATGCCTATGGCTCGCACCGGCGCGATAGTGATGCCTGGTGCAAAGATGAAGGCTTCGATCAGTGGGAACTCAGCGCACTTCCTCAAGACCTTGGTCTTGAACCAAGCAGCCCGGTCACAGCGACGCCGCGGGCGCTATCGGTCGTACTTCCGGACGGCCTGGCGCCGCGCGAATTTGATGAGCGGCTGAACCGCGCTCTTGCTAACGTTCGTCTTGCCGACTGGGCCACCAGCGCCGATGGCCGCGGGCATTGCGCCGCCCTCGGTCTCGATCCTGCCCGCTTTGATCGCTTTACAGCCTACAGCCTTGGAGGGGCGGAACCGCGCCTCTCACGCGCGCGCGAAATCTTTATCTACAAACCACGCCTCCAGACCGCGAGGCTGGCCATGGTCATAGAACGCGTTCTGCTTGCGTCAATCAGGCGCGTTTCCATGGGTTGATCACACAGGACTCCCGACAATCCATCTTGCCTTCAAACCCTTCATATCCATACCCAAAGAGCCTCACGGCCGACCGAATGCCGACACACCCATTCGACTTTTTTGCGCAGGAAAAGAGATAAGACAAATCAAACGGATAACGCGGTCGCTCATGATCGAAGACTGACCTGGCTTCACGAGGTCGCCTCCTATTTCGCGTTCCGGACCGACAGACAATAAGCCTCCCATGCCTCCAGAACCGCGCGGCGTTTTTTTAGCGCTTTCATCCGGCGATAGGCCTGCTCGGCTTTGTTGCCAATCGTGTGCGAGAGATTATGCTCAGCGACCTCGCGCGGCGTTTCGGTCTCGTCCCCGCACCAATCGCGGAATGACGAGCGGAACCCATGCGGTGTGCAGTCGCCGCGACCCATCCGGCGCAACAGCATTTCCAGAGCACCATCGGACAGTGGCTTACCACGACGCTGTCCGGGAAAAATCATCTGATCAGGGTCGTCACTGAGGCGCAGCTCCGCAACGCGCTTCAGGATTTCCACAGCGCGGGGCGCCAAAGGCACTTCAAACGCATTGTCACCCTTCATGCGCTTGGCAGGGATCGACCAGACCCAATCCACCTCGGCAGACTGATCGGGCGTAGCGGGTTCGGTGCTAGTGTTTACACTCGTCGATGCCTTTGGAACCGTCCGTATCTCACCCCAGGTCGCCAACCGTGACATCGACGAGCGCGCGACCGTCAGGATCGTGAACTCCAGCAGCAGGGCCGCAACAGCATCCCGCTTCCCCAAAGCCACCATGAATGCCGGGATATCCTCATAATGCATTGCCGCGAAATGCCCGCGCTGCAGCTTGCCTACCTTCGGCATCAGAAGCTCGATATGGCCTTTCAGTCGAGCCGGGTTGGCAATGTTGTCCCCGATATGCCCGGCCACGCGCGCGGCATTCAGGATCGTCTCGATCCGGCCCCGCACCCGCGTCGCGGTCTCGTTCTTTGTGGTCCAGATCGGGTTGAGGATTTGCACGATATCCTGCGTGGTGATCGCGTTCACCTGCTTACCCCGGATCGGCGCGGCATAGACCGTCATGGTCATTTCCCATTGCGCCGCGTGCTTGGCGTTTTTCCAGCCTGGCCGGACCTTGGCGATATAGGCATCTGCGAAATCCCCGAAAGTTGGAATGGTTGTGACATTGGCTTCCTGTTCACGGCGATCTATCGGATCGACGCCTTTCAACAGATCCGTTCTGACCTCATCGGCCTTCCCGCGCGCATCGGCCAGCGAGAGACCATAGGGACCGGCGCCGCCGAGACCCAGTTCGCGCTGCTTTCCGGCAGACTTGTATATCATCACCCATTGCCGTGAACCGGCGGGCCTAACACGCAGGTAGAGATTGCCTCCATCCGCATGCAGTCCCGCCGGCAGTGTCTGGATTTGTTTGGCAGTCAGTTTCTTCAGGATCGCAGCCATGTGCCCAAGCCTTTGCCCTAGCGGAGTGATGAGCCTTGCTGAACCATGCTGATCCGACAAGACCCAAGTTAGGGCGAAAAGTAGCATAAAAACCGCTACTTAGCTAGATCTGTGAGCTAAAGAGGGATACCCTGATCTGGACAAATGGCGGAGAGGGAGGGATTCGAACCCCCGGTACGCTTGCACGTACTCCGCATTTCGAGTGCGGCGCGATCGACCACTCTGCCACCTCTCCGTTGAGGTCATTATCGTGCGGCGACCGTGGCCATCCGCAGTGGTCGCGGCCCGAATAGCATCAAGGCATCCGGACAACAAGCCCTGTTTTTGGCTGTGACGCCGAAGAAGGCACCGACCAGGTTTCCTTGGCTCCGCCTCCATCGCATGACCGCGATATCGACTTTGGACAGAGCCGATTGAGGCTACAAGGCGAAAGCCGAGGCCCCCCCCCCCCCCCCCCCCCCCCCCC
>Ga0209369_1001306_pt1 | contig 13111 bp, 10 predicted proteins | sample EBPBio142010_DNA_FD_185865 | JGI IMG/M metagenome (GOLD analysis project Ga0209369, IMG submission 185865) | Wastewater treatment Type I Accumulibacter community from EBPR Bioreactor in Madison, WI, USA - Reactor 1_10/4/2010_ DNA (SPAdes)... | ecosystem: Engineered > Bioreactor > EBPR >... | reverse complement strand
CAGTGGTTGGCGGAAGAAGTCGGCGGTTTGACCGGGCTGGGGCATCACAAAACTCTCAGAAATCAATGGCTGGTGAATTGATTCTCGGGGGATGGAGCTGTCGGGGAAACAGCGCAAACCCAGTGCTTATGGGGGCTGGCTGGGTTTTGCAGGGCCGACTACTTGATCGGCCGAACTTTCCCATTCACCTTCATCAAATATTTCGTCACTTCCACCTCAGCCTTGGTCCAAAAATCTGAATATTGCTCTGGGGTTAAATATTCTAGATTCAAGGCCATGGCATCCATTTTCTGCCTTAAATCCTGGTCATCAATAACCTCTTTGATCATTGCACTCCATTTCGAAACTATCGCTGGAGCGGTACCTGCGGCAAGCGTCAAGCCAGTGGTGCTACCAAAACTTGTAACATCAACCCCCACTGATTGAGAGGTGGGCACACCCGGTAAAAACTTCAATGGCTTATCGCCGCTGACCATGACGGCCCTTATTTTTCCAGAATTCAAGAACGGCAATGCAATTGTGACATTAATAAGCCCCAGATCTATATGCCCACCCATCAAGCCATTCATCATGGATGGTCCATCAGTAAAGGGAGCATGATTGAATTTTGCACCAAATTTATTTTGAATATTTTCAACATAAACTGCCGCAGGACCACGACTGCTTGGCGATCCGAAATTAACCTTTTCCGGATTTGCCTTTGCCGCCTCTAGAACGTCCTTCATTGATTGATAAGGACTATCGGATTTGACAATCCACACCGCCGGCGTGTGTTGCACCATGGCCACGGGAATTAGATTGCTGCGGGAATACGGCGCACTCGCCTCCGTACTCAGATATGTCATCTGGGTATCGAACCCCTGGGTAAAGGCAATGGTATATCCATCATTGGGCTGCCGAAGCAACTCGCTCAAGGCAATTTGGCCGCTTGCACCGGTTTTATTCAAAACGATGGTTTGAGTCCCCCACTTCTTGTCCCACACAGGCGCTATAGCCCGCGCCATCATATCGACCTGTCCTCCCGCCCCGTAAGGCACAAGAAGATTGATTCGTTTTCCTTTCTCTGGGAAATCCGCTGCAATCGCATGGCATGCAGCCAGAGAAATTGTGAGCATGCCGAAGCATTTGAGAAATTGCCTGGGTTTCATGATGTCTCCTGGTTGGTAAATTTTGGTGAAGAATTAATCAAAGAAATCAGCTGACGAAGGAAAACACAAGGATCGCCATCCGTGCTGCAACATGCATTTGCCACTTGTTTGTAAATGGCTTTCGAAGGAGGGCTGGGTTTGAAGGCCTGATCGGCCAAAACACTGGAGACCGATTCTTCCAAAAAGTGAACCTCCCCCTCAAAGACAGTGCCCGCAACCCGGACATTTTTTAAATTATCAGCGCCTAACTCGAAAGGGTCGTCATCAAGAATCGCAAAATCCGCCTTCTTTCCAGCGGAGATGGAGCCAATCTCATCGTCAAGGCGCAGAGCGAACGCCGCATCGATCGTGATCCCCTTGAGGGCCTGATGAATATCCAGCATCTCATCGGGCGAAATCTGCCGACCTGAACGAGTGGTCCGGGTGGCGGCACACCAAGCAAGCATCAATGGCTCCATGGGCGCCATCATGAAATCCGAATGGAATGACACCCGCATGCCATTACGAACCATGGAGCCCGCACGAACGATTTGATCTGCACGCTCTCTCCCTAGTCCCAGCAGACCGTAGTTGTCTGCCAGCGCATGGATGTAATAGGGGTTGACCGAGGCATGGGCGCCCAGCGCCGCCAGCCGACGCGATTGCGCGTTGGTATGGAAGCCGACGTGGTGCACGACAAAGCGGTGGTCGAAACGGGGTTTTCGCTCCTGCGCTGCGCCAAGCGCAGCGAGTACCGCATCCATGCCGCCGTCACCGTTCACGTGCACATGAACCTGGTAGCCGGCATCCCAGAACACCCGCACCCCTTCGGCGAGTACCGAGGGACTCATCAGCCACTCGCCATGGTGCCCGTCGATATAGCCCGGTGGATTCATCTGCATCAGCTGCGAGAACATGGCCCCATCGGCAAAAAGCTTGACCCCTTTGGAAAAGCGTACGCGCCGGCTTTGGCGCGACTGCATGGTCTCGATTGCCTTGAGGCCTTCTTCGAAGGGCGGGCATTCGTCTGGCGTCCCCATCACCTTGCGGCCAATGGCACGGTTGGAAAACCCACGTGCATCGGCAATATTGACCACGCGCAGCGGCCGGTTCTTGCGCTCGATGCATGCCTCCAGGGCGGCGAGCTCGTACTCCGGGTCGATGGCACCGAACAGCATGTCGCCCGCCGTCGTGATGCCTCCCTGGCGCATCAAATCTGCCGTGGTGTCCAGGCCACGGTGGTACCACTCGGGGCGCAGCATCATGGGCAAGAGCTTGGCCATCACCAGCTTGTTGCCTGTCTCGAAGAAGTGGCCTTTGGGCAAGTTGACCTGGGGATGAGTACCCACTGCATCTTCGGTCAAACCGAGCCGCTCAATGGCTGCGGTATTCATGTAGGTCTCGTGGAACGACCGCTGCCAGAGAATCACCGGCCGGTCGGGACACAGGCTGTCGAGTTCCGCGCGGTTCCACTGGCCATGCTCGGAAGGCTGGTAGCCAAAGGAGATGAAAATTTCGCTGTGATCTGTCCGCGCCGCCAGCCGGGCTTGGAGCAACTCCAGGTAGCGCTCGGGGGTGTTGGCCGCAGGCGCAATGCGACCGCCTTCCATGCGCCAGGCCTCTGGTGCAATGATCTCCATTGGCGTCAGCAGCGCACCCAAGAAGGGATGGACATGGTTGTCGATGAAACCCGGCAACAGCACCTTGTCGAACAGGCTTTCGTCGATCACGACCTCGCGACCCTCGCGCCAAGGCGCCATCGATTCGAGATCGCCCACGGCAACGATACGATCGCCGATCACACCGACCGCCGTCGCATGCGGCAACGATTCGTCCATGGTGTGGATGCGCCGCGCGAGAAAGATACGCATCGGCTCGCGCTTGAAAGTAGATGTCGATTCGCTCATGGTGGCTCTCCGTCAAGAAAAAAGTGAAGCTGTTCAACCCCTATGGTTACAACCTTCGCCCTTCAGCCCCATGCATGCAGCACGAGCGTCAGGCCGCTGACCGTCAACAGGCCACAGATGACTTTGCGCAGGGTGTCCGCCGACACCCAGCGAACCAGCCGGTTACCAAGCAGCACGCCGACCACGGCAAAGCCCATCAGGCTGGCCCAGCGCGACCACAAATCGCCGCTCGAAAGCCTTCCCGTCCAGCCCATGCCCAACAACACGGCACTGGCACTGACCACAAGGATCACCGGCGTGCTGGCGCGCAGCACATGCACATCCTTCAAGCGGCGGCTCAGCCATGCGACGGCCAATGGTCCCGCCGTGCCGAACAGCATTTCCACCACGCCAATGGCTAACCCCATGCCGTGTGCCCAGGGCGCCGCCAGCGTGCGCTGCGCGGAGGATGGTCGTGGCCTGAGCGCATTGGCACCCACGGCGGACACATAGAGGCCGAGCGCGAGCAACGGCCAGCGTGGATCCAGAATCCCGGTAAGCCAAAGCCCCGCCAGCGTGCCCACGGCCATGCCGGGCAGCAGGCGGCGCAGTTCGGCAAAGTTGACTTGGCGCAAATTCAAACCACCATGCAGGATCGATGCGGGCACATCCATCAATATGGCCAGCGCCACCACTTCGGGCAGGGGCCAGCGCCAAGCCAGCAAGGGCACGATGACCAGTGCAGAACCAAAGCCCGTGATGCCCAGCACCACATAGCCCAGCAGAACCACGAATGCGGGATAGGCCAGCTCAACCACGGCAAAAGCGGACGACCAAATTTTCGGACAAGCGCATCTCCAGTAACTAGGTCGTCATTCTGGTGCCGCAGTTTTGTTCACACTATGCGTTTTATGCCGTTAATTTGATGAATACCGCCATACCTGTCATATTGCGACGGCATGTCCACTTTCACCCCGATCTCTGCCAAACCCTTGTTGCCAGGCCCGGTAGGCTTCGTGCTGATTCCGCAGTTCACGATGATGGCGCTGGCCTCGGCGATAGAGCCGCTGCGCATCGCCAACCGCTATCTGCAAACACCCTATGTCTGGAAACTGCTGTCGCTCGATGGTGCAGCGGTCACCGATGACAACGGCATCTCGATCCAGCCCCATGGCTCGATCCACGATGCGCAGACGCTGGGCAGCGTCATCCTGTGCGCCGACATCCAGCCCGAGCGCTACTACTCGCGTGAGTTGCGCCGCTGGTTGCACCAAAAAAATGCTGCCGGCATCTCGCTGGGCGCGCTCGACACGGGCAGCTTCCTGCTGGCGCGTGCTGGGCTTCTCGATGGTTGCCGCGCCACGGTGCACTGGGAAGTAGTGGAAGCGTTTCGCGAGCGCTTCCCCAAAATCGTGGTGGCGCAAACCCTGTTTGAGATCGATGCCCGGCGCCTCACCTGTGCCGGCGGCACCGCGGCAATCGACATGATGCTCAGCGCCGTTGCGATAGACCATGGGATTGAACTCGCGAACCGGGTCGCCGAGCATTGTCTGCATGATCGGATTCGCCCGGGCGACGTAACCCAACGCATGGAACTGACCGCGCGCAGCCGCATCCATCACCCGGTGGTGGCCAGTGCAATGCAATTGCTTGAGAGCACGCACGAACGGGCGATTGGCGTATCGGAGCTCGCGGAACATGCCGGTATTTCGACCCGTCAGCTGCTGCGCCTGTTTGCGCAGATCGTCGGCGAAGGCCCCAGCCACTACCACCGGCGCCTGCGGCTCGAACATGCGCGCAGCCTGTTGCGCCACACGGCGATCACGGTGACCGAAGCGTCTGTGGCGGTGGGCTTCGAATCATTAGCGCACTTCTCGCGCGCCTATCGACTGCAGTACGGCCGCTCGCCGGGCGCGGATCGCGGCAGCGAATCCAAGAGTCCGCCTTTGCTCCGCGACCGGGCTTGATGCTCCGTGGAAAAAGCGGCTGGTGGCCGGGCCCGGCGCCACCTGTCGTTCTTCTGGATGCTGCTGGCACTGGCCGGCGTGGTCTTGGGCTTGTATCTCGATGCGCTGCGCGGCCTTCGCGTTGCAAAGCGCGCACATGCTGTCGGTGTTCTGGCGCCCGCGCGCCGATGGCGCCAGTGGCTGCGCCGGCATCACGACTTCGTAGCGCATTTCTGAAATTTCAATAAAAACGCCCGCTGGCACTTGTCCAGCGGGCGCTGATAGCTACTGTAAATGTAGCTAAACGCGGCGGGCGATCACATGCGCTCGAAGACCGCCGCGATGCCCTGGCCGCCGCCAATGCACATCGTCACCAGGGCGTAGCGGCCGTTGATGCGCTGCAGCTCGTACAGCGCCTTGACGGTGATCAGCGCGCCGGTGGCGCCGATGGGGTGGCCCAGCGAGATGCCCGAGCCGTTGGGGTTGACCTTGGCCGGGTCGGCGCCCAGGCCCTTGGTGACGGCGCAGGCCTGGGCGGCGAAGGCTTCGTTGGCCTCGATCACGTCCATCTGGTCGATCTTCATGCCCAGCTTTTGCAGCAGTTGCTGTGTGGCCGGCACCGGGCCAATGCCCATGGTCTTGGGCTCGACGCCGGCGTGGGCGTAGCCCACCAGGCGCGCCAGCGGCTTGGCGCCGCGCGCCTTGGCGGCGCCGGCCTCCATCAGCAGCACGGCGGCGGCGGCGTCGTTGATGCCGCTGGCATTGCCGGCGGTGACGGTGCCGTTCTCCTTCAGGAACACGGCCTTCATCTTCTGGAAGTCCTCCAGCTTGGCGCCGGGGCGGAAATGCTCGTCCTTGTCAAACGCCACCTCGCCCTTGCGGCTCTTGAGCATCACCGGGACGATCTGGTCCTTGAAGCGGCCCTCGGCCCAGGCGACCTCGGCGCGGCGGTGGCTCTCCAGCGCCAGCGCGTCCTGCATCTCGCGCGTGATGCCATGCTCGGCGGCGACGTTCTCGGCCGTCACGCCCATGTGGATGGTGTGGAAGGGGTCGTGCAGCGCGCCGACCATCATGTCCACCATCTTGCTGTCGCCCATGCGCGCGCCAAAGCGCGTGGCCAGGCTGGCATAGGGGGCGCGGCTCATGTTCTCGGCGCCGCCGCCGATGGCGATGTCGTAGTCGCCCAGCAGGATGCCCTGGCTGGCGCTGACGATGGCCTGCAGGCCCGAGCCGCACAGGCGGTTGACGTTCATGGCCGGCGTCTCTTTCTGGCAGCCGCCGTTGATGGCCGCCACGCGCGAGAGGTACATGTCGCGCGGCTCGGTGTTCACCACATGGCCGAAGACCACATGGCCCACGTCCTTGCCCTCCACGCCGGCGCGCGCCAGCGCCTCCTTGACCACCAGCGCGCCGAGATCGACGGTGGGGGTGTCCTTCAGCGCGCCGCCAAAGGTTCCGATGGCGGTGCGCACACCGCTGACAACGACAACTTCACGGGTCATGGTTCTCTCCTGTAGTGGAAGGTTTCAGGTTGAAAAGGGCTTTTACGCCCAGGGGGTAAGCGTCAATAGCTACAAAAAATATAGTAATTTATCTCTTAAGCGTCGCGCACGTCGGCCACCGGATTGCTGCCGAAGTCGGCGCGCTCCAGCCAGGCCAGCACGCGGGCGGCCGCGGCAGCGGGTGTGGTCAGCATGCCACCGGATTTGAGGGCGGCAAAGTTCTGCACGTCGGGAAAGTCGGCCGCGCTGGCGCCGCGCAGCTGGATCTGCATGTCGGTGTCGATGACGCCGGGCGCCAGCGAGCAGACGCTGGCGCCATGCGCCTTGGCGGCCTCGTCCAGCGCCAGGCAGCGCGTGAAATGGTCCATGCCGGCCTTGGCCGCGCAGTAGGCCGCCTGCGAGGCCATGGCGCGCCGGCCCAGGCCCGAGGAAATGTTGAGCACCTTGCGTGCAACGGCGTGCGGCGGGGCGCCCCAGCCCTCCGTGGCGCCCAGGAAGGCGGCCGTGAGCAGCATGGGCGCCTCCAGCCCGACGCGCAGCGCGCGCGCCTGGTCGGCCATGTCCTGCGCGCTGGCGCAGGCCGACAGCGGCGCAATGCGCGGGATCACGCCGGCGTTGTTGATCAGCGTGGCGCTGGCGTAGCGCCCGGCGCTTTGCCCGGCCAGCCAGGCATGCAGCTGCTGGGCCGCGGGTGCGGGCTCGGACAGATCGACGGTCCATTGCTCCAGCATGGCGCCGGCGGGCACGGCAGCGGTCAGCTGGGAATTGCTGTTGCGCGCCATGCAGATCAGGGTGTGGCCGGGTTGCAGCAGCTGCTGGGCCATGGCCAGCCCCATGCCGCGCGAGGCGCCGGTGAGGATGAAGAGCTGTTGTGTCATCCCTGCATGGTAACGGTCAGGCGCGCCGCATTCTCAAAATGGCGCTGCCGAGATGTAGCTGCACCGGCGCCCATGCAGGGGATGGGCAAATTCCAGCGTGCAGGCGTGCAGCAGCAGGCGCGGCGCGCTTGCCTGTTGCGCGGCGTTGGCGTAGAGCATGTCGCCGAGTATCGGGTGGCCCAGCGCCGCCAGATGCACGCGCAGCTGGTGCGTGCGGCCGGTGACGGGTTCGAGCTCCAGGCGCGTGCAGCCCAAAGCCCGGTCGACGTCCAGCACCCGCCAGCGCGTGAGGCTGGGCTGGCCGCTCTGTGCATCCACCACACGCAGCGGCCGGCGCTCCCAGTCGGCGGCAATCGGCAGGGCGATGGCGCTCCAGCCTTCGTCATCGGCCGTGTCATCGGGTTGCGGCAGGCCGGCCACCACGGCCTGGTAGCGCTTGTGCACGCGGCGCTCGGCAAAGATCCTGCTCAGCGCGCGCTGCATGGGCAGGCCGCGCGCCATCAGCACCAGGCCCGAGGTGGGCTGGTCCAGTCGGTGCACGATGAGTGCGTCGCTCCAAAGCGCCTGGGCGCGGGTGCTCAGGCAATCCTGCTTGTCCGGCCCGCGGCCGGGCACGCACAGCAGGCCGGGGGGCTTGTCCAGCACCAGCAGGTCGTCGTCGGCATGCACACAGGACAGGCCCGAGGGGGCGTCAACGTTCATGCGCCAGCCGATCGACGGTGGCGCAGAGCTCGGCCACATCGTTGGGCTTGTGGATCAGCGCGCGCGCGCCTTCGGCCAGCGCCGCCTGCTCGATCTCGGCCGTGACATAGCCCGAGGCCAGCGCCACCGGCAGATCCGGCCTGATGGCGCGCGCCGCGCGCACCAGGTCCAGGCCCGAGTAGCCGGGCATGTTGTAGTCGGTGACCAGCAGGTCGTAGCGCCCGGGCGCGGCGCGCAATGCGTCCGTGGCCTCGTGCGGGTCGGTGAAGCCGCTGACCTCGTAGCCCCGGCGGCGCAGCAGGCGCCGCACCAGAAACACCAGCGCCTCGTCGTCGTCAACGTACATCACATGGCGCTGGCGCCGGCTCGCGGGTGGCGCGGGCTCGGGAGCAGGTGCGGGCGGCGCGGCCGTGGCGGCGCCCTCCTGCGGTGACGCGGTGGCCACGGGAAAGTACAGCGTGAAGCTGCTGCCCCGGCCCGGCGCGCTGTGCACGTCGATGGCGCCGCCATGGGTGCGCATCACGCCATGCACCACGGCCAGGCCCAGGCCCGTGCCCTGGCCCACGGGCTTGGTGGTGAAGAAGGGCTCGAAGATGCGCGGCAGCGTGGCCTCGTCCATGCCGGGCCCGTCGTCCTGCACGCGCAGCGCCACATAGTCGCCCGCGGCCAGGCCCAGGTTTTCGCGCTGGTGCTGGTCGGGCTGCACCAGCACGCCATCGACCTGGATGCGCCCGCGCCGATTGCCAATGGCGTGCACGGCGTTGGTGCACAGGTTCAGGAGCGCCTGCTCGACCTGCGTGGCATCGGCCAGCACCGGGGGCAGCTCGGGCTGCAGGTGCAGGCTCAGCTCGATCTCGGGTGGCAGCGTGACGCGCAGCAGGCGCTCGGTGTCATGCGCCACCTCGGCCAGCGCGACGGCGGCGCGCCGGGGCGCCTCGTTGCGGCTGAAGGTCAGGATCTGGCGCACCAGGTCGCGCGCGCGCCGGCCGGCCTTGTCTATCTCCAGCAGGCTTTCGTGCAGTGCCGAGCCTGGCGTGCAGTCGGCCTTGGCCAGCTCCACGTTGCCCAGGATGGCATGCAGGATGTTGTTGAAGTCGTGCGCGATGCCGCCGGCCATGGTGCCCACGGCCTGCATCTTGTGCGACTCGCGCAGCTGCGCCTCAAGGGCATTGCGGCGCGCTTCCTCGCGCTTCTTGCCCGTGAGGTCGCGCGCGAACACGGTGGTGGTTTCCCCCTCTGCATGGCGCTCAAACGACACATTCACCTCCACTGCCAGCTCGTTGGCGCCCGCCGTGAGGGCCGTCATCTCTCCGAGCGCCGCCTGGGTGGTGAGTTGGGCGAAGGCCAGCACCTGTTGGGCGTCGGGCAGAAAGCGGCTCAGGGGGCTGCCCAGGGCGTCGCTGGCGGCGCACTGGAAGAGCATGGCTGCGGTGGGGTTGAAGACGGTGATGTGCTCGCTTTGATCGACGCAGATGATGGCGTCCAGCGCGGAGTTGATCACCGCCTCCAGCCGGCGCTCGCCGGCATGCAGCTGCGCGTTGCGCTCCTGCAGCTCTGCGGCGCTGCGCTGCAAGGCCTGGCGCTCGGCCAGCAGCGGGCCCTGGTCGATCACGGCGCAGAGAAACTGCGTCAGCACCGTGCCATCGTCGCTGTGCGATTCGATGCGCGCGATATGCAGGTCGCCCGTGATGCGCCGCTCGTCGTCGATGTGGAACACTACCTCGGTGGCCTCGGCCGTGCCCTGTTGGGTGGCCGCTGCAAACGCGGCCTGCACGCGCGGCGCATGCTCGGCGCCGACAAAGGGCATGAGGGCGATCAGGGGGCGGTCGTCCTCCAGGGGCTGGAACGAGCGCTGCGCCATTGAGTTGGCCTGCACCACCATGTCGTGCGCGTCCAGCACCATCAGCGACAGTGGCACGTTGGCAAACAGGGCCTCGAAGCGCTCCGAGGCGCTTTCTGCCGCCGCCTGGCTGTAGCGCAGCACCTTGTTCTGCGTCTCCAGCTCGGCCTGCGAGGCGCGCAGCTCGGCGATCAGCTGGGCCACGGCGCCGCTGGCGCGTTCCGGGCTGCGGCGCTCGGGCATGCCCGCGGGTGACGTGGCATCGCCCGGCGGCTGCGGCGGCTCCATGCCCCGCAGCAGAAAGGACAGGTCGGGCTGGCCCATGGCGGCTGCGGCTCGATGGGCTGTCAGCGCACCGACAGCAGCTCGATCTCGAACTGCATCGTGGTGTTGGAGGGGATCAGGGCGCTGGAGCCGCGCATGCCATAGGTGGTTGCGGGCGGGCAGGAGAGCTTGGCCTTGCCGCCCTCCTTCATGAGCTGCAGGCCCTCGCGCCAGCAGGGAATGACGCGGTTGACCGGGAACTCGGCCGGCTCCCCGCGTTTGTAGGAGCTGTCGATTTCCTTGCCGTCGGCGGCGATGCCGCGGTAATGGACCTTGACCGTGTCGCCGGCCTTGGGGCTGATGCCTGTGCCGTCATGAAGAGATTCATAGACCACGCCGCTGGCCGTGGTGACCGGGGTGGACTGCGCCAGGGCCACCGGAGTGAGAAAAAGAGCGGCGAGCAGGGTCAGGGTGGTGCGCATGGAAGCCTTCCAAAAACAAAGGCCCGATGGTAGGGCCTTTGAGGGTGCTTACGGATTGACTTTAGTCGAGATCAGACAATGGAACGCAGCTGCAGAACAGGGGCGCTACGGCGCAATGGATACCTGCATGCGCATGCTGTCGTTGGCGATTTCCACATGATCTACCTTGCTGAGAAGATCAGTGAAGCTTTCAAACCCATACTCTTCCCAGTTCCAGCGCGGCTTCACGTACTTGCCAGTCACGTCAAGGCTGGCCCAGCCCTTGGCGTTCTTGAATTTGTTGAAAGCTTCATCAAGCAATTTGATGAGATCGCCAAAAGGTATTTTCCGACAATACATGCGGTTGGCTTCGTCGGTGCGAAATTGCAGGCCTCGTAGCTCGCGCAGCATTCCGGAGAGCTTGGCGTAACCATAGGTGCGAGAGTCGAAGTCTGGCCGCGTTTCACTGATGACGTTGCCGATCTTGCCAACGAAGGCCCAACCGGTGGTTTCGTCGGTGGCGTCCTTGATCGATTTGTACAACAGGTTTTTGGTGGTTCCATCCATTTGCCTTGGCTTGGCGGCAGGTTTGGCAATGTCAGGCGAGGCGGCCATAACTGCATTCGGCACGGTAACGATGTCATCCTTGCCTTTTCCTGCTTCACCGAGGTTTTCAATGTAGAAAAACCGGTCGCAGGCTTGCCTGAATGCCTCAGGTGTTTTCTCCCTGCCAAAGCCATAGACCATTCGGCCCGAAGCTCGGATGCGTGATGCCAGAGGCGTGAAATCGCTGTCGCTGGAGACCAGGCAGAAGCCGTCGAAGTGGCCGCTGTAGAGCAGATCCATCGCGTCGATGATCAGCCCCATGTCGGTGGCATCTTTGCCCTTCGTGTAGGCGAATTGCTGGATGGGTACCAGCGCGTGCTTGAGAAGAATGCTGCGCCAGCCGCTGAGCAGGGGGCTGCTCCAGTCGCCGTAAATGCGTTTGACGCTGGCGATGCCGTACTTGGCGATTTCCTCCAGCAAGCCCTGTGCGCAGCTGGATGTCGTGTTGTCGGCGTCAATGAGGACGGCCAGTTTTTCGGGTTTTAGATTTTCGCTGGCCATCCACATTTCTCCGTGCGCGGCGGTTTTACGCCAGCTCACTCATCGGCACGCAGCTGCAGAACAGGTTGCGGTCGCCATAGACGTTGTCCACGCGGCCCACGGGCGCCCAGTACTTGGCGCCGCGCAAGGACTTCACCGGGAAGGCGGCGGCTTCGCGCGTGTAGGGATGGCTCCAGTCGCCGGCGAGCAGGCTCTCGGCCGTGTGCGGGGCGTTCTTGAGCGGGTTGTCGTCCTGAGGCCAGGCGCCGGTTTCCACCTGGCGGATTTCTTCCCGAATGGCGATCATGGCGTCCACAAAACGGTCGAGCTCGGCCAGGTGCTCGCTCTCGGTGGGTTCGACCATCAGCGTGTTGGCGACAGGGAAGCTCAAAGTGGGTGCGTGAAAGCCGTAGTCGATCAGGCGCTTGGCCACGTCCTCGGCCATCACGCCGCTGGACTCCTTGAGCTGGCGCAGGTCCAGAATGCACTCGTGCGCCACATGGCCGTTGGCGCTGGCGTACAGCGTGGGGTAGTGCTCGGCCAGGCGCTTGCTGATGTAGTTGGCGCTCAGAATCGCCACCTCGGTGGCGGCCGTCAGGCCCTCGGCACCCATCATGCGGATGTACATCCAGCTGATAGGCAAAACGGCTGCATTGCCCAATGGTGCTGCGCTGACAGCTCCTACTTTGCTAGCGTTTCCAGATGTGCCGTGGCCCGGAAGGTAGGGCACCAGGTCTTCCACCACGCAGACCGGGCCGACGCCCGGGCCGCCGCCGCCGTGCGGGATGCAGAAGGTCTTGTGCAAGTTCAGGTGGCTCACGTCGCCGCCAAACTCGCCCGGCGCGGCCACGCCGACCAGGGCGTTCATGTTGGCGCCGTCCACGTACACCCGGCCGCCGTGGCTGTGCACGATCTGGCACAGCTCCTTGACCTGGGTCTCGAACACGCCGTGCGTGCTGGGGTAGGTGATCATCACGCAGGCCAGATTCTGGCTGTGCTGCTCGCACTTGGCTTGCAGGTCGGCCATGTCCACGTTGCCGTTCTCGTCGCACTTGGTCACCACCACCTGCATGCCCACCATTTGCGCGCTGGCCGGGTTGGTGCCGTGCGCGCTGCTGGGGATCAGGCAGATGTTGCGGTGTGCGTGGCCCTGGGCCTCGTGGTAGGCCTTGATGGCCAACAGGCCCGCGTATTCGCCTTGTGAACCCGCGTTGGGCTGCAGGCTCACGCCGGCGTAGCCGGTGGCGGCGCAGAGCCAGCGCTGCAACAGTGCGTCGAGCTCGGCGTAGCCGGCCAGTTGCTTGGCCGGGGCGAAGGGGTGGATATGCGCAAACTCGGGCCAGGTGATGGGGATCATCTCGCTGGTGGCGTTGAGCTTCATGGTGCAACTGCCCAGCGGGATCATGGTGCGGTCTAGCG
>Ga0209369_1001305_pt1 | contig 13116 bp, 9 predicted proteins | sample EBPBio142010_DNA_FD_185865 | JGI IMG/M metagenome (GOLD analysis project Ga0209369, IMG submission 185865) | Wastewater treatment Type I Accumulibacter community from EBPR Bioreactor in Madison, WI, USA - Reactor 1_10/4/2010_ DNA (SPAdes)... | ecosystem: Engineered > Bioreactor > EBPR >... | reverse complement strand
CATCGAGGCGTTCATCGCGCTAGCCAACGCCGTGATCATCACCCGACGCCTGATCGCCCAAGCGTGGATCACCCACCGCTGGGAAAGCCGACCAGCCCGACGACCCTGACCTATCCGCGGAATCTCTTAGTTGACTTGGCGGTCGCGTCCTTGCCAGTACTCCTCGCGGAGCTTGAACTTCTGGAGCTTGCCGGTGGCGGTGCGGGCGAGGTCCTCGCGGAACTCCACGGAGCGGGGGGCCTTGTAGCCGGCGGCGCGGGTTTTGCAGTAGGCGATGAGCTCGGCCTCGGTGAGCTGCGAGCCGGGGGTGGTGACGACGAGAGCCTTGATCGTCTCGCCCCATTTCTCGTCGGGGATGCCGATGACGGCGACTTCGGCGACGTCGGGGTGGGAGAAGATGACGTCCTCGACCTCGATGGAGGAGACGTTCTCGCCGCCGGTGATGATGACGTCCTTCTTGCGGTCCAGGATGCTCAGGTAGCCCTCGTCGTCGATGACGCCGCCGTCGCCGGTGTGGAACCACCCGTCGACCAGGGCGGCGGTGGTCTCCTCGGGTTGCTCCCAGTAGCCGTCGAGGACCACGTTGGAGCGGGCCAGCACCTCGCCGTCTCCGGAGATCCGCAGGGTGACCCCGATCGCGGGGGTTCCGGCCCGGACCAGCTTCGCGGCGCGTTCCTGCGGGGGCAGGTCGTCCCACTCGGCGCGGGTGCGGTTGACGGTGAGCAGGGGCGCGGTCTCGGTGAGCCCGTAGATCTGGATGAACTCCCAGCCGAGCTCGACCTCGACCCGGGCGATCGTCTTGGTGGGGGGTGGGGCGCCGGCGACGATGATCCGCACCCGGTCCCTGCCGGGGATCTCACCCTCCCAGCGGCTCGCGGCGTCGAGGACGGCGTTGACCACGGCCGGCGCTGCGCACATCACCGTCACCCCGTGCTGCTCGACCCGCCGCAGGATCTCGCCCCCGTCGACCTTGCGCAGCACCACCTGCTTCACGCCCATCCCCGCCATCGCGAACGGCATACCCCAGCCGTTGCAGTGGAACATCGGCAGCGTGTGCAGGTGGACGTCCCGGTCCGTGACCCCGGCGTGGAGCGCGAAGGTGACCGCGTTGGTCCACAGGTTGCGGTGGGTGAGTTCCACGCCCTTGGGGCGAGCGGTCGTCCCGGAGGTGTAGTTGATCGTCGCCGTCGCGTTCTCGTCGGGCTCCCACGGCCGGGGCTCGACTCCGGGCAGGAACAGGTCCTCGTCGCGCCCGAGCACGAACTTGTGCTCACACTCGACCCCGGCCAGAGCGCGTTCGAGCTCCGGGTCGACGAACAGCACCCGCGCACCCGAGTGCTTCACGATGTAGCCGACCTCCGCGGCGGCGAGCCGGAAGTTCACCGGGACCAGGACCCGCCCATAGCCGGAGACCCCGAAGAACGCCGTGAGCAGCCGGGCACTGTTGTGCGAGACGAACGCCACCCGCTCCCCGACACCGATCCCCAACCGATCCAGGTAGGCCGCCATCGCGGCCGCCTTCGCGCCCACCTCGGCATACGACATTTCACCCAGCGACGCAGCGGGCTGGAGCGGCTCATCGACCACCCCGACGCGCTCCCCGTAGACCGCCAGGGCGCGATCCAGGAAGTCGGTGACGCTGAAGGGAACGATCATGACGAGGTCCTCTCACGCGGGCTCGGTCGGTGATGGCTTGGGTGGCGAGGTAGGCGTTCTCCCACGCGGCCCATCGCTTCGTGAGGTCTTTGCAGTTGCCGTCGTCCAGGGTCCAGGCGGCGTCTCGGGCGAGGACCTCCCGGCTGATGCCTCTCATCACGGCTCCGTTGAGGTACCGGGTGGGCGCGGCTCGGCCGTCCAGTGTGCGCGCAGGTCGTCGATGGCCGAGGGCCAGAGGGCAAGGGGGGTGAACGTGAGGTCGGGGATGCCGGCGGTCAGAGCGGTGGCGGTGCTGGTCGTGCACAACCCGACCAGCAGTCCGTCGCGGGTGATGACCCACGTCTGGTCCGGCAGCGTCGGGCAGTGGCTCGTGGTGGCGGTGAGCCATTCCTGCGCCAGGAGCCGGAGCTCTTCGCAGTAGTGCTGGTGAAACGTCGCATCCATGTGGCGGATAGGGGTGTCGTCGATCGCGGTGAGCATTTGCGCGGTGCGCTGGCGCAGGTTCTCCACGGCGGGGTTGTCGATCGGTTTCATCCGTACCTCCTCTTGGCCGGCGCCCAGGTCATCCGGGTGGCGTCGATTGCGTCGGCGTCGGCGAGCAGCTGCTGGGCGGTCTCGGACAGGACGAGCTTGCTCTCGGGGTCCACTCGTGTGTCGAAGGCGGCGATGTCGCGGTCGGGTGTGGTGGGCCACGGGCCCGAGCGCATGGGGCCGCGGGTGTACCGGGTCCAGATCCATCCGAGCGCAAGCGTCTCGCCGGCGCGGTCCCGCACGAGGGGGTTGGTGAGCCGCCGACGTGCCGAGGCCGGTAGCCGGGTGACGGGGCGCAGGGTGTCGCGGCGGCGCTGGTAGTCGACGAGTCCGTCCGCGATCAACTGGTCGACGGCGGCATTGAGGACGTCGGTATCGCGTTCGCGGAGAACGTGAGCGGTGCGGACGGCGTCGATGAGCGCGCAGGTTGGGATGCCGTGCACGCCGAGAGCGTCCATTGCCGCCTCGGGTGCGACACGGCTGCCGATGGCGTGGGCGATGAGCAGGTACAAGGCGGTTGCCGCTCGGGTCCGTGACAGCCACGCGCCCGGTCCGGGGGCCGGGGCGTCCATCGGTCGGGGCAGCATGCTCGGCACGTGTTCGGGTCGCAGCCCGTCGTGGTGGACGTGGTGGCGGAGGCGGGTGAGCATCCACTCGAGCCGCTCGTGATCGGTGCCGGTGAACTTGCCTCCCGGGTGGGGGCGGGCCACCTGGTCTGTGGTGTGCGAGCGTGTGCGCGGGCCGTCGAGAAGCAGCAGGGCAGCGACGGTGGTGGGGTCGGGGCTGGGGTAGGCGCCCCAGCTGCGGGCGGCTGGGACATCGATGGGCGGAAGGGTGTCGCCACGGGTCGTGGTGTCGCCGGTGATGGTCGCGGCTCGGGCTTGGCAGCGGCGACGCAGGCGGTAGAGCACGCTCCGGGCACGTGGGTTGTCGATGGCGTCGTCGGCGAGCTCGGCGAGGGTCCCGGCCAGCTCGAGCACGCGAGCGGATGCCGGGAGGACGGCATCCGAGGTGCCTGCCCGCACGAGGTAGCAGCCGCAGCGCAGGCAGACCGGCATCAGCGCGGTCTGCCAGAGCAGTTCTCGGCTGCCGGTGGTCGGGGTGCAGGACGGGCAGATCCACGTCACGGCGTGGTGCAGGCGCCAGCCGTGGCGGCGTTGAGGGCCGTGTCCTCGGACGATCAATGGGTACCGGTTCATCGTCAACCGGTTCGTGGCGGCCGGGTCGAGGCCGGCGAGGGACGCGACTCTGCCCAGTTCGGTGGCGGGGACGTCGACGTCGTGCCGGTACCGGGGCAGGACCCGGCTGTGGTGGATGCCGTTGGCGTCGGCGAGGCGGACGGCATACGAGGTCAGTGGCTCGCCGGGGCGGGGTTCGGGGCGGACCGGTAGCGGGCGGGCGCTCATGTCACGGTGACCTTGAGGGACCGGCGACGGGACGGAGCGATGGGTGCCTTGCGGAGTTCGGCTTCACCGGCCGCGGCTCGTGCGGAGAGGGCGACGTCGTCGAGGTGGGCGGTGGTGATGGTGTCGGAGCCGTCGTCGAACGCGGCGAGGAGTGCTTGTGTGAGCAGCAGGGCGGTGTCGCCGACGTAGCCCTGGGTGCGGCGCCAGATGTGGCCGGCGTGCTGGCGGCTGAACACCCCGGCGGGGGCACAGTCGAAGTAGGGCAGGAGCACCCCTTCGGCGTCCTTGAGGAAGCGGGACCAGGTGCGCATGTCCTCCTCACCGGTCAGCGGGTATGGGGTGAGGGTGAGTCGTTCGAGGCGGGAGTTGATCTGCGGGTCGAGGTAGATCGGGGACTCGTGTAGGTCGGCGCCGATGAGGATCATCGTGCCGCCGAGTTCGCCGAGTTCGGTGTTGAGGTACTTCAGGAAGTCGAGCATGTCGCGCGAGTCCTTGTTGGACACGTCGAGGAAGTGGCTGTCGTCGATGAGGAGCAGCCGCACGCCGTGTTGGCGGAAGGCGTGGACGACCCTGGTGGTGGTGACCCGTACGAGGCCTTCGCTGGGGTAGCCCATCGTCAGGAGGAGGCTGGCCAGGACGTCGCGGATCTTGGAGGCGGCGCGCAGGGTGATGTAGACCTGCGGGATCCAGTCGGCGGTCACACCGGGTTCGGGGTTCCAGGTGGGTCGCGGGTCACTGAGTGCCGGGCCGAGCAGGTCGCGGTAGGCCGCCTGGGCCCAGTCCTTGACAAACGTGGACTTGCCGACGGCGAACGGTGCGCTGACCGAGCCGATGGCCTTGGCGCCGGGCGGGCGGAGCTGGTTGCGGTGCACGAGCCGGGTCAGCTGGGCTGCGGCGTCCTGGGCGAGCACCGAGGGCAGGACCAGGCCCGCCATCGCGGAGGTCAGGTGCTCCCAGTACGTGTCCTGGCTATCTTGGCTCATGTCGTCGAAGGCCTCGACCGTGACGGGGGTGGGCAGCGCGCGGGCTGGGGTGGTGGCCTGCTGGTGCCACAGGCGCGCGTCCATCAGCTGGCCTCGTCGTCGTAGCTGGGGAAGGGCGCGTCGAAGTCGATGGCGAACGGCGCCGGGTCGGGCGCGGGGGTGTCGAAGTCGGCGGCCGGGGATGCGGTGCGAGGGATGCGCCCGATGGTGGGCGCCCCGGCTGTGGGGTCGAGCAGCTCACGGGCCGCTTGTGCCTCGGCGTGATCGAGGATTGCCTGGTCGTGGCGCATCGAGGCCCGGATCAGCTTGCCGCGCCATTCCTCGTCGGTGGGGGCGGTGGTGAGCTGGGTGATGGCGGTGATGATCTCGCGGGTGACGTTGCGCCGGGAGACGACGCCGTTGCCGCCGCGGTTCTGGATCAAGGTGCGGGCGGCGTCGACGATGACGTCGGTCAAGGGGGCGTCGAGCAGGTGGGCGTCTCGCCAGATCAGTTCGTGGATGCGGTCGTCGTGGATGCTGCGGTGCCAGATGCGGGATCGATCGCGCGGGTCGAACAGGATCGGCACCTTGGCGTCGCGGGCGCGGTAGGTGCCGGGTCGCGCACCCCTGATCTCGTCGAGGATGTCGCCGTCGTAGGTAAGCCCACGGAAGGTGATGCCACCGTGTCCGGGGGTCAGCCATTTGGCGGGGAGCAGGGAGTAGATGAGGTCGGGGTGTTGCGGGGCGAGGACCCGCCCGGTGACCTGGTGGAGCATGTCGAAGCGTTCGAGAGGGGTGAAGTTGCCGTCCTCGATGCCGGGGACTTTCAGTCCGCCGTGGCGGTTGCGGTGGTAGTCCACGGCGATGAAGCGGTGCAGGTGCTGCTGCAGCTCGCGCCACGAACCAAGGGGTTCGAATCCGACCCAGCCGACGAAGCGGCCGCGTTCGTGGACGGCGCGGCCTTTGAAGCCGGCGCCGTTGCCGAAGGACTGGTAGGCCGCTTGCAGCCGGTCGTGCCAGCGCTCCACAAACGTGTTGTCCAGTGGGCGTCCTGCGCGTGAAGGCATGAGGTCCACTCCCCATTCGAGGAGAAGCGCCCGCAGGTCTCGGCTGAGGAAGATGGAGCCGTTGTCTGCGCGCAGCGAGATCGGGGTGATGCCGGGTTTGACGTGACGGCCGATGATGGCGCGGTCGGTGCGGACCCGGCTGACGTGTGCGGAGACCGGGTTGTCGCCGAAGTCGAGGCTGGCGGGGATGCCGCACCAGCGGAAGTCGTCGATGCTCGTCTCGTCTTCGATGACCATCGAGAACGGGCGCATCGCGTCGTACAGGGCCAGGGCGACCTCGAGCGAGTTCGCGGACCGGGGGACGACGCGGCAGGCAACGACGACTCTGCTGGGGATCGAGATGATGGTGATGATCTCCACGGAGTAGACCCGCTCGTAGACGTCGTCCCAGACCAGGTTGTCGGCCCGGGTGACGTCGACGGCGAAGTGTCCGGGGTGGGTCGCGGGGTAGTTCGCGCGGGCGGAGTTACGGCGCAGGGCGGCCGACTTGTGCTGGCGGGTCGTCACCCCCAGGGCGGCGACGCGGGTGGACAGGTACTGCTGGATGATCCGCTGCGGCAGGTCGATGTCGTCGATGCCCTCCTGCTTGAGCCGGACCAGGATGCGGCGTTCGATCTCGACGAGGCTGACCTTGCTGCGGGTCCCGTCGAACTGTGCGAACTCCTCGTCCGCGATACGCACGAACCTGGGGTCAATGACATCGAACCCCTGCCGGCCCTTGGTCTTGCGCCCGTCAACGAGGCCGCGCAGGCCCTGCGCCTTCCACGCCTTGATCCACCCCCGGATGGTGTTCGCGGCGACGCTGTTCTTGCTGACCTCGCCGGCCAGGAGGCGGCGGACCCGAACCCGGTCCACGCTGTACTCGAAGGTCAGCTGGCGGGCCATGGCCTCGATCCGTTTGGTCAGGCTGGCGCCGAACCCCTCACCGAAGGGGAAGAACGGCTCGCCCTCCCTGGCCATCAGTGGGTGCCCGTCACGGTGGGCCGTGAGGATCTCGAGGACGACCTCAAGCTTGACGATGGCATCGGCGCGGGCCTGGGGAGACAGGCTGTCCCACCAAGGCTGCAGAGACCGGTGGATTGCGTCGACACCGTGCTCACCGATGCCGGCAAGGCTCAGGTGATCCCAGCGGATGAAATGGTTCTCGCCGAGGGCGTCCTTGACGGTCGGGCCGTGGCGACCGACCTCCACGACCACCGCGGGGCCGAAAGCCATCAACACGCGGGCCCCGACGTGCAAGTCCACGGGCCCGCTCACGACGGGGTCCCGGATGCCGCGTCAACCCGGATCGCGGTGGCTCGCGTCAGCGGACGGTCCAGGTCGCAGGCGATGCGCCCATCCCAGATGCCGTGCCACATCGCCGATACGAGGTGGCCGCCCCCGGCATCCAAGGCGAGAACACCACCGATGGTGCGCTCACCATCAAGCTCTTGGCCGAGCGTCTGCAACGACCCGGCGTACCAAGGCATCGGCCGGCGGAACCCGTGGAGCCACATGAGGTTGACACGCCGAACCCCGGACATGCCCGAGAAGACCTCGTGAACCCACCCCACCTCCGCGCAGGCCTGAGCGGTCAGCTTGGCCTTCAACTGGAAGTCGTCGTCCTGCCTGCCGACTGGGCGCACATCCCACAGCCGCACCCGCCCACCGTCGTGCACACTCAGCAGGTCGGGCACATGCTCAACCCGGCGCCCGCCGCGTTTGGCCGGCAACCGCAGCCGGCACGGCTGGGCGACCAGCCACGTCACGTCGGGCTCCCGGTCGAGGTCGCGCACGAGGTCGTGCTCCAGCCCGGACTCCAAGTGCAGATGCGTCTTCGTCGTCGTGCAATACGCGTGCACCGGCAGGTGACCGGAGCGTGCCTTCGCCTTGGGGGTCCGCGCCCTCACCAGGCGGGTGACCTCGAGGGCGTCCTTCCATGGCCACGCAGTCAGGCCATCCCCGACATCGAACAACCACTCGGTCCCCAACTCGGGAGCCAGCACCACAGGGGCTGGCCGCTTCCTGGCAGGCGAAATAGACTCGTGCACGCGACGGCACCTTCGTTTCTGGGCAACAGTTACATCGGGACCGTCGCCGAGGGGTACCCGTGCCAGCGGGTGCCCCTCATCCATGTCCGGACTCAGGCCCACAGCGACCGTCTTGCTCGCAAGGCTAGACCTGGCCAATCGACTCGGACAAGGGGAATCCCGCAAATATTTGCCGGGCGGACACGCCGAGGTCCCCTGGTTAGCTGTCCCTGATTTATGTGTCTGTGCATGTTTGAGCAGGTCGAGTCGATACGCTAAATATTTGCAGTGCGGGGCCGCTCGACCGAGAGTTGCCTTGGGTACTCGGTTGAGCCAAGGGAGGTGGGTACTGTGGGATCACCAACCGTTCCGGGGCTGACCACCCCGACGAGGAAAGCCCTCGACGATCTGATGAGCAGACGCCTGAACACCCTCGTTCCGTTGGAGCGGGCAACCTTGGCCACCGTGGCCGACGCAATCCCCCGCGCTGTCCCATCAGCCACCAAGATGCCGTGCCTCAACCCGAACTGCCTTCGCAAAGTCACTCGACCGAAGGCTGGCCGGCTGCCGCTCTTCTGCAGCCGGTCCTGCCGTGAGGCCTTCGACTATGAGCGCGCCGAGCTACTCGCGGACATTGCGGTGCTGCTGCAAGCGATCGAGCGCGGCGAAGGCACACACGCCCAACGGCGGAAGGTCCTGGTGGAGCTGGCCAATCGGCGTTGGTGCCTTCAGCGGTACGCGGTTCCCCCGGACCGCAACCGGCCGGAACTGCACGCCGCGCCGGTGTCGGACTCCTAGGGCAGGATCACCACTGTGCCGAAGATCTTTGACAACCTCACGCCGGAGAGTCAGCTGGGCGAAGCCCTTCGGGACTACTTTGACGGGTCCTACGAGTCGTTGGACGTCGCGACTGGCTATCTCGACCTGCGCGGCTGGGGCCACCTCGGAGACATCATCGGGGGCAAGCCCTTCGCCGAGGGGGACCCGCCTGTCGCTCGGGTCCTCGTGGGGATGGTTGCCCCGTCCGACTCCCAGGCCATCCTGAGCTCGCTCCAAGCAGAGCTTGCAGAGCAAGGGGCCGGTGCAGCCATCCACGACAACAGCAAGGCGCTCGATCAGAAGGAGCGGCTCGTGCGCCACCTGCGAACGCAGTTGATGCGCGGGCTGCCGACCAAGAGCGGGCAGGCCACCCTTCAGCTGATGAAGCGGCAGTTGGAGTCGGGGCGTGTCCAGATCAAGGTGTTCACCAGGCGACCGCTGCACGGCAAGGCGTACATCCTTCGCGGGGGCGTTGGCCCTGCCCCGCTGTGGTCCTACCTTGGGTCCTCCAACTTCACGGGTGCCGGTCTGTTCAACAACCTTGAGCTCAACATCGACATCGCGGACCAGGACCCCAACCAGAAGCTGGCGTCGTGGTTCGAGGACCGCTGGGACGACAAGTACTCCCTGACGATCACCAAGGAGATCATCGAGCTGATCGAGGAGTCGTGGTCCGGGGAGGAGCAGGCCACACCATTCGAGGTCTACCTCAAGGTCTGTCACGCCCTCTCACAAGATGCCCGCGACGGCCTGGGGTATGTGCTTCCCAAGTCGATGCAGGACCTTCTGCTCGACTACCAGGTCACGGCTGTGCGAACCCTGGCTCGTCGGATCGTTCGCCGCGGCGGCACCATGTTGGGCGACGTCGTCGGGTTGGGCAAGACGCTCACGGCGGTCGCCACTGCCCTGATGCTTCAAGCCGCCGAGGACTACACCACCTTGGTGCTGTGCCCGAAGAACTTGGAGTCGATGTGGCAGGAGCACTTGGATGCCTACGGGGTGGAGGGGGCGCGCGTCGTTCCCTACTCGATGGCTGACAAGGTCCTTCCAGACCTGAAGCTGTACAAACTGGTCATCTGCGATGAGTCACACAACCTTCGCAATGACACCACCAGGGCCCACGAGGCGATCAGCGAGTACGTCCGGCGCAACTCCAGCAAGGTCCTGCTCCTCACCGCGACTCCCTACAACTTGGCCTTCGCCGACGTCGCCAACCAACTGGCCCTGTACATCGAAGAGGACGAGGACCTGGGGATCGTCCCTTCGGCGGCGATGGCCAAGGACCACACCTTGGCGGACAAGGTCGACGGCAAGACGAACACGCTCGTGGCGTTCAAGCGCTCCGAAGAATCTGACGACTGGCGCCGGCTCATGTCCGACCACCTCGTGCGTCGCACCCGCAGCTTCATCACGAAGTCCGCCAAGAAGAAGTTGGTCACCCTCACGGACGGGACAGTCCAAGAGCGCGAGTACCTCCAGTTCGCTGACGGCACCGAGTTCTTCTTCCCAACCCGGGTCCCGCATCCACTCACGCACACGTTCGGGAAGGACGACCCGGCATCGTTGATGGAGGACGACACCACTCTCGACGCGATCGCGAAACTGACGCTGCCGCGGTATCGGCTCTCCGACTACGAGGACACCCGAGCAACCAAGACTGCTGAGGACAAGAAGTACCTGGACGACATCCGCTCAGGCCGAGGCAACGTCAGCGGCTTCGTGCGCATCGGCCTGTTCAAGCGCCTCTCGTCGTCCGGGCACTCCTTCATCCTGTCCCTGCAGCGTCAGCGAGCCCGGAACGAGCTCTTCATCCACGCGATCGACCATAAGCTGCAGGTCCCGCTGGGGAGCTTCACCGATAGGCAGATCGCCGTCAGCGACGACGACCTCGAGAGCGACGAGCCAGTAGGTGGGTCGCTCGCCAGTCGTTACCAGGAGCTGCGCGACGGCGCACCGGCCAAGACCAAGTGGCTCAACTCGACGGTCTTCAAGACCACGCTGCGGCACGACCTCATCAAGGACAACGAGCTGATCACGTCCCTCCTGGTCCGCTTCGGCAGCTGGGACTCCACGCGTGACACGAAAGTGAACGCGCTGGTCGACCTGCTACGCGGTGACCACGAGGGCCAGAAGGTGCTCATCTTCAGCGAGTACAAGGACACCGCCGAGTACGTCGCGGACGCGCTTGAGGCCGCGGGTGTCGACAACGTCGGGTTGGCGGCGGGAGACGTGGCTGACCCCTCCGATGTCGCCCGCCGATTCTCCCCACGCTCCAATCGGCTCCCAGGCCAAAGCGTCAGCGAGGTGGCCGAGCCCGCTGACCCCATCGACGTCCTCGTTGCCACGGACGTCCTCTCAGAAGGCCAGAACCTTCAAGACAGTCACGTGATCGTCAACTACGACCTGCCGTGGGCGATCATCCGGCTCATCCAGCGCGCCGGTCGAGTGGACCGTGTCGGACAGGAGTCCGACACGGTCCACGTCTACCTGATCACCCACGACAAGGTCGAGCAGCAGATTCGGCTGCGCCAGCGCATCCGTGCGCGTCTCAGTGCGGCCGCCGAAGCATTCGGCTCCGATGAGCAGTTCTTCGGAACCGACGACGAGATCAACCTCCTCCACAACTTCTACAACGGCAACCTCTCTGACGGCGATGACGACGGAGAGGGCGAAGCAGATGCCGTGAGCGAGGCCTGGCTGGCGTGGAGCAACGCCCAGAACAGCCACCCCGAGGTGACGAAGAGGGTGCTCGCGCTCCCGGACCTCATCCATTCCACGCGCGACAAGTACGCCCGTGAGTCCACTGGTGGCGTGGCCTGCTTCGTGCGCACCGAGTCAGGGGTCGACGCATTCGCGGTCAGCGAGTCCGTTGCGGGCGCTGAGCGGCTGCTCACACCAGCCGAGGCCCTGCGCATCTTCGAAGCCGAGCCAACGACCCCCACTGCATCACCCCGTGACGACCACTTCGAGCGCGAGGCCGAGCTGGTTCGAGGTCCACTGACCATCGAGGCGCGTGCCGCCGGAAACCTCCGCGGTGTCCGCAAAAGGATCTGGGAGCGTTTCGGTGGGACCTTCTACGCCGAACAGGCCGAGGATGCACTCAACTCCCTGCACGAACGGCCACTGACAACCCATGCCACCAACCAGTTGTCGATCGCGCTGCGAAACAAGTACCCCGACCAGGACATCCTTGACCTGCTCGACCGACTTCACCGCGAAGACCGTCTCGTCATCGGCTCCAGCGAGTCAGACGAGCTACGAATCGTCTGCTCGATCGGAGTGACTGACCAGTGAGCCAGGACCTGCTGCCGAAGGTGGACCGCGGCGCCTTCCAAGAGGTCTTCATCGAGGACCTCAACTGGCTGGCGCCCGACGTGAAGCAGTCGATCAGCGTGACTGACGACGATGGCCGCCAGGTCAGCGCCCACAACGTTGCGTCCTACAAGGGCCTTCGCGTGTGGGTCTGCGATGAGCGCCCGGGATCTGTGCTGGAGGCGGAACTCGACCGCCTGATCGCGAAGACCACCACCGACCGACTCGTCATCTTCGACGACGAGAAGGAGCAGGTCTGGCGCTGGCCAGTGCGGCGGGCCAAGGATGGCTCGGTCACGTCACGGCTTACCAGCCACCGGCACAAGAAGGGGGAGACCGACCCCAAGTTCGCCGCTCGCCTTGACATCATCCGGATGCCGTTCGACGTCATCCTCGACGCCAACGCTGTGCTGGGACGGGTTCGGGAGGCCTTCGACACCGAAGCTCAGAATGAGTCCAAACGGGCATCCAAGCTCATGGCCAACATGTACGCCGCCGTGGAGAAGGCCTACCCGGCAACGGTGGCCCCCAAGGTCCGGGACCACGAGATCTCGGTGACCCTTGCCCGGATCCTCTTCCTCATGTTCGGCGACGACACCGAGATGTGGCACACCGACGCGTTCCGAAACGTCATCCAGCACGAGACCTTGCCCGACGGCTCGAACCTTGCCCAGGTGTTGAACGACCTCTTCACGTTCCTCGACACGGCCAACCCCAGCAGCGTGCCGAACGGCTTCGAAGGCTTCAAGTACGTCAACGGCGGGATCTTCGAGGAGAGGATCGAGCTACCGCCACTGGGCAAAGACTTCCGCGCGGCCGTCTTGGACGCCTGCGCCGTTGACTGGTCCAGCATCAGCCCGGCCATCTTCGGCTCCATGTTTCAGTCAGTGCGAGACGCCGCAACCCGACGCGCGCTGGGCGAGCACTACACGTCCGAGGAGAACATCCTCAAGACACTGAACCCGCTGTTCCTCGACGAACTGCGTGCAGAGCTCGCGGCCGCCCTTGCCCGCGACACCACCCAGAAGAAGGTCAACGCCCTCAACAAACTCTGGGACCGACTCGGCGACATCCGCTTCATGGACCCAGCCTGTGGCTGCGGCAACTTCATCATCGTCGCCTACCGTGAGCTCCGAGCCATTGAGCTCCAGGTCATGGAGGCGCTCTACGACCTACGGGACAAGCACCAGCTCTCCCTCGACGCGAAGTCCGACCTGAAGGTCACCCGAGCAATGATCAGAACCTGTGGATGGCCCTCGGCCCGGTGACGTGAACGGACGCACCTTCCCGAGGAAGATCTGAAGTCCAGTTGCTCTGATCAGGACCGGCGTTGGCGCGCTGGTTCGGGAAGGTA
>Ga0209369_1001303_pt1 | contig 13164 bp, 10 predicted proteins | sample EBPBio142010_DNA_FD_185865 | JGI IMG/M metagenome (GOLD analysis project Ga0209369, IMG submission 185865) | Wastewater treatment Type I Accumulibacter community from EBPR Bioreactor in Madison, WI, USA - Reactor 1_10/4/2010_ DNA (SPAdes)... | ecosystem: Engineered > Bioreactor > EBPR >... | reverse complement strand
CCGGCGTGTGCTTGACGACCGGCAGCACCTCGCGGGCCATCTCGCAGACGATCTGATTGGCGTTGCCGTAGGCCAGCACACCGGCCAGCGAGCCGCGGCCGGCCATGCGGTAGCGGCCCGAGTTGTAGATGACGATCAGGTCGATGCCGCCGGCTTCTTCGCACTTGGCCGACAGGCCGGTGCCGGCGCCGCCGCCGATCAGCGGCTGACCGGCGGCGATCTTGGCGCGGAAGCGTTCCAGCAGCGTATTGCGGGCGATGCGGGGCATGGCGGGGTCCTCAGGCGCGGCGGGCGCTGGATGAAGGGGTGGCGATCTCGCGCCAGGCCGCCACCAGCGCCTCGGCGAAGGCTTCGTCGTTCAGGTGCAGCGGCAGCTTGATCAGCCGGCGGTCGGGCCCGGGCCGGAAGCGCTGCTCGATCGTCGTGAACAGCACCCGGTCGGCTTCGGGGTCATGGAAGGGTTGGCCTGGCTTGTCGATGGCCGAGACGCCGCCCTCGGGGATCAGGAAGCGCAGCGGCCCGCGCATCGCATTCAGCTTGCCGGCCAGGAACTCGCCAATGGCGCGGCATTCGTCGGCGGTGGTGCGCATCAGCGTCACCGTCGGGTTGTGGCGGTACAGGCGCCGGCCCCTGTAGCGCTCGGGCACGCTGTCCCAGGCGCCGAAGTTCACCATGTCCAGCGCGCCGCAGCTGCCCACGTACGGCAGGGCATGGCGAGCAAAGACGTCCAGCCGCGTCGGCCCGGCGCTGAGCACGCCGCCGCCGATCTCGTCGGCGATCTCGGTGGTGGACACATCGATGGCGCCGGCCAGCAGGCCCGAGTCGGCCAGCTTTTCCATGCTCTGCCCGCCCACGCCGGTGGCGTGGAAGACCAGGCAGTCGTAGTCGTCGGACAGCAGCTTCGTCACCTGCTGCACGCAGGGCGTGGTCACGCCGAACATCGTCAGGCCCAGCGCCGGCTTGGTGTGGCTTTCGGCCGGCGGCGGGTGGGCGATCATGCCGGCCAGCGCGTGCGCGGCATTGGCCAGCACCTTCTCGCTGATGCGGTTGATGCCCTGCACGTCGGTCACCGAATACATCATGCAGATGTCGCTGGGCCCCACGTAGGGCCGGGTGTCGCCGCTGGCCATGGTGGAGACCATCACCTTCGGCACGCCGATGGGCAGCGCGCGCATCGCCGGCGTGGCCAGCGAGGTGCCGCCCGAGCCGCCGGCCGAGACGATGCCGCCCAGGTCGCGCCGGGTGTGGATGAAGTGCTCGAAGGCCAGCGCCATGGCGCTGACCGCGCCGCCGCGGTCGCCGCTGAACACCGCCGATTCGCCCTGCGGATGGTGGCGCGCCACCTCGCGCGGGTGCACGCTGGCCGGCGAGGGCTTGCCCGAGGTGGACAGGTCCACCGTGACCACGCGCAGGCCCAGCCGCTCCAGGCACTGGCGCAGGAAGAACAGCTCGCGGCCCTTGGTGTCGAAGGTGCCGGCCACGTAGGCCGCGCGGCCGGCGCTGGCGGCCACCGGAAACTCCAGCACGCGCGCGCCGGATTCGCGTTCGGCCGGGCGTGGCGCGGGCGCTTCGGCCGGTGCGCTGCGCGGAATGTCCACCGGCGCGGCGCCGGGGTCGGCAGCGTTCCAGCGGTTCAGCCCGCGCACCGTGCGCGGTGCCAGGTCGTCCAGGCTGGGCGCGCCGTCGCCGTGGGCGCGGCGCACCGTCAGCACCTGCGTGGGGGCGGCCTCCTCGACCGGCGCGGGTGCGGGCTCGGGTGCATCCTCGGGCTCGTCGTGGTGGCCGCCGCTGCGCACGCCCAGCAGCCGCTCCTGCAGGTCGCGGTCGGCGGCTAGCTCCCCGGCCGGCAGCTGGTGGGCGATGCGGCCGTTGACCATCACGCCGATGCGGTCGGCCACGTCGATGGCCACGCCCAGGTTCTGCTCGATCAGCAGCACCGCGATGTCGCTGTCGGCGGCCAGCGTGCGCAGCGCCTGCGCCACCTGCTCGACGATCACCGGCGCCAGGCCCTCGGTGGGCTCGTCCATCACCAGCAGCTTGGGCTGCAGCAGCAGCGCCCGGCCGATGGCCAGCATCTGCTGCTCGCCGCCCGAGAGCTGCGCGCCGCCGTTGCCCTTGCGCTCGGCCAGCCGCGGGAACATCGTGTAGACGCGCTCCACCTCGCGCTTGTGCGGCGCCACCAGGCGCAGCGTCTCGTCGACGGTGAGCGATGGCCAGACGCGCCGGCCCTGCGGCACGTAGGCGATGCCGCGCTTGGTGATCTCGTTGGGCGACAGGCCCATCAACTCTTCGCCGAACAGGCGCACGCTGCCTGTCGCCGGCACCAGGCCGGTGATGGCATTGCACAACGTGGTCTTGCCCATGCCGTTGCGGCCGACGATGCCCAGCACGCCGTGCTCGATGGACAGGCTGACGCCCTGCAGCGCATGGGCGCGGCCGTAGTACACGTCCAGGCCTTCGACCACCAGGATCGGGCCCTTGGCCGGCGTGTCGGGTTTGCGGGACCAGAAGGCCATCAGTGTTTGCTGCCCATGTAGATGGCCTGCACCTGCGCGTCGTTCTCGATCTCCGCCGGTGTGCCGGTCTTCAGCACGCGGCCGTTGTGCATGACGGTCACGCGTTCGGTGACGCTGAGGGCGATGTCCAGGTCGTGCTCGATCAGCACGAAGCTCATGTGCTCGGGCAGCGAGCGCAGCAGCGTCACCAGTTCGCGGCGCTCGGCCGGCGACAGGCCGGCGGCGGGCTCGTCGAACAGGATCAGACGCGGCGCGCCGGCCAGCGCCATGCCGATCTCCAGCTGGCGCTGCTGGCCGTGCGCCAGGTTGGCCACCAGCTCGTCGGCCAGGTGGGTCAGGCGTGCGCGTTCCAGCAGATCCTGCGTGGCGACGGTGCTGGCATGGTTGGCGCGCGGGCGCAGGAAGCCGAAGCGGCCGCTGGACACGCCGCGCACGGCCAGGAACAGGTTGTCCCGCACGGTCAGATCGCGGAACAGCAGCGAGGACTGGTAGGTGCGCCGCAGGCCTTTGCGGATGCGCTCGTGCGGCGGCAGCGCGGTGATGTCCTCGCCAAAGAAATAGATCCGCCCGGCAGTGGGCGGGAAGTCGCCGGTGATGGCGTTGAACAGCGTGGTCTTGCCGGCGCCGTTGGAACCCAGGATCGCGTACTTCTGGCCGGCGGCCACCGACAGCGACACCTCGTCCACCGCGCGCAGCGCGCCGAAGGCGCGGGTCACGCCCTCCAGCCGCAGCGCGTCGTTGGAGGCGAGGGCGGATACGCGCGGCCCGCCGGCCCCCCGTGAGGAGGCCGGCGCTGGCCGGCGCAGCTGCGTGATGGAGGCCACCGGCTCAGACCTTGGTCAGGGGCAGGAAGGCTCGTCGCGCGAGCCGATCTTGAACTGCGCCGGCGGGATGCCGAGCGTCTGCTCGACGTTGTCCACCTTGCGCACTACCTTGGTGGTCAGATCGCCCTTGCTGTCCTTCACCACCTCGGTCACGAAGGTGGTGCCGATGGCCTGGCGGTTGGCGTCCAGCCGGACGTCGCCGTTGGGCGTCTTCAGCACCATCTTGCTCAGCGCCTCGCGGTACTTGGCCTGGTTGCCGGACAGGTCGCCGTTGACGGCGGCCAGGCCGTCGAGGGCCGCCTTCATGTTCACGTAGTAGACGTACGCAAACAGGCTGGGGCTGGGGAAGCCGCCCTTCGAGACCGGGAAGTTCTTCTGGTAGTCGGCGACGAAGGCCTTCCACTCGGCGCCGTCGAAGCTGTCGGCGTAGGGGCCGGCCGACAGCGTGCCCACCAGCGAGTCGCGGCGCTTGCCCTTGTAGTTCAGCACGTCCTGGCTGACGGTGATGCTGCCGCCGAGCATCGGCTTGTCGCCGCCGGCGTTTTCGTACTGCGTCAGGAAGTTCACCGCGTCGGCACCGCCCAGCACCACCAACAGCGCGTCCACGTCCTTCGGGATCTTGGCGATCACGGAGGAGTAGTCCTTGCCGCCCAGCGGCACCCAGGCCTTCTCGGGTACCTTGCCGCCCAGCCGGCAGTATTCGGCCATGAAGCCCTGCACCTGGCTGTAGGGGAATGCGTAGTCCTCGGCGATGATCATCACCCGCTTGTAGCCCTTGTCCAGCGCCGCCTTGCCCAGGCCCACCATCCACTGGCCGCCTTCGGTGTTGAAGCGGAAGAAGTTCGGGCTGGGGTTCACCAGCGTGGTGGCCTGCGCGCCAGAGCCGCCGTTGATGAAGGTGACCTGCGGCTGGGTCTTGCTGTAGTCCTTGACGGCAATGCCCTCGCCGCCGGACAGGGGGCCGACCATGATGTCGACCTTGTCCTGCTCGACCAGCTTGCGCGTGGCGTTCACCGCCACGTCGGGCTTGGCGTCGGAACTGGCCTTGATGATCTCGATCTTGCGGCCGGCCACGGTGCCACCACGCTGGATGACGGCCAGTTCGGCGCCGCGCATGCCGTCGGCACCGCCGGCCGCAAACGGCCCTTCCAGCGTGGCCAGCAGGCCGATCTTCACGGGTTGGCCCTGGGCCCAGGCGCCGCCCGCCAATGCCGCGGCGGCTGCCGCTCCGAGGGCCGTACGAATCCACAGTCGCTTGCTCACATTCACGGGTGTCTCCTTTGGGTTGAAGTCAAGACCTGGTTCGGGCCGAAGCGCGAGCGCAACTTCGCCCACAACCCGAGCAGGCCGTCGGGGGAAAACAGCACGATGGCAAGGAACACGAGACCGATCACGAGGTTGAAACGCTCGCGGTCGATGACGTCGATGGCAAAGGTCTGCAGCAGCACGAAGACGATCGCGCCGAGGAAGGCGCCGATCGGGTGCTTGACGCCGCCCAGCACGGCGATGACCAGGATGTTGATCATCCAGCCGGTGCCCACCGAGCCCGGGGTCATCAGCGCGTTGTACCAGGCCAGCAGCACGCCGCCCACGGCGGCCAGCAGGCCCGACAGCGCGTAGGCGGCGACGCGGTGCGCGACGACATGGAAGCCCAGCGCCTCCATGCGCCGCGGGTTGTCGCGCACGCCCTGCAGCGCGATGCCGAAGGGCGCGCGCACGATGTAGCGCACCAGGAAGTAGCCGGCCATCGCGCAGGCCAGCGACAGGTAGTAGAAGGGCACGGGCGCGCGCCAGTCGATGCCGAAGACGGTGGGCGGCTTCAGCTCGCGCAGGCCCTGGAAGCCGTTGAACACGCTGTAGTTCTGCAGCACCAGGTAGTAGAAGGCCACGCCGATGGCCAGCGTGATCATGATCGTGTAGATGCCCTCGGTGCGCACCGACAGCCAGCCGATCAGCGTGGCGCACAACACCGCCACGGCAATGGCCGCCGGCACCGCCACCCACCAGGGCCAGCGCAGGCTGATCTCGGGGCTGCTGGAAAAGCCCAGCACCGCGATGCCGTAGCCGGCGATGCCGGCCACCGTCATCTGCGCCAGCGAGACCATGCCGCCGTAGCCGGCCAGGAAAGCCAGCGACAGCGCGATCAGCCCCAGCACCAGCGACTGCGCCGCCACCTGGAAGGTGAAGAAGGGCGTGGCCACCAGCGGGAACACCAGCACGAAGGCCATGACGAACACATGCCGCGCCGACAGCGTGCGCCACAGGTACTTGAGCCAGCGCGGAGCGTCGCTGTCGGCGTAGGGCTCCTCGGCGGGCGCCGGCATCGGCACTGCGCGCGGCGCGGCCGGGCGCGGCCGCTGCGCGGCGGCCAGACCGCCGTTCATCGCGCGACGCCACTGGGCCGCGCTCATGCCGCTTTCCCCATGATGCCGCGCGGGCGGAAGGCCAGCACGAGGATCAGGATGACGAAGGTGAAGACCACGCTGTAGGTCGGCGCGTAGGCCAGGCCGTAGGTCTCCGACAGGCCGAGGATGATGGCGCCGATGGCCGCGCCGACGACGCTGCCCATGCCGCCGACGATGACCACGATCAGGCTCGCCAGCAACAGGCGGATGTCCTCGCCCGGCACCATGCTGAGTTCCACCGCGCCGATCACGCCGCCGAAGCCGGCCAGGCCGGCGCCGAGCGCGAAGGTCACCGCGAACACCAGGTTCACGTTGACGCCGGCGGCCGCCAGCATGGCGCGGTCATCGACGCCAGCGCGGATCATCATGCCCACACGGGTGCGGGCCAGCAGCCACCACAGGAACAGGCCGATGACGATGCCGAAGCCCAGCAGGCTCAGCCGGAAGGCGCCGTAGGCACGGATCAGCGGGATTTCGCGGATGGGGCCCTGCAGCCACTCCGGCGCTTCCAACTGGTAGACCTGCCCGGTGAAGATCCACAGCAGGATGTCGGCGACGACGATCGACAGGCCGATGGTCACCATGGTCTGCCGCAGGTCTTGGCCCTGCATGTGGCGCAGGATGCCCCACTGCATCAGCAGCCCGGCCAGCGCCGCGGCCAGGAAGCCGGCCGCCAGTGCCAGGATCCACCAGCCCGTCCAGCCCGCCACCACGTAGCCGACATAGCCGCCCAGCAGGTACAGCGAGCCGTGCGCCAGGTTGACGTTGCGCATCAACCCGAACACCAGCGTGAAGCCGCTGGCGACGATGAAGTACAGCGAGGCCAGCGTCAGCCCGTTCAGCAGCGTCACCAGGTACAGCCGGGTGTTGTCGAACAGCGCCCAGATCGAGAACACGGCGATCGGGCCGCCGATCAGGATCCAGGCCGCAAGACGAGAACGGCTCATGCGGCCCGCCCCCACGCGCGCTGCGACGCGATCTCGGGCGCCTTGGCGAAGCGGCCGTCCTTCATCACCGCCAGCAGCCGCTTGGGGTCGCGCAGGATCGACAGGTTGGCCAGCGGGTCGCCGTCCACCAGCAGCAGGTCGGCCAGGAAGCCTTCCTTGATCACGCCCAGTTCGTGCGGCTGCATCATGATCTGGCCGCCGTACAGCGTGGTGGAGCGGATGGCCTCCATCGGCGTGAAGCCCAGGTACTTGACGAAGAACTCCAGGTCGCGCGCGTTCTGGTAGTGCGGGTTGAAGGCGAAGCCGTAGTCGCCGCCCGGCAGGATGCGGATGCCGCGCTTGTGCATCTTGCTCAGCGATTCGAGCGCGGCGTCCCACTCTTCCTGGTAGCCCCATGAGATGGCGGTCTCGCGCGTCACGCCAAAGGGCTCGGCCTCGTTCAGCAGCGCGTACAGGATGGCGATGCCCGGCGCAACGAAGACCTCGTCGCGTGCGGCTTCCAGCATGTCCAGCGTTTCGGTGTCGGTGAAGCTGGCGTGGTAGATCAGCCGGATGCCGTGGCGCAGCGCCTGCTTGACGCTGGCCGCCGAGCGGGCATGCACGATGATGCGCTTGTTGCGCATGCGCACCTCCTCGGCGGCGGCGGCCACCTCGGCATCGGTCATCCAGGTGGTGTGCGAGTTGGCGCCCGGCACGAAGTTGTCGCCCGACAGGTTGAGCTTGATGCTGTCCACGCCGTACTTCAGGAACATGCGCACCACCTTGCGCATGTCCTCGGCGCCGTTGACGTTGACGCCGAAGCTGAACTCGGGGAAGGGCAGGTGCGGCAGCGTCTCGTCGCCCAGGCCGCCGGGCACGGTGATCTCCTGGCTGGCGGCCAGGTAGCGCGGGCCGGGAATCTGCCCGCTGTTGATGGCATTGCGCGTCACCACGTCCAGCCGCGGCTTAGCGCAGGCCGCGCCCAGGCAGCTGGTGAAGCCGGTTTCCAGGTACTTCTTCGCCACCTTGGCGCACCACAGCACATGCTCTTCCAGCGGCATGGTCTGGATGCCGGCCAGCGTGGCCGCGTCGTTCCAAGAAAAATGGGTGTGCGCTTCGCACATGCCGGGCATCAGCGTGGCGCCGGCGCCGTCGATCACCGTGGCGCCGGCCGGCGAGATCGGCGCCGTGCTGCGGCCCACCTGGCGGATGCGGTTGCCCTGCACCAGCACGCTGCCGCTGTAGGGCAGGGTGCCGCTGCCGTCGAGGATGCGGACGTTGGTGAACAGCGTGTCGCTCATGGCCGGCTCCTCAGGCTGCCCAGCGGGTGACGGTGGCCGGGGCGCCGGTGCGCACCGGGCGCGCGGCGCCCACCGGAGGCGCGCGGTGGAACTCGCCGTCCTTCATCACCGCCAGGATGCGGCTCTTGTCCTGCAGGATGGTGATGTCCGCCAGCGGGTCGCCGTCGATCAGCAGGATGTCGGCCAGGCAGCCTTCGCGGATGTAGCCCAGCTGCTTGCCCATCTTCATCATCGGGCCGCCCCAGGCGGTGGCCGACAGCAGCGCTTCCATCGGGCTCATGCCGATGTACTTGACGAAGTACTCCAGGTCCTTGGCATTGCTGCCGTGCGGCGTCCAGGCGAAGCCGTAGTCGCCGCCGGGCAGGATGCGCACGCCGCGCTTGCGCAGGCCCTTCATGCTCTCGATGGCGGCTTCCAGCTCGCGGTGGTAGCCCATCTTCTGCGTCACCTCGCGCGTCAGCCCCCATTGGCTGGCGTTGTGGCAGGTGTTGATCAGCCAGGCCAGGCCGGGGGCGACGAAGTGCTCGAACTTGTGCGCCTCCAGCAGGTCCAGCGCCTCCTCGTCGCAGAAGCTGGCGTGGTAGATGACCTCGATGCCCTGGCGCACGCACTCCTTCACGCTCCAGGTGCTGCGCGCGTGCGCGGCCACGCGCTTGCCCCAGGCCTTGGCCTCCTGCACGCACACCGCGATCTCCTCGGGCGTGAACTGGCTCATCTCGCTGGGCATGCCGGTGATCGATTCGCCCGACAGGTTGATCTTCAGCGTGTCGACGCCGTACTTGGCGAACATGCGCACGCAGCGGCGCATTTCCTCGGCGCCGCTGACGATGGCGCCGAAGGCGAACTCCGGCTGCGGCAGGTGCGGCGCGGTGGTGTCGCCCAGGCCGCCGGGCACGGTGATCTCCTGGCTGGCCGCGAGGTAGCGCGGGCCGACGATGGTGCCGTCGTTGATGGCATTGCGGATCACCACGTCCAGCCGCGGCTTGGCGGTGGCTGCGCCGACGCAGCTGGTCCAGCCCATGTCGAGATAGCGTTTGGCGACCTCGGCGCACCACAGGATGTGCTCTTCGGGCGGCATGCGCTGGATGGCGTCCAGGCTGGGCTGGTCGTTCCAGCTGAAGTGCGTGTGCGCCTCCACCATGCCGGGCATCAGGAAGGCGCCGGCGCCGTCGATGGTGGTGGCGCCCAACACCGGCTGGCTGCGCTGGCCGTAGCCGGTCTTGACCACGCGGCTGATGCGGTTGCCCTGCACCAGCACGTCGCCGGTGACGGGCGCTTCGCCCCCGCCGTCGAAGATGCGCACGTTGGTGAAGAGGACATCGCTCATCTCAGCTCCTCTGCGTCGCCAGAAAGTCGCGCAGCTCGCGCGCACATTCCTCGGGCCGTTCGATCGGCGTCCAGTGGCCGCAGCGCGGCAGCACCACCACGCGCGCCGAGGTGGCGCCGTGGAAGCGTTCGGCCAGCGAGCGCACGACCTGCGGCGGCGCCACGCCGTCTTCGTCACCGGTGACCAGCAGCACCGGCAGCCGGCAGCCCGACACGTCGGCGGCCTGCGCGTCGGCCAGCGCGTCGCAGTTGCGCGCGTAGGCTTCGGCCGACTGGCGCATCAGGCTCTCGCGCACGAAGGCCACCGCCAGCGGCAGCCGTTGCCGCGTGTCGTTGGACAGCGCCGCCTGCAGCAGCGCCTCGGTGATGTCCTGCATGCCGGCGGCGCCCTCGCTGCGCGCCTTGGCCGCGCGGGCGCGGATGCCGGTACGTGCCGCATCGGTGGGCGCCGCCAGCGGGCCGAACAGCGCCAGGCTGCGCACCAGCTTCGGCTGCGCCACCGCCAGGTGCTGGCAGACGATGGTGCCCATCGAATGGGCGACGAAGTGCGCGCGGCCGATGCCGAGCCGGCCGCACACCTGCACCAGCGCGTCGGCAAAGCGCGCGATCGACAGCGGGCCCTCGGCCGCCTGCGAGCGGCCGCTGCCGGGCAGGTCCACCCGCAGCACGCGGTGGCGGGCCAGCGCCGGCATCAGCGGCGTGAAGGTGTTGGAGCTGCCGCCCAGGCCGTGCACGCAGACCACGGCATCGCCTTCGCCGGAGTCTTCCACCGCCATGCGATCGATCAGGTGCAGCGCCATGGCTTAGAAGCTGTGAATGAACCCAGCGCGCCCGCGCCGGGGTGGCCAAGGGCCCTGGGCTAGGCGCAGCGCGCCGCCCGCACTGACGTGCGGGCCAGCGATGCAACAACGCGCAGGGCCCTTGGGTACCCCGGCCCGAAGGGTTGCCCCCAGAAGGCACCCACTCGTCGTTGCAAATGCTCGCCGTGCCGGCGGGCACGGCTGTGCTTTGCGCCTAGATTGGGCGCCTTCTGGGGGCAACGCGGGTGCGCTGGGTTCGTTCACAGCTTCTTACTGACAACGGTTCTCGATCGCACCGAGGCCTTCGACCTCGATGCGCACCACGTCGCCGGCGCGCAGCCAGCGCGGTGGGTCGAAGCCCATGCCCACGCCGGCCGGCGAGCCGGTGGCAATGACATCGCCGGGGTACAGCGTCAGCCCGCGCGAGCAAGTCTCGATCAGCGTCGGGATGTCGAAGATCAGGTCGCGGGTCAGCGCGTCCTGGCGCAGCTCGCCATTGACCCAGCCGCGGATGCGCGTGTCGCGGCCGTCCAGCTCGTCCGCGCTGACGATGCACGGGCCCATCGGGCAGAAGGTGTCCAGGCCCTTGCCCAGGTCCCACTGCATGTGGCGCACCTGCAGATCGCGCGCGGTGACGTCGTTGACGACGGTGTAGCCGAACACATGCTCCATCGCCCGCGAGCGCGGGATGTCGCGGCCGCCGCGGCCTATGACCACGGCCAGCTCGGATTCGTAGTCGATCTGCGTGGACACCTGCGTGCCGGGCAGCCGGATGTCGTCGCGCGGCCCGACCACGCATTCGCCCAGCTTGGCGAAGACGATCGGCCAGAGGTCTTCTTTCGGCAGGCTGTCGCGGAACACCGTGGTGGCCAGCTCGGCCGCATGGGCGCGGTAGTTGCGGCCGGCGCAGAACAGGCTGCGCAATGGCTTCGGCAAGGGCGCGCGCAGCGTCACCACGTCGGTCGGCAGGCGTGGGCCGCTGGCCGAGGGCAGCGGCTCGCCGGCGGCCAGCGCCTGGATCAGCGGCAGCGCGCCGCGCGACGCGTCGGCCACCGCCAGGGGCGTGACCTCGCGTCCGCAAGGCGACATCGTGCCCACATGGTCACGGCCGCCCCATTGCCAGCTGGCGATGCGCATCGAGCCTTGTCTCCGTGGACCCTGCGCGGCGCTGCCGGGGCGGCAGGCTCTGCGGGATTACGATTGTTTTTTGAGACTTGTGTCTCATTTATGGATGGGTGCATCATACGGGCCGCCTGCCCTGCGACACAACTACAACCACACCGCCAAAATCCAGGGACTTACCCGCATGGCCCGCTCGAAGCTCCGCGTCAGTGAAGCGCCCGCGCCGCCCGAGCGCGGCGTCAAGGCATCCACCTTCCACCTGCTGCTGGACACGGCGATGGCGCTGATCCGCAGCGAGGGCCACGTGCCCTCGGTGGCCGAGGTGGCGCTGCATGCCAAGGTGTCGCGGGCCACGGCCTACCGCTACTTCCCGAGCCGCAGCGCGCTGACCACCGCGGTCATCGATGCCTCGCTGGGGCCGGTGCGCAGCTTCTCCGACGACGGCTTGGCCGGCCGCGAGCGGCTGCACCAGCTGTTCAAGAAGACCTTCCCGCGCTTCAAGGAGTTCGAGGCCCCGTTGCGCGCTGCCGCGCAGCTGTCGCTGGAGCAGTGGGCGCTGGAGCGCGCCGGCCTGCTGTCCGAGGAGCCCTACCGTCGCGGCCACCGCGTTGGCATCCTGGAGCATGCGATCGCGCCGCTGTCCGAACAGCTGCCGCCGCCGGTGCGCGACCGGCTGCACCATGCGCTGTCGGTGGTCTACGGCATCGAGCCCTACGTGGTGCTGAAGGACATCTGGGGCCTGGGCGACCGCGAGGTCGAGCGCATCGCGCTGTGGATGGCCGATGCGCTGGTGGACGCGGCCCTGCGCGACGCTCGCGCCGGCGGCAAGGTGCTGCGGTTGGCCAGGCCGGCGCGGCGCCGCAAGGCCTGAATGGCCGGACACTGGCCGGCATGCACACCCCACCACCGCAAGACCACCCGCCGGCCGCATTGGCCGGCCTGAAGGTGCTGGAACTCGGCCAGCTGATCGCCGGGCCCTTTGCCGCCAAGACGCTGGCCGACTTCGGCGCCGAGGTCATCAAGATCGAATCACCCGGCGGCGGCGACCCGCTGCGCAAGTGGCGCCTGTTGAAGGACGGCACGTCGGTCTGGTGGCAGGTGCAGTCGCGCAACAAGCGCTCGCTGGCGCTGGACCTGCGCCACCCCGACGCGCAGCAGGTGGTGCGGCAGCTGGCGGCCGAGGCCGATGTGCTGATCGAGAACTTCCGCCCCGGCGCGCTGGAAGGCTGGCAGCTGGCGCCGGACGATCTGCTGAAGGCCAACCCGCGTCTGATCGTGCTGCGCATCAGCGGCTACGGCCAGACCGGGCCCTACCGCAACCGCCCGGGCTTCGGCGTGGTGGGCGAGGCGATGGGCGGCCTGCGCCACCTGACGGCCGAGCCCGGCCGCGTGCCGGTGCGGGTGGGTGTCAGCATCGGCGACACGCTGTCGGCGCTGCACGGCGTGATCGGCATCCTGCTGGCGCTGCAGCACCGCCATGCCACCGGCCAGGGCCAGGTGATCGACGTGGCGCTGTACGAGGCCGTCTTCAACTGCATGGAAAGCCTGCTGCCCGAGTACAGCGCCTTCGGCGCAGTGCGCGGCCCGGGCGGCAGCGCGCTGCCGGGCATCGCGCCCAGCAATGCCTACCGTTGCCGCGATGGCGGCTATGCGCTGATCGCCGGCAACGGCGACAGCATCTTCCGCCGGTTGATGACACTGATCGGCCGCGACGACCTGGCCCAGGACCCGGCGCTGGCCGACAACACCGGCCGCGTGGCCCGCGTGGCCGAGCTCGACGAGGCCATCGGTGCCTGGGCCGCACAGCGCACGGTGGACGAGGTGCTGGCCGCCCTGGACGGCGCCTCGGTGCCGGCCGGGCGCATCTACACCGTGGCCGACATCGCGGCCGACCCGCACTACCAGGCGCGCGGCATGCTCGAGCAGGTGCAGATGGACGACGGC
>Ga0209369_1001301_pt1 | contig 13192 bp, 13 predicted proteins | sample EBPBio142010_DNA_FD_185865 | JGI IMG/M metagenome (GOLD analysis project Ga0209369, IMG submission 185865) | Wastewater treatment Type I Accumulibacter community from EBPR Bioreactor in Madison, WI, USA - Reactor 1_10/4/2010_ DNA (SPAdes)... | ecosystem: Engineered > Bioreactor > EBPR >... | reverse complement strand
ACATGCTGCATGCGATGGGCCATGTGGTGCCCTCGCACCTGATGGACCCGCGGCTGCATCCCTTCCGCACGCTGCAGGCCACCGGCCGGCCCGATGCCGAAGGCGACAAGGCCTTCGACGCCGACGCCAGCTGCGCGCCGCCGGCGGCGCCGCAGACCATCCGCGTCGCGCGCGCCGAGCAGCCCTAAGGCCCTTTCAAGGCAGTCGCTCGGCCGCCTGCGCCGCGGCCGCCGGCTGGGCTATCAGCGCGCGCAGGTCCTCTTCCCAGCCCTTGAGCTTGGCCCTCGCCGCCTGGCGCTGCGCTGTCGTGGTGCTGTTGTGGAAACGCGCGATCAGCGCGCAGTTGTAGTCGGTCAGCCGTTGCTGATAGGCGCGATAGGTCGGGTTCGGCGAGCGCAGCAGCCGCGCCGTCAGCGCCTCCAGCCGCGCCTGCTGGGCCTCGCGCTCGACACGGGTGGCCGTGGGCGCCGACATCTGCCGCAGCACCTGCAGCGTCTCGCGCTGCAGCGCCTGGCGCTCGCCGTACCACTGCGACGGGTCGAAGGGCGAGGCCGCAATGCCCTCGGCCAGCAGCTGGCGCTGGCGTTCGTCGATGGGGCCGTAGAGCATCTCTACCCGGTCCACGGTGCGCTTCAGCGCCGCCTTCTGCCGCTCTTCGGGCTGCTCCTGCAGAAACTCTTCCTGGAAGCCCTGGTTCGACTTGCGGTAGCGCTTCTCCAGGTGTGCCAGCTGCTCGGGCGTCAGCGCCGCCAGCACCGGCCCGGCCCGCTGCAGGCCTTCGGCCAGCGCCACCGCGGCGCGGGCGCGCAGTTCCTCGTTCCAGCGGCACACCTGCTCGGGCGTGGCCGGCTGCAGCACCTGCAGCTGGGCGGTGGCCAACAGCGCGGCATAGTCCGGCAGCTGGGTGCGGCGGTGCCATTCGAACCAGTCGTTGACCACCGCCTTGGCGCGCGGTGCCTGCGCGCCGGGGAAGTCCAGATAACCGTCCAGCCACCACCAGCCCAGCGTCGGCGCCTGGTTGTATGCGACACGCACCACGCTGCAGCCCGCCAGCAGCCACGCGCACACCAGCACGGCGCCGATAATCCGCGCTTTGGCGATGGAAACCCGCATGGCACTGAACGTCGTGATCATGGCCGCCGGCAAGGGCACCCGGATGAAATCGGCACACCCCAAGGTGCTGCACCGTCTGGCAGGGCGATCCCTATTGCAGCATGTTCTGGACAGCTGCGCCGGCCTGGGGGCGGCCCGCACGGTGGTCATCACCGGCCATGGGGCCGCGCAGGTGGAAGGCGCCGCCCGCGGCGAAGGCCTGCGCTTCGTGCGCCAGGAGCCGCAGCTGGGCACCGGCCATGCCATCCAGCAGGCGGTGCCGGCGCTGGACGATGCGGCCCCGACCACGCTGATCCTCAACGGCGACGTGCCGCTGATCCGCAGCACCACGGCCGCGGCGCTGGCCCAGGCCTGCAGCGGCGAGAAGCTGGCGCTGCTGACCATCGAACTGGCCGACCCCACCGGCTACGGCCGCATCGTGCGCGCCGCCGACGGCAGCGTGCGCGGCATCGTCGAGCACAAGGACGCCAGCGAGGCCCAGCGCCAGATCCGCGAGGTCTACACCGGCATGATGGCCGCGCCCACCGCGGCGCTGAAACGCTGGGTGATGGCACTGAAGAACGACAACGCGCAGCGCGAGTACTACCTGACCGACATCGTCGCCATGGCCGTGGCCGAAGGCGTGGCGGTGGTGGCCACGCCGGCCACAGGCGAGACCGAGGTGCTGGGCGTCAACAGCCCGCTGCAGCTGGCCGACCTGGAGCGCCGCTTCCAGCGCGCGCAGGCCGAAGCGCTGATGGAGGCCGGCGTGCGCCTGGCCGACCCGGCGCGCTTCGACCAGCGCGGCACGCTGCAATGCGGCAGCGATGTCGAGATCGACGTCAACTGCGTGTTCGAAGGCCGCGTGACGCTGGGCGACGGCGTGCGCATCGGCGCCAACTGCGTCGTGCGCGATGCCGACATCGAGGCCGGCGCGGTGCTGCACCCGTTCACGCACGTGGAAGGCGCGCGTGTCGGGCCGGGTGCGCTGGTCGGCCCCTTCGCGCGGCTGCGGCCTGGCGCCGACCTGGGCGCCGAGGTACATATCGGCAACTTCGTCGAGGTGAAGAATTCGACGCTGGCCGCCGGCGCCAAGGCCAACCACCTGGCCTACCTGGGCGATGCCACGGTGGGCCCGCGCGTCAACTACGGCGCCGGCAGCATCACCGCCAACTACGACGGTGCGAACAAGCACCGCACCGTGCTCGGTGCCGACGTGCATGTCGGTTCCAACTGCGTGCTGGTGGCACCGGTGACGGTGGGTGAAGGCGCCACCGTCGGCGGCGGCTCCACCGTGTCGCAGGACGTGCCGGCCGGCAAGCTGGTGGTGGCGCGTGCGCGCCAGGTCCTCATCGAGGGCTGGCAGCGGCCGAAGAAGCCCGCCAAGGGCTGAGTCTTGATCAGCCGCCCGCAGCCGCGGCGGCATCGGCAATCTGTGCGGCCAGCAGCAGGTCGTCCCAGGCGCGGGCCTTGTCCGGCAGGTTGCGCAGCAAATAGGCCGGGTGGTAGGTGACGACCAGCGGCACGCCCTGGTAGCGGTGCACCCGGCCGCGCAGCTTGCCGATCGGCTCGCTGCTGCGCAGCAGCGACTGCACCGCGAAACGCCCCATTGCCAGGATCAGCCGCGGCTGGATCAGCGCGATCTGGCGCAGCAGGAAGGGCTCGCACTGCGCCATCTCTTCCGGCTCGGGGTTGCGGTTGCGCGGCGGCCGGCATTTCAGCGTGTTGGCGATGTACACCTGCCGCGAAGGCGGTGCCTCGGCCCGCGTCAGCTGCAGCGCGTGCAGCATGTTGTCCAGCAGGTGGCCGGCGGCGCCGACGAAGGGCTCGCCCTTCAGGTCCTCCTGCTCGCCCGGTGCCTCGCCGACGATCATCCAGTGGGCGCGCGCATGGCCGACGCCGAACACCGTCTGCTTGCGGCTCTTGCACAGCCCGCAAGCAGTGCAGCCGGCCACGGCCTCGCGCAGCGCCGGCCAGTCCATCTGCGCGATGGCCGCGCCGCGCGGCTCGGTTTCGGCGGCGGTCGGGGCGGCCACCGGCGCGCGCGACGGCGCTTCGACCACGGGCGTCACAACGGCAGCCGGCACGGGCGGTGCGGGCGGCACAGGCAACGCAGCCGGCGCCGCTGGGGTCCACAGCCGCAGGCCCATCTCCTGCAGCATCAGCCGCTGGCGTTCGCTCCAGGCCATGGCTCAGGGCTCGGCCAGCGGCAGGCTCATGACCACCGCGTCCTCGCGCTGGCCCTTGCCCGCCGGGTAGTAGCCGCGGCGCTGGCCGACCTCGGCAAAACCGTGGCGCAGGTAGATCGCCCGCGCCCGCTCGTTGCTGGCCCGCACCTCCAGCCACAGCCGCGGCAGGGCCTGCTGCAGGCAGCGGCGCTCCAGCGCCTCCAGCAGCGCGCGGGCATGGCCGCGGCGCTGGTGGGCCGGCGCTACCGTCAGGTTCAGCAGGTGCATCTCCTCGACGCCGGCCATCGCCACGTAGTAGCCCAGCAGATCGTCACCATGCAGCAGCAATTCGGCCAGGTAGCCCGAGGCCAGCGAATCGACGAAATTGCCGCGTGTCCACGGGAAGCTGTAGGCACTGCGCTCGATGGCCATCACCGTGTCCAGATCGGCGTAGTGCATGGCGCGCAGCCGCGCGCCGGCTTGCGGCAGCGCGCTCACCGCGCGACCGCCTCGCGCTCGGCCGTGGTCAGCGCCACCTTTTCGCGCAGGTAGCGCGGCAGCGCCTCGGTCGCATCGACGGCCGCGCCGGCTTGCCATTGCTGCAGCGCCAGGCTGCGCAGCGCGGCCGCGCGGTCGGTTTCGGCGGCGATGCGCAGCGCCTCGCCGCTGGGCAGACGGTCGCCGAAAGCGGCCAGCGCCGAGCCGGCCACGGCCGGCGGTGGCGCCGCCTGCCACACCGCGCGCAGCGCCGGCAGCGTGTACAGCGCCGGCTCGCGCTGCACCTGCCAGCGTTCGCCCAGCCAGCGGTAGCGGCCGGCATAGACCTCGTCCATGCGCGCGTCCATCGCCACTTCCACTTCTTCGGGCAGCGCGGGGTGGGTCAGCCGGGCGTCCTCGGCCACCAGCATCAGGCTGTCCAGCGGCAGCACCGGCCGCGCCGCGCCGAAGGCCAGGCCCTGGGCCACGGCGCAGGCCGTGCGCAGGCCGGTGAAGGCACCGGGCCCCTGGCCGAAGCCGATGGCCTGCAGCTGGGCCATACCGATGCCGGCCTGCTGCAGCAGCCGGCGCACCTGCGGCAGCAGCTCGGCCGAGGCCTGCGCGCCGCCCGGGCCGTTCCAGACCCAGTGGCCGGCATTGGTCTGCAGCGACACGGCCGTCACCTCGGTGGCGGTGTCGAAGGCAAGCAGGCAGACCATGGCCGGAAGTGTAGCCATGCGATCATCGGCGGCATGGGGCAGGCCACCGTTCGGGCGCGTGCCGCGCGCAGCGGGCGCGCGGCTGCCGTGGCCATTTCGCTGGCCCTGTCCGCCATGGCCGCAAGCGCCCTGCCGCCCGAGGTGGAAGCCGCGTTGCAGCGCGCCCGCGTGCCGGCCGATGCGATGGTGGTGCTGCTGCAAGAGGCCGGCAGCGGCCGCACGGTGCTGTCCGAGCGCGCCCAGCAACCGGTCAACCCGGCCTCGCTGGCCAAGCTGCCCACCACGCTGGCAGCGCTGGACCTGCTGGGCCCGGCCTGGACCTGGAACACCCCGGTCTGGCTGCAGGGCCCGGTGAACGACGGCGTGCTCGACGGCGCGTTGGTCATCAAGGGCACAGGCGACCCGAAGCTGGTGCTGGAGCGCGTGTGGCTGCTGCTGCGCCGCGTGCAGCAGCTGGGTGTGCGCGAGATCCGCGGCGACATCGTGCTGGACCGCAGCGCCTTCGCGCCGAACCAGGCCGACCCGGCCGATTTCGACGGCGACCCGACCCGGCCTTACAACGTGCAGCCCGATGCGCTGCTGCTGAACTTCAAGGCCGTCAGTTACGCCTTCGTGCCCGAGCCGGCGCGCGGCATCGCCCGCGTGCTGGTAGAGCCCGAACTGGCCGGCACGCGCGTCGAGCGCAGCGTGCGGCTGTCGGCGGGCCCCTGCGAGGACTGGCGCGGCGCGCTGAAGGCCAGCTTCGCCGATGCCCGGCAGGTGCGTTTCGGCGGCAGCTACCCGGCGGCCTGCGGCGAGCTCGGCTGGCCAGTGGCCGATGCCGACCCGGCCAGCTACAACGCCCGCCTGATCGAGGCGATGTGGCAGGAGATGGGCGGCAAGCTCGGCGGCCGCGTCGTCGACGGCAGCGCGCCGGCCGGCGTGAAGCCCAGCTTCGAGCTGAAGTCGCCCACGCTGGCCGAGGTGGTGCGCGACATCAACAAGTTCAGCAACAACGTCATGGCGCAGCAGCTGTTCCTGACGCTGGCGCTGCAGCGCCGCGGCGCCCCGGCCACGGCCGAGGCGGCACGCGAGGTGCTGCGCGAATGGATGGCGCAGCGCATCGGCGAGCTGCCGCCGGGCACGCAGCTGGAGAACGGCTCGGGCCTGTCGCGCGAATCGCGCCTCAGCGCGGCGCTGCTGGGCCGGCTGCTGCAGCAGGCCTGGAGCAGCCCGGCGATGCCGGAGCTGCTGGCCTCGCTGCCAGTGAGCGGGCTGGATGGCACGCTGCGCCGCTCGCGCGCCACGCCCGGCCGCGCCCACCTGAAGACCGGCTCGCTGCGCGACGTGGCTGGCGTGGCCGGCTACCTGCTGTCCGACAGCGGCCGCCGCTACGTGCTGGTGGCGATCATCAACCATCCCAATGCCAATGCGGCGCGCCCGGCACTCGACGCGCTGGTGCAATGGGGCCTGCAGGACGGCGGCACCCGCCGTGGCGAATGAACCCGATGACGTACATCCCCAACGACTGGCTGGGCTACCTGGCGGCCTGCCTGACCACGCTGTCCTTCGTGCCGCAGGCGGTGCTGACGCTGCGCACGCGCAACGTGCACGGCATCTCGGCGGCGATGTACGGCGCCTTCACATTGGGCGTGGCGCTGTGGCTGGCCTACGGCTGGCGGCTCGGCGAATGGCCGATCATCATCGCCAACGCAGTGACGCTGCTGCTGGCGATGACCATCCTGGCCACCAAGCTGGCGGTGGAATGGCGGCGGCTTCGGCCGCCGGCCGGCTGAGCCGCCGTCAGAACGGGTTGCCGAGCGCGCGGCCGCGCGCGAAGTTGCCCAGGTTCAGGTGCGCGGTCGGCCCCATCCACAGGTCGCTGGCCCACAGGTAGTTGGCCGAGTTGGCGGTGCTGACCAGCGTGTTCTGCGTGCAGTCCGGCAGCGGCACGGTGCAGGCCGCCTGCAACGTGTTGATCACGCCATAGCCGCCCGGGTTGTTGGCGATGCCGTTCGGGCTGCCGAGCAGCGCATCCAGCTCGATCAGGCCGATGAAGCGGCCGTCGTTGACGATGCCGCTGAAGTTGTTCTGCTGGTCGCCCGCGCGCAGCGCCGTGTTGAAGGCGGTGCTGAACTGGTACAGCACGTTCAGCACGTCCAGCCCCGGCCGGTTGACGGCCTCCTGAATGGCATAGGGCGTCAGGTTCATCAGCGGGATCGTCGACAGCACGATCTTCGGTCCGTAGATGTCGCCCACGTTGGCACGCGTCAGCTCGTTGACGAAAGCCGCCAGCCGCACGCCGCGCCGCGTCAGCTCGGCCAGCCCGGCGTTGTAGCCATTGGTCGTGGGGTCGGCCAGGTAGATGGTCTGGTAGACCTCGATCACGTCGTTGGCGCCGACCAGCAGCGTGAACAGGTCGGTGTTGCTGAACTCGCGCCCCGCCACGAGCCGGGCTGCGGCCAGCTGCGTCGGCATGTCGGCCACCTTGGCACCGGCCTGGGCAAAGATGCGCGCCGCCGTCACCGGGTTGTTGGTCGGGTTGCATTCCGGGTAGGCGAAGGCCCAGGTATAGGCCACCGGCTGGTGCCACAGCGGCAGCGTCACGCAGTCCAGCTGGGTGGTGTCGGTGGTGCTGATGGCGTTGATGCTGTACTTGCGGCCCAGCGGCAGCGTATCCGTCATCACGCTCATGTCGTCGCCCAGCGCCCACATGCGCGTCGGCGCGAAGGGGGTGATCTGCTCGGTGCCGCCGCCGCAGGCGGCCAGCAGTGCCAGGGCCATCATCGCGGCGCCCGATGCGGCGCGTCGCGCCCAGTTGCCCATCGAAACCATCATCTCTCCAAGAAATTCGTGATCGCCGGCGCGGCCCTCAGGCCGCCGACGCGCGGCGCAGCCGGTCGGCCACGCCCTCCCATTCGGCCGCCTCGGGCGGCTGTTCCACCCAGATCAGCCGGGCACCGCGGGCATCGAAGTCGCGCAGCGCGGCAAACAGCTCGTGGGCGGCAGCGGCGGCCTGCTCCGGCATGCGCCGCTGCATCACACCGGCCGCCCGGGGCATGGCGGAGCGCGAATATACCGCCAGCTTCAGGCCGGCTGCGTCGGCGCCCAGCAGGCCCAGCGCATCGCGCAGCTGTGCGGCCGTCATCAGGCGCAGCCGGGCCTGCGGCGCATAGTGCGCCGCCAGCGTGCCGCTGGCCCGCGGCGATTGCGCGTCCGGCGCCTGCAGCGGCTGCCCCAGCACGGCTTCGATGCGGCCGCGCGGCAGCAGGCCCGGGCGCAGCAGCGCTGGCGCGCCGCGGCTGCAGTCGACGATCGCCGATTCGATGCCGCCCGGGCATTCACCGCCGTCCAGCACCGCCAGCTCGGCACCGAATTCCTGCACCACGTGCGCCGCGGTGGTGGCGCTGACCCGGCCGAAGCGGTTGGCGCTGGGGCCGGCCACGCCGGGCACGCCCAGGGCCAGCGCCTCGCGCAGCAGCGCCTGGGCCGCCGGATGCGCCGGCACGCGCAGGCCGATGGTGGCCTGGCCGCCGGCCGCGGCCTCGGCCAGGCCCGGCCGCCGGCGCAGGATCAGCGTCAGCGGCCCGGGCCAGAAGGCGGCCGCCAGCGCCTGCGCGGCGGGCGGCCAGTCGGCCGCGAACGGCAGCGCCCGCTCGGCCGCAGCCAAGTGCACGATCAGCGGGTGCGCGGCCGGCCGGCCCTTGGCGGCATAGATGGCACGCACCGCGGCATCGTCGTCGGCGCGGGCGCCCAGGCCGTAGACCGTCTCGGTCGGAAAAGCCAGCAGTTCGCCGGCCGCCAGGTGCCGGGCCGCGGCGCGCAGCGCCTCGGGGTCGCGGGCGTCGAGCAGCGGCATCGCTCAGAACGCCGGCAGGCCGAGCCGCGCCGCGGCATCCAGCGCCCGCTGCCGGGCCTCGGCGGCGGTGGCGGCGGTGAGCGTCAGGTGGCCCATCTTGCGGCCGCGCCGCGCCTCGGCCTTGCCATACAGGTGCAGGTGCGCGCCAGGCAGCGCCAGCACACGGTCCCAGGGCGGAGGGGTGGCGGTGTCGCTGCCGGCGAACCACAGGTCGCCCAGCAGGTTGAGCATCACCGCGGGCGACTGCAGCTGCGGTGCGACCAGCGGCAGGCCGGCCATGCAGCGCACCTGCAACTCGAACTGCGACAGGTCGCAGGCATCGATGCTGTAGTGGCCCGAGTTGTGCGGCCGCGGCGCCATCTCGTTGGCCACCAGCGAGCCATCGGCCAGCACGAAGAATTCGACGCAGAGCACGCCCACGTAGTCCATCGACGCAGCCAGCCGCCCGGTACAGGCCACGGCCTCGTCGGCCAACGCCGGCGTGAGGTCGGGCGCCGGCACCTGGGTGACGGCCAGGATGCCGTCGCGGTGCAGGTTCTGCTGCACGGGCAGGTGCACGCAGCGGCCGTCGGCGGCGCGGGCGACGATAACGCTGATCTCGCGGGCCAGCGGCAGGCGCTTTTCCAGCACGCAGGGCACGCCGCCCAGCGCGCGCCAGGCCGCCGGCAGCGCATCGGCCGTGGCCACGCCAACCTGCCCCTTGCCGTCATAGCCCAGGCGGGCGGTCTTCAGCAGCGCCGGGAACAGCGCGGCATCGACCCGCGCCAGGTCGGCCTCGGCCAGCAGCACCGCATGCGGCGCGCAGGGCACGCCGCAGCGCTGGAAGTGCGCCTTCTCGGCATCGCGCTGCTGGCAGATGGCCACCGCCGCCGCCCCGGGCGCCACCGGCCGGTGCGCCGCCAGCCAGGCCAGCGACGGCGCAGGCACGTTCTCGAACTCGGTGGTGATGGCCACGCAGGCCGCCGCCAGTTGCGCCAGGCCGGCCTCGTCGTCGTAGTCGGTGCGCACGTGCAGGTGCGACACGCGGCCGGCCGGGCTGTCGGGGTCGGGGTCGAGCACCGCCGTGCGGTAGCCCATGGCCTGCGCGGCATGCACGAACATGCGCGCCAGCTGGCCGCCGCCCATCACGCCCAGCATGGCCGGCGCGCCGTCGGGCCCGGGCGCGCCGGGCAGGAAGGTCGACATCAGGCCGCCCCGCGGCCGAGCTGGCTGGTCATGGCACGGGCGGCTTCGGTCTGGCGCTCGCGCCAGGCCTGCAGCTGCGCGCGCAGCGCCGCGTCGCGGTTGGCGAGCATGGCCACCGCGAACAGCGCCGCATTGGCCGCGCCGCCGGTGCCGATGGCGAAGGTGGCCACCGGCACGCCCTTGGGCATCTGCACGATCGAATGTAGCGAATCCACGCCCTGCAGGTGGCGGCTGGCCACCGGCACGCCCAGCACCGGCACCACCGTCTTGGCCGCCAGCATGCCGGGCAGGTGGGCCGCGCCACCGGCGCCCGCGATGATGGCCTGCAGGCCGCGGCCGGCCGCGGTCTCGGCATAGGCAAACATGTCGTCGGGCATGCGGTGCGCGCTGAGCACGCGGGCTTCGTGCGGCACGCCGAATTCTTCGAGGATCTGCGTCGCGTGCTGCAGGGTGTCCCAGTCGCTGGACGAGCCCATCACCACGCCGACCACAGGGGCAGCGCTGGTCAAGGCCGGCTCCCGGTTCGGAAAAGGTGCCCGATTGTAGAAGGCCGCCCCCGGGGGAACCCCGATAAGATCGCGGCGCTGCGCGCGGCCCCTCCCCCACCGGCGCAGCGCGATGCCATGCCACACCGCCTTCTGGTCTTTCCCGACGACACCGCGAAAACGCTGATCGACGCCCTGGACGGCGCAAAGCAGTCGATCAACATCCGCATGTTCCTGTTCACCGACCTGGACATGCTGGCCGCGGTGCAGGCGGCGCGCCGGCGCGGCGTCCAGGTGCGGGTGATGCTGAACCCGCAGCGCCGCGACGGCACTTCGGACAACGAGGAAACGCGCCAGGCGCTGCTGGACGCCGGCATCGAGGTACGCGACAGCAGCCCGGCCTTTGCGGTGACGCACCAGAAGTCGATGGCCATCGACGGCAAGACCGGCTACATCGAATCGCTGAACTGGGAGACGCGCGACCTGACGCAGACCCGCGACTATGCGGTGGTCACCGACGAGCCGCCGGAGGTGGCGGAGATGCTGCGCTGCTTCGAGGCCGACTGGACGCAGACGCCCTTCAAGCCCGACCCGAAGTCACGCCTGATCTGGTGCCCGGACAACGGCCGCACGCGGCTGGCGCACTTCATCGATTCGGCGCGCACCACGCTGTGGCTGCAGAACGAGCGCTACCAGGACACGGTGATCATCGAACGCCTGGTGCGGGCCATGGCGCGCGGCGTCAAGGTCTACATCATGGCGCGGCCGCCGCACAACCTGAAGAAGGACAAGCTGATCGAAGGCGTGGGCGGCCTGCGCATCATGCGCGACGTGGGCGCCAAGGTGCACCGGCTGAAGCACCTGAAGCTGCACGGCAAGATGCTGATGGCCGACGAGGCCCGGGCGGTGATCGGCTCGATCAACCTGTCGCCGGGCAGCTTCGACGAGCGCCGCGAACTGGCCATCGAGACCGAGGCGCCCGAGGTGATCGCCCGGCTGCGCGAGGTGACGCGCCACGACTGGGCGCATTCGGAGATGCTCGACCTGAGCGACGAAGGCGTGCTGGCCGACCTGGCCAAGCGCCACCAGGCCGGCGCCGGCAAGAAACAGCTGGCGCTGAAGGGCGGCAAGAAGAAGTAGCCGCCCCGGCGGGGCCTCAGACGACCGTCTGCGCCAGCTTGCCGGCGCGGTAGGCATCGGCCACCGCCGACAACGGCAGCGGCTTGATCTTGCCGGCCTGGCCTTCGCAGCCGAATTCCAGGTAGCGCTGCTTGCACACCTTGTAGGCGGCCTCGCGCGCCGGCTTCAGCCATTCGCGGGCGTCGAACTTGTCGGGGTTCTCGGCCAGGAACTTGCGCACCGCGCCGGTCATCGCCAGGCGGATGTCGGTGTCGATGTTGATCTTGCGCACGCCGTGCTTGATGGCTTCCTGGATCTCTTCGACCGGCACGCCGAAGGTCTCCTTCATCTTGCCGCCGTACTGGTTGATGATGGCCAGCAACTCGGGCGGCACGCTGGAGCTGCCGTGCATCACCAGGTGCGTGTTCGGGATGCGCTTGTGGATCTCCTTCACGCGGCCGATCGCCAGGATGTCGCCGGTGGGCTTGCGGCTGAACTTGTAGGCGCCGTGGCTGGTGCCGATGGCGATGGCCAGCGCGTCCAGCTGCGTGGCCTTGACGAAGACCGCGGCTTCTTCCGGGTCGGTCAGCATCTGGCTGTGGTCCAGCTTGCCGGCCGCGCCGATGCCGTCTTCTTCACCGGCGTCGCCGGTTTCCAGGTTGCCCAGGCAGCCGAGTTCGCCTTCCACCGTGACGCCCACCGCGTGCGCCATGTCGACCACCTTGCGCGTGACCTGCACGTTGTAGTCGAAGCTGGCCGGCGTCTTGCCGTCTTCCATCAGGCTGCCGTCCATCATCACCGAGCCGAAGCCCAGGTCGATGGCGCCCTGGCAGATCTTGGGGCTGGTGCCATGGTCCTGGTGCATCACCAGCGGAATCTGCGGGTAGGCCTCGGTGGCGGCCTGGATCAGGTGCTTGATGAAGGGCTCGCCGGCGTACTTGCGGGCGCCCGCGCTGGCCTGCAGGATCACCGGCGCGCCGACCTCGGCGGCCGCGGTCATCACCGCCTGCACCTGCTCCAGGTTGTTGACGTTGAAGGCCGGGATGCCATAGCCGTTCTCGGCAGCATGGTCGAGCAGTTGGCGCATGGAAACGAGCGGCATGGCAGTCCTCGGCAGATGGGAATGGAACCCCTGATTTTAGCGGCCGCCCCCTGCGCCAACCCGTGCGAAATCAAGCTTTGGCGCGAATGCGCGCCCCTGTTTGCGGGGGTCAGGCCACCCGGCACACCTTCAGCATGTTGGTGCCGCCGGGGTAGCCCATCGGCTCGCCGCAGGTGATGGCGTAGGTGTCGCCGGGCATCAGCACGCCGCGCGCCACCAGCAGCCGCTCGGCATCGGCCAGGGCCTCGTCTCGGTCGGTGTGCGCATCCATCAGGATCGGCTGCACGTTGCGGTACAGCGCCATGCGACGCTCCGATTGCGGCGACGAGGTCACGCCGAAGATCGGCACGTGGATGCTGTGCCGGCTCATCCACAGCGCGGTGGAGCCGCTCTCGGTCAGCGCGACGATGGCCTTGCAGCCCAGGTGCACCGCGGTGAACAGCGCGCCCATCGCGATGCTCTGGTCGATGCGGCCGAAGCGCTTGCGCGTGAAGTCGGCGTCCAGCACCGAGTCCTCGGCGCGCTCGGCCTCCAGCGCGATCAGCGCCATGTGCTCCACCGTCTGCACCGGGTACTGGCCGGCCGCCGTCTCGGCGCTGAGCATCACCGCGTCGCTGCCGTCGAGCACGGCGTTGGCCACGTCGCTGACCTCGGCGCGCGTCGGCACCGGGTTCTGGACCATGCTCTCCATCATCTGCGTGGCGGTGATGGTGATCTTGTCCATCGTGCGCGCCAGCCGGATCATCTTCTTCTGCAGCGCCGGCACGGCCGCGGGGCCCACCTCCACCGCCAGATCACCACGCGCCACCATGATGCCGTCGCTGGCCTTCAGGATGGCTTCCAGCTGCGGGATCGCTTCGCTGCGCTCGATCTTGGCGATCAGCGCCGGCTTGTGGCGGTGCGGCTCGCCAGCCACGTTGGCCAGCTGGCGCGCCATCTCCATGTCGGTGGCGCTCTTCGGGAAGCTGACGGCCAGGTACTCGGCCTGGAAGCTCATCGCGGTCTTG
>Ga0209369_1001300_pt1 | contig 13199 bp, 9 predicted proteins | sample EBPBio142010_DNA_FD_185865 | JGI IMG/M metagenome (GOLD analysis project Ga0209369, IMG submission 185865) | Wastewater treatment Type I Accumulibacter community from EBPR Bioreactor in Madison, WI, USA - Reactor 1_10/4/2010_ DNA (SPAdes)... | ecosystem: Engineered > Bioreactor > EBPR >... | reverse complement strand
GGACGTGGCCACCTTGTTGAAGCTGCTCTCGTAGGTGAAGCCTTGCGTCAGAGCCGCCAGGCCCGAGCCGCTCTTGGCCACCTGGCGGATGGTCTTGACGTTGTGCGTGCAGCGAAGCTGGGCGGCTCAGGGCCGTGCACGGCGTGTCATTAACCACAAGTGGCTGCAGCGCATGGCTAACAGGCGTCAAAGGCTATTTATTCAATAGCGTCGCGATTTAATTGGAATCCGACCCCAATTTTTCCCTTCTTGCCAGACCTGCATCGGGCCGACTTCATGCCCAGAGTTTCCACTTATAGCGCTGTTCAGATTTGCGGGGCCACTTCTCTCATGGCGACTGCACTTTCCAGCCAAACAGGTTTCTGAAGTCTTGGAAACAGGCGTCACAAATCCAGCGATAGTTATCTTGAGTTGCATACCCGGCTTGGAGTGCACCAGGGGTTTCTAAAGAAAATTCTGCCCCACAAAATTCACAGTGATCATGGTCCCACCCCTCTCTATAACGTTGGTACTTTTTTCTTTCAAGCACAGCGTCTCTTAGATACTTTTCCTGCCCCTGTAAACGCCAGTCGTTCATTTTTCGCTCACTTTTCCACTCGGGTTCCATCGGGAAATATCCGACCCCAGTTTCCGTCCTGGTCTCTATGGTCCCAGTGTGGCCCTACAGGAGGCGGATGGTCCAAATCTGGCCTAAGGCTCTCACCCGTTCCCGGATTTACATAGTCCGCTCTGAAAAATCCCCAACCTCTTGATTCACATGGTGAATTTCCTGTTTCCCAAGCGCTGGATTTGCAGGATGATGAACGCCAGATATTGGTTTTCTTGCAAATTTCTCCACGCATCCCGATGGGCCCCCAACCTTCCCCAGCACAAACCGCCGAGTTGTTCCGCTCGCGCCTGGATGAGCTGCTGAACATGCGTCATCCCCTCATCCGCCTGGCCGCTTTGATCGACTGGGCGGAGATCGAGCGCAACTTCAGCACTTCGTTCACCTCGGGGCGGGGGCGGCCGGCGCTGCGCCCGCGGCTGGTGGCGGGCCTGCTGTACCTGCAGCACACCTTTGAGGCGTCGGACGAAGCGGTGGTGAACACCTGGGTGGAGAACCCGTACTGGCAGTACTTCTGTGGCGAGACCTACCTGCAAACCGAACCACCCATCGATCCCAGCAGCCTCACGCGCTGGAGAAAGCGCATCGGGGAAGAAGGCGTGGAGACGCTGCTGGCGTTGAGCATTGACGCGGCACGCGGCGCCAAGGTGATCAAAAAGACAAGCTGCGAGCAGGTGATCGTGGACACCACGGTGATGCCAAAGGCCATAGCGCATCCCACCGACAGCCGCTTGCTGGAGACAAGCCGCCAGCATCTGGTGAAGGCCGCCAAGGCCCATGGCTTGAGGCTGCGCCAGAACTACAACCGCTGCGCCCCCAGGCTGGCCGTGCAAGTGGGACGCTACGCCCACGCCAAACAGTACAAGCGCATGCGCCGCGCGCTGCGCAGCTTGCGCAGCCGCGTGGGCCGGGTGCACCGCGATGTGCAGCGCCAGTTGCACAAGCTGCCTGAGCAGGCGCGCCCCAAGGTGCAGGAGTTGCTCCAGCGCACGGGCCGCATCCTCACCCAGGGCGCCAAGGACAAGAACAAGCTGTACGCGCTGCACGCCCCCGAGGTCGAATGCATCGCCAAGGGCAAGGCCAGGATGCCCTACGAGTTTGGCGTCAAGGTCAGCGTCGCCACCACCTTCAAGGAAGGCCTGGTGGTGGGCATGCGCAGCATGCCCGGCAACCCGTATGACGGTCATACCCTGGCCGAGACGCTGGAACAGGTGGGCATCCTCACCGGCGTGGACAAACTCCCGAGGACCGCCATCGTGGACAAGGGCTATCAGGGGGTAGAGGTGCCAGGGGTGCGCATTTTGCGTTCGGGACAGAAAAGGGGCATCACCAAGACCCTCAGGGCGATGATCAAGCGGCGCAGCGCCGTGGAGCCCACCATCGGGCACATGAAGATGGATGGCCGATTGGCGCGCAACCCGCTCAAGGGCGCCCTGGGCGATGCCATCCATGCCGTGATGTGCGGCGCAGGCCACAACCTGCGCCTGATCCTGGCCGCGCTGCGGCTTTTTTGCGCCCGACTGGGGGTGACGATTCAGGAAGTCATCGGGCTATTGGCCGACCAGCTGCGCTTTACGGTGGCGGTCTTTGCTTGAAAACTGAATTGTTCAGGACGGACTACTGAAGTCGAAGTCCTCTCGAATTCCTGAGCCAATCAGAAATTGAGGTTGGGGAATAGATTGACACGGTACTCGAATGGGAGGGTTCGGCCGAGGGCGTCATGGGGGTCGATAATGGTTGTATCGGTGCAGCCAGTCGGCCGTCATGTCACGCACCTCCTGCAGTGAATCGAAGACATAGCAGTCAGCACCTCAGTGCGGTGGGTTTTGCGTTCGACATAGGTGTTCTGCGTGGGCTTGCCAGGCTGGATATGGTTAAGGGCCGTTGACCAGCAACTTCGCGCCGCCCTCACCAGCTAGAAAGCTCTGGACGACCTTGAGCTTGAACTCCGTCTTGTATCTCTCCATGAGAACCCCTTGAAGTTCGTCCAACTTCTGGAGGTTAGTTCAAACCCGGGGTGATTCATGGCTTCGTCGCGAACGACATCATCTTGATGAAATTTCGCATTTCCAATGCACTTGCCGCATCAGCAATATTCAAGAATCACTCAATAATCCCATCATCAATGCTCTGGTTACGCCTGCAATCCGATTGGATGTTCCCAACTTCATTACAGCATTTTCGATATGAAATTTAACCGTGCGTCCTTTAATAGCGAGAATCGTAGCGATATCTTCGTTTGTCTTGCCTTCGGCCGCCCATTGAAGCACTTCAATCTCTCGCTTTGTCAACTTCACCTGCCGATTGGGAGCATGGGTTCGTGCGAGAACTCGCGTAAATGCCTCATGCGACAGTAGCGCTAGCCAATTCAACTGTAGTGCCTTGGATGTGAATTCAGCCTCGGTCAAGGGCTCACTGGATCTCGCCAAGCTCAGCAGACTCACCGCACCCATTCCATGAAAATGAGACTTCGCCCAGCCATAGCGTAACCCTACAGCCTGCGCTTCGCGCCAGAGTTCGGGTGTTTCAGCAAAAAGTAGGTCATTCCACACGAAGGGAAGTTGCGAACGCAACCCGCACCGAATACTCGGATCCTTTGCCAAGTACCCGGCCTGCTTATAGCGCTGCTGCCACTCCGCGGGGTAGTCGTTCACTAGTTTGAAGGAGGGACGCACCACACTATCGGCGAAACGAAAACCGAAGGCACACCACTCGAAACCCATCCACCGTGTGGCCTCTTGCATCACTGCAAAAACGCTTTGCTCACTCTGTGCCTGATCGAACGCTTCACGAACATCTCGTGTCCATCGATCCATGCCATTCCTTTCGTGTCAATCTATCCGCAGTTCAATACTGAGCTATGCGTAGCAACCTTGGCCAACAGTTGCCGTCAGCCTCCATTCTGAAGCCTTGACACCCATGACGCCTCAGGGAAGACATCAGCATTGCCCCCCAATACCGATTTACCCTCCTTGCATCGCAATCGGATAGCGCCGGAGCAGTCGCTACCCATCCCCACTACGGGCACCTGACCATAAGGACAGTTTCACAACTTTGGATCCATCGCTCAAATCGACTCAGAACTCGATGAGTTCAACAACACACGCTGCGATACAGCGCGTGCATCCACGATTTGGTACGTAAGGGGACTCCAATGTTTAAATCTATGTTTATCACAGCAGCCCCAGTCGGGGCCGTTCCCAGGCACGTTTCTGACACGGAGCCCAAGTACATCCCCGACGGCTTCACACTCGCTCGCCTTGATGTCTCTGGCACAGAGGCAACAAATAGTGACATCCTACGGAACGCCGGCTGGAAGTCTGTAGAAGCCGGTGGCCTGCTGCTTGAACCAGGTGGCGACCTAGCCATCATCCCGGATTCGTTGCTGGAAAAGCTCCCTTCGGCGGCAGATCAGCAAGAGATGGTACTCACCATCACAGCCAGTGGATGGCGCGCGAATGAAGAGGGAAGCCTCTTACAAACGAACCCACGCCAACGGCCATTCCTCCACCCACGTCTCGTCAACCGGATCCGGCAAAACTGCCCTCAAGTCCTAGAAACTTTAGCTAATCTCGGCTGGAGAGCTGTCGGCCCCGGACTCTGGAACCCGATGCGCGCAGCCTCTCCCGAAGTACCGATAACGTCTCAGGACATTGCAGAGGCAAGCATCCAGGCTGCAGCACAGGGAGCTTCGGTCATTCACCTGCACACCCGCGATACCTCCGACACCGTTGTACTGTCGATAAAGGAAACAGGCGAATCTATAACGCTCGCAACACAGCGGAACCACATCGATGTTGACCAGTTCGAGCGCATCGTGTGCGAATTGCACCAGCAAATCCCATCTGCGATCATCAATCTCTCGACGAGCGTGCGAGGTGGCGCTAACTTCGAAAGTCCCTTGCGAAGGGCACATCTCCATGGATATGGACTGCAAGCGCGCGCGCCTGACGTCGGCTCGTTCAGTCCAGGTCCGGTCATCTTCCAGATGGGCGGCGGCTACGAGAATCCACCACTCTTTCTCGATCAACAGTTCACCCACTTCAAGCTGCATGGCGTCCGACCAGAAGTCGAGGTGTTCAATCACAATATCCTTGAGCAGGCATTGGGCCCCTACTGGCAACCCCTTCAGGACGCTGGCGGGCCGGTTCTCTTCATGCTAGTAGCAGGGGTTGACCAGCACCGCCGTACCGCTGACGGAGGCCTTGAGGACGACTCCCTCATTCCCACGGATGAGCGAAAGGAAATCTTCCGCCTTCTACTCGACGGTAGCGGCAACTCACTGCAACACGCTGTCGAGCGCACCGTAGCATGTTTGAAGCCGGTCGTCGCACGCATCCGCGAACACTCGCCTGATGCCATTATCTCGTCCCTCATGCCGGGGCCAATGTTGCAGATCCTGCCGAACGTGGCAGTGGCGCTAGGTCTTGATGGCGTACGCGTGGGTCTTGAAGATGCACTGAATGTGCCCGACGACCGCGTGCCGGGTGGTGTCCGAAAGTGCACCACTGCGGACCAGGTTAGGTATATGCGATTGGCACTCCAAGCCTTGGGAGTTCGCATCCTCACCGCCGAGGAAACACGGGAGCGGCTACAAATGCCCACCCCAGAATGCCTTATGTTCAGGATCGCAGCCAATGCACTTCGGCCACTGCTAACGAACCCATCCACGCATGAGCGACGACCGATTGCACACCACACATTGGCCGCTCTACGGGATCTGCAGCAATCCTACACAAGACAAGAGGTACGCCTTGTAGACCATCTACAACTGGCGGCTCTGAACGAGTTCACCCATCCGTGCGACGCGCGACTTGCCGCAGAGCGTGCAGACTTCGTCATGCAGGCAATTGCCGAGAGTGGCTTGTATGTACGCTACTTCATCGAAGAGAGAGACCGCTATCCCAAGCCGCTGAAGAATTTCGCGCCGCGTATCTATCCCTTACAAGCACTCAATTTTGCGCGAGAACTTATGGCAGAGCGGGGAATGGATACCGCCGTCTGGGACAGCGCGTTACGTGCCCTTGCAATGGCAGATGATCTTGATGCTGACGCCTACGTGATAGGAACAACACAGTTCAAGGGGGCAGACCTGCGCTTCCTTGAGTACCTCGTGTCAATCCCCTGCCGCTACAACCGAGCACGGACACTAGCCTCCAACACAGTACTACGGTTCGATGAGTGCTACAGCGACACGATGGCCATCTTGTTCGATGCAATCTACGAACTCACCTGCGAAATGCGCAAGCGCTCCAACGCCGAGGTCAAGCAAGCCGGAACACGTGCATTCCAAGTCGAAGGCAAAGCCTGTGCCGAACTTAAGCAGGAAGATGCATTACGCCAACTTGCGGCGTATCCCTGGGCCGTGCTTCCCAGCACACCGACCACCAACTATCCGGAAGGGATCGTATTGGGGACGGGCCTCATTTCGACTTTTGCGCGCTTCCTCTCCAGCGTAGCGCCACGCTTCCCAGGACTGATTGGTTTCGTTCACTCCGGCTTGAACGAGCACGGGGATCCGATCACCGAGCCGTACATGCTCAACAACCGCTTCACACTGAACACCCACGCGCATCAACACATCATCAGCCATCCTGCCAGACTACTCTATGAGCAGATCATGCTGCCACGCTTGGTGGCCCGATCGGATCAGCTCAAGCGCCGCCCGGACGGATTGGTGGAGCGAGATGGCGAAGGCAAGCCGCTTGACCTCAACGGGCGACCCGCTACGAGGCTCTCGTTCCAGGGCATCGAAGACATGCCGCGGCTTCACCTGTTGGCACACAGTTCGGGGGCAGCGACACTTCAACAGATGGACAATGCGATGCGCCATGATCTGGCCGCATTGGGCTACTCAGCACTGGAACAGGACGAGATCTTCAATCGTGCAGTGGCGGTCTCATTTGGGTCAGCGAGCGACGTCAACATTGCCCTGTCGGGTACCCCCATTGTTGACATCACTGCCTACAACGACATCCGCAGCCTCGCAGGCACGACGACTCCCGACTATCTACCAAGCAATAGCGAAGAGCATGAAGCGACCACCTTGCTGCTGCAGCAAGGTCTGCCGGAAGCACACAGCTACGACAAAGCCAGGTGGGCCTTCCATAGGAGCGGCGATACAAGACGGCTACTGCGGATGAAAGGTGTCGTGCTGCGAGAGGATCCTGCACGCGCTCACGACGGTCACTCCATCCGGCGCTACCTGGAAGGCGCACCTTCTTCCCTCAAGGATCTCCTGACCTTGTTTCATGACGCGCCGCTCAACCTGCGCGCGGACATGCTCATGCGTGAGTTCCACGGTCGGCAACAGACTGCTTAATCAACCGAAGTGCTGGGAGATTGTTATGACGAAAAGAGTGGCTGTGGTCGGCGCAGGATGCTCTGGCGTACTCGTATGCAATGAATTGAGCGAGCACTGCAAAAGTGCCGGCATATCCGAAATCGTGCTGTACGAGGGCAGTGGTCGCTTCGGGCCAGGCCTTCCCTATGGGGAGGACAGCACGGACGATGTATTTATCCTCAACATGGCTGCAGCCCTCCTAGGAGTCGATACCTCCGAACCGGATGGCTTCCTTCAGTGGCTCATAGAACAAGCCCATTTGCCGTCGGTAAGCGCTAACGACTATGTGCCACGACGCAAGATGGGCGAGTATCTAAGCGCTCAACTCCAAGTGGCTGCGCAACGCATGAAGGCGCAGGGCATGAGCCTGCGCATGATGGCGAGCGAGGTGGTGAATCTGGAGCGCGCGCCTGGTGGCTATCGCGTGCACACATCGGATGGCTCAGAGATCTTTAACAATGTGGTCCTTGCCGTCGGTCACCTGCGCAAGCGAACGCCTTTCCCGAACTCTGACCGCTATTTCGCGAACCCCTATCACGAGCTCAGGCAGATGCGTGCACGCATCGGACCCGGCGCCCGTGTCGGAATCTTGGGAACCAAGCTGACGGCCATTGACATGTCCATCCTGATGGACTCTATCGAAGTCGGTGAAATTCACATTTACTCCAATTCGGGCCGCCTGCCGCTGGTACGCGGTGTGATTCCAACTGCCCCGCCCAGTATTGAACATGGAAAACTCCCTCCAGATAGCATTGCTGGTTTTCTACGCTGGTTTCGGCGACTGCACACCTACGAAAGCGAGTACAAGGGCTTTCTTGGCCACCTTGATCCAGCTTCCCGCCTCAACCATGAAATTCAAGCCGCGAGTCGTGTCCGCGACTGGCAGCTCTGGCTGGACGCCACCAAGACCCACATCGATAGGTATTGGCAACAGTTAGACAGCAACCAAAAGCGTCGCTTCTACCGGAAGTATCAGGGCCTTTGGATGAGCTACCGCCATCCCATGCCGATCGAGAATGCGCGCAAGATCAAGGCCATGCTCCAAAAGGGGAACCTGTCGATCCATGGCGGCTACAAGGCGACCCGTCTTGGCAGAGACGGCACTATCTTCGTGGATGTGAAAGACGGCACTCTCACGTTAGATTACGCGATTGATGCCACTGGCTTTTCCGGTAATCTAGCGCGACTCGATGCCCCCCTCATCGAACGACTGCTGGACCAGGCCCTGATTAAGCAATGTCCACATGGCGGTATCGCGGTCGATCCAACGACGTTCATGGTGGACGGTGAGAGCGGACTCTATGCGCTAGGGCCCCTAACGCAGGGCTCCCTGTTCTATGTCTCAGCGATCGAGCGTCTTTCTCTTCACGCAAAGACTATCGCATCGCACCTCGCGACGCACACACCGCCCGGCGTCATCGGTGCGTCGACCACACATTCAAGTGCATATGCCGATCAGAAGCATCTGGTCGACTCGGCCACTCAGCCTGCTCAAATCCAGCGCTCGGCACAAGGCCATGAGTTGCTATCTCCAGTGGCATTCACATTGCCAGAGTAGCACGCTCTTTCGGAAGCCGGAGACTCAGCCACTGCAAAGCGTATAAGTTTTTTAGTATCGAACGATACTTATTCTGAATATTCATCTAATGACTTCTGAACACAATGGAAGGACTGATTTCGCATCAACGTGTGGCAGAAGAAGAAGGAGGAGAGCATGGATTCGATGTATGTCGTGGTCGCATTGGGCGCCATCGTGGCGGGTTTTGTTCAAGGACTTTCTGGGTTTGCATTCGGCATGGTGGCCATGTCATTCTGGGCCTGGGTGCTGGATCCCCGGCTCGCGGCAACACTAGCGGTCTTTGGCGCACTGACGGGACAAGTGCTCGCTGTCTTTTCAGTACGCAGAGGGTTCGACATAAAGCAGCTTCTGCCCTTTGTGCTTGGTGGTCTTGCAGGCATTCCACTCGGTGTTCTGCTACTGCCCAAGTTGGACATGAATCTATTTAAGGCCTTTCTCGGAACCCTGCTAGTGCTTTGGTGCCCAGTCATGCTGATGTCCAAGCGCCTTCCCCGAATCTCATTTGGCGGAAGACTTGCTGACGCTGTGGTCGGAATGGCGGGTGGCATCATGGGAGGCATCGGCGGCTTTACCGGAACACTGCCCACTCTATGGTGCACGTTGCGTGGCTATGAACGAGACGTACAACGATCCATCATCCAGAACTTCAATCTCTCCATGCTAATGGTCACTATGGCCACCTATTTTGCATCCGGCATCGTCACACGAGACATGTGGCCAATGTTCGCAATCGTGGCACCTGCCATGCTAGTGCCCACTCTGATAGGCACTCGCGTGTACATCGGAATCAGCGATATCCGCTTTCGCCAAGTCGTTCTGAGCCTGCTCACCGCATCCGGAGTGGCCCTTCTGGCGTCCTCGTTGCCTAAGCTACTGGGATAACCATAGCCCCGCATGGGATGTGACGGTCCTTCTGAGCCGAAGTGCATTCGGTTTCCATAAGTCTGTTTACTCGGACCTGATGGTTATCCGGTTCAGCTTTGCTGGAATACGTGATCTCAACCAGGGCTTTCGTGTTGCGTAACGACGCTGACTTTCACTGTGTGGCCTCCGATATTTCGATTGCAACCTGCTTGAGCGCATGCGCCAGCAGTTCCTGCTCCTCATATTGAGCCCCACCGATGCGCTGAAACAGTGTTATCGGTGGCAATGTCCAACCAAAGCGGTGACGCACAACACCAACGCCTGCAATACGTGCGAGTTCGCTCGCAACATCTGCCGGAACGATAGATACAGCCCTCTCATTGGCCGCGACGAGTTCCCCTATCACCTTCGACGACAAGCTCTCAACAAACGGCGGTGGCGGCGCAACTCCCGCACGGAGGAAAAAGTCTGTGATCTGCTCCCGCATCGGGGTACGACGAGCGCCGAGCACCCAATCCAGTTCGGTAAGCTCGAACCATTGCAGAGGTTTCCGGTTGAGGCGCACAGCGAGACGTCGGTGCGCGATCAACTTGGGCTCCTGTTGGTAGAGCACCTCATGTCGCAGGCCGCTCATATCCAGGATTGCCGAGGTTCTACCGATGACGCAATCTAGTTCATGCATGCGCAAACGTGCCAGCAGATGGTCACTGGTGTCCTCATGGAGGGATACGGTGATGCGACGCCCTTCTGGACGCGCCCGGTTGATTGCCTCCGCGAGGAGCCTCCCCGGCAGAAAAGGAATCACCCCAACGTGCAGGTGGGCTGCGCTACCTTGAGATCGAGCCTCGAGATCCCTCGCCCAGTGGTTAACATCCGAGAGCATGGTGCGCGACCGCGCAAGCACTATTTGGCCTAGCGGTGTAGGCTCCATCCCGCGTGAAGAGCGCAGAAACAGCGGACCACCAAAAAGCGCTTCCAATTCCGCGAGCAGTTGCGTCACTGCTGGCTGACTCGTCGCAAGCTGATGAGCGACCCTTGTCAATGAGCGATGTTCTTGAATGGTCAGAAGTACTAGAAGATGTCGGAGCTTCAGGCGATTAATGATCTTCTGCACGAGCATTGACTCCGCCACAAATTTGGAATGCAACGCAGCCATAGAATTTTCCTTATAAATAAATCAAACCAATATGCCACAACAAGTGGAATTTACTCATATACAGCCTCAAGCATGTGCTCTATGGCAGGCGTCGATTGGAGCCTTGCACCGCAGTGCCTGCAACCTGCGCAAGCTAGCTCCCCGGATCTCTTGCGTTGCAGGTGAACTGGGCGGTGTTACCAGTGTTATGGCACAGTTCACGCTCATCAAATCGAGCTGAGTGCACAAGATCCTTGTCCGCCGCAGTGCCCTGCTGCGCATAGGCTCATCGTCAACAACCAGTTGTCAGGTCCAAACGTAAACGAGCCGGATGAAGAGCCCAGATGCCTGCTCGGGTGGCGGGTCGAGTCGCCGGGCACTTACAGAGCATCCTCCATCTGTTCAAATAGATCGCCTTGACGCTCGAAACAGGTGGGCATCCTCACCGGCGTGGACAAACGCCCGAAGACCGCCATCGTGGACAAGGGCTATCAGGGGGTAGAGGTGCCAGGGGTGCGCATTTTGCGCTCGGGGCAGAAAAGGGGCATCACCAAGACCCTCAGGGCGATGATCAAGCGGCGCAGCGCCGTGGAGCCCACCATCGGGCATATGAAGATGGATGGCCGATTGGCGCGCAACCCGCTCAAGGGCGCCCTGGGCGATGCCATCCATGCCGTGATGTGCGGTGCAGGCCACAACCTGCGCCTGATCCTGGCCGCGCTGCTGCTTTTTTGCGCCCGAATGGGGGGTGACGATTCAGGCGGTCATCGGGCTATTGGCCGGCCAGCAGCGCTTTCCGGTGGCGGTCTTTGCTTGAAAACTGAATTGTTCAGGGCGGACTACATAGTTGCCATATTTGTCGCCCGGTTGGCTACCTGGCCTGCCTCTCCACTCATAGTCCGGTGGAGCCACTGTGGGATCATTTCCAGGGTAGGCCGGTGATGCTGGCGTGTCTGCCCCAGTCGAAAACACCCAATTAGCACCAACGGACATTATTCCGCTGATGATATTCACGACGAAAGGCGGTGCCACGGTGGGCGCCACCGGCCCCTGGATCCCGAACCCGCCAGCTTGTGTAACAACGCGATCTTGTTCTGGATCGTAGCGTGTTCCACCCGCCCCAGCGCCCGCAAGACGAAATGCATCCGCCAGCGCTTGGCGGCACGACATGGGGCCACTGCAAGCCAACTGGACGCCCTGCGCGGCCGACAACCCCGTCGGATCAATCCGATTGATCGGATTGTTGCCCACATAGGCATACAGGTTCATGTCGTCCGCCGTCCCAATCGGATCCGTCTGCAGGAACCGCCCCAGCGCCGGCGAGTAGAACCGCGCCTTGTAGTAGTACAGCCCGAGCCCGCCGATCAGCTGCTGGCCGGTGTAGCGGAAGCGCTGGCCGCTGGTGATGTTGGGCTCGCCATACGGCCCGTAGCTGTAGATGGCCGTGCTGGTGCCCGTCGCATCGGCCGTGCCAACGACACTGCCCAGGTGATCCTTGTACAGCCAGCTCTTGGCCGTCGTGGTCGCGCCTTCGTAGACCACCAGCGGTTCGTCTACACCCGGGCCGTGCACGTAGCGGCGTTGCAGTGCGTTGGCGGCATCGTATTCGGCCACCAGATCGCTGCCGTCATAGGTCAGGTTCACGGTGGCGGCGGCGATGACGCTCTGGCGCATGCGTCCCTCCGCGTCGTAGGCCAGCGTGGCGCTCGTCCCGCTCTTCGTGGCGGTCCTGAGCCGGTTGTTCTGGTCGTAGCCGTAGGTCCAGGTGCCGTCGCCCGTCAGGTTGCCGTTGGCGTCATGGCTGATGGTGGCGCCAGCGGCCGCCGTGTACTGGTTCAGGCCATTGGCGCTGTAGCTGCGCGTGCCGTTGGTCACGTTGCCCGGCACGCCGGCCCACTGGTACAGGTCGTTGCTCCAGCTGTGCGTGGCGATCTCGCGCGCCTGGTTTCTGGTGTAGCCGTAGGTCTGATCCTGCGCCGTGCCGGTCAGGTTGTGCGCCAGGCTCGATAGCGCGGCCTGGTTGTCGTAGCCATAGGTCGTGGTCGTGCCGTTGCCCAGCGTCACCGTGGTCCGACGGCTCAGGTCGTCGTAGGCGTAGCTAGCCAGGCTGGTGACACCCAGCTCCTTGATGGCGCTGGGTCGGTTCAGCGCGTCGTAGCTGGTGGTGACGTAGAACGGCGTCGCTTCTGGCCAGGTGGTGCGCACGCGGTTGCCGGCGGCGTCCACCTCAAAGCCCAGGGTCTTGCCGTTGGCCACCGTGCTGACCAGGCGGCCGGCATTGTCGTAGACGTAGCCGACGTTGTCGGCGACCGTGGCGCCGGTGGCCGTCAGGCGCCGTCCCAAGAGGTCGTAGGTGTAGCTGACGTTGTCGGCCGTGGCCGGGTAGGTGCGGCTGGTGAGGCGGTTCAGGTTGTCATACGCCAGCGTGATGCTCTGGCCGCTCCTCTTTCTCAGGCTGGTCAGGTTGGCGTTGGCGTCGTAGCCGTACTGCTCGTAGTCCGTGGTCGAGGACAGGTTGGCCGTCGCCGGGTCGGGGTACAGGGTCTTGAGCTTGCGATCCTGGCCGTCGTACTGGTAGCTGGTGAGATTGCTCCGGGCATCCTTGAGCGTGGCCACCAGGCCGTTGTCGGTGTAGGTGTAGGTGGCATAGGTCTGCGCCACAGTGCTGCCG
>Ga0209369_1001299_pt1 | contig 13224 bp, 15 predicted proteins | sample EBPBio142010_DNA_FD_185865 | JGI IMG/M metagenome (GOLD analysis project Ga0209369, IMG submission 185865) | Wastewater treatment Type I Accumulibacter community from EBPR Bioreactor in Madison, WI, USA - Reactor 1_10/4/2010_ DNA (SPAdes)... | ecosystem: Engineered > Bioreactor > EBPR >... | reverse complement strand
AACCGTTAATTTACTTGCTTTCCAATTCGTTAAAATAAGTGGTGTATCTTTGTAAAAGCCTTTTGGGCAGGCAATTTAAAGAAAATGGATAAAGACACCCGAAATAATAAAAAAACCTTATAGGTTTTAAAAACCTATAAGGTTTGTATCAATTAAACGCTCTTTCTAAATCAGCAATTAGATCATCAATATCCTCAATTCCCACGCTCAAACGAACCAAATCGTCGGTAATACCAATTTCTGCACGTTTTTCTGCTGGAATTGATGCGTGTGTCATTAATGCGGGATGATTTGCTAAAGATTCAACCCCACCTAAAGATTCTGCTAAAGTGAAAACTTTTAAATGTTCTAAAAACCTTACTGCATCAGCTTTTTCACCAGATTTAAAATTGAAAGAAACCATTCCTCCAAAACCATTTTTCATTTGAGATTTTGCTAATTCATGCTGCGGATGAGAAGCCAATCCTGGATAAATAACGTCTTTCACCTTTGGATGATTTTCCAAAAATTCGGCAATTTTTTGTCCGTTTTCAGAATGTCTTTGCATCCTTAAAGCCAAAGTTTTAATTCCTCTTAAAACCAGATAAGAATCGTGAGGTCCCAAAATTCCACCACTTGCAAATTGGATAAAATGCAACTCTTCTCCAAGTTCATGGGTTTTGGCAACCAAAGCTCCAGCAATAACATCAGAATGTCCACCCAAATATTTAGTTGCAGAATGCATGACAATATCCGCACCTAAATCTAGAGGTTGTTGCAAATAGGGAGATGCAAAAGTGTTGTCCACCGCAACCAAAATATTTTTTCCTTTTACCAAATCGCAAACTGCTTTAATATCGATCAGTTTCATTAAAGGATTGGTTGGTGTTTCCAGCCAAATCAATTTTGTTTTTTCGGTAATTTTTTCTGAAATATTGGAAACATCATCCATATTCACAAAGTGAAATTTCAGTTGATATTTTTCAAAAAGTTTGGTAAACATCCGATAAGTTCCACCATACAAATCATCACAAGCAATGACTTCATCTCCAGGATTCAATAATTTTAAAACGCAGTCAATGGCTGCTAAACCGGAACCGAAAGCCAAACCTCTTGCTCCATTTTCAATGCTTGCCAATCCATCTTCCAAAGCTTGTCTTGTAGGATTTGCTGCTCTAGAATATTCGTATCCGGAATGAACGCCCGGAGATTTTTGTGCAAAGGTTGAAGTTAAAAATACAGGAACATTCACCGAACCTGTAGAAGATTCATGGTGTTGTCCGCCGTGGATTACTTTGGTATTGAAATTCATATTTTTTTGCTTTGAGCAAGAAGCTTTAAGCTTTAAGCTTACAGCATTTTGCAGATTTTACATTTTTATTGCAGATTTTACGGCAAATTCTTCCGCCATATCTTCCATCCATTTTGCTACATCTTCCTCACCGGAAGCTCTTTCATAAGTATTTCCTAAAGAAATTAAAATTTGATGTATAAACATTTTCATTTGGTCTAAAGGCATTTCTTTGGTCCAAAGATCAATTCTTAAAGCTTCCATAGCTTTGTCGTCCCAAACGGAAATCATCGTAGCTTTGGTTTCCTGTTTTTCTACACCACCATCTTCGGCATTCCAGGTGATGTTTTCAGGAATATGATTTTCGTCTAATTCGACGTCTATCGTAATTTGAGTTTTTCTCATTTTTTCTTTTGTAAAGTTATTGAGTTGTTAAGATGTAAAGTCGTATTGCAGTTTCACAAATTCACGATTTTACGATTTTACAAGTTATTTCTTTGGTTTATATTCTGACTTATTAAAAATTTCGGTAGCATTCATGTTAATAAAATCCTGTAGTTTGGTATCCGGATTTTTTTTAAAAAATTTCTGACAGATTTTCCAACCTGTAAAAATTCCTACTTGTGGTGAAGATTCCTTGTCAATTTCGGTATAAAATTTTGAAAACGGACCCGGCGAAATAAAACGTTCCACCAAACGAGGATCCGCACTAAACAAATAATCGTTTTCCACAAAATAATCCCAAATGTGAGCTTCATTGGCTTGATTCCACTCAAACTGTTTTGCTGTGGCACTCATTTTCAAATGATCAGGAATTTTCGGAATAAAAGCATCTTGAAGCGTCATAATTTTTCCATTATAGACCATTTGATCAATAAATTTTTGCTCATTTCTCGCAAAAGGAACAATGGTAAAAGCAATAGCTTCGGAAGTTTTAGGCAATAAATTTTCGGGGTTCATTGAAGTTTTAAAATATTCTTCAATTCCTTTGTAGAAAACACTTTTTTCTCCCATAAAGCTGGAAATATCGATAAAAAGAAATCCCTGTTGTGGATTATACAAAATCGGTTCCTGATACATTTGTGTACTGGACGAAAAAGTATACACTTTAGGATTTTCAAATTTGGGAAAGTAATGTTTTATCCTTGCAAACATCTGCGACAAATCGCCTGATAATTTGTTTAAATCGATTTTTGAAGCCGCATCTTTATAAGCTTTTATTTCTTCCGGATTTTTCCGTCTGTTGACAAAATCTTCATCTTTTACAGAACCTTGAAACCATGGATATTTTGCTTTAAACTGTTTCAAAGGAATATTTTCATCAAAAAACTCTTTTGAAATATCCGTTACTAATACTTTTTCTTTAGTGGCATCAACTTCGATGTTCCATCTTTCCTTTCCTTCTTTTTTACAGGAAACTATTGAAATTGCTATAAAAGCTAAAACTGCTAAAATTCTAAAAAACTTCATTATTTTTACATCCAATTTTAAGTGTACAAAAGTAATACTTTTTAAGTTGATGATCGAATTTTTAGAAACCGAAAGACTTATTTTGCGCCCCTTTACTTTAGAAGATTCGTCCCGACTTTTTCTGTTGGACAGTAATCCGGAAGTAATGAAATATATCGGAATGGAACCCTTAAAAGCAGAAACAGAATCTAAAGAAGTTATCCAAAAAATTCTGAAACAATACCAAGAAAATAATGTTGGAAGATTAGCGGTTATTGAAAAAGAAAGCAACCTTTTAATTGGCTGGAGCGGTTTGAAACTTCTTACCGAACCCATCAATAATTATGTGAATGTTTTGGATTTAGGTTATCGTTTTCTACCTGAATTTTGGGGAAAAGGTTATGCCACAGAATCTGCAAAATCAGCTTTGAAATTTGGTTTTAATGAAATGAATGCGGAAATTATTTACGCTCATGCTCATTCAGAAAATTTGGCTTCCAATCATACTTTAAGAAAGTTAGGTTTTCAAAAAACAGAAAAATTTGAAGAACCGGACGGAATATGTTTCTGGTACGAATTCAAAAAAGAGAATTTTAGAATTTAATTTAAGAATATGCAAACAGAAAAAATCATCAATCATATCGTAAATTGGCTTAAAGATTATGCCTCAAAAGCAGGTGTTAAAGGTTATATTATCGGAGTTTCCGGCGGAGTTGATTCCGGAGTCGTTTCCACGCTTTGTGCAATGACAGGTTTGGAAATTCTTGCTATAGAAATGCCGATTCGACAACAAAAAGACCAAGTGAACCGTGCTTTGGAACATCTGGAATTTTTAAAAAATAAATTCCCAAACGTAAAAACCAAAAGCATTGATTTGAACGAGCCTTTCGAAGCTTTATACAAAACTTTTGATGTAAAGGATGATTTGTATCCGAACGAAAAACTCGCTTTTGCTAATACCAGAGCAAGATTAAGAATGTTAACGCTTTATTATTACGGGCAAATCAACGGATTGTTGGTTTGTGGAACCGGAAATAAAGTGGAAGATTTCGGAATCGGTTTTTACACCAAATATGGAGACGGAGGTGTTGATATTTCACCAATTGCCGATTTGTACAAAACTGAGGTTTATGAAATCGCGAGAACTTTAGATTTACCCGAATCTATCAAAAATGCAATTCCAACAGACGGACTTTGGGATGTGGAAAGAACCGATGAACAACAAATTGGAGCTACTTATCCAGAATTAGAGAAAATCCAAAAAGAATGGGGCACAAAAACTGAAAAAGATTATAACGGAAGAGATTTGGAAGTTTTCAAAATTTTTTCAAAAATGAATAAAGCAGCGCAACATAAAATAAATCCAATTCCGGTTTGCTATATTCCGGAAGAATGGCGAGATTAATGTAGCAATCAAAAAATGTAACAATGTAACAATTATTGATAAACTTTAAGATAGTTACATTGATAAATAAGAAAATATGAACTCAAATAAATCCAGAACTTTTATCCTGTTTTTCATCGGCGCTTTAGCCGGAATGTTAGGAATGTATCTTTTTAATAATTATAAAATTGAAAAGAAAAATTCCGATACATTAATTGAAAAATCACCGAAAATTGAGAAAAACAATACAAATTCAAATTCTCAAAATTCAAAATCAATTGATGAATTAACAAAAGAAGATATCGTGATTGATTTTGTGAAGAAAAATCACGAATTACCGGATTATTATTTAACCAAATCTGAAGCAAGAAACCAAGGTTGGAACGCTTCTGCAGGAAATTTATGTGATGTTCTTCCTGGCAAAGCGATTGGTGGAGATAAATTTTCGAACCGAGAAAAGCAACTTCCTAAAGGAAACCAATATTTTGAAGCTGATGTGAATTACAACTGTGGAAACCGAAACGCAGACCGAATTGTTTTCACGAAAAATGGCGAGGTTTGGTTAACGCACGATCATTACAGAAGTTTTGAAAAACAGTAATTTTAAAGTGAATTAAGTGAATAAATGAATGCGTGAATTTTGAACATTAAACCTTGAACAATAAATTATGAACACCGTTTACATCGACTTTTCCGACCTTGGAGATTACGAAGATTTCTACTCACAATTAAAAGAAAAATTACCGCTTCCAGAATTTTTTGGAGATAATTTGGATGCACTTTACGATTCTATCACTGGATTTATTGAACTTCCGCTGCATATTGAATTTGTAAATATGAGCGTTGATCAACTCGAAATTTTTGAAGATTTACTCACCACTTTGGAAGATGCTGAAGATGAAGTGGAAGGTTTTACTTTTTCGTATTATTTGGAGCAGTACGAAGACGAAGAATAAATTTAAAGAAAAAATAAAAAAGTTTCGCGCGCCAAAGGCGCGCGAAACTTTTTTATAAATATAATTTTACATTAATCATTTTCTTCAAAAACCTCTACAATAGGTTGCCCAATGTTTCCACTTGGGTTTTCAATTTTTAGAATTTGGGCTAATGTTGGCGCAATATCCGTCATATGATAAGGTTTTGCACTTGCTCCTTTTCTCGCTCCTTTTCCCATAAATATTAATGGAATATGCGAATCATAAGAATTCCAAACGCTGTGTGTTGTTCCTTTCTTGGCATAATTTGGAAGCATTCCGTCGTGAGAAACAATTTGTATATCTCCACTTCTTTGCCAGTTATAACCGTTAATAATTCTAGATTTTATAGGCTCCGGAATTGGAGAACTAGCCACTTTTTTTAAATCTACCGCATATAAAACCCGTGGATCTTTATTCAATTTTGAAATAATTTGTTGTTTAATGGCTTCTTCATCAAGATTTTTCTCAGCAATTAACTTTTGATTCAGATAAATTTGATAATTATCAATTCCCCAAATCAGTTTGTTATCAGCATATTTTATTTTTAAATCTTCTTCTAAATTTTTCTGCAAGCCGTCATCAAAGAAACCAGTTACCATTTTATTAGCTCTCATAAAACCTTCTGCATGAGCACCACCATGATCTGCGGAAAGAAAAACCAAATATTCACCTTTTCCAACTTTGGCATCCAACATTTTGAAAAATTCTTCAAAATCTTTGTCCAACCGAATATAAGTATCTTGAATTTCCACCGAATTGGGACCAAAAGAATGTCCTATATAATCCGTTGAAGCAATATTAATCGCAAGGAAATCGGTATTTGAACTTTGTCCCATTTGATATCCTTCAACAGCCGCTTCTGCTGCTTTTAAAGTGAGTGTGTTACCAAAAGGAGTCGTCCTAATAATTCCTTTTTTTGAAGCATAATCTGAAGCTAAATTTTGATACGGAAAAGTAGGCGTTTTTGCACTTCCCAAAAGATATTCCCATTCTACATTGTCTTCGCTACTTTCTTTATAATTTTCTTTTGGCATTAGGGTATTCCAACCTTTGGAAACTAATTTTTCACCCCAATTTTGTGCGTTAAAATTTTTCAACCATTGTGGAAGATCATTCATGTAATAAGAACTTGTTACAAAATGTCCGGTTCCTTCATCAAACCAAAAAGCACCGGTAGGATTATGACCTGCTGGAAGTATGGAAGCTCTGTCTTTTAGGGAAATTCCCACAATTTTAGACTGAAAATTGGAAGCAATAGCCAATTGATCTGTAATGGTTGTACTCCACAAATTTCTTGGAGAATGAGCACCAATTTTTTCAGAAGAAGAACTTATTCCTTTTACCGATTTATCTGTTGTGCAATATACATTTTCACCAGATTCACGATTGGTCCAGTCATTTCCGGCAATTCCATGAATGGAAGGAACAGAACCTGTATAAATCGCAGTATGACCTAAAGCAGTAACTGTTGGAACATAATCAATCATTACATTATTTAGGTTATACCCTTCATTCATCAAACGGTTAAAACCTCCATTCCCATAATATTTCTGAAAACGGTACAAAAAATCCCAACGCATTTGATCCACCACAATTCCTACCACCAATTTGGGTTTTCCAGAGGAATTATTTTTATTTTTTTGAGCATTGAAAGTGGTAAACGAAAACAATGCTAAAGCTAAAATCTGTATTTTTTTGAACATTTTATTTTCTAATTTTGAGTTGCAAATTTAAAAGTTTAATCGCAAAAGAAGATGAACTAAAAATGAATAAAAGCAAAAAAAGCACCTTTTTCAAGATGCTTTTTCTTCTATATTTGATTTATTTTTAAAATCCTAAATCGCCATTTACTTCTCTTACTGCTTTTGCAGCTTCTGCGAATTTTGCTTTTTCGGCTTCCGTTAATTCGATTTCTACGATTTTTTCAACGCCGTTTTTACCGATAATCGCCGGAACACCAAGACAGATGTCACTTTCACCGTATTCGCCATTCAACATCAAAGAACAAGGAATCATTTTTTTCTGATCACAAGCGATGGACTGTACCATTACGGAAACCGCTGCACCCGGAGCATACCAAGCGGAAGTTCCCAACAATTTCGTAAGCGTTGCACCACCAACTTTGGTTTCTTCGATCACGTAGTTTTGTTTTTCTTCATTCAAAAATGCGGAAACCGGAACTCCATTTCTCGTAGCTTTGCTCATCAAAGGAAGCATACCTGTGTCGGAATGTGCTGCGATAACCATACCGTCAACATCTGAAGCCGGACATTCCAACGCTTCGGAAAGTCTGTATTTGAAACGTGCACTATCCAAAGCTCCACCCATACCAATAATTCTTTCTTTTGGTAATCCTGAAGTTTTGTGAACCAAATAAGCCATCGTATCCATTGGATTGGAAACTACGATGATAATTACCTCTGGAGAATGTTTTACCAAATTAGCAGTTACATCTTTTACAATTCCTGCATTAATTCCGATTAATTCTTCTCTTGTCATTCCCGGTTTTCTGGGAATTCCTGAAGTGATTACAGCAACATGAGAACCTGCAGTTTTACTGTAATCTCCGGTTGTTCCGGTAATTTTAGTATCAAAACCATTCAAAGAAGCACACTGCATCAAATCCATGGCTTTTCCTTCGGCAAAACCTTCTTTAATATCCACCAAAACTACTTCCGAACAGAAGTTTTTCACGGCGATGTACTCTGCACAAGAAGCTCCTACTGCTCCTGCTCCAACTACGGTAACTTTCATAACTTTTATTATTTTAAATTTTGAATTCTAAATTTCTTGCGTCCCAAATTTACAAAATATTGAAATTTTGCACAATTTATCGGAGCATTTTTCAACAAAAATTAATCTTCTTTTTCAAAATACAAGCGTTAATATTTACCTTTTTCATCTTGTCCTGTTTCAATCATTTTCCGGTCACCGTGAACTGATCTAAAATATTAAATACCGTCATTGAATTTTCTTAACATAAATCAACATCTTATCCGTTTTTTGTTCGCTACATTTGTATAAACAATTTTGTAATGGAGTTTGATTTCAGGGAATATTTGCATGAAGGTTATCACCGCAGAAGATTTGATATTCAGAAGAAAAAGATTGAAAATTTTATTGATGACTTTTTTCACTTCGTCTTCTTATTGGATTATCACCGATGTTCCACGAAGAATGAAATCGGAACCCGTCTTGATGGTTTTAAAGCAGAATTTTCTGAAATCCTGAAATCAGTTTCCAACGAAAATCTGAACGCTGAAAATTTAGCAGAACATTTTTTTGAAACGTTTCCAAAAATTTATCTCAAACTCGAAAACGATGCTAAAGCTTTGTTGAAAAACGACCCTGCTGCAACCGATATCGAAGAAATTTATTACGCTTATCCCGGATTTTACGCGATTGCTATCTTCAGATTTGCGCATGAACTTCACTTGAAAAACGTTCCGCTAATTCCAAGAATTTGGACTGAATTTGCACATAGCAAAACCGGAATCGATATTCATCCCGGCGCAAAAATTGGTAAAAATTTCTTCATTGACCATGGAACCGGAATTGTTATCGGTGAAACAACCGTGATTGGTGATAATGTGAAATTGTATCAAGGGGTGACTTTGGGAGCACTTTCAGTTTCGAAAGATATTGCGTACACAAAACGTCATCCAACCATTCAAGACAATGTTACCATTTATTCCAACGCTACTATTCTTGGAGGAGAAACTGTGATTGGTGAAGGTAGTTTGATTGGCGGAAATGTTTGGATAACCTCAAGCATCCCTGCAAATTCTGTGGTTTATCATAAAGGACAGGTTATTATGAAGAATAAAAATCCGCAAAACGAACCCATTAATTATTTTATTTAAAAAGCGCTTCGAGAACCTTAGCGTGAGAAGAGTTGTTCAATTTTGACGAAGTCAAAAATTTTTGCGCCTTAAAAACATAGAAAAATAAAAAATATTCATTGCGCCTTTGCGTAAAATTAAAAGACAAAAACATTAAAAAATATGAAAGCAAACACAATATTAGAAACTATCGGCAAAACGCCATTGGTAAAAATCAACAAAATTTTTGGCGGTGATTATGAAGTTTGGATGAAGCTCGAAAAACAAAATCCGGGTGGAAGCATTAAAGACAGAATTGCTCTCGCCATGATTGAAAAAGCTGAAAAAGAAGGCTTAATTAATAAAGATACGCTCATCATCGAGCCAACTTCCGGAAATACCGGTGTCGGTTTGGCGATGGTTTGTGCTGTGAAAGGTTACAAATTAGTTCTCGTGATGCCTGAAAGCATGAGTGTGGAACGCAGAAAACTGATGTCTTCTTACGGAGCAGAATTCGTTTTGACGCCAAGAGAAAACGGAACCGGAGGCGCTGTAAAAAAAGCCACTGAAATGGTTGCAGAAATTGAAAATTCGTGGATGCCGCAACAATTTGAAAACTCGGCAAATCCTGAAGTCCACGCAGCAACTACAGCACAGGAGATTCTTGCAGATTTCGACGGAGATTTTGATTACTTAATTACGGGTGTCGGAACAGGTGGTCACATTAGTGGTGTTTCAAAAATTCTAAAAGAAAAAAATCCGAACCTGAAATCTTTTGCTGTTGAACCTAATGCTTCTCCGGTAATTTCGGGCGGAAATCCCGGTCCGCATCCTTTGCAGGGAATTGGCGCAGGTTTTATCCCGAAAACTTTGGATACAGAAATGTTGGACGGAACGATTCAGGTGGAAAAAGACGAAGCTTACGAATACACAAAACGTCTTGCGCAGGAAGAAGGCATTTTGGCCGGAGTTTCCACAGGAGCTTCAGTTGCCGCGATTGCGAAGAAACTCAACGAAATTCCGAAAGGTTCAAAAATTTTGACTTTCAATTACGATACCGGAGAAAGATATTGGTCTGTTGAAGGTTTATTTGAAGAAAAAGAATTTAAAATGTAAATATAAAATCCCGATTGGTTCGGGATTTTTTGTTGATATGAATGCAAGAATAATTCTCTCACAGATTTCACGGATTACGGAGATATTCGTGCATTCGTGACAATATTTTAATCTTCTTTATCGAAATAAAGTCTGTAGAATTTCCCTTTTTCGTCTTGGCCGGTCTCAATCATTTTTCGGTCGCCGTGGACGTAGATATGGAAATTTTTGTCAAGTTTGATGATTGATTTGAAATAACGCTGGTTTTTCTTCACCGCAGCTGTGTTAATCGGGAAACTTTCTTCAATTGAAACCTGCATATCCTGCTCATAATCGGATTTGAAGTTTCCGAAACTTTCAATAACATGTTCGTCCTGAAGCACTTCTTTCGTGAATTCATCGTAATCAAACTGTTCTTTTTCTTTGAAAAAATTGATGGATTTATTCAGAAAATCGGCTTGGTCGGCTTTAGAAACTTCAAACTCTGTGGGAAGTTGCTTCGTGATGTAATCTTTATACACCTGCAAAGTTTCCTGAGTATGGAAATATTCATCCGTTCTTTGGCGAACTTTCAGGAAATCTTCAAACCAATAATATTCATCGCCGTTTTTATTATTATCGACCACAGAAACTGCAAATCCCGTTTCTTTAAAATTATTATAAATCAAACAACCTTTATCAAGTTTTGAAAGTCCGATTCCGTAATCTTTTTCGATTTCAAACGCTTCGTTTTGAGGGAAAATTTTGAGGAATGGGTTTTTATTTTCGGTTTTAAAAATTCCGATTTTGTCGATTTTATTTCCGTCAGCATTTTCTTCCCCTTCAAAATAACAAATAAACACTTCCCCACTTTGAACACGTGGATTTTCGGCAATTTCATACAGATGTTTTGCAATAGTTTCGCTTTCCCAAACGAATTTTTGTTGGTCTTCAAAAATTTCAGAAACCGCAGAATACACCGGATTATTCACCAAATAAGAATCGCTGTAAAACTGAAACTGTTCTTCAGATTTGAAGGATTTCAGGAAAAAATCGGATAACAGTTCTTTCATATCTTCTTCCAACTGCAATTCTTCTGATGAAAGAATCAGCGCTTCCTGGTTGATACGGTTTCCGACTCGGTGAACGATTATTTTTGACAGCATTTTTTGAAATTTTTGAGGTGCGAAGATAGGTTTTAAACACGGAGAACACAAAGTAATTCGCGGAGAGCGCAGAGTTTTTTTTAAAACGTTTTCCGTAAATCCAAATGTTTTCATAGAAATTATCGAATGATAAAAGATGATTGAAAAATTAAAATTTCTGTAAAATTGTAAAAAATAAAAAATGAAACTCTCTATACTGGATCAAGGACCAATTTCACAAGGACAATCTCCACAACAGGCACTGGAAAATATGCGTGAAGCCGTTCAATTGGCGGACAAAATTGGGTATCATCGTTTTTGGTTTGCGGAACATCATAATACAGAAGTTTTTGCCAGTTCAGCTCCTGAAATTTCAATGGCACATCTTTCTGCTTTAACCAAAAATATTCGTTTAGGTTCGGGTGGAACGATGATGATGCATTATTCCCCTTACAAAATGGCGGAAATTTTCAAAACTTTGTCGGCTTATGCTCCCGGAAGAATAGATTTTGGCGCAGGAAGAGCTCCTGGTGGAGATGGAAAATCCATTATGGCTTTGTCTGAAGGAAAAGACACGAGATTTCAGGATTTGTATAAAAAGCTTTCAGAAACTTTATATCTTCTGAAAGATGAAAATGGCGAAGAAATTTACAACCAGAATGTTATTGCACATCCAATGAATGTTGCTTTGCCCGAAGTTTTTCTTTTGGGTTCCACCGGAAATTCTGCCATGGAAGCCGGAAAAATGGGTTTGAGTTATGGCTACGTTCAGTTTTTTACCGGAACAATAGACCGTGATATTTTTGACGTTTATCGCGAAAATTTTCAACCTTCAGAATTTCAAAAAGAACCTAATGTTTTGGCTTGTTATATGGTAACTGTTGCAGAAACCAAAGAAGAAGCCGATTTTCAGGCAAGAGTTTCGGATATTACGAGAATGCAACTGCATACCGGACAAAGAATCCGCAGAATGTCTCCTGAAGATGCTCAAACTTATTCTTTAACCGATGCGGAAAGAGTCTTCATCGAGCAAGGCAAAGACTGGCACATTCGTGGAGAAATTAATGAAGTCGTTGAAAAACTAAAACACGAAAAAGAAATTCATGGTTTTGATGAACTGATGATTTGTACGACTCCTTTTGCGCAAGAATTTAAATTAAATGAATATAAAATGCTGGCAAAGGCTTTTGAACTGAAATAAAAAAAATACTTTTTTCAATTTTGAATTTGTTTATTTTTTATCATTTGAAAAATTTACTATTTAGGACTATTAAGATATCCGGTAATGAGCGTATGAAATTCATCAACACGATGATTAGGAACAAAAAAATAAATTTCATCAACTTTTACTGGTTCGACAAATTGTCTCATGACACCTATCCTATGAATTCTTCTTACTATTGTAAATGGTAGTTTAACCTGAACTACTGAGAATTCTTTCCTTTTCTCTGTTGTTGTTACCTTAAAATTATTTATAGCTTCATCAGGTAAGTAATAATCCCAATAATACTCTTTATTTTCAAAAGTAATCCTAATTCTTGACAAAAAAAATTCGTTCATACTAGAGATAAATACATCTCCGTTACTGTATTTCACAGTAAAATTGTAAGGTAAATCGCCGTTGTAAAAAATATCTTGCAGTTTTTCGTTGAAATCGGTTCTCGTAGGTATCTTTTCTTGTGCCAAAATAGTATTTGAAAAAAATATGATAATGAGGAGTACTGTGGTTTTAATGATTGTATTCATAGTTTTTGAATTTTTATTTTTTCTAAACACTTTATTTGAATGCTTCCTGAGTTCTGTCTAACACTTTTTCTGAATAAACGACAACCTGATCATGTTTATTAATGGTAAAACTCTGCCCATATGGTTCAAATGGATTTAGAATGTGGTTTATCGTTAGAAAATGAGGAATATTATGATTTTTATTATCAAGTGATTTATACGTCACATCATTTAGCTTGTAGCCACGTTTTAATAATTTTCTTAACCTGAGTTCGGGTTAAGCGAAGTTCAAAAATAATTGACCGTCATTTACTTTTTTCAAGTTGAGTGACGGTTTTTTTGGAAAGAAACAATAGGCTGTTAATCCTCCCAAAATATT
>Ga0209369_1001298_pt1 | contig 13224 bp, 11 predicted proteins | sample EBPBio142010_DNA_FD_185865 | JGI IMG/M metagenome (GOLD analysis project Ga0209369, IMG submission 185865) | Wastewater treatment Type I Accumulibacter community from EBPR Bioreactor in Madison, WI, USA - Reactor 1_10/4/2010_ DNA (SPAdes)... | ecosystem: Engineered > Bioreactor > EBPR >... | reverse complement strand
AGATGGATGTGGAAATCCTGAGCATCGCCCTGATCTCGAATAACCGGGCGCAGGTGCGGCTGCGCAAGCGGCTGACCACCAGCCGAGGCATCACCACCGGCATGTTCACGGCGACGCTGATGTTCGAGTTCGCACCGGAACGGGCCCGGTCGATAGATGCCGTCTGGGAAAATCCCTTCGGCTTCCAGGTGCGGGAATATGCGATCCGCTCGGATCGGCTGGAATGATGGGGATGTGATGGGGTTGAGAATTGTTCTGATGGCCTGCGCCGCTGCCACGGCGCTGGCAGGGGCGGCGCTGGCCGAGGTAACGCCCCGGCAGGGGCAGCATGATCCCCGGGTCCGGGTCGCGTCCTATGTGGATGGGCAGGTCTATCGGGTGAACACCAGCCTGACGCATGTGACCACCATCGAATTTGGCGAGGGCGAGACGATCCGGTCGATCATCGCCGGCGACACCGAGGGGTTCAACTTCGACGGGGTTCCGGGCGGGCGAGCCTTCGCGATCAAGCCGATGATGCGCGGAGTTTCCACCAACATCACCGTCTATACCAATCAGCGCAGCTATTACTTCACCGTCCACGAAACCTCGGCGGCGACGCATTATGTCGTCCGCTTCAGCTATCCGCAGGTCAGGCCCGCGCCAGCCGCCATCGCCTCGGCGGCACCCAACACGCTCTACGGCGCCAGCGGACAGAGCGAGATCACGCCGGTCGCAGTCTGGGATGACGGACGCTTCACCTATTTCCGCTTCGCCCCGAACGCGCCGATGCCGGCGATCTTCCGATATGGCACAGGCGGCGAAAGGTCGGTCAACACAGCGACCCATGAGGAAGGCGTGATCCGGGTGTCGGGCATCAGCCGACAATGGGTTCTGCGCCTCGGCGACCAGGTGATCTGCATCGAGACACGGGAGCCTGCGGCATGAGCGATGAAACGGATGTTCTGCGCGCCCGCCTCGCCGAACTCGAAGGCGGAAAGAAGAAGGAGCGCGAGCGGCCGTCCATCGGCAAGGCCGTTCTCGGCGTCGCCGGCATCCTCGCCGTGGGCGGCGTAGGCTATCTGTTGATGACCCGCGCACCGTCCGAACCCTCGCTCGCGACGGCAGTGCCCGAGGAGTTTCAGGCGACGGGTCCGGGCTTCGGTGCCATGCCCACCTTCACCCCGGAGCCGCCCATCGTCATCACACAGGAACCGCCGGAACCGGCCGGCCCGTCCGAAGCGGAATTGCAGATGCTGGCGACGATCGAGGCTTTGCGGTCGGAAGTCGAGGCGCTGCGCAACGCCCCGGCTGACGACTCGGCCGCGACGGCGGCCGCCGCGGCCCAGGCCCAGATCGACGCCTTGTCCCAGCAGATCGCGCTTCTGCAAAGGACGACCGAGGAGGCCGACCGAGCCCGCCAGCGCGAACTGGCCGAGCGCGATCGGGAATTGCTACGCCTCCAGAGCGAACTGGACTTGGCGAGGCTGCGGCCCCCTGCCCCGGCAACACCGTCACCCGAGGTCGATCCCGAATGGCTTGCGGAGCAGGAACGCCTTGAGGAGCTGCGCAGGCGCCGTGAACTGGACGAAGCCGCCCGCGAGGCCCGCATCCGGTCGCCGATGATCGCCTTCGGTTCGACGGGAACCGGCGGCGATGAAAATCCTGCCGACCGGGCCAGGTTGAGCGACAACGACGCCTTCGTCCGGCACGGCGCGGCGGTCGCAGAGGTGACGCGGGCGGTGGTCATCGCCAACCCCTCCAATACCGTGGTGCAGGGCACCATCATTCAGGCGGTGATGGAAACTGCCATCGACAGCGGCCTGCCCGGCGCCGTCCGCGCGCTGGTGTCCGAGGACGTGCATAGCTACGACGGCACGAGGGTGCTGATCCCCCGGGGATCGCAACTGATCGGCCGCTACAGCGCCAATGTGCAGATCGGGCAGCAGCGGGTGATGATCGCGTGGGATCGCATCATCCTGCCGAGCAACCAGTCGGTCGAGATCAGCTCCTACGGTGCGGACCAGCTCGGGGTCTCGGGCACCACCGGCTTCGTGGATTCGCGCTTCGGGACGCGCTTCGGAAGCGCAGCCCTGATTTCCCTGATCGGGGCGATGCCAGCCGCGGCCGCGGCGAACATCGAGGAACAGACCACGCGCGATACCGTCGCCTCGGTCGGCGAGGACCTTCAGGACGTGACCGGCTCGGTCATGTCCGACTATCTGCGGATTCCGCCCGTGATCTATGTGGATCAGGGCTCCCGCATCACGGTCATGGTAGACCGCGACCTGGAGATCTTCTGATGGCGGCCAGCTATCTCGAAGCCTCCCTCAACCAGCTCGGGCCTTCGCTGACGCGCGAGAACCTGATCGAGCTTTGTATCAACCCGGACGGTCGTCTCTGGGCGGAGTTTCAGGGGGATCACTTCATGCGCCCGCTCGATGAGCGGGTCTCGCCGGTGCAGGCCCGTGACCTGGCGCACAGGATCGCGTCCGAGGCAAAGACCACGATCAGCGAGGAGCGGCCGATCATCTCGTGCAGCATCCGCCACCGCGACCGGCCGATCCGCGCCCAGGTCGTCCAGCCGCCCGCCGCCGCCGGGATCGTCATATCGCTGCGGTTCTTCTCCACCCTGCCCCTCGATGAGATCGAACTGAAATATCTCTACGGTAAGGCCCGCTCTCTCGAACAGCAGCGGCGGGAACGGAACCTCGAACTGCGGGCGGTGGTCGCCGATGGCGATGTCTATGAGGCGATCCGGTTCTGCGTGCAGCACAAGCTGAACATGATCGTGGCCGGCGGAACCTCGACGGGCAAGACAGTCGCGGCCCGCAAGATCATGTCCTTCATTCCGCCCGAGGAACGGATCGTGACGATCGAGGAAGCGGCCGAGCTGTTGCCGGTCCAGCCGAACAGCGTCACCCTGCTGGCCGACCGGGAGATCGCCGCGCGCAGCGCCGATGCGCTGCTGACGGCGACCCTGCGCCTTCGCCCCGACCGGATCGTTCTGGGCGAGGTCCGGGGGCGCGAGGCCCTGACCTTCCTCGAAGCCATCAATACGGGGCACGGTGGCAGCCTGACCACGCTCCACGCTGAGACGCCGCAACTGGCTGTGCAGCGCCTCGCGATCGCCGCACTCAAGACCGACGTGCCGATGACCTATGCGGACATGATCGCCTACATTGAGGCGTCGATCGACGTGATCATCCAGGCCGGACGCCACGACGGCGGCCGCGGCATCGCGGAATTCTACCTGCCGGGGGAGAAGGAGGCGGCCAAGGGCGCGACCCGTCTGACCGCCGCGTGACCAAGGAGGGATATTCGGTGCGAAACAGGTTTCTGATGGCGGCACTGCTTCTGCTCACGGCCCCCGCGACGGCGCTGGCGCAGGCCGAGTCATGGTCCGACCTTACCCTGCCGGACCTGAACGCGGCCCCCGGCGCCGTCGGCACCTGTGCCGCGCAGATCGCCGCCAACCCGATGCCTCCCTGGACGGAGGAACTTCCCATCCGCCAGAACTGGAAAACGGCGCTGCTGATCCAGATCTACCGCGAAACGAACGCCCGGGCCGTTCTGGAAAGCGGGCAATGCACCTGCGATCTGTGGTTTCCGTCCTGGGACGCGGCCGACGCGATCTATCAGGACCGCTATGCTGCCCTCTCCTACGAGGAACAGCTTCAGGCGACGAGGGAACATCGGCGCCAGTATATGAGCATGGCCCAGGACATGCGCGCTCTGTGCCGCGCGGTTGGCGGTTGAGGTAGCCCGCCATGAGCATCGTAAGCTGGATGGTCAACACGACCGAGGACTTCCTGGATGCGGCCGCTGAATCGCAGTTCGGGGCGGTGGCGAGCGGCATTGGCGCGATCGTCACCACCGCCTCGGTGCTGCTGGTGGTGCTGGTGCTGGTCAACATGGTCCTGCAAGTGCGGTCGATGGACGCCCGAACGGCGATATTCCTGCTGATCCGCTTGGTCCTGATTTCGATCTTCGCCTTCAACTGGGCTCAATTCAATCTGGTCTCGAACGCGGTTATCGACGGACTGAACCGGGTTGGCGGGGCACTGGTCAGTTCGGTCGGCGGCACCGGCGGCAGCTTCAGCACCTTCGCAACAGCATTCGACGACATCATCGAGGAGTTCGCCAACTATCTCAACGCGGCTGGCCAGAACATGAGCTGGATGGCCGGTTCGATCCTCGGCATCGCCGGAGCCGCCGCGCTCGGCCTGCTGGGCGCGCTCTGCGGGGGTCTGATGATCTTCGCCCGGATCATGATCACCTTCATGCTGGGCGTCGCCCCCCTGATGATCGCGGCCTCGATGTTCGATGTGACGAAGGATTTTTTCCAGCGGTGGCTCTCCGCCACGATCAGCTATGCGCTCTACCCTGTGGTTATCGCCGGGGTATTCTCGACCATAGTGGGTATGACGCAAGGGATGCTGGCAACGCTCGGCGATCCATCGGCGGCAGCGAATATCGGGGCGCTGGTGCCGTTCTTCGCCATGATCCTGCTGTCGAAAGGGCTGATCGCCGCCACCCCTTTCCTCGTCAGGGGGCTGTCGGGCAACCTCTCCTTCGCGTCGGCCCGAGCCTACAACATCGCGACTGGAGCGATCAGCGCCAGGCGGATGGGTCAGGCCGCGGCAAACGGCGAGACGTATCAGAACCGGGTGAGGATGGGGACGGCAACAGATTCGGAACAGATCGCGCGCGCCGCTGTCGCTTTGCCGAAGGCTGTGGCTTCAACAGCGGGGTCGACCATACGGAACATCCAGGCCCGCAGCCAACGCCTTGGAAAGTGACGGCATCGGGAAGATGCCCATAGCCGTGAAGGGTTCCGGCTATGCCGGGAGCAACGGTCTCGTGATCGACCCGAACCTGCACTGCGAACCAGTCGCCGATGGTCCGCCGGGCGATCTCCAACCGCTATCTCGCCCGGCCACTCGTCGGCTCATATTTCTGTGAGATGCCTTCTGGGACGGGGATTTGAACTTGAACCTCAAGTTACTAGAGGTCCTATCCTTGCGTTGATGCCAGCAATATCAAGACCATGACGCCTTCTCCGGTTAACCCCATTTTCTCAGCCCAGCCCTTGCGTCGCCAGCGTGGCGTATTCCAGCCAGGTTCTCCCCTTTTCAGGATGGCCGCACCTTTCGCACTGCTCGCGGACTGGACCCAACTCAACAGATCACAGGCGCTGAGGTTGATCGGGAAAACCACGGCCCGAGGCCAAGATACCCTTCAGACCGCAGGATAATGGAGCGCCTGGTGACAAAATCCCTCGAATGTTCTCGTCCAGCTCGCCGCGAAGTGCTCAAAATGGCCGCAGCACTGGGTGTCGTCGGGTTTGCCCCGCGGGCGCTCGCGGCTCAGACCTTCCCGTCCTTCAGCCTCGCGCTGGCAGAGGGGATTGCAGGTGATCCCGGGCTTTCGACCTTCTACCGCGAAACGGGCTATGCCCCAGTCTGGACGGGTGCCGATCACGCCTCGCGCCGGTCGGCGCTGATCACAGCCCTCTCCCAGGCCGGCGAACATGGGCTGCCGGTCGATCGCTATGACCTCGACGGGCTGATCGCAGCCTATCACGACGCCGGCAGTGAGCGTGACCGGGGCTTCCTCGAAGCTCGAACCTCGCAGGTTTTCATCCGCTATGCCCGGGACATCGGCAGCGGGGTGCTGGAACCGGGCGAAGTCATTGAGCAGATCGTGCGCACTCTGCCCCGCCCCGATGTTGCCGAGCTGATGCGCGGGTTCGTCGCGGCCGAGCCGATGGGCTTCATTCGCAACCTCATCCCTTCCACCCCGGAGTATGTGCGCCTGCTGCGCGCCATCTTTGAAATGAAGGAGTTGATAGCGCGCGGCGGGTGGGGGCCTCGGGTTGGGGGCGGAACCCTGCGCCCGGGCGACACGGGCGCGCAAGTCGTGCTGCTGCGCAACCGGCTGATGGATATGGGTTATCTGTCCCGGACCGCCCTGGCGCAGTATGATCACCGGCTGCAAGGCGCGGTCGCGGCCTTCCAGGCATCCCATGGTATCGAGGCCAGCGGCATCGCCGGCGAAGCCACGATAAACGCCCTGAATGTTCCCGCCGAGGATCGGCTGAAGTCGATGGTGGTGGCCCTGGAACGCGAGCGCTGGCTGAACATGCCACGGGGCCAACGACATATCTGGGTGAACCTGGCCGATTTCACCACCCAGATCATGGACAACGATCTGGTCACGCTGGACACGGTGTCGATCATCGGCAGCCCACCGGGCGACATGCAGACTCCCGAATTTTCGCACCGGATGACCTATATGGAGGTCAACCCGGACTGGACGCTGCCACGCTCGATCATCGCCCGCAGCTACTGGAACAGTCTCGCGGCCGGGGGCGCCAACCATTTGCAGATCGTCGACGGCGCAGGTCGGGTCGTGCCGCGTGGTTCTATCGACTTCTCGCGCTACAATGCCCGCAATTTCCCCTACAACCTCCGCCAGCCGCCGGGGCCGACCAATCCCTTGGGCACCGTGAAGTTCATGTTCCCCAACCCCTGGGCGATCTACCTACACGACAGCCCCGAGCGAAACCTGTTCCGCAACACCCAAAGAACCTTCTCGGCCGGTTGCATCCGGCTGAACGATCCGCACGACTTCGCCTACGAGCTTCTGTCGCGGCAGAGTTCCGATCCGGTTGAGCTTTTCCAATCCACGCTGCGCAGCAGGCAACAGACCCGCATCTATCTGGACGATCCCGTGCCCGTGCATCTGGAATACCGGACCGCCTTCACCACAGCCAGAGGCCGGGTGAACTTCCGCAATGACATCTATCGCCGCGACGAACGCCTCTATGCGGCTCTGGAGCGGATCGGCGCGGTTGTGAGGGCGTGATAGGGACAATGGGCGGCAGGGTCCGGGAAAGCGCAGCCGCGGGTCCGCGGTTCGTTCACTTGTCGGTTTCTGGTCTGGCGGCATCCCAGATTGCCGTCAATCCCACCCGCGTCACGCCGGCGGCCCGAGCTGATCACATGCCGAAATCAAGGAAAAGACCACATCATGCAATTCATCAACCGCAGAAGCCTCCTTCTCGGCTCCGCCGCCGCCTTGCTGGCCGCACCTTCTGGTGCTGAGCCCCAGACAGCCATCCATGTGGTCAAGGGCACGGGCTGCGAGTGCTGCGACCAATGGGCGATCTATCTGAAGGACCAGGGCTTCGCCGTCACCGACGAGGAACGCTATGGCACGCTGCTGATCCGCTTCAAGATGGACCTGGGGGTGCCGCCCTCGGTCTACTCCTGCCACACCGGCATGGTGGAAGGCTATGCGCTGGAAGGGCATATTCCTGCGGCCGACATCCGCCGCCTGCTGGATGAGCGACCCGATGCGATCGGCCTTGCGGTTCCGGGAATGCCCTATGGCTCGCCCGGCATGGGGCGGGAAAGCGCCCGAGAAGCATATGACGTGCTGCTGATCCGCCGGGACGGGACGACCGAGGTGTTCACCAGCTACCCCGCCGCATGACCGGGGCTTCACATTTTTCCCGGGGACATGGTTGCCGCATGTCCGACACCCTTCCCAAGGCCAGCCATTCCGCCATCATCACGCGCCGGAAGCACACCGAAGGTCACTTGCGCCACCCGCCGATTTCGGATGACGTGCATTATGTGGCCTTTTCCAAGCGTGGAAGATGATTAGGTCTGCGCATCAACCCCCTGCCCTTCCGGCTCTCGGAGGATCATCTCGATCTGAATCGCTTCGGCCTCGATCTGGCGCAGCACCTCTGGATCGTCGCTGATCCCGGCCTTGGTCAGCTTCTCGACCGGCTGCCGTTCCTCGCGGCGTCTCGGCTTGCGCAGCTCGATCTTCGGAACGACCGCCTCGTCGGATTTCGCGTCGTCCGGGTCGGGCGCGGGCTTCGCTTCCGCCCTGGTCTCGGTCTCGACCGCGGCCGGAACCTTTCGACTGAGATCTTCGACCATCGCCCGTAGCTTCGCCAGCTCGCCCGACTGCGCTTTCGCCGTCCTTTCAAGATCGTCGGTCGAGGTGCGCAGCCCGTCGGGATAGGGATGCGGCCCGGTCTGCGCCTTGAACAGCTTGCTGAAAAACGGATCGTCGTAATACTTGATCCGCTTCACCCGGATCGGGTGCTGTGCATCGACGACCAGGACCACATCGTCCAGGCTCATGCGCCGCGCATCGTCCTCGGGAAGGAGCGAAACTTCCTCGGTGCGTTCGGTGATGCTCCGACCTTTGAAAGGGTTGGCGGAGATAGACCGGGATTTGGTCAGGACGCGCTTAGTGGTCTTACCGACCGCGCGGGACAGTTCCTCGACGGTTTTCGGCTCCGATGGGGTGAGATAGAGCTTGATCCCCGCCCCGCCCTGCAAGGACATGCGGGTGTTTTCGCCATAGATTTCGTCCAAGGCCGGAATGGTCTGGGTGACGATGGCGAGATTGCCGCCGTAGGAACGCAGGGTCTTGATCGACTCCGCCACGATGGGCATTTTCCCGAGCCTATCAAATTCATCGAGCATGATCATCACCGGCCAGGGCTCGTCCTTGCCCGGTTCCTTTGCCTGAAGTGACGCGATGAGGTCGGAGAAGAATAACCGGACCAGGGGCGCCAGCGGCTTGATCATCTCGGGTTCCACGACCAGGTAGATCGACTGCGGAACGCGGCGAATGTCCCTGAAGGAGAAGTCGGATATGGCCGTGGCGGCGTCGATCGCCGGGTTCGCCCAGGTCTTGAGGCCGCTGGTCATCAGCAGGGACAGGTAGGAAGTCAGCGTGTCGTTGTTGGTGGAAGCAAGGCGTTCAAAGATCAGCTTTGCTGCCGGATTTCGCACTTCCTCGCTGCGCTTGAAATACTCCACCCGTTTGTCCCCGCCCGATGCAGCAATGCGGTAGATCTCGCCCAGCGTCGGGATGCCCCGCTCGAAAGCGAGCATCCCGGCCGCAATGAACAGGTCGATACCGCCATCAAGCAGGCCGGAAACCCGGTCGTTGTCGGATTGCAGGAACAGATTGGCTGTGAGTTGCAAGGCCATGAGCTGCTGCGCGGGATTCTTGATCGAGGCGATCCGCTCCAGCGGGTTGTAGCGATGGGTCGGCCGATCCCAATCGGTCGGCGCGAAGCGGTAAACGCGATCCCCCTGCGCCTGCCGGTGGCGGGAGGTCGCCAGGAAATTCTCGCCTTTCACGTCGAGCGTTACGGTCGATCCCTTATAGGTCAACAAGTTGGGGATCACGAATCCTACGCCTTTGCCGCGGCCGGTGGGCGCGATGACCAGACAGTGAGGGAACCTGTCCGACGACAGATAGGCCCCTTTCCGCTTTGCATCCGTGGTCTTGGCAAGGACGAAGGAACGCCCGGCGGCGTTGAAGAAACCGTTGGCCTTCAGATCCCCCTTGGTCTGCCAGCGGGTCTGACCGAACCGGGTCAGCGCCTCACTGGCAAGGACCGCACCCAGAAGCAGGCCAACGGCGGCTGAAGCACCGATGATGAGCTGGACCGTGCGGGCGTCATTGGGGCGCCGTAGGCGAAGCTCCGGCCAGTTCGCGGCGATGAAACTGAAATCCGGCTGCGCCAGCGAGTTAAAGCCGAAGATGCGGTAGCTGACATAGGCCGTGGCGAACACGTAGCCGATGCCAGCGAAAAGAAGCGCGACCAGCACGAGGCCGGCGGCCGTTTTCCAGTGTGACATGACGGCCCCCTTAGTGCTTCTGGCCGCCTTCGGCATCACGTATGAGCGCGTCCCGATGCCGATGCTGAACGATTTCGGTCAATACCCGCTCCATCGCCGGACCGTGGGCTGTCGCCTTGTCGGCTTGCAGATAGGCTTTCGCGAGTTCGAGCTGTTCGATTCGATCCTGCGTCAATCTGTCGAGAACCCCGGCATCGCCGGATTCCAATTCCCGAACGTCAGCCTGTCCCAGCCGTTCCCTGATCTGCTCGACAAGGCGCTGCTGACCCTGCGGGTCCAGGGGCTCGACCTTGCCGCTGGCAGCCTGCTTCATGACGCCGGCGATTTCGGGTGCAGCAAGTTCGAGTTCCTGTCTCTCGGCGTAGCGTTCGAGGATGCGGTCCTCGATCTCGAAGCTCCGCTCCGAGATATAGGCTCGGCTGTAGCCCTCCGCCCTGAGCTGGGCAACTTCTGCGGCGACTGCACGGGAAAACTCCTCCCGGGGCATTTCGAACCGGCCGGCCCGGATGCTATCGTCCCCATCCGTCGGCGTGTCGCGCGGTCCGGCCACACGCAGGGCCTCATGGTAGGCTTGGGCAAGCGCACGCTGCTCGTCGCGATCACTGGCGATCTTCGCCAGCACTTCGGTGTCGCCCGCCTCCAAAGCGCGAAGATCCCGTTCGGACAACCGCTCGGCGACCTGGTTCCGCAGCAACGCTTGGGCGTGGTCATCCAGGGGTTCTGGCAGCCCAGACTTCGCATAGGACATGACCTGGCCCGCAGGACCGAAGATGCGCTGATGATTGCCGACCTCGGCATATGTCTCGGACAATTCATATGCCGCGTAGGTGGGAATATCCGGTCGCTGGTCACGCAGCGCCTCGTAGATGGCGTCGGAACTGCTTACCGCGCCATCCTTGAAGCCAAGGCTCCGCAATTCATCGACAACGCGATAATATGCGTCGTGGTCCGCGATCACCCGATAGCCCGGATCATCCCAGTCCGATCCTTCCTCGGATTCGTAGCGGATAGCACGCTCGGCTGCCCGCACAAGGTCACGGTTCTCATCGAGCCAGGCTGCCCCCTCGGCCAGCAGCCGTTCTTCTTCCGCCTCGTCGACAACGGCAGTTCCTACATTGATACCTTCGGCGCGCAGAGCAACAATCACCCGCTCCTGTGCCTCGTCGAGCTGGCGGCTCGCGTCCGCAAACTGCTCCGCCTTGCCAAGATCGAGCCCCTTTGCCTCGGCCAGCGCACGCAGATCCTCCCCCTCCCAAGCCCGTTCGAGCGCAACGGAATTGGCTCCCGCGGCAATCCGCGCGCTGACATGCTCCGCCGGGATTCCCGTGCCTTCCAGCGCCTGCGCGATGCGCGCCTGCACCATGGGCCGTTCCAGTTCGGCGGCAACCCGGGTCCGGTCACCGACTTCGGCATAGAGTCCGGTGCCGTCAGGGCGCGTGACAAGATCGGCCGCGCGATCTTCGATCGGTTTCAGGCTGTCTAGCCGCGCCAGCGACTCGATGAGCTGCCTCTGCGCCTCGGCACGGGGGCCGGGATCGGCACGCTCGATCCGCTCAACGGCGCTTTCAAGGGCCGCATTGTAACGGTCGATGACGGTATCGAGCGTTCTTTCGGACATAACATACTCTCCAACTGCAACACCGGGAATGTGTCTTAGGGCCTGACCCGCCTGCAATGTCGAGGCGGCTTCAATGAGGCGCGCGGCCTCGGCGGATCGCTGATATTGCCCTGCGGCAATGGCAAGGTTCTTCAGCAGTTCAACCGACTCGGCGGTTGTCCTTTTCGCGACAGCCAACGCCCCACCCGTGCGCGGTTCCTCTACGGGCGCCCTGCCCTCAGCCCTCGCGCGGTAGATTTCCTCGATCGGTGCCTTCCAGGTCGTCACGCCGCGTTCGATACGCCTGCTCGCTTCTACAAAGACCCCGTGCCGCTCACCGACTTCGACCATCGCTTCGCGGAAGGCGTCGTAGTTGAAACGGTGATTCCGGCTAAGGTAGAACAGCTCGCCATCGGCACCACGGCGGTTCAGGACGATGTGGGCGTGCTTGTGATCGCGATCGTCATGCACCGCGATCAGGTAGTCGAAATGACCAAGAGCGTTCTGGAACGTGTCGGCGCAAATCTCGCTGGTGATCGCCGCAACCTGTTCGGTGCTGGTGCCTCGGGGGAAGGCCATCATCATGTGGGTCGTGTGTCCGAGTTTCGGGTTGCCGGACCAATTGTCCGACCATCGGTCTGCGACCCGACTAATCTGCTTGTCGGTCATGACCTGGAGACCATCGTAGCGCCCAGATGGGTCGATGATCTGGCAGGATTTCTGGCAAAGGTAGGCGAGTTGGTTCTTCAACTGCGCAGTCGTGTGACACCCGCCCTTCTTGATCGGCTTAAACACCGCCGGCGGTCTGCTCTGCGCCACCCGCATGATCTGTCGCCCCCGCGGCGACGTGGCCGCGCGGTTCTGGCCGGTTTGGCTCCAGCCTCGGCCAACCCTCGTCCAGCCCTTCTCGAAAAGCTCCGTGACCAGGCTATCCATCTGCCCGGCCCTCGGACCCCAAAGCCGCAGATGTGATGTCGCCAAGCTGCAACTGCCGGCGTCGTATCACCGCGTTCAAGCCCTCACGCAGGTCGGCGACCATCACGGCGATGCCCCTGATCTCGGCAACTTCAGCCTTGCTGATGCTGCCATGCGACCCGATCAGGCGGGCTTCGTTGAGCCTGCGGGCGATCTGGTTGATGTTCGTTCCGAGCCGGGAAAGCTCGACATTCATCCGCTGGACCTGCTGCGCAAGGTGGTCATCGGGTGCAAAATATCCCGATGCAGCGTCGATGATCCTGCGCAGGGCTTCCGATCTGCTGACGAAACTATGCCGTGAAAGGGCAACGTCGAAGGAACGGACCGCCTCATGATCGAGGCGCACAGCGATCGTCGCGTCCTTTCCCGGCACCTTCATCTTCCGCTGTTCGTCCGCCGCGACAGCATAGCGGACGGCGCGCTCGGTGATCTTGAAGCGTTCGGAAAGCGCTTTCGTTCCAATGCCTTTCCGATGCTCGGCTACGAGCTTCTGCCGTTCGGCGGAGGTCAGGCGGCGGGCTCGGCTCATGCGGAAGTTAACATCGTTATTTCTTGCCAACTTCTGAAGTGTTCATAGTTGTGCCTCCGCTGTCAATCGGATCATATGGCACAACGTCATGAACACTTCAGGCAATCTGAGCGGTGCCGAAGGTGCTGCGATGCCCGCTGCGTGCAGCGCGAGGCGATCCGACAGGCGGATCGCCTCTACCTGGGCCGGCAGGAATCCTGTCCTGGCACCTCGCCTCCACCCCCGCCCCCAAGGCATGACCAGGCCCACAGAGCCCGCAGCGCGCCCAGGAGCGGCCTTCCGAGGCGGTGAGGCCCTTCACGAAACAAGCACTGGCCCTGTATAGGCAGCCCTGCGGGCTCCCCGAGCACCCGAGACGCTGGCTCTCGGCACCAAAGCCATCTGTCAGATCCGCCTGGCAACCCCCAACTTCCAACGGGCAACGGGCAACGGGCAACGGGCAACGGGCAACGGGCAACGAG
>Ga0209369_1001295_pt1 | contig 13250 bp, 12 predicted proteins | sample EBPBio142010_DNA_FD_185865 | JGI IMG/M metagenome (GOLD analysis project Ga0209369, IMG submission 185865) | Wastewater treatment Type I Accumulibacter community from EBPR Bioreactor in Madison, WI, USA - Reactor 1_10/4/2010_ DNA (SPAdes)... | ecosystem: Engineered > Bioreactor > EBPR >... | reverse complement strand
TAGAGCATCTGCATGGAAGAGCCTCCTGACCCCAAAGCTGGGTGCGGCGGCACCAGATTTCAAGGTGCCGGCTGCAGCGCCGCCAGCTCCATGGCCAGCGGCTCACCTCCCGGCAGCAGCGTGAACACCGCGCGCACCGGCAGGTGGGCGCGCGCCGGGTCCAGCCAGACCTCGATGCGCGAGTCGTAGGGCCGGGTCGGCTCCCGCTTCAGGCGCAGCGCGTCCGGCACCGGGCCGGCGGGCAGCTGCAGCGCCTCGCGGCCTTCGACCTCGAACTGCCAGGGCTCGGCATCGCCGCGCGTGCCCACCACCAGCAACACCACCCGTTGGCCGGGCCGGGCCAGCGTGGCATCGGCTTCCAGGATGGCCGGCAGCTGGATCAGCCAGCTGAGCCGGTCCTGCGCGCCGGGCACGAGCGGGTACTCCGACGACGGGCCCGAGAAGGTGATGCGTCCGGCCTCGCGCTGAAAGTTGGCGGCACGCACCTCGCGCGCCTTGCGCAGCTCGGCATGGCGCACCGGGGCCACACCGTCGGCATCGAGCAGCCCCTGGCTGGAACTGCCCTGGGCCGGCTGGCCGGGCCATTCGGTATCCAATTGCAAGCGGTAACCGGACGTGTCCGGCTGCCAACGCAGCCAGGCCTGGCCCTGGCGCTCGCCGCGCTGCAGCTGATAGGCCAGCTGCACCGGACCGGGCAGACGGGTGGCGTACACCGGCAGCGGCGGGCTGCCGGCGGCCGGCGCTTCCGCCGGCTCGGGACGGGCCGCCACGGCCGCGGGCGAGGCCCGGCGCACCGGCGCGGGCGGCACCACAGCTTGCGGCGGCGGGGTCGCCTCGGCCACTGCCACAGGCGGCGCGGGCAATGCGCGCACCTGCAAGGCCGGGCCGGGGCGCGGCAGCGCGGGCGGTGGCGCCGCCGGTGGCTGCAGCAGTTCGAACAGCAGGCCATGCAGCGTGATCACCGCCAGCAGCAGCCCCAGCGCCAACCCCCTGCGGGCGGCCGGGGCGGGCGGGCGCGGCGATGGACGCATCGGACAATGGTGCCATCAACCGCACACCGACACGACATGAAACTGGCCACCTACAGGGACGGTTCGCGCGACGGGCAGCTGGTGGTCGTCTCGCGCGACCTGCACAGCGCGCACTACGCCACCGGCATCGCCACCCGGCTGCAGCAGCTGCTGGACGACTGGAACTTCCTGTCGCCGCAGCTGGAAGACCTGAGCCTGACGCTGAACCAGGGCAAGGCGCGCCATGCCTTCCCCTTCGACCCGCAGCGCTGCATGGCGCCGCTGCCGCGCGCCTTCCAGTGGGCCGACGGTTCGGCCTACCCGGCGCACATCGGCCGGCTGAACCGCGCCCGCGGCAGCGAGCCGCCGGCCGACTTCATGAGCGACCCGCGCGTCTACCAGGGCGGCAGCGACGACCTGCAGGGCCCCTGCGACGACGCGTACTTCGCCGACCCGGCGTGGGGCATCGACCTGGAGGCCGAGCTGGCGGTGGTCACCGGCGACGTCGGCCTGGGCACCGGGCCGGACGCCGCGCTGGACAGCGTGCGCCTGCTGATGCTGGCCAACGACTGGAGCCTGCGCGAGCTGGTGCCCGGCGAGATCGCCAAGCTCTTCGGCTTCCTGCAGAGCAAGCCGGCCACCGCCTTCGCGCCGGTGGCGGTGACGCCCGACGAGCTGGGCGGCGCCTGGCGCGGCGGCCGCGCCCACCTGCGCGTGGACATCGCGCGCAACGGCCAGCGGCTGGGCCGCATCGACGCCGGCGCCGAGATGGCGCTGCACTTCGGCCAGATCATCGCCCACATCGCCCGCACCCGGCGTCTGCGCGCCGGCAGCATCGTCGGCAGCGGCACCGTCAGCCAGCAGGACGCGGCTGCCGGCTTCGGCTGCATTGCCGAACAGCGCGCGCAGCAGCTGCTGGATGGCGGCACGCCGGCGGCCTATCTGGGCCACGGCGAGCGGGTGCGCATCGAGGCGCTGGACGGCGACGGCCAGAGCGTGTTCGGCGCCATCGAGCAGACTGTCGCCGCGCCGCCCACCGCATGAACGAACTGCCGCGCAGCCTGAAGGTCGCCACCGTCTGGCTGCTCGTCGGGCTGGGGCTGTTCCTGGCCGTGCAGGCCTGGCTGGACCAGCAGCAGCGCACCCGCTTCCAGGCCTCGGGCGACACGGTGACGCTGCGCCGCGCCGCCGACGGGCACTACCACTGGCCGGCGCGCGTCAACGGCCAGCCGGTGGACTTTCTGGTCGACACCGGCGCCACGCGCAGCGCGCTGCCGGCCGGGCTGGCCCGCACGCTGGCGCTGCCGGTGGAAGGCCGCGTGCAGTCGCAGACGGCCGGCGGCGTGGTGCAGGGCGAAGTGGTGCGCGCCGACCTGGAACTGCAGGGCGGCGTGCGCATCGAAAGGCTGCGCATCGTCGCCCTGCCGGCGCTGGGCGCGCCGCTGCTCGGCATGGACGTGCTGGGCCGGCTGCACTGGCGGCAGGCCGACGGCGAGCTGGTCATCGACCTGGGTCGCGGCGCAGCGGATTGACGGCCCGTGGGCGCGGCGCACAATGCCGCACCCTCCCTGGCGAAGGAAGCTTCATGATCGACAACAACGCGTTCGCGAAGATGGTGCCCGGCTTCGATTTCCTGCAGAACCTGATGCAGGGCGCAGCCGGCCAGGCCGCCCCGGCCATGGGCCAGTGGGTGGCACCCACGCTCAACCCCGAAGAGCTGGAAAAGCGCATCAGCGAAATGAAGACGCTGCAGTTCTGGCTGGAGCAGAACGCCCGCATGATCGGCATGACGGTGCAGGCGCTGGAGGTGCAGCGCATGACGCTGTCGACGCTGAAGTCGATGAACCTGCCGATGGCCGACCTGCGCAGCGCGCTGACGCTGCCCACGGCACCGCCGGCCGAACCGCCTGCCGCCCCACCGCCGACCCCGGCCGCCGCCGCGCCGGCCGAAGAAGACGCGCCGGCCAAGCCGGCCGTCGACCCGATGCAGTGGTGGGGTGCGCTGACCCAGCAGTTCACCGAGATCGCCACCAAGGCCATGCAGGACAGCAGCGCCCTCACCGCCCGCAACCTGGCCACGGCCGGCACGCCGGCGGCGCCGGCCAAGAAGGCCGCCGCCCGGCCGGCCCGAAAACGCAAGGCCTGACGTGAACCTGCAACCCTTCGCCTGCGGCCACGCCACCCATCCGGACTGGCGCATGGCGCTGTCGATGGCGGCCGCGCAGCTGGACGCCCAGGCCGGCTCGGCCGCACCGACACTGGGTTTTGCCTACTTCACCGACTATTTCGCCGCCCAGGCGCCGGCTCTGCTGGACGCGCTGCGCCAGCGCTGGCCGGGCGTGGCCTGGGTGGGCGGCGTGGGCGTGGGGGTGATGGCCAGCGGCGTCGAATACTTCGACGAGCCGGCGCTGGTGCTGATGCTGGCGGCGCTGCCGCGCGAGCAGTTCCGCGTCTTCTCGGGCACGCAGCCGCTGAGCGGCTTCGACGCCTTCAGCGCGCTGGTGCATGCCGACCCGGCCACGCCCGAACTGGGCGAGCTGCTGCACGAGCTGAGCCAGCGCACTGCCTCGGGCTACCTGTTCGGCGGGCTGACGGCCTCGCGCAACGGCATGCAGCAGCTGGCCGATGGCGCCCTGCAAGGCGGGCTGTCGGGCGTGGCCTTCGCCGAGCCGGTGGCGCTGCTGTCGCGGGTGACGCAGGGCTGCCAGCCGATTGGCCCGGTGCGGCGCGTCACCGCCGCCGAGCACAACGCGGTGCTCACGCTCGACGGCGAGCCGGCGCTGCGCTGCCTGCTGCGCGACCTGGGCGTGACGCTGGACGAGCCGCGCACGCTGTTGCCGCGGCTGCGCAGCACGCTGGCCGGCCTGAGCGAAGAGACCGAGACCATGCTGGCGCGCGGCGGCCAGTTCGGCAGCGACACGCAAGTGCGGCACCTGATCGGCATCGACCCGGCGCGCGAACTGGTGGCGCTGGCCGACCTGGTGCAGCCGGGCATGCGGCTGGCCTTCTGCGGCCGCGACGCCCAGGCCGCGCGGCGCGACCTGGTGCGCATCTGCAGCGAGATCCGCGAGGAGCTGGAAGCCCCGGTGGCCGACCGCGCCCCGGCCACCACGCCCGGCGACGCCGAGCCCGCGCCGGCCGGCCGGCGGGTGGCCGGCGCGCTGTATGTCAGCTGCGCCGGCCGCGGCGGCCCGCACTTCGGCGCACCCTCGGCCGAGGCGCAGATCGTGCGCCATGCGCTGGGCGACGTGCCGCTGGCCGGCTTCTTCGCCGGCGGCGAGATCGCCCGCCACCACCTGTACGGTTACACCGGCGTGCTGACGGTCTTCCTGGCCGACTGAGCGCCCGGCGTCGCGGCCGCGCTACAGTCGCGGCCATGGGTTCGAACGCCGATCTGCCGGCCGCCGCCGAGGCTGCCACCCGCGCCACGCGCCAGGCCGAAGTGCTGGCCGCGTTGCAGCCGCTGCTGCCAGCGCATGCGCTGCTGTGGCGCAGCGAGGACACCGTGCCCTACGAATGCGACGGCCTCACCGCCTACCGCGAGCAGCCGCTGCTGGTGGCGCTGCCCGAGACCGACGCCCAGGTGGCCGCGGTGCTGCGCACCTGCCACGCGCTGAAGGTGCCGGTGGTGGCGCGCGGCTCCGGCACCGGGCTGTCGGGCGGCGCGCTGCCGCACCGCATGGGCGTGACGCTGTCGCTGGCCAAGTTCAACAAGATCCTGAAGCTGGACAAGTACTCTCGCACCGCCGTCGTGCAGTGCGGCGTGCGCAACCTGGCCATCAGCGAGGCGGCCGCGCCCTTGGGCCTGTACTACGCGCCCGACCCCAGCAGCCAGATCGCCTGCAGCATCGGCGGCAACGTAGCCGAGAACTCCGGCGGCGTGCACTGCCTGAAGTACGGCCTGACGCTGCACAACGTGCTGCGCGTGCGCGGCTTCAGCATCGAGGGCGAGCCGGTGGAGTTCGGTTCCGAGGCGCTGGACTGCGCCGGCCTGGACCTGCTGGCGCTGGTGGTGGGCAGCGAGGGCATGCTGGCCGTGACCACCGAGGTCACCGTCAAGCTGGTGCCCAGGCCGCAGGTGGCGCGCTGCATCATGGCCAGCTTCGACGACATCCGCAAGGCGGGCGATGCGGTGGCGCAGATCATCGCCGCCGGCATCATCCCGGCGGGCCTGGAGATGATGGACAAGCCGATGACCGCCGCGGTCGAGGACTTCGTGCACGCCGGCTACGACCTGAACGCCGAAGCCATCCTGCTGTGCGAAAGCGACGGCACGCCCGAAGAGGTGGACGAAGAGATCAACCGCATGCTCGACGTGCTGTCGGGCAGCGGCGCTGCGCGCATGGAAGTCAGCAAGGACGAGGCGCAGCGCCTGAAGTTCTGGAGCGGCCGCAAGAACGCCTTCCCGGCCAGCGGCCGCATCAGCCCTGACTACATGTGCATGGACTCGACCATCCCGCGCAAGCGGCTGGCCGACATGCTGCTGGCCATCCAGGCCATGGAGCAGAAGTACGGGCTGCGCTGCGCCAATGTCTTCCATGCCGGCGACGGCAACCTGCACCCGCTGATCCTGTTCGATGCCAACGACCCCGACCAGCTGCACCGCTGCGAGCTCTTCGGCGCCGACATCCTGGAGACCAGCGTGGCGATGGGCGGCACCGTCACCGGCGAACACGGCGTGGGCATCGAGAAGCTCAGCTCGATGTGCGTGCAGTTCTCGCCCGAGGAACGCGAGCAGATGTTCGCCGTCAAGCGTGCCTTCGATAGCGCCGAGCTGCTGAACCCCGGCAAGGTGATCCCGCTGCTGTCGCGCTGTGCCGAGTACGGCAAGATGCATGTGAAGAAGGGCCTGCTGCCCTTCCCGGAGCTGCCCCGCTTCTGATGGATTCCGACGCTTCCGACACGGGCCTGGAGCCCGCACTGCAGCAGCTCGTCGAGCGCGTGCAGCAGGCCCGCGCCGAACGCCGCAACCTGTGCATCCGCGGCGGCGGCAGCAAGGACTTCTATGGCGACATGCCGCGCGGCGAGCCGCTTGACATGGGCGGGCTGTGCGGCATCAGCCGCTACGAGCCCACCGAGCTGGTGGTCACCGTGCGCGCCGGCACGCCGCTGTCGGAGCTGGAAGCCGAGCTGGCCGAGCAGGGCCAATGCCTGGCCTTCGAGCCGCCGCGCTTCGCGGCCTCCAGCACGGTGGGCGGCATGGTGGCGGCGGGCCTGAGCGGGCCGTCGCGCGCCGCGGTGGGCTCGGTGCGCGACCACGTGCTCGGCGCCACGCTGCTGAACGGCAAGGCCGAGGTGCTGAGCTTCGGAGGCCAGGTGATGAAAAACGTCGCCGGCTACGACGTGTCGCGCGTGCTGGCCGGCTCGATGGGCGTGCTGGGCGCGATCTGCGAGGTCTCGCTGAAGGTGCTGCCGGTGCCGGCGGCCACCGCCACGCTGCGCTTCGAGATGGACCAGGCCAGCGCCATCCGGCAGCTGAACGAATGGGCCGGCCGGCCGCTGCCGCTGCATGCCAGCGCCTGGTGGCAGGGCCTGCTGGTGGTGCGCCTGTCGGGCGCTGCGGCGGCGGTGCAGGCGGCGGCACATTCGATGGGCGGCGAGGCCGTGCCCCCCGATCTGGCGGCCGGCTTCTGGGACGGGCTGCGCGACCAGAGCGACGAGTACTTCGTCAATGCCCGCGCCGCGCTGGCGCAGGGCGCCACGCTGTGGCGGCTGTCGCTGCCGCCGACCGCGCCGCCGCTGGCGCTGGACGGCGACTGCCTGGTCGAATGGGGCGGCGCGCAGCGCTGGCTTTGCAGCACGCAGCCGGCCGCGACCGTGCGCGACGCCGCGGCAGCGGCCGGCGGCCATGCCACGCTGTTCATGGGCCAGGACCGCAGCGCCGGCGTGTTCGCACCGCTGAAGAGCCCGCTGGACCGCATCCACCGCGAGCTGAAGCGCGCCTTCGACCCGGACGGCGTGTTCAACCCGGGCCGCATGTATCCGGGCTTGTGTCCATGAGCCTGCAGTCGTACTACGCACAGCGCGCCGCCAGCTACGAGCGCATCTATGCCAAGCCCGAACGCCAGGCCGAGTTGCGCGCGCTGGAAGCCTGGCTGCCCGCCGTGTTCAAGGACCGCCGCGTGCTGGAGATCGCCTGCGGCACCGGCTGGTGGACGCCGCACGGCGCGCGCGACGCAAGGCACTGGCTGGCCACCGACCTGAACCCCGAGACGCTGGCACTCGCCCGCACCAAGGCGCTGCCCGGCTGCGTGCAACTGCAGACGCTGGATGCCTACGACCTGGGCGCGCTGGGCACGGCGCGCTTCGACGGCGCCTTCGCCGGCTTCTGGTGGAGCCACGTGACGCTGGCGCAGCTGCCCGGCTGGCTGCAGCAGTTGCATGCGCGGCTGGAGCCCGGTGCCCAGGTGGTGTTCCTGGACAACCGCTACGTGCCCGGCAGCAGCACGCCCGTCGCCCGCCGCGATGCAGACGGCAACAGCTACCAGCTGCGCACGCTGGACGACGGCTCGGTGCACGAAGTGCTGAAGAACTTCCCGACGCGCGCGCAGGCGCTGGCCGCCATCGGCCCGCAGGCGCGCGACGTGTCCTGGATCGAACACCCGCACTACTGGGTGCTCAGCTACCGGCTCGCCTGATGCAGACCCACCTGGCCGACGAATTCAAGAACACGCCCGACGGCCAGCAGGCCGAGGCCATCCTGCGCAAGTGCGTGCACTGCGGCTTCTGCACCGCCACCTGCCCCACCTACCAGCTGCTGGGCGACGAGCTGGACGGCCCGCGCGGCCGCATCTACCTGATGAAGCAGGTGCTGGAAGGCGCGCCGGTCACGCGCAGCACGCAGCTGCACTTGGACCGCTGCCTGACCTGCCGCAACTGCGAAAGCACCTGCCCCAGCGGCGTCGAGTACGGCCACCTGGTCGACATCGGCCGCAAGATCGTCGAGCAGCGCGTCGAGCGCCCGCGCGGCGAGAAGACCGTGCGCTGGCTGCTGAAGGAAGGTTTGACCTCACCGCTGTTCGGCCCGGCCATGGCCGTGGGCCGGCTGGCGCGGCCGCTGCTGCCGGCCGCGCTGAAGCACAAGGTGCCGCCCGCGCCCGGGCCGCGCGCCAGCCTGTGGCCCACCCGCGAACACCCGCGCAAGGTACTGATGCTGCTGGGCTGCGTGCAGCCGACGATGATGCCCAACATCAACAGCGCCACCGCGCGCGTGCTCGATGCCGTCGGCATCCAGACGCTGGTGGCCGACGGCGCTGGCTGCTGCGGCGCGCTGCGCACCCACCTGGGTGATGTGGACGGCGGCCTGGCCGACATGCGGCGCAACGTCGACGCCTGGTGGCCGCTGGTCGAAGGGCTGACCTCGGTGGGCAAGGTCGAGGCCATTGTCATGAACGCCTCGGGCTGCGGCGTCAGCGTCAAGGACTACGGCCATGCGCTGGCGCACGACCCCGACTATGCCGACCGCGCCGCGCGCATCAGCGCGCTGACGCGCGACCTGAGCGAGCTGCTGCCCGATCTGGTGGCACCCCTGAAGAAGAAGCTGCATGCCATCAAGACGCGGCGTCTGGCCTTCCACCCGCCGTGCACGCTGCAGCACGGACAGCAGCTGCGTGGCAGCGTCGAGACGCACCTGAACGCGCTGGGCTTCGAGGTCAGCCTGGCCACCAACGAAAGCCACCTGTGCTGCGGCTCGGCCGGCACCTACAGCGTGCTGCAGCCCGAGCTGGCCACGCAGCTGCGCGACCGCAAGCTGGGCCACCTGGCGCCGCTGCAGGCCGAGGCCATCGTCTCGGCCAACATCGGCTGCATCCAGCACCTGCAGAGCGGCACCGCCACGCCGGTGAGGCACTGGGTCGAGGTGCTGGACGACGCGCTGGCCTGACATGATTCGCCGGCTGCTGGTGGCCTTGCTGTGGGGCGCCAGCACGTTGGCCGCGGCAGCCCCGGCCGATGCCCCCGCGCAGCTGCAGGCGCTGTTCGAGCGCTACTGGGAGCAGACCGCCCGCGATGCCCCCGAATGGGCCACCTGGCGTGGGGATGCACGCTACGACGACCGGCTGAGCGACGACACGCCGGCCAGCCGCGACACACAGGACGCCCAGCAGCGTGCCTGGCTGGCCGAAGCGCGGGCCATCGACCCGGCGGCGCTGGGCCCGGTGGACCGAGTCTCGCGGGCGCTGTTCATCCATGGCCGCGCCGAAGAGGTGGCGCTGCAGGCCTACCCCGGCTGGCGCACGATGCGCCTGGCGGCCGACGGCGGCCTGCACACCGAGCTGCCCGAGCTGCTGCAGATCATGCCGGTGGAAACCGAGGCCCAGCTGCACAAGCTGCTGGCCCGGCTGGCGGCGATGCCGGCCCGCATCGACCAGGAACAAGCCTGGCTGCGGCAGGGCATCGCGCTGGGCTGGGTGGCCTCGCGGCCGGTGGTGCAAAGCGCACTGGCCCAACTGGACGAACAGCTGCAGACGCCGGCCGCACAGAGCCCCTGGCTGGAACCGCTGCGGCGGCTGGGGCCGGACATTCCTGCGTCCAGCCGGCAGGCGGCCGTGCGCGAGGCCGAGGCGCTGCTGCAGCAGCAATTGCAGCCCGCGCTGCGCCGGCTGCGCGACTTCGTCGCCGGCCCCTACCTGGCGGCCGCGCCCGCCCATGGCGCGCTGGTCGGCTACCCCGACGGCCTGCAGGTCTATGCGCTGCTGATCGCCGAGCACACCACGCTGCCGCTCAGCGCCCAGGCGCTGCACGACACCGGCTTGCGCGAGGTGGCCCGCCTGCGCACCGCGATCGAGGCCACCGCCGCCGAGGCCGGCTTCGCCGGCCGCCTGGCCGAATGGCAGGCCCACCTGCACGACGACCCGCGCTACCAGATGCCCAGCGGCGAGGCGCTGCTGGCCGCGTACCGCGACATCGCCAAGCGCATCGACGCCGAGCTGCCGCGGCTGTTCGTCACCTTGCCGCGCACGCCCTACGGCGTGCGGGCCATGCCCGACTACTACGGCCCGGACAAGGCCGAGTTCTACGAGCCGCCGGCGCTGGACGGCAGCCGCCCCGGCTGGTTCAACGCCAATGCGCTGGGCTACCACCGGCAGCGCAGCTGGTCGATGGAATCGCTGGTCGCGCACGAGGCGGTGCCCGGCCACCACCTGCAGGTGGCGCGGGCCACCGAGCTGGACGGCCTGCCCGCCTTCCGCCGTGACCTGGGCTTCACGGCCTATGTCGAGGGCTGGGCGCTGTATGCCGAGACCATGGGCCTGGAGCTGGGCCTGTACCGCGACCCGGCCAACCGCTACGGCTACCTGCAGATGCAGATCTTCCGCGCCGCGCGGCTGGTGGTGGACACCGGCCTGCATGCCTACGGCTGGAGCCGCGACCGGGCCATCGACTACCTGGAGCAGACCACCGGCCTGAGCCGGGCCCATTGCGCGGCCGAAGTGGACCGCTACACGTCTTCTCCCGGGCAGGCGCTGGCCTACATGACCGGGCAGCTGAAGATCCTCGAGCTGCGCCAGCGGGCGCAGGCGCAGCTGGGCGAGCGCTTCGACCTGCGCCGCTTCCACAACGCGGTGCTCGACCAGGGCGCCCTGCCGCTGCCGGTGCTGGAGGCCGAGATCGACGCCTGGATCGCCGCCGAAGCCGCGCGGCCGCTGCGCTAGAGTGACCCGATGTCCTTCGACCTGGCCTTCTCGATCAAGGTCTTCTCGGCCTTGTTCGCGATCATGAACCCGGTGGTCAACGTGCCGATCTTCCTGGCGCTGACCGATGGCGCCACGCCGCAGCAGCGCCGCCGCGTGGCCGTCAGCGCGATGGTGACGGTCAGCATCGGCTGCGTGGTGGCGGCCGTGGCCGGGGCGCAGGTGCTGGCGCTGTTCGGCGTCAGCATCGACGACTTCCGGCTGGCCGGCGGGCTGCTGGTGCTGCTGATCGCGCTGTCGATGCTGCACGGCGCGCCCAGCACGCAACAGGCCTCCACCGACCAGGAACGCCAGGGCCTGGACCTGGCCGCCAGCGTGGCGATCTACCCGCTGGCCATCCCGATGCTGCTGGGCCCGGGCAGCATCGCGACGATGATCGTGATGGGCCACAGCGCTGCGGACAGCGGCCGCGAGCTGGCCTTTGCGGCCGGGCTGCTGGCCTTCCTGGCGCTGCTGGCGGTGGCGCTGCTGGCCGCGCCTTCGCTGGCCCGCCACCTGTCGCCACGCGTGGCCGCCATCACGCAGCGGCTGATGGGCATGATCCTGGCCGCCATCGCGGTGGACATGATGCTGACCAGCCTGCGCGCCGTGTTCCCGGCGCTGACGCGTTAGCGCGTGACGTGCACGGCCGCCGTGCGGCCGCCGTTCCAGCGGCCGCTGAGGGCGCGTTCCACCTGCGCCGCCAGCTGCAGCAGCAGCCCGTCGCGGGCCTGTGCCGCCTGGGCATGGATGCCCAGCGGCAGGCCGTTGTCCTGCACGCCCATCGGCATCGACAGGCCCGGGATGCCGCACAGGTTGGTCAGCGGCGTGTAGGCAAAGTTGCGCCACAGGTTCTGGAACCAGTCCAGCACCGACGGGTTGTCGCTGATCGTCAGGTACTCGGTGGTGCCGATGCGCGGCGTGGGCAGCGCGGTGATCGGCGTCAGCACCACGTCCCATTGTTCGAAGAAGGCGCCGAAGCCGCGCGAGGTGGTGTTGAACACCGCCTGCATCTGCGCCCGTTCGGTGAAGCTGGTGCGCATGCCCAGCTGCCAGACGCCGCGGCAGATGGGCTCGATCAGGTCTTCGGGCGGGCTGTCCAGCCCGCGCGCGGCCAGCAGGTTGGCAATGGTCTGCGCAAAGTTGCTGATGTAGCAGGTGGTCTGCGCAGCGAAGGCGGCGCGGTAGTCGATTTCCGGCTGCGCCCATTCGACATGGTGGCCCAGGCCTTCCAGCAGGCGGCCGGCGCGTTCGAGCTCGGCCACGTAATGCGGCGTGGCCCGGTAGTCGCCCCATTCATGCGACAGCGCGATGCGCAGCGGCGGTGGGTCGCGCTCGATCAGCCGCAGGTAGGGCTCGTCCGGCGTCCAGTAGGGCATGAACTCGCCCGGCGCGCCGCCGCGGCAGTGGTCGAAGAAGGCCGCGGTGTCGCGCACCGTGCGGCTGACGCAGCCCTGCGCCGACACCAGGCCCGACAGGTCGGACAGCTTCGGCGCGATGGAGAACACGCCGCGCGAGGGCTTCAGGCCGATCAGCCCGTTGGCCCCGGCCGGAATGCGGATCGAGCCGCCGCCGTCGGTGGCATGGGCCAGTGGCAGCACGCCGGCGGCCACCGCGCCGGACGAGCCGGCCGACGAGCCCAGCGTGGTGTGGTCCAGGTTCCAGGGGTTGCGCGTCACGTACACGGCCGGGTTCTCGGCCGACGAGCACAGGCCGAACTCCGGCGTGGTGGTGCGGCCCAGCAGGTTCAGCCCGGCCTGGCGCATGCGGCCGGTGAGAAAGCTGTCCTCGGTGGCGCGCTGGCCGCGCATGAAGCGCGAGCCCATCTCCTGCAGCCGGCCGCGCATCGTCGGGCCCAGGTCCTTCATCAGCAGCGGCACGCCGGCGAAGAAGCCGTCGCGGCGGGCGCCGGCAGCATGCGGGTCGGCCACCGCGTCGTCGAACAGCTCGACCACCGCGCCGACCTGCGTGTTGACCTTCTGCACCGCGGCCGCCGCCTGTGCCGCCACCTCGGCCGCACGCAGCTCGCCGGCGCGCAGCCGCCCGGCCAGCGCCACGGCGTCGTGCGCTACCCAATCGTCCCAGCTCATCGCCAATGTCATCTCGCGTGCTCCGTGCGGCCCTGCGGCAGTCTAAGGCGCCACGGCATGCCAGACTGCGGGCCTGCAACCCAGCCAGGAAGGGCCGGACGATGAAGGGACGCATTTCGATCAAGGACTTCATCCAGCGCGTGAAGGACGAACTCGTCGATGCGCAGGACCGCTCCGGCAAGCCCTTCTACGAGCTGACCGAAGTAGAGCTTGAAGTCGCCTTCGCGCTGGAGGCCGGTGGCAAGACCGGCTTCGACCTCTATGTTCTTGAGTTCGGCGGCGAGGCCAAGGCGCAGCAGACCCACAAGGTGACGCTGAAGCTGAAACCGCTGCCGGTGCCGCCTGCGCCCCCGGCACCACCCGCAACGGGTGGCGGCGGTGGGGGTGGCGGCGGTGGGGGTGGTGGCGGTGGGGGTGGTGGCGGCGGAGGTGGCGGCGGCCTCGGCGGTCTGCGCGGCCAGGGACCGCTGTACGACAAGCTA
>Ga0209369_1001294_pt1 | contig 13265 bp, 8 predicted proteins | sample EBPBio142010_DNA_FD_185865 | JGI IMG/M metagenome (GOLD analysis project Ga0209369, IMG submission 185865) | Wastewater treatment Type I Accumulibacter community from EBPR Bioreactor in Madison, WI, USA - Reactor 1_10/4/2010_ DNA (SPAdes)... | ecosystem: Engineered > Bioreactor > EBPR >... | reverse complement strand
GTGTAGGTGTTGTAGTTGGCGCCACGCGCCACGTTGGCCGTGCCGCCATCGGCACCTGTGGCGGTGCGGTCATAGCCTCGCGTGGCGTTGCCGGTCCAGGCGTTGTACTGGCGGCCGGCGTTGTAGCTGCCGGTGGTGCCGGTGCGCGCGTTGGCGTAGGTGCCCGAGGCCGTGCTGCCAGCCACGCCGCCGCCGGCATACCAACTGCGCGTGCCCGAGTAGGCGGTGTTGCCCCAGTGGCCGTAGACATTGGCGCTGGCGCTGGCGCAGCAGCCGTAGCCACCCCAGTAGCCCGGGTGGTAGTAGGCGCCCCAGTAGGGCTCCATCCAGGCCGCCGTGGCCAGGCCCACGGCGAAGCCGAAGGTGAAGCCCACGTAGGGGTTGTAGACCGGCGTGGCGGCCACGCTGTAGGTGTAGGGCGGCGCATACCAGACGTTGCCGATCCACGGCGTGTAGGTGTAGCCGGTGCCGTAGACCACGGTGCCGTAGGGCGAGACCACGGTGCCCAGGTAGCCGGGGGTGTAGCCCACGTAGACCACACTCGGCGTGGCTTCGTAGATGCGCACGTAGGTCACGTAGTGCAGCGGCGAGCTGGCCGGGATGCTGTAGATCACTGGCGGCACGGCGGTGGCCACCGTCCACGGGCCGGTGACCTGCGGCGCGGTGAACCACACGCCGGCGGTCACGGCGTAGAAGCCGCTGCCCTCGACACGGAGCAGCGGCACCGACGCGTTGGCCACATAGGTCAGCGGCGTGCCCGGGACCGGCGAGTACTGCGGCGCCCCGTCGAAGCTGGGTGTGAACTTCGGGCCGTTCTTCAGCGGCACGGTGGCGGTCTGCGGGATCGAATTCGAGATCAGCGCCTCCTGCGCCTGCGGCGTGCCGGCCACGGTGGGCAGCACGGCGCCGGCATGCGAGGCCGGCGGGATGCGCGCAAAGTCGGGCGGCAGCGCGTTGGCGGCGACGAAAGTCCATGGCCCGTTCAGCCCCGGCGCACGGAACCAGCGGCCGGCCATCAGCACGAAGTAGTTGTTGCTGGTGGTCTCGACGAAGACGTCGCTGGTGGTGTTCGAAGCCCACAGCAGCTGCGTGCCGGTGATCGGCACGAAGTCCGGCTGGCCCTTGAAGACGATCAGCTCGGTGGGCACCTGGCTGACCACGACGGTCGGCACGCCGTTGGCCAGCGAAGGCTTCGGGTTGGCGTTGGGCCCGCCGTCCAGCAGGTCCACCGTGCCGGCCTTGCCCAGCTTGCGCGCCAGGTCGTCCATGCCCAGCGGCGTGAAGCTGGACTGCGTCCACGGCCCGGTGATCGCATCGGCTGTCAGCCAGCCGTCGTAGACATGCAGGTACAGCTTGTCGCCCAGGCCGCCCTTCAGGATCAGCGCATGGGTGTTGATGACACGCTGAAAGCGGTTGTCGTCGGGCACCGGCTTCCACACCGGGGCGCCGTCCACCGGCACCTGGATGGCCGTGGTGTAGCTGACCACCACCTGCGGCGGATTGTTCTGAACTTCCACTGGCGGCGGCTTGATGCCGGCGGCTGCCATCGAGGCCTCCAGCCGGTCGAGCGAGATGGTCTGCATCTGCTGGGCCAGGCTGGCCTGCAGCGCGGCGCTGTAGCTGGCGCCGCGGTCGGGCAGCGTGGGGAAGTCGATCTTGCTGATCGCCAGGTTCTGGAAGACCACGGTGCGCGCCGCCCGGTCCACCTGGGTGCGCGCGGTCGCGAACACGGTCCCGAAGGTCTCCTGCGTCGCGCCGGTGGGCTTCAACGCCATGGCCATGCGCATGTCGATCTGGTTGCCGGTCCAGCTGTTGACCTGCGGCTGGTACACCAGCACCGCGGCATTGGCGATGCTGACATCGCGCGGCCAGGGGTCGGCAGGCAGGTTGGCCGGTGCCGCCGCGGCGGGCGCAGGCGCCTGGGCCCATGCGATGGTACAGATCGATGACAGCGCGGCGGCAGCGGCCATCAGAAGGGCGGCGGAGCGGGGCAGCAGCATGGTGTTCTTGTGAAGAGCGAAAGAGGACAAATTTTAGGTGGCCCAGGCAGCGTCAACGCTCGCGGAAGGCGTTCTCACTGACGGCGATCAATGGCTTCAGCAGGTAGCGCAGCACGGTCTTCGAGCCCGTGATGATGTCCACCTGCGCCTGCATGCCCGAGATGATCGGCAGCGCCTTGCCCAGGCTGTCGATGGCGTTCTGATCGGTCTGCACGCGCACCTGGTAGAAGCTTTCGCCGCGCTCGTTGGTCACTGCGTCGGCGCCCACCTGCACCACCTTGCCGGGCATGGCGCCGTAGATCGAGTAGTCGTAGGCCGTCAGCTTGACGCGGCTGCTCTGGCCCACCTGGATGAAGCCGATGTCCTTGGGGCTGACCAGCGCCTCGACCACCAGCGGGTCGTCGGCAGGCACCAGCTCGACCAGCGGATCGCCAGGCTTGGCCACGCCGCCGACGGTGTTGACGAGCACCCGGTTGACCACGCCGCGCACCGGGGCCTTCAGCGCGGTGCGGTCGAAGCGGTCTTCCAGCGCCGGCAGGCCCTGCTCGATGGCGCGCAGCTCGCCCAGCGAGCGGTTCATCTCCTCGCGCGCGGTGGCCTTGAAGTTCTGCTGCGCGCTGTCGCGGCGGGCGCGGGTCTCGACGATGGCATCGCGCAGGCGGCTGATGGCCGCTGCGGCGCCTTTCTCGCGGCCTTCGGCGTCGGTGATGATGCGGCCGATGCGCACCAGCTCGATGCGCGGCTCCAGCCCCTGCGCGACCAGCTTCTCGAGCATGTCGCGCTCTTCGTTGGCGGCGGCCAGCGTGCGTTGCGCAGTGACCAGCGCAATGCGGGCCTCTTCCAGCTCCTGCGTGCGCTGCGCGATCTGTGCCGACAGCACCGCCTGCTGCGACTGCTGCTCGGCCAGCCGTTGGTCGAAGGCGGCCTGTTCGACCTTGAGGTATTCGGCGCCCTGGTCGCGGAGTGTGGCCGTGAACTCGGGGCGCTGGCCTTCGCTTTCGGCGCGCAGCCGGGCGATGCGCGCCTCCAGCGCCAGCGCCTGCTGCTGGCGGGTCTGGAAATCGCTGGAGGCCTGCGTCGGGCTCAGCGACAGCAGCAGGGTGCCGGCCTCGACCCGGTCGCCGGCCTTGACGTGGATGGCGGTGATCAGGCCGCCTTCCAGGCTCTGCATCAGCTGCACGCGGGCCGAGGGCACCACCTTGCCGGTGGCCTGCGCCACGGTGTCGATCTCGGCCAGCGAGGCCCAGGCCAGCAGCGCTGCAAAGGCGCCGGCGATCGCGAACAGCAGGATGTTCGAGGCGCGGCTGATCTCGCCGATGCGCGTGGCCTCGGCGATCGATTCGCCGGCGCGGCCGTGCGGCGCCAGCCGTTCGGCCAGGCGGTCCACCCACTTCATCGCGCCGCCTCCTTGGCCGGCTGGCCCGCGGTGCGCATGACCTGGTCCTTCGGGCCCTGGGCAATGATGCGGCCGCGCTCGAGCACGATCACGCGGTCCACCAGGTCCAGCATCGACGGCTTGTGCGTCACCAGCACCAGCGTCTTGCCCTGCACGGCGGGCTTCAGGCGCTGCAGCAGCAGCCGCTCGGCGGTGGGGTCCATTGCGCTGGTGGGCTCGTCGAACAGCAGGATAGGCGGGTCGCCGATCAGCGCGCGCGCCAGGCCCACCGCCTGGCGCTGGCCGCCGGACAGGCCTTCGCCGCCTTCGCCCAGGCGCAGCTGGTAGCCGTCGGGGTGCAGCACCGCAAATTCATGCACGCCGGCCAGCTCGGAGGCGGCCAGGACCTGCGCATCGCTGGGCCGGTCGGCGCCGAGGGCGATGTTCTGGCGCAGTGTGCCGCTCATCAGCCACACGTCCTGCAACACCGAGCCGACGTTGCGCCGCAGGTCGGCCGGGTCGATCTGCCGCACGTCGCTGCCGCCGACCATCACAGCGCCGCTGCTGGGCTGGTACAGGCCCAGCAGCATCTTCACCAGCGTGGTCTTGCCCGAGCCCACGCGGCCGATCACCGCCACGCGCTCGCCGGCCTCGATGCGCAGCGACACCTTCTCCAGGATGGGCAGCGTCTGGCCGGGGTAGCTGAAGCTCACGTCGCGCAGCTCGATGCTGCCGCGCAGCCGGTCGTGCGCCAGCCGCTCCTGGCCGGCCGGATGCTCGCGGGGCAGGGCCATGATGCGGCTCAGCGCGTCGTAGCTGGCCAGCGACTGGTTCAGCCGGCCCAGCAGCTGGGCCAGCTGGGCCAGCGGCTGGATGGCACGGCCGCACAGAATGGACCCGGCCACCACCGCGCCCGAGCCGATCTTGCCTTCCACCGCCAGGAACACGCCCACCGTGACCACGGCCACCTGCGAGACCATGAACACCAGGTTCGACCAGTTGGCGGCCAGCGTGGTGAGCAGCCTCGACTGCAGGCCAATGCGCGCCTGGTGGGCCACCGCTTCCTGCCAGCGGCGGCGCATCACGGCGCCGGCGCCCAGCGCCTTGATCGATTCCAGGCCGTTCAATGTCTCGACCAGCACGCCCTGCTTGTGCTGGCTGTCCTCGTGGCTGAGTTGCGACTGCCGCTTCATCGTCGGCTGCAGCACCAGCCCGACGCCGATCATCAGCGGCCAGGCGATCACCGGCACCCAGGCCATCGGCCCGCCTATCCAGTACAGGACCACGATGAACAGCAGCGCGAAGGGGATGTCGATCAGCGTGGTCAGCGTGGCCGAGGTGAAGAAGTCGCGAATGGTCTCGAACTCCTTCAGGATGCTGGCCAGCGAACCCGAGGGGCCGCGCCGCGCGCGCATGTCCAGGTCGATCACCTGGTCGAACACGGCATCGGCGATCTCGAGGTCGGCGCGGCTGCCGGCCACGTCCAGGAAATAGGCGCGCAGGCTGCGGATGACGAAATCGCTGGCGAAGACGATGCTCACGCCGATCAGCAGCGCATACAGCGAGGCAATGGCGCTGTTGGGGATGATGCGGTCGTAGACGATCATCGAGAAGATCGAGGTCGCCAGCGCGAACAGGTTGGTCAGCGTGGCGGCCAGCGCGGCCCGCGCGTACAGCGGCTTGGCCATGCCCCGCGGGCAATGCCCTGGACCATCTGCGACAGCCGCGACGGCGGCCGCACGGCCACCCAGCGGCCGTCGTAGCGGGTGCGCAGTTCGTCCTCGTCGACGCTGCGCGGGCGCTCGGCGCCGGGCACCATCAGCTCGTAGCGGCCGGGCTCGGGCCGGGCAAGCAGCAGGCAGGCCTGGCCGTCCGGGCCGAGCAGGGCCAGCGGCTCGTGCGGCGCCGGCTTCGGCGGCTTGTCGCTGCGGCCGCGCTGGGTGCGCAGGCCCTGGCTTTCCAGCGCGTCGATGAAGTCTTCCTCGGTCCACGCCTGCTCGGGCCGGGCCACGGCGGCACGCAGCGCGGCCAGCGACATCGCGCGCCGGTGGTGGGCCAGCAGCATCAGCACGCAGGCCTCCAGCGGCTGCGGGCCGTCCGCGGCAGCGGGCGGGGGCGGCGGCACGTCGGGTTCGGCCGGGACGGCGGTCAGCATGGGCGGGTGGGGCGCGGTGGCGTCGGACACGATGTCAGCGCGTCGTCGGGCTGGCGCCCGGCGCGGAGTATGCCGTCGGCTTCTGCGGCAGCCCCAGCAGCGTCCAGAACGAAGGGGTGAAGTACAGCACACGCCAGCGCGCCAGCGCGGCATCGATCTCGGCATCCAGGAAGGCCTGGCCGCTGAGGTTGACGGTTTCCTGCGCGTTCAGCAGGTCGAGCAGGCTGCCGCGGCGGTTGACGAAGAGCTCGCGCACGGCGCCCAGCGCCACGATGCTCTGCGACACGCCTTCGGCGCGCGCCTTCAGCACCGTCTCGGCGCTTTGCTGCTCGGCCAGCGCCTGGGCCAGCGCACGTTCCACCTGCAGGCTGATGCTGCGCACCTGCTCGGTGGCCTCGGTGAGCCGGTAGTTGGCCTGCGCGGTGCGCGCGGTGTCCGCGCCACCGGTGTAGAAGTTGTAGCGCATGACGACGAAGGCGCCGAGGTCGGTGCCCGGCTCGCCGGAGCCGACCACGTCGCGGCGGTTGGCCGACAGCTCCATGTTCACCTGCGGCAGCGCGCGGGCGGCGCTCTGGTCGCGGTCCTGCTCGGCGGCGCGGCGCGCGGCCTCGGCGCTGCGCACCGCCGGGAAATCGCGCACCAGCGCAGAGCTGTCGGCGGCCACCGCCAGCGCGTTCAGCGCCACCTGCACCGGCATGCCGATGTCGCCGGCTTCCTCGCGGTACAGCTCGCGGAAGCCGGCCTCGCTGACCTGCTCGCGGGCCTTGGACGAGGTCCAGGCGGCGAAGGCCGCGGTGACGCGCGTCTGCGCGCGCAGCACGTCGCTGACCGGCCCGCCACCGAGCTGCATGCGCTGCTCCAGAAAGGCCTGCATCGAGCGCATGGCCTCCAGGTTCAGCCGCGCCAGCTCACTCTGGCCGCGGGCGCGCAGCAGCTCGTACCAGGCCTCCACCGAGCGCAGCGCCAGGTCGCCCTCGCGGTTCTGTACTCGCGCGGAGACGGCGTCCTCGCGCTCGCGCGCGGCGCCGACGCCGGCCTGCGTGGCGCCGAAGTCGTAGATCAGCTGGCGCAGCGTGATGCCGGCGCCGCCGGTGTCGTAGCGCTGCTTGGGCGTGTTCAGGATGACGTTCGGATCGTTGTTGCGCGCCGTGCCGTCCACCTGGCCGGTGATGAAGGGCAGGGCGGCGGCCTGGGCCTCGCGCACGGCTTCGGTGGCGGCCCCGACGGTGGAGCGTGCCGCCAGCGTGGACGGGTTGCTGAGCACGGCCCGCGAGACACGCTGCGCGAACAGGTCGATCGGCAGGCCGCGGCCGGGCTGATCGAGCTGCTGCACGCGCTGGCTCAGGTAGGCGGTCTGGGCGTCGCCGGCCAGGTCGCGTGCCGGCCCGGCCACCGGCGCCTGGGCCCAGGCCGCGGCGCTGCCGGCCAGCAGCAGGCTGGCCAGCAGGGGCCGGCGGCGCCTGGGAGCGGAAGGACGAAGCATTCGCATCGGTGATCGGGCGGACGGCCGGGTGCCGCCGCGTGCGGGCCGCATCTTAGGCGCAGCGCCGCGGGCCGGGCCGGTGGCACTGGCAGCAGGGCGGCAGCCTCGCACGCTTGGGCGTGTTCTGCCGGACAGGGTATCCCCCGCCGTGGGGTGCAGGGGGCCAAAACTACAATGGATTCGACTGCCTTCAGGAGCGCCACACCATGCCGTCCTCCCCACGCGCTGCCGCTGCGGCGCCCGAAGAAGCCGCAAGCAGCGGCCCGCGCGTGCTGAAGAAGTATCCGAACCGGCGCCTGTACGACACCCGCAGCAGCTCGTACATCACGCTGGCCGATGTCAAGGACATGGTGCTGAAGTTCGAGGACTTCGAGGTGCGCGACGCCAAGACCGGCGAAGACCTGACGCGCAGCATCCTGCTGCAGATCATCCTGGACGAAGAATCCGGTGGCGTGCCGATGTTCAGCTCGCAGATGCTGGCGCAGATGATCCGTTTCTACGGCCATTCGATGCAGGGCATGATGGGTGCGGTGCTCGAGAAGAACCTGCAGACCTTCGTCGATCTGCAGAAGCGCTTCGCGACGCCGGGCATGGGCCTGAACGAAGGCAAGGCCTTCACGCCCGAGGCCTGGGCGCAGCTGCTGACCGGCCAGAACGCCGCGATGCAGGGCCTGGTGGGCAGCTACCTCGAGCAGTCGAAGAACATGTTCGCGCAGATGCAGGAGCAGATGGCCAAGCAGGCTGGCAGCCTGTTCCCCGGCATGCCGGGCGCCAAGCGCGACTGAAGCGCCCGCGGCGATGCGGGACAATCCCCGCATGAGCCCACCGACCGCCGCGCCGACCATCGGCTTCGTCTCGCTTGGCTGCCCCAAGGCATTGACCGACAGCGAGCTGATCCTCACCCAGTTGCAGGCAGAGGGTTATGCCACCAGCAAGACCTACGACGGCGCCGACCTGGTGATCGTCAACACCTGCGGCTTCATCGACGACGCGGTGCGCGAAAGCCTCGACGCCATCGGCGAGGCGCTGGATGCCAACGGCCGCGTGATCGTCACCGGCTGCCTGGGCGCCCGCACGGGCGATGGCGGCGGCAACCTGGTGCGGCAGATGCACCCCAAGGTGTTGGCCGTCACCGGCCCGCATGCCACGCAGGAGGTGATGGACGCGGTGCACCAGCACGTGCCCAAGCCGCACGACCCCTTCGTCGACCTGGTGCCGGCGCAAGGCATCAAGCTGACGCCGCGGCACTATGCCTACCTGAAGATCAGCGAAGGCTGCAACCACCGCTGCACCTTCTGCATCATCCCGTCGATGCGCGGCGACCTGGTGTCGCGTCCGGTGGGCGACGTGCTGGGCGAGGCGCAGCGCCTGTTCGAGGCCGGCGTGCGCGAGCTGCTGGTGGTCAGCCAGGACACCAGCGCCTACGGCGTCGACGTGAAGTACCGCACCGGCTTCTGGGACGGCAAGCCGGTGAAGACGCGGCTGTTCGAGCTGTGCGAACAACTCGGTCGCCTGGCCGAGCCCTACGGCGCCTGGGTGCGGCTGCACTACGTGTACCCGTATCCGCACGTCGACGAGATCCTGCCGCTGATGGCCGAAGGCCGCGTGCTGCCCTACCTGGACGTGCCCTTCCAGCATGCCCACCCCGAGGTGCTGAAGCGCATGAAGCGCCCGGCCAGCGGCGAGCGCAACCTGGAGCGGCTGCAGCGCTGGCGCGAAGCCTGCCCGCAGATCGTCGTGCGCTCCACCTTCATCGCCGGCTTCCCCGGCGAGACCGAGGCCGAGTTCGACGCGCTGCTGGATTTCGTGCGCGAGGCGCAGATCGACCGCGCCGGCTGCTTTGCCTATTCGCCAGTGGATGGCGCCGCCGCCAACGCGCTGGCCGGCCAGCTGCCCGAGGCCGTGCGCGAGGAGCGCCGCGCGCGCTTCATGGCGGTGGCCGAGGAAGTCTCGGCGCGCAAGCTGCAGCAGCGGGTGGGCGCCACCATGCAGGTGCTGGTGGACCATGCACCGGCCCTGGGCCGCAAGGGCGGGGTCGGCCGCAGTTATGCCGACGCACCCGAGATCGACGGTCAGGTGCGCCTGCTGCCTCCTGAGAAAGCCTCCAAGACCCTGAAGACCGGCGAGTTCACGCGCGCGCGCATCGTCGGCACCGAAGGGCACGACCTGATCGGCGTGCCTGTCTGACACCCTTGCCAACACCACCATGTCCGAGCCGAAGGCCCCGAGCACGCAGCTGATCCACCACCCCTACCAGCCGCCGGCCGGCTTTGCCGCGCCGCAGCCCGGCGTGTACAAGGCCTCGACGGTGATCTTCCCCAACGTGGCCGCGCTGCAGGCCCGCGACTGGAAGGAGAAGACCGGCTACACCTACGGCCTGCACGGCACGCCCACCACCTTCCTGCTGGAAGCGCGCATCGCCGCGCTGGAAGGCGGCCACGATGCGCTGCTGGTGCCCAGCGGGCTGGCCGCCATCGCGCTGGTGGACATGGCACTGCTGGCCCATGGCGACGAGGTGCTGATTCCCGACAACGCCTACGGCCCGGGCAAGGAACTGGCGCGCCAGGAACTGGCACGCTGGGGCATCACCCACCGCTTCTACGACCCGGCCGATCCTGCCAAGCTGGCGGCGATGATCAGCACCGCCACCAAGCTGGTGTGGCTGGAGGCGCCGGGCTCGATCACGATGGAGTTCCCGGACCTGCCGGCTCTGGTGCGCGCGGCGCGCGACAAGGGCGTGCTGACGGCGCTGGACAACACCTGGGGCTCGGGCCTGGCTTTCAATGCCTTCGATCTGGGCCAGTCCTTAAGTGTGGACATCAGCGCCCATGCGCTGACCAAGTTCCCGTCGGGCGGGGGCGATGTGCTGATGGGCAGCGTGACCACGCGCGACCCGGCGCTGCACCTGCGGCTGAAGGGCACGCACATGCGCATGGGCTGGGGCGTGGGCGCCAACGACGTGGAAGCGGTGCTGCGCGCCTTGCCGTCGCTGCCGCTGCGCTATGCCGCGCAGGACGCCGCCGGCCGCGCGCTGGCGCAGTGGTGGACGCAGCAGCCGCAGGTCACCGACGTCCTGCACCCGGCGCTGCCCGGCGCGCCCGGCCATGCGCACTGGAAGGCGCTGTGCTCGCAGGCGGCGGGGCTGTTCTCGGTGGTCTTCGATGCGCGCTTCAAGCCGCAGCAGGTGCATGCCTTCGTCGATGCGCTGAAGCTCTTCAAGATCGGCTATTCCTGGGCCGGCCCGGTGAGCCTGGCGGTGCCCTACGACGTGGCGACGATGCGCCCCGGTTCACCGTGGCGCGGCACGCTGGTGCGCTTCTCGCTCGGCCTGGAAGACCCGGCCGACCTGCAGGCCGACTTGCAACAGGCGCTGCGGGCCGTGCGCTGGGACGACTGAAGCCGCGCTCAGCCGGCGTCGGCCGGCGGCTGGAGGTGGCGGTAGATAAGGCCGCGCGACACGCCCAGCTGGCGCGCTGCGCGTGAGACGTTGCCGCCGCAGGCCGCCAGGGTCTGCTCGATCAACTGCTGGCTGGCGGTGCGCAGCCGCGGCTGGGCGTGGGCTTCCGCCGTGGCCGGCGCGGCCGCGGGGGCCTCGGCCGGCGACCCGCCCAGCGCCACCACCGTGCGCGTGGCGGCCGCCTCGGCCTGGACCAGCACGCACAGCCGCAGGCCGTTGGGCAGGCCGTGCCACTGCCACTGGCCGCTGCGCGCCGCGGCCACCAGTTCGGCCAGCTTCAGGCCGAAGAGCTGCTCGGCACCGGCCGCGTGGCGCGGTGCCTGCGGGGCCTGCGGGGCCTGCAGCAGGCTGCGGCCTGCGGCATTGGTCCACAGCAGCTGGCCGGCTTCGTCGATGGCGGCCAGGCCTTCCATCGGCGTGAACAGCAGCTGCGGGTCGGCCTGGAAGCGCAGCAGCACGAAGGGACGCGACTGCCGGATCAGCAGACGGTTCTCGATAGCCGAGGCATACAGCCCGGCCAGGGCCGCCGCATCGAACTGGAATTCGCGGCCCTCGCAGGACAGGTCCAGCACCGCGGCCAGTTCGCCGCGCACGTCGCGGATCGGCGCGGCCGCGCAATGCATGCCGTGGTTGACCTGGAAGTAGTGTTCGGCGCCGCGCACCGTGCAGCTGTGGCCGGAGAGCAGCACCACGCCCGGCGCGGTGGTGCCCACGCAGTGTTCGGACAAGTCCACGCCCACGCGGCCAGCCAGTTCCATCAGCCGGCTTTCCCCGGCCTGCGCGGGCGAGACATGCACGACGATGCCGCGCGCGTCGGTCAGGATCACCTTGCAGCCGGTGCCGGCCAGCATGTCCTGCAACTGCAGCAGGTCCTTGTGGCCGGCCTCCAGCAGCATGCGGTTGCGGGAAATGGCGCTGTCGATGCGGCTGCGCGTCACCGGGTTGAAGCTCAGCGCCTCGCCCACGGCGCGCGCCGCTTGGTTGCAGCGCGTCCACGACTGGATCACCACGTCGGACACCAGGCCGCTGGGCCGCTGGCCTTCGTCGAAGAAGCGCTGCCGCGCCAGGCCCACACGCTGCGCCGTCGTGCTGAAGAACAGGTTCGGCGGCAGCGCCGTGTCGGCGGCCGCGGGCGCGGCGCTGTGCGGGGTGGGCAAGGGCATCGGTGGGGGCGTTGCCGGGGTGGCCCTGGATTGTGCTGAAGCGTGACAGTTCTTCGCTAGGGAAAGTACCAGATTGGGAGGCCCGACCGGTGGGGCTTATGGTCTCCGGCGGGGCGGTTCGTCCGGCCTCGCCATGCACAACGACAGGAGACAACCTTGAGCAAGCTTTCGACGATCCGAAAGGTGTGGCCGGGCCTGTGCGCCCGGGTCTGCGCCGGCGCCTTGCTGGCCGCTGCGGTGGCCTTGCCGGCCCATGCGCAGACGGCCTCCAAGGTGACGCCGGAGTTCATCCGCGCAGCCACCGCCAAGGTGGACGGCCGCATGATCGAGGCCAACGAGCGCAGCACGAAGGATTGGCCCAGCTACGGCCTGGACTATGCGGAAACGCGCTTCTCGCAGCTGAAGCAGGTCAATGCCGACAACGTTGGCAAGCTCGGCCTGGTGTGGAGCTACAACCTCGAATCGAACCGCGGGGTCGAGGCGACGCCGGTGGTCATCGACGGCATCATGTACGTGACCGCGTCGTGGAGCATCGTGCATGCGATCGACACCCGCACCGGCCAGAAGCTGTGGGTCTTCGACCCCAAGGTCGACCGCGGCGGTGGCTACAAGGGCTGCTGCGACGTGGTCAACCGCGGCGTGGCGGTGTGGAAGGGCAAGGTCTACGTGGCCTCCTACGACGGCCGGCTGTTTGCGCTGGACGCGGCCACCGGCAAGGTGGCCTGGGAAAAGGACACGATCATCGATCGCAAGATGTCCTACACGATCACCGGCGCGCCGCGCGTCTACAAGGGCAAGGTGATCATCGGCAACGGCGGCGCCGAGTACGGCGTGCGTGGCTACATCACCGCCTACGACGCCGCCACCGGCGAGCAGAAGTGGCGCTGGTTCACCGTGCCCGGTGACCCGAGGAAGCCCTACGAGGACATCTCGATGGCGCGCGCCGCGCAGACCTGGGACCCGTCGGCCAAGTACTGGGAGTTTGGCGGCGGTGGCACGGCCTGGGACACGATGACCTTCGACCCCGAGCTGAACCTCATGTACGTGGGCACCGGCAACGGCAGCCCGTGGGCGCGCAGCAAGCGCAGCCCGGCCGGCGGCGACAACCTGTACCTGGCCTCGATCGTGGCGCTGGACCCCGACACCGGCAAGTACGTCTGGCATTACCAGGAAACGCCCGGCGACAACTGGGACTTCACCAGCACGCAGCCGATGATCCTGGCCGACCTGAAGATCGACGGCAAGCCGCGCAAGGTGATCCTGCACGCGCCGAAGAACGGCTTCTTCTTTGTCATCGACCGCACCGACGGCAAGTTCATCTCGGCGAAGAACTTCGTCGAGGTCAACTGGGCCAGCGGCTACGACGCCAGCGGCCGGCCGATCGAGACGCCGATCGCGCGTGTGGCCGACCGGCCGCGCGAGATCATTCCCAGCCCCTACGGCGCGCGTAACTGGCACTCGATGTCTTACAGCCCGCAGACCGGGCTGGCGTACATGCCGGTGCAGGGCGTGCCAGTGAACCTGACCGACAACAAGGAGTGGACCTTCAACACCCACCGCCCCGGCGAGCCGCACAGCAACCTGGGCTGGAACCTGGCCACCTACGCCAACCTCGAGCCGCCCAAGAGCAAG
>Ga0209369_1001292_pt1 | contig 13269 bp, 13 predicted proteins | sample EBPBio142010_DNA_FD_185865 | JGI IMG/M metagenome (GOLD analysis project Ga0209369, IMG submission 185865) | Wastewater treatment Type I Accumulibacter community from EBPR Bioreactor in Madison, WI, USA - Reactor 1_10/4/2010_ DNA (SPAdes)... | ecosystem: Engineered > Bioreactor > EBPR >... | reverse complement strand
CAGCATCAGTGCATGGCTGGTGTTGTTGATGTCCTCGCTGGTGCAGGCGAAGTGCACGAACTCGGCCGCTGCCGACAGCTCGGCATCGCCCTCGAAGCCGGCCTTGATCCAGTATTCCACCGCCTTGACGTCGTGGTTGGTGGTCTTCTCGATGTCCTTGATGGCCTGGGCGTCGGCCTCGGCAAAGGCCGCCACCCGCTTGCGCAGCCGCTGCCGCGCCGGCTTGCCCAGCGGCGGAAACTGCTTCAGCCCGGCGTCGGACAGCGCGATGAACCATTCCACCTCCACCTGCACGCGGCGGTGCATCAGGCCGAATTCGCTGAGCAGCGGGCGCAGCGCCGCCACCTTGGCGGCATAACGGCCGTCCAGCGGCGACAGGGCGGTCAGGGCGGAAAGGCTCATGGTGCGGGGGGTGGCCGGCGGGCCGCGAGATGGGCGCAGGATTCTAGGCGCCCCCACCCGGGCACCCGCATTGGCACAGGGCTTGCTGACCCCGATGGCACCGCGCCGGCCGGTGCTGGTAAAACAGCAGCAACGGGCAGCGCCCCTTGCGAAGGACCGTGCAGCATGAGTTCCTCACCCGCCACCCCCTCCGTGGCCGCCGGCCGGCTGAGTGCCGCCGAGTACCAGCGCAACTTCGCCGACGCCCACCCGCCGCTGACGCCGGTGCAGGCGCTGCTGGAGGCCGAGCGCTGCTACTACTGCTACGACGCACCCTGCACCACCGCCTGCCCCACCGGCATCGACATCCCCAGCTTCATCGCCCGCATCGCCCAGGGCAACCTGCGCGGCGCGGCGCACGCCATCCTGGAAGAAAACGTGCTGGGCGGCATGTGCGCCCGCGTCTGCCCGACCGAGGTGCTTTGCGAGCAGGCCTGCGTGCGCAACACGCAGGAAGACAAGCCGGTCGAGATCGGCCTGCTGCAGCGCCATGCCACCGATGCCTACTTCGCCCAGCCGGGCGCGCCGCTGTTCACCCGCGCCGCGCCCACCGGCAAGCGCGTGGCGGTGGTGGGCGCCGGGCCGGCCGGGCTGTCCTGCGCACACCGGCTGGCCATGCTGGGCCACGACGTGACGCTGTTCGACGACAAGCCCAAGCTCGGCGGCCTGAACGAATACGGCCTGGCCACCTACAAGACGGTGGGCGGCTTCGCCCAGCAGGAGGTGGACTGGCTGCTGTCCATCGGCGGCATCACGGTGCGGCCGAACCACAGCCTGGGCCGCGACATGCACCTGGACGCGCTGGTGCGCGACCATGATGCGGTGTTCCTGGGCCTGGGGCTGGCGGGAGTCAACACGCTAGGCATCGCCGAGCCGGCCGATTCCGCGGCGCGGCCGGCGGTGGACTTCATCGCCGAACTGCGCCAGGCCCCATCGCCGGCCGCCGTGCCGGTGGGCCTGCGGGTGGTGGTCATCGGCGGCGGCATGACCGCGGTGGACGCCGCGGTGCAGAGCCGCCTGCTCGGCGCCGACGAGGTGACCATCGTCTACCGCCGCGGGCCCGATGCCATGTCGGCCAGCGGCTACGAGCAGCAATGGGCGCAGCGCAACGGCGTGACCCTGCGCCACTGGGCGGCGCCCGAGCAGATGCTGCTGGCCGACGGCCTGGTGCGCGGCGTGCGCTTCGCCCGCACGGCGCTGCAGGACGGCCGGCTGGTGCGCACGGGCGAGCAGTTCGAGCTGGCCGCCGACATGGTGCTGACCGCCATCGGCCAGGTGTTCGAGGCGCAGCCGCTGGGCCTGTCGCTGACGCTGCAGGACGGACGCATCGCCATCGACGGCGAATGCCACACCTCGCACCCCAAGGTGTGGGCCGGCGGCGACTGCCGCGCCGGCGGCCGCGACCTGACGGTCGAAGCCGTGCAGGACGGCAAGGTGGCGGCCCATGCCATCGACCGCGCCTTGCGCGCCTGAAGGAGACGAGCCATGGCCGACCTGCGCACCACGTTCTGCGGCATCACCAGCCCCAACCCCTTCTGGCTGGCCAGCGCGCCGCCCACCGACAAGGAAGTCAACGTCAACCGCGCCTTCGAGGCCGGCTGGGGCGGCGTGGTCTGGAAGACGCTGGGCGAGGACGGGCCGCCGATCGTCAACGTCAACGGCAAGCGCTACGAGAGCCTGCTGTCCGACCAGCGGCGGGTGATCGGCTTCAACAACATCGAACTGATCACCGACCGGCCGCTGCAGATCAACCTGGACGAGATCCGCCGCGTCAAGCGCAACTGGCCCGACCGCGCGCTGGTGGTGTCGCTGATGGTGCCCTGCGAAGAAAGCGCTTGGAAGGCGATCCTGCCGATGGTGGAGGACACCGGCTGCGACGGCGTGGAGCTGAACTTCGGCTGCCCGCACGGCATGAGCGAGCGCGGCATGGGCTCGGCCGTGGGCCAGGTGCCCGAGTACATCGAGATGGTGACGCGCTGGTGCAAGCAGTACAGCCGCCTGCCGGTGATCGTGAAGCTGACGCCCAACATCACCGACATCCGCCACCCGGCGCGTGCCGCCAAGGCCGGCGGCGCCGACGCGGTGAGCCTGATCAACACCATCAACTCGGTGATGGCCGTGGACCTGGAATCGATGCGCATGAAGCCCAGCATCGGGCCGCAGGGTTCGCACGGCGGCTACTGCGGGCCGGCGGTGAAGCCGATCGCGCTGAACATGGTGGCCGAGATCGCGCGCGACCCGGCCACCGCCGGGCTGCCGATCAGCGGCATCGGCGGCGTGAGCAACTGGCGCGACGCGGCCGAGTTCATTGCGCTGGGCGCGGGCACGGTGCAGGTGTGCACCGCCGCCATGGTCTACGGCTTCAAGATCGTGCAGGACATGGCCGACGGCCTGAGCAACTTCATGGACGAGCAGGGCTACAGCAGCGTGGCGCAGATGGTCGGCCGCGCGGTGCCCAGCATCGTCAACTGGAACCAGCTGAACCTGAACCACGTGGAGAAGGCGGTCATCGACCAGGACCTGTGCATCCAGTGCGGACGCTGCCACGTGGTGTGCGAGGACACCTCGCACCAGGCGATCTTCGCCAGCGTGAACGGACAGCGCCGCTTCGTCGTCAACGAGGCCGAATGCGTGGGCTGCAACCTGTGCGCGTCGATCTGCCCGGTGCCCGGCTGCATCAGCATGCGCGTGCTGCAGCCCGGCGAGGTGGACCAGCGCACCGGCCAGAAGGTGCCGGCCGAGTACGCCAACTGGACCACGCACCCCAACAACCCGGCCAAAGCCGCTGCATGAAACCTGTGGAATCGGCGGTGGTGACGGCCGCGCCCGTGGTGCGGGTGCAGGAGATGTCGGTGCGCTTTCCCGGCGAGCCGCCGGTGGTGGCGTTGGACCGCGTGAGCCTGGACATTGCCGAAGGCGAGTTCATCTCGCTGATCGGGCCTTCGGGCTGCGGCAAGACCACGCTGCTGCGCGTGATCGCCGACCTGGAGCAGGCGACGTCCGGCACGGTGCAGGTCAACGGCATGAGCTCGCACGACGCGCGGCTAAGCCGCGCCTACGGCTACGTGTTCCAGGCGCCGGCGCTGTTCCCCTGGCGCACGGTGCTGGCCAATGCCACGCTGCCGCTGGAGGTGCAGGGCGTGCCGAAGGAGCAGGCCCGCGCCACCGCGCGCGAGCAGCTGGAGCGCGTGGGCCTGAAGGGCTTCGAGGGCAAGTACCCGTGGCAGCTGTCGGGCGGCATGCAGCAGCGCGTGTCGATCGCCCGTGCGCTGGGTTTTGCGCCCAAGCTGCTGATGATGGACGAGCCTTTCGGCGCGCTGGACGAGATCACGCGCGACCGGCTGAACCAGCAGCTGCTGCAGCTGTGGCACGGCAGCAAGCGCACGGTGATTTTCGTGACGCACTCCATTCCCGAGGCGGTGTTCCTGTCGACGCGCATCGTGGTCATGTCGCCGCGGCCGGGGCGCATCACCGAGGTCATCGATTCGTCGCTGGCGCCGGAACGGACGCTGGACATTCGCGATACGCCGGAGTTCATCGAGATTGCGCATCGGGTGCGGGTGGCTTTGCATGAAGCCCATGATTGAAGGCGTGCTTGTGCTTGAGGCGGCAAAGGCCCGTGCGGGTGGCCGGCAGCGCTTAGCCTCGGCGGTCGGCGCCTTCGGCACCGACTCCCCTGTGCTCCTCGGTCTCTTGGCCTGCCGCATAACTCACTACGCGAGCTGCGCTCGCTCCGTTCAAACAGATGCGGCAAGTCAGTCGTTGAAGCGCGCTGCGCGCGCGGCCAAGAGCCCTGCGGTGCTCGGCACCTCCGATGCGCGCTGCCAGCCACCCGCACGGGCCTTTGCGGCACCGACGGTGGCGTGCGCCGGGAATGCCACCGCCGGTGGTCGTCGCGACAGGGGGCACCCGGCAGGGGCGATTTCTGGGTCGGCGAGCAGCGCAGGCCCGGGCGAGGCGCGCACGCAGTGCGCTCTTCCCCAACTGACTCACGGCATCTGTTTGAACGGAGCGAGCGCAGCTCGCGCAGTGAGTTATGCCGTGCTCGCCCGGGCCGAGCAGCGCAGCGCAGTCGGCGCGCAGCGCCGACCGACCCAGCATGAGCCCTTGGCGGGTGCCCCCTGGCGCGACGCGCGCGAACGCTCGAACGCCCAACAACGATGAGCGCGCCCAAAACCGCATCAGCACGAATCTGGCATCAGGCCGCCCCGGTGCTGACGGTGCTTGCAGTGCTGATCGTCGTCTGGTACGCCGGCGCGGCCTACCTGAACGCACCGCAGGTCATCGAACGGCAGCTCGCAGACAACCCGAACTGGACCCTGTCCGAACTGCTGCCGCTCACCTGGAACATGGGCCGGCCGGTGCTGCCCACGCCGCACCAGGTGGCGCTGGATATGTGGAGCAGCATGGTCGACTGGCCGCTGGATTCGCCCCGCAACCTGCTGTTCCACACGGGGGTCACGGCCGCCTCCACGCTGATCGGCTTCGTGCTCGGCGCGCTGCTGGGCGCGCTGCTGGCAGTGGCCATCGTGCACTCGCGCACGCTGGACCGCAGCCTGTTCCCGTGGATCATCGCCTCGCAGACCGTGCCGGTGCTGGCCATCGCGCCGATCGTCATCGTCGCACTGGGCAGCATGGGGCTCACCGGCGTGTTCCCCAAGTCGGTGATCTCGATGTACCTGTGCTTCTTCCCGGTGACGGTGGCGCTGGTCAAGGGCCTGCGCTCGCCGGGCGTGTTCGAGCAGGAGCTGATGCACACCTATGCCGCCAATAAAGGCCAGGTGTTCCGCATGCTGCGCATGCCGTCCTCGCTGCCCTACCTGTTCCCGTCGCTGCGCGTGGGCATTGCCGCGGCGCTGGTGGGCGCCATCGTGGCCGAGCTGCCCACTGGCGCGCAGGCCGGCCTGGGCTCGCGGCTGCTCAACGGCTCGTACTACGGCCAGACGGTGCAGATCTGGTCGGCGCTGATCATGGCCTCGCTGCTGGGCCTGCTGCTCACCGGCAGCGTGGCCTGGCTGGAGCGCCGCTTCACGCCCGGGGGCAAGCAATGAGCGCGCTCGACGGCGCCGCGCTGGCCGGCCACCCCTGGCGGGCCGGCTACTTCGTCGGGCTGCTGGTGCTGGTGGCGCTGGCCGTGCTGTCATTGCGCTGGATGGCGGCGCGCGATGCCAAGTCGCCGGCAGTGCGCTTCGGCACGCCGCTGCTCTTCGGCCTGTGGGTGCTGCTGTTCTGGGAGCTGCTGGTCGTCGGCTTCCAGGTGCCCAAGGTGCTGATGCCCGCGCCCAGCGTGGTCTGGGCCTCGCTGATCGACGGCGCCCCGGCGCTGCGCGGCGACTTCGTACAGACCGTGCTGCACTCGGTGCTGATCGGGCTGGCCATCGGCTGCGGGCTGGGCTTCGTGGTCGGCGTGCTGATCGACCGCAGCGGCTTCCTGCAGCGCGGGCTGCTGCCGGTGGCCTCGCTGGCCAGCACGGTGCCGCTGGTGGGCGTGGCGCCGATCATGGTCATGTGGTTCGGCTTCGACTGGCACAGCAAGGCCGCCGTCGTCGTGGTGATGACCTTCTTTCCGATGCTGGTCAACACGCTGGCCGGGCTGGCGTCCACCGGCCACATGGAGCGCGACCTGATGCACAGCTACGGCGCCAGCTACTGGCGCACGCTGTTCAGCCTGCGCATCCCGGTGGCGCTGCCCTTCGTCTTCAACGCCCTGAAGATCAACTCGACATTGGCGCTGATCGGTGCCATCGTCGCGGAATTCTTCGGCTCGCCGGTCGCCGGGCTGGGTTTCCGCATCAGCACCGAGGCCGCGCGCCTGAACATGGGCCTGGTCTGGGCAGCGATCGCGGTGGCCGCGGTGGCCGGCTCGGCGCTGTATGCCGTGATCGAATGGATCGAAAGACGCCTGACCTTCTGGCACCCTTCGATCCGCATGGGATGATGTTTTCACAAACCACCACCGCAAGAGGAGTTCCGTTCATGCGCAAGACCGCTCTCGTTCTGTCCCTGCTGCTCGCCACCGGTGCCGCCATGGCACAGGAGAAGGTGACCGTGCAGATGAAGTGGGTGCCGCAAGGCCAGTTCGCCGGCTACTACGTGGCCGCTGCCAAGGGCTTCTACAAGGAAGCCGGGCTGGACGTGACCATCAAGCCGGGCGGCCCCGACATCTCGCCGCCGCAGGTGCTGGCCGCCAACGGCGCCGACATCGCGGTGGACTGGATGCCCAGCGCGCTGGCCGCGCGCGAGGCCGGCGTGCCGATGGTCAACGTGGCGCAGATCTACAACCGCAGCGGCCTGATGCTCACCTGCAAGAAGTCCGCCGGCGTCAACACGCCCAAGGACTTCAAGGGCAAAACCATCGGCGTCTGGTTCGGCGGCAACGAGTACCCGTTCCTCAGCTGGATGAGCACGCTGGGCCTGAAGACCAGCGGCGCCAACCCCGACGTCAAGGTGCTGAAGCAGGGCTTCAACGTCGACCCGCTGCTGCAGAACCAGGCGGCCTGCGTGTCCACCATGATCTACAACGAGTACTGGCAGATCATCGACGCCGGCGTCAAGCCCGACCAGCTGGTCACCTTCTTCTACGAAGACCAGGGCGTGGCCACGCTGGAAGACGGCCTGTACGCGCTGGGGCCCAAGCTCAAGGACCCGGCCTTCGTCGCCCGCATGGGCAAGTTCGTGGCCGCGTCGATGAAGGGCTGGGAATACGCGCTGAAGAACCAGGACGAGGCGGTGAAGATCATCCTGGCGGCCGATGCCTCTGGCGCGTCCACCGCGGCGGTGCAGAAGCGCCAGATCGAGAACGTGGCCAAGCTGATCACGGTGGCCGGCTCGCCGAAGATGGGCTTCCTGGAGCCCGCGGCCTACCAGCGCACGGTGAAGGTGCTGCTGGCCGGCGGCAGCGACCCGGTGATCAAGAAGGACCCGGGGCCTGATGCCTGGACCCACGCCGTGTGGAACAAGGCCACCGGCAAGTAAGTAAGGAGCGCGCCATGAGCCTGTTGATCCGCGGCGGAACCGTCGTCAATGCCGACCTGAGCCAGCGCGCCGACGTGCTGTGCGAAGGCGGCCTCATCCGGGCGGTGGGCCCGGATCTCCAGGCTCCGGCCGGTGCCGAGGTGGTGGATGCCGGCGGTGCGCTGGTCATGCCCGGCGGCATCGACCCGCACACCCACATGCAGCTGCCCTTCATGGGCACGGTGGCGGTGGACGACTTCTACGACGGCACCTGCGCCGGCCTGGCCGGCGGCACCACCACCATCATCGACTTCGTCATCCCCGATCCGCAGGAGCCGCTGCTCGCAGCCTTCAAGAAGTGGCGCGGCTGGGCCGAGAAGGCGGCGTCCGACTACGCCTTCCACGTGGCCGTCACCTGGTGGGACGAATCGGTGCACCGCGACATGGGCACGCTGGTCAAGGACGAGGGCGTCACCAGCTTCAAGCACTTCATGGCCTACAAGAACGCCATCATGTGCGACGACGAGACGCTGGTGAACAGCTTCAAGCGCGCGCTGGAACTGGGCGCACTGCCCACCGTGCATGCCGAAAACGGCGAGCTGGTCTACCTGCTGCAGGCCGAAGTGGCCAAGATGGGCATCACCGGCCCCGAGGGCCACCCCCTGAGCCGTCCGCCGATGGTGGAGGGCGAGGCCGCCAACCGCGCCATCGCCATTGCCGACGTGCTGGGCGTGCCGATCTACGTGGTGCACGTGTCGTGCATCGAATCGGCCGAGGCCATCGCCCGCGCCCGCGCCCGCGGCCAGCGCGTGTATGGCGAGGTGCTGGCCGGCCACCTGGTGGTGGACGACAGCGTGTACCGCAACCCCGACTTCACCGCGGCCGCGGCGCACGTGATGAGCCCGCCCTTCCGGCCCAAGGGCCACCAGGAATTCTTGTGGCGCGGCCTGCAGGCCGGCAGCCTGCACACCACCGCCACCGACCACTGCGTGTTCTGCGCGCCGCAGAAGGCGGCGGGCCGCTCCAACTTCGCGCAAATCCCCAATGGCTGCGGTGGCGTCGAAGAGCGGCTGGCCGTGCTGTGGCACGAGGGCGTCAACAGCGGGCGGCTGACGCCCAACGAATTCGTTGCCATCACCTCGGCCAACGCGGCGCGCATCTTCAACCTGTACCCGCGCAAGGGCCTGGTGGCGCCGGGCGCCGATGCCGACCTGGTGGTGTGGGACCCGTCGGCCAGCAAGACGCTGTCGGTCAAGACGCAGAAGAGCAAGGTCGACTACAACATCTTCGAAGGCCGCACGGTGCAGGGCATCGCCGCGGCCACCGTCAGCCAGGGCAAGCTGGTGTATGCCAAGGGCGACCTGCGCACCACGCGCGGCGCCGGCCGCTACCTGAAGCGCGAGCCCTTCGGCGCCAACTTCGAAGCCGTGAAGCGCCGCGCCGACACGCTGTCGCCCACGGCGGTGGCGCGCTGACCTGGCGCCACCATGAACCAGGCGCTGCGCGTGCAGTTGCCGCGGGACGACCCGCCGGCCAGCCACGCGCAGGCGCTGCAGCAGTGGCAAACGGCCGAGGACATCGCCGCCTGGGCCGGCCGGCACTTCCGCTTCGAGGCCGAGCGGGCGCTGCAGTTCTCATCGACCCAGCGCCGCGTGGGGCCGCCGCCCACCGTGGCCGAGCCGGCCGAGCTGTTTGAGCGCCCGGCCGGCATCTGCCTGGACCTGGCGCGCTTTGCGGTGGAAACGCTGCGGCACGTCGAGCCCGCGGCCGAGGCGCGCTACCTGATGGTGGAGTTCGAACCCATCGAGGTCGACGACCATGTGCTGCGCCTGCACTGGCTGGGCATGTACCAGCGCGACGGGCAGCGCTACATCTTTGCCGACTCCGACCGGCCCGGCCACATCGCCGGGCCCTATGCCCGCACGCAGGACTTCATTGCCGACTACGCGGCCTTCCGCGGCCGGCCGGTCGTGCGCCACCTGGAACTGCCATCGCTGCAGCGCCCGCCCGCGGGTTCCGCCGCACGTTGACCCCAAGCTGAAAGGAGCTTGCCATGGACACCAAGGTCAAGACCGACATCGCCAAGCTGCGCATCGACGGCCAGCGCCTGTGGGCCAGCCTGATGGAGCTGGCGCAGATTGGCGCCACGCCCAAGGGGGGGGTGTGCCGCCTGACGCTGACCGACCTGGACAAGCAGGGCCGCGACCTGGTGAGCAAGTGGGCCCGCGAAGCAGGCATGACGATCACCATCGACAAGATCGGCAACGGCTTCCTGCGGCGCCCGGGGCGCAACAACAGCCTGCCGCCGGTGGTGACCGGCAGCCACATCGACACCCAGCCCACCGGCGGCAAGTTCGACGGCAACTACGGCGTGCTGGCCGGGCTGGAGGTGGTGCGCACGCTCAACGACCACGGCATCGAGACCGAGGCGCCGATCGAGGTGGCCTGGTGGACCAACGAGGAAGGCTCCCGCTTCGTGCCGGTGATGATGGGCTCGGGCGTGTTCGCCAAGGCCTTCACGCTGGAGCATGCCTATGCCGCCAAGGACACCGAGGGCAAGACGGTGAAGGACGAGCTGCAGCGCATCGGCTACATCGGCACCGAAGAGCCCGGCGAGCACCCGATCGGCTGCTACTTCGAGACGCACATCGAGCAGGGCCCGGTGCTGGAGGACAACGCCAAGACCATCGGCGTGGTGACCGGCGTGCTGGGCATCCGCTGGTACGACTGCGTGGTGACCGGCATGGAGGCCCACGCCGGCCCGACGCCGATGGCGCTGCGCAAGGACGCGCTTCAGGTGGCGACGAAACTGATGCAGGAGGTGGTGGCCTGCGCGCACCGCCACCCGCCGCATGGGCGCGGCACCGTGGGCATGGTGCACGTGCACCCCAACAGCCGCAACGTGATCCCGGGCCGCGTCAAGTTCAGCATCGATTTGCGCAATGCCAGCGACGCGCTGTGCGACGCGATGGATGCCGACATCCGCGCGGTGGCCGCCCGCTTAAGTGCCGAGACCGGGCTGCCGATCGAGATCACGCAGGTGTCGGCTTACCCGGCGCAGCCCTTCCACCCGGACCTGATTGCCGCCGTGCAGCGCGGCGCCGACACGCTGGGCTACAGCAACATGCCCTGCGTGAGCGGCGCCGGCCACGACGCGGTGTACATGGCGCGGCTGGCGCCGGCGGGCATGATCTTCATCCCCTGCAAGGACGGCATCAGCCACAACGAGATCGAGGACGCGAAGCCCGAGCACATCACCGCCGGCTGCAACGTGCTGCTGCATGCGATGCTGGAGCGGGCGGGGGTCGCATCCTGACGGCTTGCAACTAATGATCTGCGGCGTAGAGGTTCTGCGTCTGCTGAATTCTTTGGAGAGCAACGTACATGACGACCAGGTATCGATGCCCTTTGATAGCGAGTACGTTAGCTATTGCAGGCCTTGCTCATGGGCAACCGGCAGCAGTCATGCGCGACTTGGATGCCTTTTCACCAAAGACTTTGTCGAAAGCAGAAGCGCAACAGCTACTCGTTGGCGCAAAGGTGAGTCGAATAGTCGGGAACGGAAACAGGCACGTTTGGACGAATGAGCCAGATGGAACATTCGTCGTGATTTCCGACAACCGGAACTCGGGCGGGCGTCCATCGCGAGGACAAGGCAAGTGGCATGTAACCGATGATGGACGGTACTGTGTGTTGATTGAGTGGCGAACTGCCAATGCAGACGAGTGGTGTCGATTTCTGCTCGACACCACCGATGGCTACTACATGACCAAGTCGACAAGTGTCATGACCGAGAAGGTATACAAGCTGGAGATAGACAAGTGATTGCCGCTTGCACTTTCCGAAACAGGTGAATGCCAGGCGGCCGGCCGACAGCCAACATCGGAAGAACGACTGGCTCCAGGCTTCATCAGCCATCTGGGCGATCCCGGGCATGGCCAGCCCATCCGGGACCATGGCGTCCGATCGATCAGACGGCACTTAGCGGCTCAACCACCAAGCGAACGCCAAGGGCAGTACAAACACAGTAGACCGCGTCGAAGCGCGGCGCACTGCTGGGCGGCAGGGCCTTGTACAGCGCTCCCCTCGCGATGCCCGCCGCTTTGGCAATGCCGGTCATGCAACGAGCGCGGGCGATGTCACCCAGTGCGGCAGAAAGCAGTCCCGCGTCGTTGGCCTGCAGGATGTCCGCCAGGTACGAAGCAATGGCCTCATCGCTGTCGACGTAAGGGGCGGCATCAAATGCCGGCAACTCGTCCACCGCGATTCGCTTGTTCATCTTCGTTTCCCCTCTCAGTCCAGCAGGGCAGCGAGCCCCTTTACTCGCCTGATACTGAGTGAAGTACACCCGCCATCTGGCCCCGACCCTCGGGCATGCGGCTCAGCCCGGCAAGGCTCCGCTTCAGCTTCGAAGCATCTCGACCGCCAGCACGCCGGCCTTCGGCGCACGCCGGGCGAACAGCCGGTCGAAGGTGGCGAAGCGCTCGCCATCGCGGCGCTGCGCCGCATGCAGCGCGTCGGCGAAGTCCAGGCCGGCCTCGTAGCCGCGCAGCGCCTGCTGCGTGAGCGCCGGGTCGAGCGCGTCGATGTGCGGCAGCGCCAGCAGGTCGCGAAAGCTCGAGGCAATCAGCGCCGGGTCAAGCCGGTAGGCGGCGCGCAGCACCCATTCGCATTCCATCAGCACCGACGGGGCGACGGTGCAGGCTTCGGACGCCAACAGTTTTTCAGCGGCGCGTGCCTGCTTCGCATCGTCGCCGACGAGCAGGCGCACGACAACGTTGGTATCGAGCGCGGCCATCAGCGCGGGAGCTTTCGCGCGGCCCCGGGCTTCGCGGCCGGCACCCCAGCGCGCAGCGCTGCCTCGCGCAGTACGGCTGCATCCATCTCGGTCAGACTGACTGCCGGGCCGCTGTAGCCGATACGGCTGCGAATGGCCGCCAGACCACCGGCAAGAGAGGTCTTGGACTTCGGCACGGCGGGCCGCAGCAGCAGGCCTTCGGGCGTGTCATGCACTTCCAGCAGCGTGCCCGGGCCCCAGCGCAGCGCCGCGCGCAATGCCTTCGGGATGATCACCTGACCCTTGCTCGACACCACCGTGGTGGACATGGCGCGGTCCTCCGATGTAAGTTGGTTATCTTACTACCGTGCCGGCTCGACCGCCAGTTGTTCGCGCCACTCGTCCAGCGGCCGCTCCCACCCCAGCTCCCAGCGCTGCGCCAGCAGATTGCCGGCCTTCCAGCCCATCTGCAGCCCTTCCTGCAGGCGGTGCAGCGCGCGGCCGTACAGCTCGGGCTCGGGCATCGTGTGCAGCAGCACGGCGCACAGGTACAGCAGGCTCACCGGCTGGTGGATCTGCGCCAGGTACACCGCCGACACGCCCACCTCGCCGGGCAGATCGGTGCCGAAGCCGGTGACGGTGTGGTGGATGTCGTGCGTCATCGTGCGCCGGCGCGTCAGGTAGCGGGCCTTGCGCGCCAGATCGCTTTCGCCGGGCTCCAGCGCCGCCGCGGCCGCGTTGCGTCGGATCACGTCCGGGTCCAGCCCGTCGGCCAGCATGCGCTGCGCGTACACGCGGCCCAGCGATCCCTCGGGCATGCGGCTCAGCTCGGCCAGCGTCAGGTGCGGCGGCTCCCAGGCTTCGTCCACCATCTGCGCAATCTCGGGCACGGCCAGCATGGTCTGCTCGAAGGAGCGCATCGGCGCCGTGTCCTCCAGGCCCTTGTGCAGGTCGTAGAAGGCGCGGATCTGCGTGGGGTCGTTGGCCAGGGTCAAGAAGCCCTCCAGGCCGGTGAGCAGGCGGTCAGTCGGCGGCGTGGCAAGGCTCATGCGCGGGGCTCCTGGCAGGGCGGCCGCTGATTGGATGGCGCCGCCGGC
>Ga0209369_1001287_pt1 | contig 13338 bp, 9 predicted proteins | sample EBPBio142010_DNA_FD_185865 | JGI IMG/M metagenome (GOLD analysis project Ga0209369, IMG submission 185865) | Wastewater treatment Type I Accumulibacter community from EBPR Bioreactor in Madison, WI, USA - Reactor 1_10/4/2010_ DNA (SPAdes)... | ecosystem: Engineered > Bioreactor > EBPR >... | reverse complement strand
CCCTCTGATGCAACTGGCCAGCGACGATGGCGGCGTGCAGCGCGAGGGCCGGGAATGCAAGAAGCTGCCGGCCAAGGCGCAGGCCTTCCGCAGCCTGCTCTTCGAGCGCTGAGTCAGCCGGCGCCGGCCAGCAGCGCCTGCAGGCCGGCTTCGTCGAGCACCGGCACGCCCAGTTCCCGGGCCTTGTCCAGCTTGGAGCCGGCTTCGTCGCCCGCCACCACGTAGGAGGTCTTCTTCGACACCGAGCCGGCCACCTTGGCGCCGGCGGCCTCCAGCATTTCCTTCGCCTGCTCGCGGCTCAGCGTCGGCAGCGTGCCGGTCAGCACCACGGTCAGCCCGGCCAGCGGCCGCGGCGCCGCGCTGGACGCGCCCTCGTGCTCGTCCCAGTGGATGCCGGCAGCGCGCAGCTGCTCCACCACCTCGCGGTGATGCGGCTGCGCGAAGAAGCGGTGGATGCTCTGCGCCACCACCGGGCCGACGTCGCGCACTTCGAGCAGCTGCGCCTCGGTGGCGTCCATCACCCGGTCCAGGCTGCCGAAATGCGCAGCCAGGTCCTTGGCCGTGGCCTCGCCCACATGACGGATGCCCAGCGCGTACAGGAAGCGCGGCAGCGTGGTCCGCTTGCTGCCCTCCAGCGCCGCCACCAGGTTGGCCGCGCTCTTGTCGGCCATGCGCTCCAGCGCCGCCAGCTTGGCCACGCCCAGCTTGTACAGCTCCGGCAGCGTGCGCACGATGCCGCCGTCCACCAGCTGTTCCACCAGCTTGTCGCCCAGGCCTTCGATGTCCATCGCGCGCCGGCCGGCAAAGTGCAGCAGCGCCTGCTTACGCTGCGCGGCGCAGAACAGCCCGCCGCTGCAGCGGTGGTCGATGCCGCCCTTCTCGCGCTGCACCGGGCTGCCGCACACCGGGCAGGCCGCCGGCATGCGGAAGTTGGGCACGTACATCGGCCGTGGCTGCTCGATGCGGCCCACCACCTCGGGAATCACGTCGCCGGCGCGGCGCACGACCACCGTGTCGCCGATGCGCACGCCCTTGCGCCGCAGCTCGAACAGGTTGTGCAGCGTGGCATTGCTGACCGTGGTGCCGCCCACGAACACCGGCTCCAGCTTGGCCACCGGCGTCAGCTTGCCGGTGCGGCCCACCTGCACCTCGATGTCGTTCAGCCGCGTCAGCTGTTCCTGCGCGGGGTACTTGTGGGCCACCGCCCAGCGCGGCTCGCGGGTGACGAAACCCAGCTGCTGCTGCAGCGCGATCGAGTCCACCTTGTAGACCACGCCGTCGATGTCGAAGGGCAGCGCGTCGCGCTTCCTGGCGATCTCTTCGTGGAAGGCCACCAGCCCGTCGGCGCCCTGCACCACCCGCCGGTCGCTGCTGACCGGCACGCCGAAGGCGGCGATGGCATCCAGCGTGCCGCTGTGCGTGGCCGGCTGGGCCCAGCCGCGGTGGTCGCCCAGGCCATAGGCGAAGAAGCTCAGCTTCTTGTCGGCCATGCTGGCCGGGTCGAGCTGGCGGATCGCGCCGGCCGCGGTGTTGCGCGGGTTGACGAAGGTCTTGCCGCCCTTCTCGCGCTGGATGGCGTTCAGGCGCTCGAAATCGTCGCGGCGCATGTAGGCCTCGCCGCGCACCTCGATCAGGGGCGGCGCCTCGCCGCGCAGCCGCAGCGGGATCTGGCCGATGGTGCGCACGTTCTGCGTCACGTCCTCGCCAGTCTCGCCGTCGCCGCGGGTGGTGGCCTGCACCAGCACGCCGTCTTCGTAGCGCAGGTTGATCGCCAAGCCGTCGAACTTGAGTTCGGCGTTGTAGGCCACAGCCGGCTCGTCCTCGGCCAGGCCCAGCTCGCGCCGCACGCGGCCATCGAAGGCGCGCGCGCCTTCGGCGGTGGTGTCGGTCTCGGTGCGGATCGACAGCATCGGCAGCGCATGGCGCACCGGCACCAGGCCATCGAGCACCGCGCCGCCGACACGCTGCGTGGGCGAGTCGGGCGTGCGCAGCGCGGGGTCGGCTTCCTCCAGCGCCTGCAGTTCGCGGAACAGCCGGTCGTACTCGGCATCGGGGATCTGCGGTGCATCGAGCACGTAGTACTGGTGTGCATGGTGCTGCAGCAGCGCGCGCAACTCGGCGGCGCGTTCGGCGGGTGCATTCATCGGCCGCAAGCATGCCATGCCGTGGCAGCCGACAATACCGGCCGCTTCCACTTCCCTGCATGTCATGGCCGATTCCTTCGACCTGGTGGTGATCGGTGCCGGCTCCGGCGGCGTGGCGGCCTCGCGCCGCGCCGCGGCCCACGGCGCCAAGGTGGCGATCGTCGAGAGCAGCCGCGTCGGTGGCACCTGCGTGATCCGCGGGTGCGTGCCGAAGAAGCTGCTGATGTACGCCGCCGCCTATGGCGACGGCTTCCGCGAGGCCGCCGGCTACGGCTGGAGCGTCGGCCGGCCGCATTTCGAGATGGGCCGCTGGGCCACGGCCAAGGCCGCCGAGACGCAGCGCCTGGAGCACATCTACCGCCAGCTGCTGGCCGGCTCGAAGGTCGAGCTGGTCGAAGGCCGCGCCCGCATCGACGGCCCGGGCCGCGTGCGCGTGGGCGACCGGCTGCTGCAGGCCAAACACATCCTGGTGGCCACTGGCGGCGCACCGGTGCGCGACAGCATTCCGGGCATCGGCGCCTGCCCCACCAGCGACGAACTGCTGGACCTGCAGGCACTGCCGCCCAAGGCCGCGATCATCGGCAGCGGTTTCATCGCGCTGGAATTCGCCAGCATGCTGCAGCGCCTGGGCGTGCAGGTCAGCCTGTTCTACCGCGCGCGGCTGCCGCTGCGCGGCTTCGACGAAGACCTGCGCACCCGCGTGGCCGCGGCGCTGCAGGCGGCCGGCGTCGAGCTGCACCCCGGCGCGGCGCCGCGCGAGGTGCAGCGCGCCGGCGACGACTGGCTGCTGATCCTGGACGACGAGCGCATGCTGGAGTTTCCCTTCGTGCTCAACGCCACCGGCCGCCGGCCCAACACCGCGGGCCTGGGGCTGGAGAGACTGGGCATCCAACTCGACGCGGCCGGCGCGGTGCCGGTGGATGCGCGGCTGCAGACGACCGCACCCGGCGTGTACGCCATCGGCGACGTCACCAACCAGTGGAACCTGACGCCGGTGGCCATTGCCGAAGGCCGCGCGCTGGCCGACTCATTGTTCGGCCCGCAGCCGCGCCAGGTGGACCTGAGCCTGGTGACGGCCGCCGTCTTCACGCTGCCGCCGGTGGGCACCATCGGCCCCACCGAGGCCGACGCCGTGGCCGCCGGCCACAAGGTGAAGGTCTTCGAGGCAGATTTCCGGCCGATGCGCCAGGCCTTCATCGACGGCGCCGAGCGCTGCTACATGAAGCTGCTGGTCGATGCCGAAAGCGACCGCGTGCTGGCAGTGCACATGATCGGCGCCGACGCACCCGAGATCGTGCAGAGCCTGGCCGTGGCGCTGTCGGCGAAGGCCACCAAGGCCGATTTCGACCGGACCATCGCGGTGCACCCCACCGCGGCGGAAGAGTTCGTGCTGATGCGCGAGCCGGCGCGGGTGGTCGGTCAGGGCGTGGCGACGCGATAGCGCTCGAAGCGCACGCCCTCGAAATCCTCGACCACGGTGCGCACCAGGCCAAAGCCGGCGCGGCCGAACACCGGCCGGCTGAAGGGCGTAGCCCAGGCCTCGAAATGCCGCAGACCGCTGGCGCGGGCCTGTGTCAGCGCATGGTCCAGCAGGGCCGAACCCAGGCCGCGCCGTGTGGCAGTGGCCCGCACGTACAGCGAGCGCACCTCGCCCTGCGCGTCGATGCCGCAGAAGCCCAGCGGGCCGTCTGCGTCCTCGGCCAGCCAGGTGTCGGCCTGCAGCACATAGGCGTCGAAGGCCGGGCCGATGCGGCCGAAGCGCTGCCAGGCCTGCACCTGCTCGGGGGTGTACACCTGCGGACCCAGCGTGCGCGCGCTGTGCGCATACAGCGCGGCCAGCGCAGGCAGATCGGCGGCGACGGCGCGGCGAAAGGCCGGCTGCGCCGGGTTCATCCGGCGAAGAGGCGGCGCGCCGCGGCCGAGCCGGCCGCCAGGTCGTGCGTTTCGAGGGCGGCGTAGAGCTGGTCGAGCTCCTTGCCGATGGCGTCGAAGGCATGCAGCGTTACCGGCCGGCCGGCATCGTCCACCAGGTCGGCGTCCATGTCCTGCGCCAGTGCGTTCGCCACCTTGTGCCAGGTGGGAAAGGGCTCCACCGTGGCCGGCGTCTGCGGCACGTCCAGGCTGAGGATCACCTCGCGCAGCGCGGCCACCTGCGGCTCGTCGGACAACGCGGCCTGGGCGTCGAACTCCAGCACCAGCACCGGTGGCGCGCCTTCGTCGACCGAAGCCAGCACCAGCCGCCCTGCCACCGCGCCCGGCACCAGGCCATGGCGGCCGGCGCACTGCTGCACGTAGCCCACCGACCAGGCCACCGAACGGGCCACCAGCCGCACTGCCAGCTGCGCGTCCAGCGGGCTGGCGAAGCCGTCCAGCTCGCGGGCGCGGGCCACCACGTCCAGCATGTCCGGGAAATCGGGCATCGCGCCCACGCCTTCGGCAAAGGCCTGCAGCTTGTGCACGAACTCGGAGTACTCGATCTCGTTCAGCGCGCCGCTGCGGTTGGCCAGCTGCACGCCGGCCTGCAGCTCGGTGTAGCGCTGGCCGGCAGTGGGCTGCTCCCAGTCGCCGCTGTCGGCGTTCAGGCCTTCGATGTAGAAGGGCTTGGTGCCGGCGCGGCGCGTGGCCGGCCAGTGCGCCATCACCAGCTCGCCGCTGACCGGCGCCTCCAGCGCCAGCGGCACGATGGCGTCGATCAGCGCATCCAGCCGCGCCTGCCGGCGCGCCGGGCTGCGGCGTTCCGCGGGATCGCCAGGCTCGGCGGCCTGTACCTGGGCCTGGGCCAGCGCCTCGGCAAAGCCTGGCTCCACCCGGGCGCCGGCCAGCGCCGCATCGGGCTGCCGAGGGCTGGCGCGCCGTGCGCTCCACCAGCCGTGCAGCAACAGCGCCACCAGCAGCACCGCACCCAGGATGGCCAGCGAGACGGTCAAGCTCATTGGACTACCCTCTGCGCTGCGCGCTCCGGGATGAGCGCTTGGGAGCGGCCCGGCGCGCTCATGCCGCGCTCAAGCCGCCTCGGCCATGCCGATGGCCTCGTCCATGTCGACGGCGACGATGCGTGACACGCCCTGCTCCTGCATCGTCACGCCGATCAGCTGCTCGGCCATCTCCATCGCGATCTTGTTGTGGCTGATGAACAGGAACTGCGTGCCCTTGCTCATCTCGCTGACCAGCTTGCAGTAGCGCTCGGTGTTGGCATCGTCCAGCGGCGCATCCACCTCGTCCAGCAGGCAGAACGGCGCCGGGTTCAGCTGGAAGATCGCGAACACCAGCGCGATGGCGGTCAGCGCCTTCTCGCCACCCGACAGCAGGTGGATGGTGCTGTTCTTCTTGCCCGGAGGCTGGGCCATCACCTGCACGCCGGCATCGAGGATCTCGTCGCCGGTCATCACCAGCTTGGCGCTGCCGCCGCCGAACAGGCTGGGGAACATGCGGCCGAACTGCTCGTTCACCTGCGTGAAGGTCTGGCCCAGCAGTTCGCGGGTTTCGAGGTCGATCTTGCGGATCGCGTCTTCGAGCGTCGTCATCGCTTCCTGCAGGTCGGCGTTCTGCGCGTCGAGGAAGGTCTTGCGTTCGCGCGACGCCGTCAGTTCTTCCAGCGCCGCCAGGTTCACCGCACCCAGCGCGTTCAGCTCGCGGTTCAGCCGGTCGATCTCGCCCTGCAGCCCCCACAGCTTGACGCCGCCCTGCTCGATGCCCTGGGCCAGCACGACCAGGTCCACCTGCGCGGCCACCAGTTGTTCCATGTACTGCGCGCCGCCCAGCTGCGCAGCCTGTTGCTCCAGCTGCAGCTTGGTCAGCGCCTCGCGCATCGGCTCCAGGCTGCGCTCCAGCGTCAGCCGCTGTTCCTCGGCCTGGCGCAACCGCGTGCTCAGGTCGTCGTACTGGCTGCGTGCGGCGGCCAGCGCCTGCTCGCGCTGCAGCCGTTCGGCCAGCGCGGTCTGCAGGCCGGCCTGCGCGGCGGCGTCGTTCAGGCCGGCAAGCTCTTCTTCCAGTTGCGTGGCGGCCTGCTGGTTGGTGGCCACCTGCTCGCGGGCGGTGTCGATGGCGCGGTGCAGCTCGGCCTGGCGGGCCACCAGCGTGCGCGACTGGAAGGCAGCCTCCTGCGCCTGGCGCTCCAGCGTGCGCAGCTGCTCGCGGGCCTCGTTCAACTGGCGCTCGGCGGCGATGACCGCGTCTTCCAGGTCGCTGTGGCGCTGCTGCGCATCGGCCAGCGCCAGGTCCAGCGTCTCGAAGCGCGCCTCGCCTTCGCCGCGGCGGTGCTGCAGGTCGTCGAGCTGGGCTTCCACTTCGGCCAGCTCGGCATCCAGCTGCGCGCGGCGGGCCTGGCTGGCCTCGGCCTGCTGGCTCAGGCGCAGCAGTTCCACCTGCGCCTGGTGGGCGCGGGTCTGGGCCTCGGCGGCCTCGCGGCGGGCGCTGACCAGCCGCGACGAGGCGTCGCTGTAGGCGGCTTCGCTGCGGACGCTGCTGCTGCGCGCGTCGTCGGCGATCAGGCCTTGTGCGCGCACCTGGCGCTCCAGGTTCTCGATTTCCTGCTGGCGGGCCAGCATGCCGGCCTGTTCGGAATCGGGTGCGTAGAAGCTCACCGCGTGCTGCGAGACCGCATGGCCCTCGCGCGACATGATCACTTCGCCGTGCGTCAACTTGTCGCGCGCGGCCAGCGCCTCGTCCAGGCTGTCCGCGGTGTAGACACCTTCCAGCCAGTCGTTCAGCAGCGCCTGCAGGCCGGCGTCGTTCAGGCGCAGCAGCTCGGCCAGCCGCGGCAGCGTGCGGTGGGTGTCGGCATGGGCACGGGCCTGTGCCGAATAGAAGGCCAGCCGCGCCGGCGGTGCGTCTGCGGCGAAGGCGCGCACCGTTTCCAGCCGGCCGACTTCCAGCGCGTTCAGGCGCTCGCGCAGCGCGGCTTCCAGCGCGGTCTCCCAGCCGGGCTCGATGTGCACGCGGGTCCACAGGCCCTGCAGACTGTCCAGCCCGTGCTTGGCCAGCCAGGGCTTGAGCTTGCCGCTGCTCTGCACCTTGTCCTGCAGCGCGCGCAGGGCTTCCAGCCGCGCCGCCAGCTCGTTCTGGCGGGCCGCTTCCTGGGCGGCAGCTTGTGCCTGGGCGCGGCGCTGCTCGTCCAGCAGCTGCACCTGCTCGGTCAGTTCGTGCTGGCGGGCGTCGGCCGTGGCCTGCGCCTCCTGCAGCGCGGCGCTGTCCTGCTGCAGCTGCTGCAGCCGCGGCAGGTCAGGCATCACCAGCGCCTGGCGCTCGCTGCCCAGCCGGTCGGCGCGCTGGCGCAGTGCGCGCATCTGGTCGTCCAGGCTGCGGCTTTCGGCGGCCAGCACCTGGATCTGCTGCTGCACCTCGGCCACCGCGCTGCGCTGGCGCTGGGCCTGCTGCTGCGCCTCGCGCAGCGCGTCTTCCAGCGCCGGCAGGCGCAGCGACTGTTCCTCGGCCTGCGCGGCCTGCGCCTCGGTCTGCGCCTCGGCGTCCTGCATCGCCTGGGCGATGCGCGCCAGCTCGGCGTCGGACTCGGCCTGGCGCTGTGCCCACTGTTCGTTCTGCGCCTGCAGCTCGCGCAGCCGGCCGGCGGCGCGCTCGCGCGCTTCGACCACGTAGCGGATGCGCTCCTCCAGGCGGCTGACCTCGAGCGCGGCCTGAGCGAGTTCGCCCTGGCGCTGGTGCAGCACGTCGCCGCTGGCGTAGTGCGCCTGGCGCACGTTTTCCATCTCGGCCTCGACATGGCGCAGCTCGGCCAAGCGGGCTTCCAGCGCGGTGCCGGCGTCCTGCAGCGCCTGCTGCACGCGCTGTTCCTCGGCAGCGGCGTCGCGGTGCTTCAGGAACCAGAACTGGTGCTGCTTCAGCAGGCCCTGCTCCTGCAGCTGGCGGTAGGTCTGCGCCACCTCGGCCTGCTTTTCCAGCTTCTCGAGGTTGGCGTTCAGCTCGCGCAGGATGTCCTCGACGCGGGTCAGGTTCTCGCGCGTGTCTTTCAGCCGGTTCTCGGTCTCGCGACGGCGCTCCTTGTACTTGGACACCCCCGCGGCTTCTTCCAGGAAGAGCCGCAGTTCCTCGGGCCTGGATTCGATGATGCGGCTGATGGTGCCCTGGCCGATGATGGCGTAGGCGCGCGGGCCCAGGCCGGTGCCCATGAACACGTCCTGCACGTCGCGGCGGCGCACCGGCTGGTTGTTGATGTGGTAACTGGAGCCGCCGTCGCGCGTCAGCACGCGCTTCACCGCGATCTCGCTGAACTGGTTCCACGGGCCGCCGGCGCGGGCGTCGCTGTTGTCGAAGACCAGCTCCACGCTGGCCCGGCCGGCCGGCTTGCGCTGGCCCGAGCCGTTGAAGATGACGTCCTGCATCGACTCGCCGCGCAGCTCGCTGGCCTTGCTTTCGCCCAGCACCCAGCGCACCGCGTCCATGATGTTCGACTTGCCGCAGCCGTTGGGCCCGACCACGCCCACGCGCTGCCCGGGCAGCGCGAAGGTGGTCGGGTCGCAGAAGGACTTGAAGCCGGAGAGCTTGATCTGGTTGAGGCGCATGGTGGGCCGAAAGGCGGCGGAGCGGGCCCGACGAATCGAGCTAAGTTATTGATTTGTCAGCAGAAATCTGCGCAGACCGGGCGCGGGATCATACCACCCGCGCACCCCCGTCCTCAGAGCAGCTCCTCGGGCACGAAGGGCTCCAGCAGATCGAGCAGCAGGCGGCTGCCGGGGTCGGTGTCCGGCTCGGCCGACCCTTCGAGCAGCCGGCCGTCGGGCGTGGTCCAGCGCAGCGTGCGGCCGTCGGGCTGCAGCGTCACCCGGTAGGCGCCGGCCTCGATCAAGGGTTGCAGATGTGCGTGCAGCGCGGCCGCCAGTGCCGGGCTGCGCACCAGCAGGCCGAATTCGGTGTTCAGGTCGCGAGAGCGCGGGTCGAAGTTCATCGATCCCAGGTAGACCGTCTCGCGGTCGATGACCGCGGCCTTGGCATGCAGCCGCAGCACCGGGGCGTCGCCGGCCAGCCACTCGCGCAGCACGCGGCTGCCGCTGGCGGGGCCCCATTCATAGAGGGTGACCCCTTCGCGCAGCAGCGCCACGCGGTACTTGCGGTAGCCCAGGTGCACCATCGGCTCGTCGGTGGCCGCCAGCGAATTGGTCAGCAGCGTCAGCTGCACGCCGCGCGCGCGCAGCGTGCGGATGCCAGCGACGCCGGCTGTACCCGGGATCAGGTAGGGCGACACCACCCAGACCTCTTCGCGCGAATGCCGTATCGCATGCGCCACCAGCAGCCGCACCTGCGCGCCCTGGGTGGCCAGCATGCCGATGTCGGCGGCGACAGCGTCGTGCTCGATCTTGCTCGGCGCGTCGTAGGCCACGTGGCCCTCGGCAATGATCATCGCCAGCCGGCCGGCCGCCCATTCGGCGGCCAGCGCCGTGGGCTGCTGCCTTGCCTGGGCCAGCGCCGCACAGGTCTCGCCGCGGCAGGGCGCGTTCAGCCGGGCCAGGCCATCCTGCAGGCGCGGCGGCTCGCCCAGCGAAAGCGCCAGCACGCTGGCCAGCTCGTGGCTGTACTCGCTGTTCCAGTACAGGTCGAAGGCCAGCGCCGTCGGCGGCACCATCGCACCGGCCACCAGCACATCCACATCGACGAAGCTGCCCTGCGCCACCGGCAGGTAGTAGGCATCGGCAATGTTGCGGCCGCCGGCCAGCGCCAGCACGCCGTCGGCCACCAGCAGCTTGTTGTGCATGCGGCGGTGCGCGCGGTCGTCGCCCAGGGCCGATTCCATCAGCCGGCTGAGATGGCTGTCGCGGGTGGACAGGAAGGCATTGAAGAGCCGCACTTCCACACCCGGCTGCGTGCTCAGTGCCAGCCACAGCGCGTCGTCGCCGGCGGTGTACAGGTCGTCGACCAGCAGGCGCACGCGCACCCCGCGTTGCGCCGCCGCACGCAGCGCCTGCATCAGCGCGCGGCCGGTGGCATCGCCCGCGAACTGGTAGACCTGCAGGTCCAGCGAGTGCGTGGCCAGTTCGATCAGCGCCAGCCGGGCCTGCAGCGCCTCGGCCCCCTGGGTGATCAGCCGGAAGCCGCTTTCGGCCGGCGGCACCGAGGCCTGCGCCAGCCGCGCCAGCGGGCCCTGCGCGGCCGGTGCCGTTGCGGCCTGCCAGGGCCGCTCGCTGACGTCGGGAAGGCTCATGCAGCCCGCCAGCCCCAGCGCCAGCACCGCGGCAAGGACTCTTCGTGCAACGGCGGCGGCAACGCGCGACATGGGCAGCAAAAGAAAGGCGGATGGTAGGATCGCGCCCCTTCATTTTCCGGCCCCCTGCAGCCCCGCCGACTGATGCCGCGCAAGCCCGCCCCCCAGAAGACGCCGCGCCAGCGTGAAAAGCCCGCCGTGCCGCCGACGCGGCCGAGCAAGGAACTGCAGGTCTTCCCGAACCCGGCCCCGGAGCGCGACTACCTGATCCGCTTCCAGCTGCCCGAGTTCACCTGCCTTTGCCCACTGACCGGCCAGCCGGACTTCGCGCACTTCACGATCGACATCGTGGCCGACCGGCAGTGCGTGGAACTGAAGAGCCTGAAGCTGTATTTCTGGAGCTACCGCGACGAAGGCGCCTTCCACGAGAAGGTGACGAACACGGTGCTCGACGACATCGTCAAGGCCATCGCGCCGCGCTTCATCCGCGTCAGCGCCCGCTGGTACGTGCGCGGCGGCATCTACACCGACGTGGTGGTGGAACACCGCCAGAAGGGTTGGAAGCCGGCCGCGCCAGTGACGCTGCCGCCGGCCCAGCCGGCCACCGGCCTGGCCGGCTGAGGCCGATGCCGCAGACCGCCCGGTGAGCGACGCGGTCCGCCCGGCCTACCAGAAGTACGCGCTGCGCGTCGGCCCGAGCCTCATCGACGGCCAGGGCGTGTTCGCGGCCGAGCCGATTGCCGCGGGGCGCAAGATCGGCGAGATCCGCGGTGAATCGATCAGCGTCGACGAGGCGCGCATCCGCGCCACGCGCAGCGAGCGCATCATGATCGTGGAGCTGTCGCCACGGCGGGCCATCGACTTCAGCAAGTCGGCCGACCCGATGCGCTACACCAACCACCGCTGCCAGCCGAACGCGCGCCTGAGCATCCAGAACGGCCGTGTCGAGTTCTATGCGCTGCGCGCCATCGCGCCGGGCGAGGAAATCACCGTGCACTACGGCGAGACGCACCACCAGGGTCGGCTGGCCTGCCGCTGCGGGGCCGAGGGCTGTGGCGGCTGGCTCTAGGAGTCAGTAGGTTTCCAGGTGCAGCCGGCCCTCGCGCTTCAGCGCCGGGCCGATGCCGTCCCAAGCCAGCCCGGCGCCCTGCGCGATGTCCTTCAGCGCCAGCACCACGCCCTCTTCCATCGCCTTCAGGCCGCAGACATAGAAGTAGGCGTTCGGGTCGGCCAGCAGCCGCGCCAGATCGGCGGCGCGTTCGCGCATCGCGTCCTGCACGTACTTCTTGGGCTGGCCCGGCGTGCGGCTGAACGCGAAGTTGATGTCGATGAAATCCTTCGGCAGGCTCTGCAGCGGGCCGAAGTAAGGCAGCTCTTCCTTGGTACGCGCACCGAAGAACAGCATCAGCTTGCCGCCTTCGAACTTGCCCGAGTTGCGCAGCCGCCGCCGCCATTCGGTCATGGCCCGCATCGGCGCGCTGCCGGTGCCGGTGCAGATCATCACGATGTGGCTCTTCGGGTGGTTGGGCATCAGGAAGCTGGCGCCGAAGGGCCCGATCACCTGTGCCTCGTCGCCCACGGCCAGGTCGCACAGGTAGTTGCTGGCCACGCCGCGCACCGGCTGGCCCTGGTGGTCCTCGAGCACGCGCTTCACCGTCAGCGACAGGTTGTTGTAGCCCGGCCGCTCGCCGTTGCGCGGGCTGGCAATGCTGTACTGCCGCGGGTGGTGCGCGCGGCCGTTGGCATCCACGCCCGGCGGCACGATGCCGATGCTCTGCCCTTCCAGCACCGGGAAGGGCATGGCGCCGAAGTCCAGCACGATGTGGTGCGTGTCGTACTCGCGGCCGACCTCGGTGACGCGCACGTTGCCCACCACGGTGGCCTTGACGGTCTTCTCGGCCGCCTTCGGGCCGTAGAGGTTGGTGTAAGCATGCGCGGCCGACCACGGCGGCAGCGCTGCGCCGTATTCGGCGCTGTGGAAGCCGGCCTCGCCGCTGACGGCCGCCGGCAGCGCCGGTGCCTCGGGCAGGGCTACGGGCTGCGCATCCGCGGCCACGCCGGCTTCGGACAGCTGCTCCGGCGTCAACTCGGCCGGCAGCGACTCCCAGCCCAGCTGTTCTTGCACCGAGTAGGCCCGGACCCGCGGCATGGTGCGCCAGTTGTCGATGCTGCCGGTGGGGCATGGCGAGATGCAGGCCATGCACAGGTTGCAGGTCTCGGCATCGACCACGTAGTTGTTGCTGTCGTGCGTGATCGCCTTCACCGGGCACACCGATTCGCAGGTGTTGCAGCGGATGCAGATCTCGGGGTCGATCAGGTGCTGCTTGATCACGCCGGTGTCGGCCATGTCCATGCTCGTCTCCTTGTGCGAAGGGGGCCACCGGCCCCCTTCATCGTGCCATGCCGGCGGCGGCCTCAGTTGAAGCGGATGTATTCGAAGTTCACCGGCTGGCGGTTGATGCCGATCATCGGCGGCGCGATCCAGTTGGCGAACTTGCCGGGCTCGACCACGCGGCCCATCAAGCTGGCGACGAAGGCGCGGTCCTCATCGGTGGGCAGCCAGCTTTCGACCTGCTGGTTCCACTCGTGGTCGTGCACCACGCGGCCGTCCGGCGACACCTTCACGCCCGACAGCGAGCCGATGTTGCGGTGGAAGGCCTTGTGCGGCGTCGTCAGGCGGAAGGGAATGCCGGCCTTCTCGATGACCTTGTTCCAGCGCGACACGCCACCGCGGCTGTCGGTGATGTAGTCGTCGCGCAGCACCTCGTTCAGCGCGTTCAGCATCGGAACTTCCTTCTCGACCAGCTGGCCGTCGACGACGTTCAGCACCTTGTAGTGCTGGCCGCGCAGCTGGTGGTCGTCGGTGCGCTTGCCTTCCTCGAAGCGACCCTTCAGGCCGGTGCTGTAGAAGGTGGCGGCGTTGCTGGACTCGTCAGCGCCGAACAGATCGATGGTCACGCTGAAGTGGAAGTTCAGGTAGCGCTGGATCGTCGGCAGGTCGATCACGCCGGCCTCGCGCAGCTTCTTCGGGTCGTCGGTCTT
>Ga0209369_1001284_pt1 | contig 13380 bp, 11 predicted proteins | sample EBPBio142010_DNA_FD_185865 | JGI IMG/M metagenome (GOLD analysis project Ga0209369, IMG submission 185865) | Wastewater treatment Type I Accumulibacter community from EBPR Bioreactor in Madison, WI, USA - Reactor 1_10/4/2010_ DNA (SPAdes)... | ecosystem: Engineered > Bioreactor > EBPR >... | reverse complement strand
ATGAACCCCGCCGCGGTCGCGGCGGCGAAGACCGACGAGGAGAAGAAGAAGGTCAGCAGCAAGATCGTGTCGTACTGGTCGCGCCAGCTCGGCGAGATCAAATCGATGAGCGCGCCCGACGACTACACGGTGCGCATCGAGCTGGTCAAGCCGCACACCGCCTTCCTGCCGGCGCTGGCGCACATCTCGGCAGCGATCGTCCCGATCAAGGAGCTCAAGGACGGCAGCTACGACCCGACGCGGCAGCTGCTCGGCTCAGGCCCGTTCATGGTGGCCTCGCACAAGCCGAAGGAGAGCTGGACGCTGGTGCGCAATCCGTACTACTGGCGCAAGGGCTTGCCGAAGGTGGACACGCTGAACGTGCTGATCATTCCGGACGAGGCGGCCCGCATCGCCGCGCTGCGCGACGGCCGCCTGGACTACGCCGGCTTCGTCAATCCCGACATCAGCCGCCTGGTCGCCGGCGACCCCCGGCTGGTGGTGAACACGCAGAACACCACCAACTACTGGCGCTTGGACATGAACGCACTGTCCGACAAGTCGCCGTTCAAGGACAAGCGCGTGCGCCAGGCGATGAACCTCGCGATCGACCGCGACGCCATCGCGAACATCGTCTTCGCTGGCGCGGCCAAGGTCGACCGGCCGGTGCCCGCGGCCTTCGGCAAGGACGCCTGCAAGGACGTGGACACCTACAAACTGCCGCGTGCCGCGCGGCTGGAGAAGGCGCGCGCGCTGCTGGCCGCGGCCGGCAAGTCCAACGTCGACGTCGAGCTGATCGCCATCAGCACCGACCCGATCTACACGCGCATCGCGCAGGTCGTGCAGCAGAACGCCAAGCAGGCCGGCATCAACGTGCGCATCCAGCAGATGCCGGTGGCAGAGTACCTGAACAAGGTGTTCACCAAGGGCGAGTTCGACGCCGCGCTGTCCTGGCTGGCCGGCTACAGCGACCCGTCGATGGTGGTCGCTTGGTGGAACCCGAAGTTCGCGGTCTGGAACGCGGTCTATCACGAGTACTCGCAGCCGCTGGCCGATGCGCTGGAGCAGCTGAAGGTGGCGGCCGACGGTCCGGACCGCGACGCCCAGCTGGCCCAGGTCTGCCGCATGATCGACGACGGCGCCAACATCGTCGCGCTGGTCAGCAAGGTCGACTTCATCGTCCATCGCGACGACACGGTGGACATCCGCCTCGACCCGGTGACGGGCTCGTCGAACGCCTTCCAGTACGTGGCCGAGTTCGGGTCCAAGCGCTGAAGCTCTGCCCTTGCCGCCCTGCCTGCCCCCATGCGTCTGATCGTCTTTCTCGTCCCGCGCTTCGGGCTGGCCATGGTGACGATGGGCGGCGTCGCGCTGCTGGTCTTCGTCGCGCTGCGCCTGCTGCCGGGCGGCTACGCCGACGTGCTGCTCGGCCCGTATGCCACACCCGAGGCGCGCGCGCTCATCGGCGCGCGCTACGGCCTGGACCAGCCGGTGACGGTGCAGTTCGGCAAGTGGCTGGGGGCGCTGCTGCAGGGTGACTTCGGCACCTCGATGGTCACGCGCAAGCCGGTGATCGATGAGTTCCTGCGGCGCGCGCCGGTGACGGCCGAACTGGCGACGCTGACGCTGGCGCTCGCGCTACCGATCGGCGGCCTGCTGGGCGTGCGCAGTGCGGTCGCCGCGGCCGGTGGGAGCCGCGGCTCCTTCGGCCGTCTAGTCGGCGCACTCGGAGCCAGCGTGCCCGAGTTCGTGCTCGGCAGCGTGCTGATCTTCGTCTTCTCGCACTGGTCGCTGGGCCTGCGTGTCGGCGGCTTCACGCCGTTGACACAGGACTTGGCGTCGAACCTGCGCTCAATGGCGCTCCCCGTTGCATCGCTGAGCGTGTTCGGCATCGCGCTGATCCTGCGCACGACGCGCGACGCGGTGCTGCGGGTGCTGACCGAAGGCCACATCCTGGCCGCGGTGGCGCGCGGCGAGACCCCGCGGCACATCGTGCGCCACCACGTGCTGCGCAATGCCGCGATTCCGGTGGTCACAGTCACCGCCACCTACTTCGGCTACCTGCTGGGCGGCGCGGTGATCGCGGAGATCCTGTTCTCGGTGCCAGGGGTCGGCTACTACATCTACAGCTCGCTGGAAGGCCGCGACTATGCGGTGGTGCAGGCCGGCGTACTGCTGGCCGCGTTCGCTTTCGTGTCGCTGAACATGCTGGCCGACGTGGCCTATGCGCTGATCGACCCACGGATCGGCGCAACGAGGACGCGCACATGAGCACACCCGGACGCGCGATCCTCTTGCGCCGCCTGCGGCGCGACCGGCTGGGCATGCTGGGGGCCGTGCTGCTGCTGTTGCTGCTGCTGCTGAGCGTGCTCGGCCCCGTCCTGCCGCTGGGAGATTCCACCGAGATCGGCGCCGGCCCGCGGCTCGGCCCGCCGACGGCCGCGTTCCCGATGGGCAACGACGAGCTCGGACGCAGCTACCTGCCGCGTGTCGTGCAGGGCATCGGCGTGACCTTCGCGCTGTCGTCGGCGGCGGTGGCGATCACCGCGCTGATCGGCACTGCGCTGGGCATTGCCGCCGGCTACCTGGGCGGCGTAGTCGACGGCCTGATCGCGCGCGTCGCCGACGTGCTGTTCGCCTTCCCGGCGCTGCTGTTCGGGCTGCTGGTGGCCGCGGTGGTCGGCCCCGGCCAGATATCGGCCATCGTCGTCATCTCCACCGCCACGCTGCCGCTTTTCGTGCGCGTGATCCGTTCGGTGGCATTGTCGGTGGCCGGACGCGAGTTCGCGCTGGCGGCGGTGGTAGCCGGCGCCTCGCCGTGGCGCGTGATGGCGGTGCACATCCTGCCCAACATCGCCGGCGCCGCCATCGTGCAGCTGACCTATGCGCTGTCGATCGGCATGCTGATCGAAAGCGGACTGAGCTTCCTCGGCCTGGGCGTGCAGCCGCCCGACGCGTCGCTGGGTTCGCTGCTGCGCCTGGGCAGCGTGTACCTGAACGTGTCACCGTGGCTGGCGCTGATTCCCGGCGTGGTGCTGGCACTGGCGATCATGTCGGTGAACCTGCTCGGCGACGCGATCCGCGACGGGCTGGAGCCGCTGCGCGGGCGGGCCCTGACATGAGCGCGATCGTCCAGGTCCGCGACCTGGTGGTGTCCTACGCCTCGGGCGATGGCCCGGTGTGCGCCGTCGACGGCGTGAGTCTGTCCATCGGGGCTGGCGAATCGGTCGGCATCGTCGGCGAGAGCGGCTCGGGCAAGTCCACGCTCGGCATGGCGCTCGGCCGCCTGCTGGCACCCGGCGCGGCCATCGAAGGCGGCGACATCGTCGTCGACGGCCAGTCCGTTGCGCGCTGCAGCGCGCCCGAACTGCGCCGCCTGCGCCGCGAGCGCCTGGGCTTCGTTTTCCAGAACCCGATGTCGGCGCTGGACCCGACGCTGCGCGTCGGCCGGCAGCTGGCGCTGGCACTCGGCCGCGAGGCCACGCCCGAGCGCATCCACGAACTGCTGGGCCGCGCCGGCCTGGACACGCCCGCCACCGTGGCGCGCCGCTTTCCGCACGAACTGTCCGGCGGCATGGCGCAACGCGTGACTATCGCGATGGCGATCGCGCGGCGCCCGGCGCTGCTGATCGCCGACGAGCCGACGGCCTCGCTCGACGCGTCGATCCAGGGCCTGATCCTCGACCTGCTGCTGTCTCTGGTCCGCGACACCGGCGCCAGCCTGTTGATCCTGAGCCATGACCTGCGCATGGTCGCGCGGCGCTGCCGGCGCACCGTGGTCATGTACGGCGGATGCATCGTCGAAGCCGGCGACAGCCGCGAGGTGCTGGCCGCACCTGCGCACCCGTACACGCAGGCGTTGATCCGCGCGGCCGCCGGCCACGAAGGTCATGGCGGACGACTGACGCCGATCGCCGGGGTCCCGCCCGTGCTGCGCGGCCGCGCCACGGCCTGCGCCTTCGCGCCGCGCTGCGCCGCCGCGCAGCCGCGCTGCCATGCCGAACGCCCGGCCGAGCGCGCGCTGCACGGCCGCACGGTCGCCTGCCACTTCGCCGACGCCGTACCGGCGCAGTTGCACGCCGCCGAAAGCCCGTGATGGACACGCCCGCACCGGTCATCTCCCTGCGCGACCTGGCGGTCGACTACCGCAGCGGCCCTGCCTGGCGGCGCACGCGCGTGCCGGCCGTCGAAGGCGTGGACCTGGACATCGCCGCCGGCGAGACCGTGGGCCTGGTCGGCGAGTCGGGTTCGGGCAAGACCACGCTCGGGCGCGTGATGCTCGGGCTGGTGCGGCCCAGCCGCGGCCAGGTCCGCTTCGATGGCATGCCGCTGGATGCGTCGCTGCGCCGCCGTGGCGCGCTCGGGGTGGTGTTCCAGCATCCGGAATGGGCGCTGAACCCGCGGCTGCGCTGCGCCACCTCCATCCTCGAGCCGCTGCAGATCCAGCGCATCGGCGACCGCGCGGAACGCCAGCGGCGGCTGCACGCGCTGCTCGGCGAAGTCGGGCTGGACCCCGCACTGGCACAGCGTTTCCCCGGCGAGCTGTCGGGCGGGCAGCGCCAGCGCATGGCCATTGCCCGGGCGCTGATCACGCAGCCGCGCTTCATCGTCTTCGACGAAGCCGTCAGCGCGCTGGACGTGTCGGTGCAGAGCCAGATCCTGAACCTGATCCAGTCGCTGCAGCAGCAGCACCGCTTTGCGGCGCTGTTCATCTCGCACGACCTCGCCGCGACGCGCTACGTCGCACAGCGCATCGCGGTGATGCGCCACGGCCGCTTCGTCGAGGTCGGCCCCGCGAGCCGCTTCTACGAGCAGCCGGAGCATGCGTACAGCCGCGCGCTGTACGCCACCATCCCGTGAGGCGGCGCCTGGCGGCGGGCCTGCTGGCGCTGTGCGCCTGCAGCGGCGCGCTTGCGGTAGCGGATGATGCGGCTCGCGCCTTCTGGCAGGGCCGCGCGCACCAGCTGCGCGCGGGCGCGCTTCAGGAGACGAGCATCGCGGCCGCCTGGCCGGCGCTCCAGCAGGCGACGGCCGAAGACGGGGCCCGCGCCGTTGTCGTCTATCTGCACGGCTGCGACGGCATCGGCGCGACCGGCGCGAAGACAGCCGATCTGCTGGCGTCGGCGGGCTATCTGGTGCTCGCGCCGGACAGCTTCGCGCGGCGCGACAAGCCGGTCAGCTGCGACCCCGTGCTGCAACGTGCCGGCCTGCACCGCGAGGTACTGGGCTGGCGCCACGACGAGGCGCGCTACGCGATCGCCCAGGCGCGCACGCTGCCGGGCGGCGAGCGGCGACCGCTGGTGCTGATGGGCTTCAGCGAAGGCGCGATCGCCGTGGCCACCTACGACGGCGACGCCGTGGACGCCCGCGTGATCGAAGGCTGGACTTGCCACGCGGCGTGGCCCGAGTACCGCGGGCTGAACGCACCCGTCGCGCAGCCCGTGCTGGCGCTGGTGGCGCAGCACGACCCGTGGTTCACGGCCGCCGCGCTGCGCGGTGACTGCGGCGACTTCATGGGGCCGCCGAGCGCATGGCGCGTCTCGATCGTGTTCCGCCCGCCGCATCCCGCCGCCGCACAGCACGACCTGCTGTGGCATGCCGATGCGCGGCGGGCGCTGCTCGGCTTCCTGCAGGCACTGCCGGCCGGACGGCCTGCCCAGAGCCGATGACCCTTCCCTCACCCACAAGGAGCGGCCCGATGACTGCCGACGAAGAACTGGCCGCCGTACAGGGCGTGGCCTACATGGATGGGCGCTACATGCCGCTGGCCCAGGCTGCGATTCCGGTGGTCGACCGCGGCTTCGTGCGCTCCGACGTCACCTATGACGCGCTGCACGTCTGGAAGGGCCGCGTGTTCCGGCTGCAGGACCACATCGAGCGCTTCCAGGCCTCGATGCGCGGGCTGCGCATGGCCTTGCCTTACAGCGGCGCCGAGATCGCCGACATCCTCGCCGAATGCGTGCGCCGCAGCGGGCTGCGCGACGCCTTCGTCATGCTGGTGTGCTCGCGCGGCGTGCCGCCGCCGGGCACGCGCGACCCGCGGCTGTGCCGCAACCGGCTCTATGCCTGGGCGCAGCCGTTCCTGTGGATGGCCAACGAGGAGCAGCGTCGCGACGGTCTGCGCATGGTGCTGACGAAGGTGCAGCGCATCCCGCCCGAATCGCTGGACCAGCGGATCAAGAACTTCCACTGGCTGGACCTGACCATGGGGCTGTTCGAGGCCTACGAGCGTGACGCCACGGTCGCGGTCCTGCCTGGCGCCGACGGCGGCATCACCGAAGGCCCCGGCTTCAACGTCTTCGTCGTCAAGGACGGCGCGCTGGCGACACCGCAGCGAGGGCTCTTCGAAGGCATCACACGTCGCACGGTGGCGGAGATCGCCGCGCAGCTGGGGCTGCGCTGTGAGCTGCGCCGCGTGGCGCCGCACGAGCTGCTGGAGGCCGACGAACTCTTCACCAGCACCACGGCCGGCGGCATCACGCCGGTCACCTGGTATGAGGACCGCCCGGTCGGCAGCGGCCGACCCGGCGCGCTGACACGGCGCATCCACGACCAGTATTGGCAGATGCACGAGGACCCGGCGCTGAATACCCGGGTCGACTACGCGCCGTAGACGCCCGGGCCGCGGCCGCGGGCGATCAGCGGCTGGAAGGGAAGCTGAACACCGAGCCCTCGCGCACCCCGGCCGAGGGCCAGCGCTGCGTGATTGTCTTGCGCCGTGTGTAGAAGCGCACCGCGTCAGGCCCGTAGGCATGCAGGTCGCCGAACAGCGAGCGCTTCCAGCCGCCGAAGGAGTGGTAGGCCACCGGCACCGGCAGCGCTACGTTCACGCCCACCATGCCCACCTGCACCTGGTCGGAGAAGTGGCGCGCGGCCTCGCCGTCGCGCGTGAAGATGCAAGTGCCGTTGCCGTATTCGTGGGCGTCGATCAGCGCCATGGCCTCGTCCAGGCTCTCCACGCGCACGATGCCCAGCACCGGCCCGAAGATCTCCTCGCGGTAGATCACCATGCCGGGCTTCACCCGGTCGAAAAGGCACGGGCCGAGGAAGTAGCCGCCTTCGTGGCCTTCGACCTTCAGCCCGCGGCCATCGACCACCAGTTGCGCGCCTTCGGCCACGCCCTGGTCGACGTAGGCGCGCACCTTGTCGAAGTGCGCGCGCGTTACCAGCGGCCCCATGTCGCAGGCCGCGTCGGTGCCGGGGCCGACGCGCATGCGTGCGATCTCGGCCTTCAATCCTTCGAGCACGCCATCGGCGGTCGCATCGCCGACCGCCACCACCAGCGGCACCGCCATGCAGCGTTCGCCGCAGGAGCCGTAGGCCGCGCCGATGAGCGCGCGCACCGCATTGGCGATGTCGGCATCGGGCATGACCACCGCATGGTTCTTGGCGCCGCCCAGCGCCTGCACCCGCTTGCCGGCCGCGCAGCCGGTGGCGTGGACATGTTCGGCAATCGGCGTCGAGCCGACGAAGCTGACGGCCTTGACGCGGGCATCGGCCAGCAGCGCGTCGACGGCCTCCTTGTCGCCCTGGACCACGTTGAGCACGCCCGGCGGCAGGCCGGCTTCCAGGGCCAGCTGGGCGATGTACAGCGCGCTGGACGGGTCGCGCTCCGAAGGCTTGAGCACGAAGGTGTTGCCGCAGGCCACCGCGATCGGCCACATCCACAGCGGCACCATGGCCGGAAAGTTGAAGGGCGTGATGCCCGCCACCACGCCCAGCGCGTGATGCTCCGACCAGGAATCGATGCCGGGCCCGACACCGCGGCTGTGCTCGCCCTTTAGCAGCTCGGGCGCGTAGGAGGCGAATTCCACGTTCTCGATGCCGCGCTGCAGCTCGCCCAGGCTGTCGGCCAGCACCTTGCCGTGCTCGGCGGTGATCAGCGCGCACAGGCGCTCGGCGTGCGCCTCCAGCAGCGTCTTCAGCTGGCCCATCACGCGCGCGCGCTTCAGCGGCGGCGTGTCGCGCCAGGCCGGAAACGCACGCTGCGCCGCCTCGACCGCGTCGCCCACGGTGCGCGCGTCGCCCAGCAGCACCTTGGCGATCGGCCGGCCGTCGGCCGGGTTGAAGACCTCGGCGCTGCGCGCACCGCTTTCGCGGACCTGGCCTGCGATCAGATGTCCGATGGTTCTCATGCGATTCCTCGAGGTGGATGCCTGGTCAGTCGGTTTCGTCGAAGCTGTCCCCCAGCGCGCTGAGCAGCCGGTCGATCTCGTCGCGCGAGCTGATGAACGGCGGCGCCAGCTGCACCGTGTCGCCGCCGTAACGGACGTAGAAGCCCTTGCGGTACATGGCCATCGCGACCTTGTAGGGCCGCAGCGCGGGCTCGCCCGGCGCACTGGCCACACTGAAGCCGGCGGCCAGGCCGATGTTGCGGATGTCGGCCACGTGGCGCGCGCCGCGCAGGCCGTGCACGGCGTTCTCGAAATGCGGCGCCAGCTCGCGCACGCGCTGCAGGCTGTCTTCCTTGTCCAGCAGCTCGAGGCTGGCGAGGCCCGCCGCGCAGGCCACCGGATGCGCCGAATAGGTGTAGCCGTGCGGGAACTCGACCATGTAGTCCGGCCCGCCGGCATCCATGAAGGTGTCGTGGATGTCGCGCCGCGCCACCACCGCGCCCAGCGGCTGCGTGCCGTTGGTGACCTGCTTGGCCAGCGTGAGGATGTCCGGCGTGACGCCGAAGGTCTCGGCCCCGGTCCAGTGGCCGGTGCGCCCGAAGCCGGTGATCACCTCGTCGAAGATCAGCAGGATGCCGTGTTGCGTGCAGATTTCGCGCAGCCGCTGCAGGTAGCCCTGCGGCGGCACGACCACGCCGGCCGAGCCGGAGAAGGGTTCGACGATGACGGCGGCGATGTTCGACGCATCGTGCAGCGCGATCAGGTCGAGCAGGCCGTCGGCCAGTTCGGCGCCCTGCGTCGGCATGCCACGGATGAAGCTGCCGGCCGGCGGCTGCGTGTGCGGCAGGTGGTCCGCGTCGATGCCGGTGCCGAACAGCTTGCGGTTGCCGGCGATGCCGCCGACCGAGACGCCGCCGAAGTTGACGCCGTGGTAGCCCTTGAGGCGGCCGATCAGCCGCGTCTTGCCCGCCTGGCCCTTGAGGCGCCAGTAGGCGCGCGCCATCTTCAGCGCGGTGTCGGCAGCCTCGGAGCCGGAGCCGGTGAAGAACACGCGATCCAGCCCGGCCGGCATGCGCAGCGCGATCTGCTGCGCCAGCGCGAAGGACAGCGGATGGCCGAACTGGAACGCGGGTGAGTAGTCCAGCGTCGCCATCTGGCGGCTCACCGCATCGACGATCGGCTTGCGGCCGTGGCCGAGCCCGGTGCACCACAGGCCGGACAGGCCATCGAAGAGCCGACGTCCGTCGCGGGTGCTGTAGTAGGTCCCGGCCGCCGCCGTGATCAGGCGGGGGTTGGCCTTGAACTCGCGGTTGCCGCTGAACGGCATCCAGTGCGCATCGAACTCGCCGGGATCCGGCCCCAGGTTCGCAGACGCCGGCAGCGGCATCGACAGGTCACGTGTGTTCATGCTTTGTCCTTTCGTCTCAGACCGTACCGCCGAGCATCTCGGCCGGCGGCACGTAGGTCAGCCCCAGGTCGTGCGCCACCGCCTCGTGCGTCACCCGTCCCAGGCAGACGTTCAGACCATGACGCAGATGCGCGTCTTCGGCCAGCGCACGGCGCCAGCCCTTGTCTGCCAGCGCCAGGCCGTGCGCCAGCGTGGCGTTGTTCAAAGCGATGGTCGAGGTGCGCGCCACCGCACCCGGCATGTTGGCCACGCAGTAGTGGATGACGCCGTCGACCACGTAGGTGGGCTCGGCATGGGTGGTGGCATGCGAGGTCTCGAAGCAGCCGCCCTGGTCGATGGCCACGTCCACCACTACGCTGCCCTGCTTCATCGACGCGATCAGCTGGCGCGACACCAGCTTCGGCGCGGCGGCGCCGGGGATCAGCACGCCTCCGATCACGACGTCGGCCTCCACCACGGCGTCCTCGATGGCGGCGGCAGTCGAATAGAACGTGCCGATGCGCCCGCCGAAGACCAGGTCGAGCTGGCGCAGGCGCTCGACGCTGCGGTCGAGCACCGTCACGCGCGCGCCCAGGCCCACGGCCATCTGCAGCGCATGGGTGCCGACCACGCCGGCACCGATGATCACCACATGCGCCGGCGGCACCCCCGGTACGCCGCCGAGCAGCACGCCCATGCCGCCGTGCGACTTCTCCAGCTGCGTCGCCGCAGCCTGGATCGACATGCGACCCGCCACCTCACTCATCGGCGCCAGCAACGGCAGCCCGCCGCCCGGGCCGGTGATCGTCTCGTAGGCGATGCACACCGCCTGCGAGGCCACCAGCGCCGCGGTCTGCGCCGGGTCGGGCGCCAGATGCAGGTAGGTGTAGAGGATCTGTCCGGGCCGCAGCTGCCGGCATTCGGCTGGCTGCGGTTCCTTGACCTTGACGATCATGTCGGCCTCGGCGAACACCTGTTCGGCCGTCGGCACGACCGTGGCGCCGGCAGCCACGTAGCGCTCGTCGCTCATGCCGATCGCCGCGCCCGCCCCGCTCTGCACCATGACCGGGTGGCCGTGGGCCACGAACTCGCGCGCGCTGGCCGGGCTCAGGCCGACGCGGTACTCGTGGTTCTTGATTTCCTTCGGTACTCCGACTCTCATGTTCGACGTCCTTGTGGCTGGGCCTGTTTCGCCGGCCGGCGGCCTGGCGCAACGGCGGATGCTGGGCCCGGGCATGCTTGAATAGAATCACGACATCTGCATGTTCACTTAACGATAAATGCAATCAAGAGAGCGCGCGGTGCTGGGCCGGCTCGGCGACGTGGATCTGCGGCTGCTACGGGTGTTTCGCGCCGTCGCCGACTGCGGCGGCATGGCGGCCGCGGAGCTGGAGCTGAACATCGCGATCTCCACCATTAGCCGCCACGTCAAGGATCTGGAGGATCGGCTCGGCCTGGTGCTGTGCCGGCGTGGCCGCTCCGGTTTCGCGCTCACTCCCGAAGGCGAACGCATCTATGCCGCGGCCGATCGGCTGCTGCGCGCCACCGACGCCTTCCGCACCGAACTTCACGACATCGGGAAGAAGCTGGTCGGCGAGATCCACGTCGCGCTGTTCGAGAAGATCGCCGGCAACCCCGCTGCGCGGGTGGACCGCGCCATCGCCGACTTCCATGCGCGCGCGCCGGGAGCGTCGATCACTCTGCACGTCGGCACCCTCGCCTCCATCGAGCGCGGCGTGATGGACGGCCGCTTCCACCTGGGCCTGATTCCGGAACATCGCCGCTCGGACAGCCTGGGCTACGACGAACTGTTCGGCGAACGCATGCTGCTGTACGCCGGCGCCACGCATCCGTGGTTCGCAACGGCCGCGGCGCGTCGCGACTGGTCGGCGCTGAAGACGCAGGCACTGGCCGGTCTTGACTACCACTCACCGAACATGGCGCTGGCCCATGCCCGGAGCCTGAAGCGCACGGCCTCGGCCAGCGACCAGGAGGGCGTGGCGCACCTGGTGCTGTCAGGCTGCTACCTCGGCTTCCTGCCGGAACACTATGCGGAGCCCTTCGTGCGCAGCGGGCGCATGCGCGCGATCAGCCCGCGCGTGCTGCACTACAGCTGCCGGTACTCGGCCATCCACCGACGCGAGCCACCGCCGTTGCGCATCAGCGAAGCCTTTCGCCAGTGCCTGCTGCGTGCGCACGGCGTTGGCTGAGGTTCATAGCCGCTGGCGGGGGCAGGCCTGCAAGAGCACGTACTCCAGCGCCTGTTGCATGAATCGAATGCAGGTTCGGCCTGTCCACAGAGTCCCAGCGGCCGCTGTGCGTCAAGCTAGTCACGGCGATGGGTGACGCCTATGGGTCGACCTGTTGAGGTCGGCAGCTCGAAGACCGGCCATTGAGGTTGCGCGTGATCGAGTGGCTCTTGTCAGCGACGGCCGCGAAATGGGGGTCCCGGCCACAACCGGTCGTACACGACGCGCTCGAGATTCCGATCAGGCAGTGCCGACCAATGACTAGTTCCCGGAGATGAATCTGAACCTCGCTTCGGCTCGAACCGGCCACAACCGGTCCTTCCCTACGCGCTCGAAATTCTTGTCGCGACGCAACTGCAGATGACAGGTTTCCGGCGACGAGTCTGGCGCTCAGTTCGAATCGACCCGGCCAGAAGGCGACACCGGTAAGCGAGTGGTGGGCGGCAGGTAGGTGCAGTCGCCGTCGGTCTAGCAACCGGTCCTGCAGAGGCTGGAACCAAAGCGAGTGCACAGCTTCGACCCCGCTCGCGACGGCTCCTTCTTGGCGCCTGACAAGGATTCGACTCATCGGACTGGGCCAGCCGACCCTCTGGCTTCTGAGTGGGGCTCGTTGCCCATGCGCAGATACTGCACGACCAGCGCAAATGCGGGTGACGGTTGCCTGCGGCTCGGGTAATAGAGATGGTAGCCCTCGAACGGCGGACACTATTCCTCAAGGACACGCACGAGCCGGCCGTCGGCCAGCGGCGCAGCCGCCTCGTCCTCGGGCAGCAACGCAATGCCCAGGCCGGCCACGGCTGCATCCACCTGCGGTGGCGAGGTGTTGTAGATCAGCGGTCCATCGACCCGCACGTTGACCTGCTGGCCCCGCCGGGCGAAGTTCCAGACGTAGAGGCCCCCAGAGCTCGGCATGCGCTGGTTGATGCAGCGGTGAGCCACCAGATCCCGCGGCGTCCTTGGTTTGCCACGTGCCTCGAAGTACGCCACCGAGGCGACCACCGCCATGCGAAGCGACGGACCGATCGGCATCGCGATCATGTCCTTGTCGATGGTGCTGCCCATGCGGACCCCCGCGTCGAACCGGTCGGCAACGATGTCGCGAAACCCGTAGTTGACGTCGAACTCCAGGGCGATGTCCGGATACTCGCGCAGCAGCGGCGCCATCCTGGGCATCAGGATGCTCTTCAGAACGTGCTCCCCGCAGGTGATGCGCACCGTGCCTGCGGGCTTGTCCCGCATGGCCGTCAGTGCGTCCAGTTCGGACTCAATCTCGTCGAGGCGGTGGCCGATGGTACTCGCCAGGCGCTCGCCCGCCGCGGTCGGCGCCACGCTGCGAGTCGTGCGCGTCAGCAGGCGAATCTGCAGCCGATCCTCCAGGGCACGGACGGTCTGGCTCAGCGCCGGCTGCGTCACACCGAGCAGTGCCGCTGCGCGCGTGAAACTTCCTTCTCGTGCCACGGTGACGAAGGCCAGCAGGTCGTTGAGGTTGCGCCGCGCCAAGAGGAGTCGTCCAAGGTTGATTGATTAGGGCCTGTTAACACTAATTGCGTAGGGATGGATCTGCATTGACACTGCGTCAATGGAGATCACCGCCGTCCAATTTGCCCAGATCGAACACTGCCTGCCTAGGCAGCGAGGCAACGTCAGCCTT
>Ga0209369_1001279_pt1 | contig 13429 bp, 12 predicted proteins | sample EBPBio142010_DNA_FD_185865 | JGI IMG/M metagenome (GOLD analysis project Ga0209369, IMG submission 185865) | Wastewater treatment Type I Accumulibacter community from EBPR Bioreactor in Madison, WI, USA - Reactor 1_10/4/2010_ DNA (SPAdes)... | ecosystem: Engineered > Bioreactor > EBPR >... | reverse complement strand
GCGGCGGATGTGCGACGGCGGCGTGGCGCGCATCGCGGTGATCGGGCTGGTGGGCAGGTGCCAGTACAGCCAGTGCATCGCGAAGGCCGGGTGCTTGTCGGCCTTGATGCGGGCGATCCAGCGCGAGGTGAACAGGCCCGCGGCGATGCACAGCGCGAAGGACAACTTCGAGCCCGACAGGTAGCCGATGAACAGGCCCAAGAGCAGCGGCGCGGCCACGTCCACGTCCCAGAAGCCGATCTTCCACTGGTCATCCAGACGGCGCGGGATGTAGGTGTCGGCGTGCATGAGGCCCCCGGGTGCGTGGAACGCTGCCGGCTCAGATGACCGCGCCCATGATGGCGCCGGCAATCACCAGCCCAACGGCGGCGAAGATGGCCAGGCCGACGTAGAACAGCACCGGCCCGAAGTTGCGCAGCGCCGACAGCGAGATCAACGCGACGACGAAGCCGACGAAGCCGACCAGGGCCTTGATGCCCGGCCCGAGCGCGGCGATCTGCGCCAAAGCCGCGGTCATCGGCCCTGCTATACCGACGAAGCCGACCAGGTCCAGGGCGTGGCCGGGAAAAGCAACCCCCAGCCCCAGGACGAGCAGTCCGAAGAGGGCGACGATCGTCAAGGGCCGGCTGGGCGAATTGCGAAACTGTGAAGCCGAAGCGAGAGTGGCTGTGCTCATGAAGTCCTCCAGAAGTGATTCGAGCGTGGGATGGATGTGCGATGGGTCGGGCCGCGAGCGGCGAGGTGCGAGCAGGTTCGGAAACGGCTGGGTGGCGCGAAGCCGCGTTGGCGTCATGGCGACACCCTTGCGGCGAGCAAGAACGGCATGGCGCTGCGCGCGACCGCCGATGCATCGACATCGAACGCAGGCGTGCCGACCACGGGCGCTGTCCGCGCGGGCAGCTTCCGGTACACCTTCCAGGCGTACCCTGCGCGAGCCGCGACGCATGCCTCACCCTTGAGCTGGGAACACGCCGCGTTGTAAGCGCCGACAGCATCCCAAGTGGCGCCGCGGCGCGCGAAGCCGTCGGCCAGCAACCACGCGCCGACCTGGATGTTTGTGCACGGCTCATAGAGCTGTGCCTCGCTGATGCCGTGGCGGGCAAGGGTGCCCAGATGCGAACTGTTGATCTGCATCAGCCCGATGTCATAGGACCCGGTGTGCTGCAGGTGCGAGCGGTTCACGGCCCGTGGATTCAGGTTCGACTCGACCCGTGCGATGGCATAGAGCAAATTGGCTGCGACGCCATAGCGCTTTGCTGCCTGCTCCCAGCAGGCCCATGCCTGCAGCGGCACACACAGCGAAAGAACCCATCCGGCAAGCAGTGGCAGTTGCATGGCACAACCCGTCGCGAAGTGCGAGACATCGATAACGCCCGCGGGCAGCAAGGCACCAGGCGGGCAACGAGGTCGGGACCGGAGATCCGGCCAGGGTCGGGTTCGGGGTCAGCCGGGCAGCAGTCGGCAGGGTCAGGTCGGGTGGTGATGCGGGTCGCCAGCAGTGGCCTGCATTCGTCAGTTCAGCCGGGGTTGGGTAGGCGACATCGAGCAGCCCGCTCGGCCATGTTGAGCCGGGCCTGCCGCAGCACCAGCGCGTCCGCGTCGCCGAACCGGCGACAGAGCGCCACGCAGGCCGTGGTCAGCTGGTCGAGCTGGAACTTCGGGTTCGGGTGGCGATTGGCCGGTGAGCGCTGCACGGCCAACAGCAGGTCGTACTGCTGGCGCCACATCGACTCGCGCCGCCGGGGCGTCATCGGCGAGCGCAAAACGAGCTGCGTGCCGAGGAAATCGAAGATGCGCGTGGCCGCGTCGTCATGCAGGAACACCAGCGACACGCAGGCGCTGATCAGGTCTGGGAAGCGGAAGGTCGGCGAGACGTTGTCTTCGCTGCGCAGCAGGTCGTAGAGCCACTCGTGCTCTTCGAGCCAGAGGCGGGTTTCGATGGTGTCTGGGTGCTCGGAATCCAGGACACCTTGGCCGGCGTGCGCGGCGTGGTCTATGCGGGCGGTGGGTAGGGCGGAGAACATGGGGCTTCCCTCGAGTCGGTTTCTGCGACTGCGCTTTGTTGAGCGCGTGACCGAAGGGTAGGGCGGGAAGGGCGGCAGAGCAGTCCGGATTGGGGCTTTTGTGAGGGGGATTTCGAGATCGCGGTGCGACCTAGCGAAGATACTGTCAGTGAGCACATCTGTGCCGCGAGCTCCCAGCCATGCCAATCTTTACCCGCCGTCGCTTGCAGGCGATGCTGAACGAACTGGCGCCTCACTTGGACCAATTCAAGGGAGGTGATCTGATACGTCGCCTCGAAAACAAGCGCGTCGAGCAGGTGCTTCCCGCAGAGATGGAACTGGCATTGCTGTGGGCCTTGCTCCAGCTTGGCGAACTCGAAGTGGAACCAGAATGGTTCGGCACGGGCCGGGTTCCGGACGCGTACTCCGAGCGTCTTTTTGACGGTCGCCCAGCCGCTGTCGAAATCACCGCGATTTCCGACGCCAGTCTCGCTCAGCAGGACGACATGAGGCGAACGGCCAGCATCTTCTGCGAGGCAGCGAACAAGATACGTCGCGGTGCCGGCCGACATCTCCACTTCACATTCGGCGAGGAGAGCGGCTATACAGTTCACGGATACGTTCGCAGGCGAATGGTGGATCCCGAATTCACCATGACGAGCGAGGTTCTCTCCAGGATCACCTCCTGGCTTGGTGACTCGTCCTCCGGCATCCGCTCGCGGTTGGAAGTTCGGGACGGCAAGACGCACGTCGTAGTCACATGGCATGAGCAACTTCAGTCCAAGTTCTCGAACTTCTTCTCATCGATGCCGGCGGAGGCATATTCCTTGACCGACAACCCGCTTTGCTCTGCTCTCAAGGCAAAGGCGGATCAACTGCGGAGCGCTGACTTTGACGGCGTCCGGTGCGTGCTACTCGCCGATGCTGGCAGCACGTTGCTGCGACGCTTAGACGACTCAATGCGAAGTCTGCATTCATACACCGGCCGGCAGATCATCGAGACCTTCCTGAGCAAGCCGGATTGCGGACTCGATGTCATTTGCGCCTTCTCGCCACATCGCAGCCCCAACTTTGCGTCGGTGCTCAGAGAACCGCTTACTTGGCGCATGACGGTCTTCACACGACCCGGTGTCACGTATCCAGTGATTGGAATTGAAGCGTTGAGAGCCCTTCTTCCGCGACCTAGATTCGAGGGCTACCAAGCGCGATCACTTCAACAGCAAGCGGCCTACTCAACGACCTCGAGAGGCTGGTACCTTGGCACACACATCAGGAGCGGGAGAGAGACGATGACGATCAGTATTTCCGCGCGCGCCTTGCTCGACCTGCTTGCTGGGCGAATCACGTCTGACCAGTTCAACCACATGGTCGGCATGAAGGAGACGCCGACTCAAAAGAACCTGTTCAAGCACCGGCTGGACCAAGGAGACGTAATCTCAAGCGTACGAATCGAACCTGGTGGCATAGATGAAGACGATGACCTTCTGGTCATCGAGCTAGCCAGGGACCCGTCAGCGGCACCGCTGACATTGTTCAAGTCGAAGGATCAGGAGCAGTAAACGCCCATCGGTAGCTTCAGAACGAACGGCGTCGGCGCTGCCTGGGATCGAACGGCATGCAGTTACTCCCTCGGTAGCATCGCCTGCCCCGCCGCCCCCCGCCCCCGCAACGCCTCATACAACCTCGCCGGCCCCAGCAGGATGTCCTTCAGCCCATCGCGCACCCGCTGCGAATCCAGTGCCTGCGTGCTCATCGTCGTGTGCGCCGCAAACGCGTCGATGATGGCGTTCATCAGTTCGCTGTTCAGGTCGGGTGAGTTGGCGAACTGCTCCTTCGAGTTGTTCGCCGCCTGCACGGCCAGCACCTCCGATTCCAGCAGCTTGCCCTTGATCACGTTGTTGACGTAGACCAGCCGGTCGTCGTCGGTCAACTCGCCCTGGAACAGGTCGTTCACGCGTTCGATGATGTCGGCCAGGTAGGCCTTCTCCTTCTCGCGCACTTCGCCGCCGCCGGCCTCGGTCAGCGGGTCCAGCGTCGGGTACTTGTCGCCCCGCAGCGCCAGCGTCTGTCTGCCGCGGTCGCGCAGCGTGTGGTGCGTCAGCAGCACCTTCGACAGGTCGATGCCTTCGCGCTCGCGGCCGAACTCCAGCAGCGGCAGCAGCCGCTTGAAGAAGATGAAGCGCTTCTCGATCGCCGTGTTGCCGTAGTCGAAGATCTGCGACAGGAAAGCGTACATGCGCTGGAACGCGCCCATGTCGCCCTTGAACAGCTGCAGCGCATTCAGCTCGCCCTGCGCCGCATCGGCCGCCGTGGCGTCGTTCACGGCCTGCGCTGCCCGCAGCCGGTCCTGCGCGGCCTTGTAGCGGTGCAGCAGGCGCGACACCACCGGCTCCAGCGCGCCGGTCAGCTCGCTCTGCTTCGCGTCGGGCTTCAGCTCCACTGCCACTACGCGCTCGACCTCGAACTCGTCGTAGTGGCCGGCCGCGTCGAGCTTGGCGCGCAGGTCGAACACCAGGTGCGGGTCGGTCACGTCGGCCAGCGTGGCGGTGGCGTAGTAGGTCTGGAAGGCCTGCAGCACCTCCTGCGGGTCATTGACGAAGTCGACCACGTAGGTGGTGTCCTTCAGACCAAACGCGCCGCGGTAGGCGCGGTTCAGCCGCGACAGCGTCTGCACCGCCTGGATGCCGGCCAGCCGCTTGTCCACGTACATGCCGCACAGCAGCGGCTGGTCGAAGCCGGTCTGGAATTTGTTGGCCACCAGCAGGATCTGGTACTCGTCGGTGCCGAAGGCCTCGCGCATATCGCGGCCGCGCAGGTGGGGGTTCAGCACCGCGCTGGTCTCGCTGAACGGCTCAGGACCCGAGGCCGGGTCGTGCACCTCGCCCGAGAACGCCACCAGCGTGCCGATCTTGTAGCCCTGCGCCTTGATGTACTTGTCGATGGCCAGTTGCCAGCGCACCACCTCCTGCCGGCTGCTCACCACCACCATCGCCTTGGCGTGGCCGTTCAGCAGCGGCTGCACGCTGTCACGGTAGTGCTCCACCACCACCTGCACCTTCTGGCTGATGTTGTACGGGTGCAGCTTCACCCAGCGCATGATTCCCTTCAGCGCCTGACTGCGCTCCACCGCCTTCTCGTCGTATTCCTGGCCGCCGTGCGCCAGCCTGAAGGCCAGCTTGTAGGGCGTGTAGTTCTTCAGCACGTCGAGGATGAAGCCTTCCTCGATGGCCTGGCGCATCGAATACACGTGAAAGGGCGCGGGCAGGTTGTCGGCCCCGGCCGGGCGCGTGGGGTCGGGCCGGGTGCCGAACAGCTCCAGCGTCTTGGCCTTGGGCGTGGCGGTGAAGGCCACGTAGGTGATGCCGCTGTCCGCCGCGCGGCCGGCCATCTGTGCCGCCAGCAGGTCTTCGGTGCCGACCTCGCCGCCGTCGGCCAGCTCGCGCAGCTCGTCGGCCGACAGCACCTGCTTCAGCCGCGCCGCCGCCTCGCCGGTCTGCGACGAATGCGCCTCGTCGGCAATGACCGCGAAGCGCTTGCCCTGCGTGGCGGCCAGCTCCTGCACCGCCTTCAGCGCATGCGGAAAGGTCTGGATGGTGCAGACCACGATCTTCTTGCCGCCCGACAGCGCCGCGGCCAGCTCGCCGCTCTTGCTGCCGGCGTCGCCCTTGATGGTGGCCACCACGCCGGCGGTGCGCTCGAAGTCGAAGATCGCGTCCTGCAGCTGCGCGTCGAGCACGTTGCGGTCGCTGACCACCAGCACCGTGTCGAACAGCTTGCGGTGCTGTGCGTCGTGCAGGTCGGCCAGAAAGTGCGCGGCCCAGGCGATGGAGTTGGTCTTGCCCGAGCCGGCCGAGTGCTGGATCAGGTACTTGCCGCCCGGCCCGTCGTGCAGCACCGCCGCCAGCAACCGCCGCGTGGCGTCGAGCTGGTGATAGCGGGGGGTGATGATGGCCTTGAGCCGCTTCTTGTCGTCGCGCTGCGCCACCAGGTAGCGGCCGATGATCTCCAGCCAGCTGTCGCGCGCCCACACCTCGCGCCACAGGTAGGCGGTGCGGTGGCCCTGCGGGTTGGGCGGGTTGCCGGCCGCGCCGTCGTCGCCCTGGTCGAAGGGCAGGAACGCGGTGTCCGAGCCTGCCAGCCGCGTGCTCATGCGCACATGCTGGTGGCTCACCGCAAAGTGCACCAGCGCGCCGGACGGAAAGCCCAGCAACGGCTCGACGCTGCGCCCCTGGCCCGAGCGGGCCTGCTTGACGACGGGGTCGCGGTCGAAGCGGTACTGGTCCACCGCGTCGTCCACGCTCTGCGTGAAGTCGCTTTTCAGCTCGGCCGTGGCCACCGGCAGGCCGTTGAGGAACAGCACCAGGTCGATGGCGTTCTCGTTGTGCAGCGAATAGCGCAACTGCCGCACCACGCGCAGGCGGTTGGCGCCGTAGCGTGCCAGCGTGTCGGGGTTCATCGCCAGCGCGGGCTTGAACTGCGCCAGCGCCACTGGCTGGCGCAGGCCCAGCAATTCCACGCCGTGGCGCAGCACGTCCAGCGTACCGCGGTCGTCCAGGCTCTTGCGCAGGCGGTCCAGCAGCGTGGCTTCGGCCGTAGCGCCGTGGTTCTTGGCCAACGCGGCCCAGGCGGCCGGCTGGGTGGCCTGCACCCAGGCCAGCAGGTCGGCGGGGAAGAGGGCGCGAGCGCGGTCGTAGGCGGCGGCATCGCCATCGGCCTGCAGCCAGCCGGCGGCGGCCAGGTCGGCGCAGATCTCGTCCTCGAAGTGGACTTCGCGATGCAGCGTCATGGCGCGTGGCGGGCGCAGAACTCGGCCGGCGTCAGGATCGGGTAGCGATTGGCCAACGCGAGCAGGTCCTTGTCGCCGGAGACCAGGGAGTCGGCGCCGGCCGCGATCAGCATCGCCAGAATCGGCACGTCATTCGGGTCACGCAGGCCGCTGGCTTGCGCTTGCGCCAGGCTGTCAGCGCCTGGCTCCACCCACACCGCAGTCGCTCGAAGCGCATCCAGGAAGTCCCGAACTTGAACCGGCGACATCCCGGTGCGCACCGACATGCTCGGCAGCACGCGGGTCAACTCGCGCAGCGCAAAGTCCGACGATGCAATTCTGATGGTGCCGCCACGCCATGCGCTCACCAGCCGGCCGGGCGGCCCGCCCGGGTATGCCAGGCCCGACACCAGCACATTCGTGTCGAGCACCACGAGCATGGTGCTGTCCGCTCAGCTTCCGCTGGCGCGGCGGGCTGGTTTTGCCTTGGCCGTCTTGCCCGAGGGCTGTGCCGTTCTACGCCGGGGTGACGTGGCCTTGGACGCTGGCGCTAATGGTGGCAAGCGCCCGGCGCGGCGCCATTCATCGGCGGTCTCTTTGCGTGCCAGGGCACAGGCCGCCTCGATTTCGGCCATGCCCTCGTCCTCCGGCACGTTCTCATAGCCCTTCGCGATGCGGTCGCACAGCGCATCGAAACGCTCCTGCATGGCCCGGATGCGCTCGAACAGCGCTGCATCCACCAGCGCGGCGACCGGTTTGCCATCCTTGGTGATGACGATGCTGTCGCGGCGGTACTGCACGCGGTTGAGCATGTCGCCCAGGTTCTGGCGCAGCGTGACGGCAGAGGCTTCAGTGATCACGGCTAGCTCCTATGACCGTTATGGTCAATATGGTTCAGCTTAGCACGAATGGGGCGGCGAGGGGGAGTGTTCGTCCGCCGCTGCCATCGCTTGCACCCGGGCCACGTGCGTTGCGGCGGACTCGACCACGTAGCGGCCCGCTGCGATGTCGGCGCGAGTCTCGGCCAGGGCGGATTCGACGGACGCGCTGTCGCGAACGTCGATCTGACCGGTGACGGCGGCGGAGATGAGGGCGGTGCGGCGTTCGCGCAGCAATTCGATCGCCGTCGTGGCCTCCAAAGCCAGGCGATCTAACTCTGACGTGACGTGGCTCAAGTGGACCACGATGGCGTTCTGCTCCTCTGGCGGCGGTATTGGCAAACGCATGTTCGAGATCTGCTCGCATGTGATGGCGCCCTTTGTGCTGCCCACGCCATCGCTCTCGAACCGCATGCGCTGATAGGCCGTCTCGAAGTACCGACGCAGAAACTCCGCGGATGTGCAGTTGTCGCGCGGCCTGACGAAGGCGATGTGCTGATTGGTCGTTGCCTCGATACCAAGCAACGCAGCCATGCCGCGGGTCTTGCCCTGACCGGTGATGCCGATAAGCACCGCGGGCGGTGTGACCTTGGGGAGATGGCATTCAGTCAGCGCCAACTCAGTGACGAACTCCTCCGCCTCCAATACGACCTCGCCATTGACGACGGTGCTGCTCAGCCATGGGTAGTCCCCGTCCGTCCAGTAGTCGGCGCGATCACGATGCGGCGTCGAGCCGTTGCCCACTTCCGCGAGGTATTTGACGGGTACAACTCGCCAGTGCCCTGGAACTTCTCCCAACCACTCGACGCCGGAATCCTTCATCGGCGCTGCTGGGTTCAGACCCTTGGTGACCGCGCGCGCGATGACCGCGTGACGCTTTTCGGTCAGCAATTCGATCAGCCGCTGCTGTTCGGCGATCAGCGTGTCGATCTTGGCGGCCTCTCGATCCAAGAAACTGGAAATGCACTCTTGCTCTCGCCTCGGCGGAAACGCGAACCTGTATCGACGGAGTGATTCAGCGGTGAGATGTGCGATCGTTGACTTGCCCTCGGATGCCTCGAATACGCCAATGGCGGCGGCCATGCGCAGGACATAGAACATGAACCGCGGATGATCTGCAGCCTCACGGCGCCGCCGAAGTCGATGTATCGCCTTCTGGTAGTAGCACTCCGAAAGTTCTCCGCGCCAGATCGCTGCGCGGCCAACTTCACCGCCCTCGCATACCAACAGATCTCCAGGAAATACGCTGTAGCGATTGAGGTCGTCGCCCGAGAAATCCATCTGCGGCAAATCTTCGATGTTGATTCGATCCCACTGAACGTCGATGTTCCGGAGATAGGGTGCGAGGTGTTTGCCGGTGATGCGCTTCTCGTCCAGCATCTTTCCGAGAAGCACTTCGTATCGGTATCCGACAGCAGCCACATCCCAATGCGCCGGCACCGCCCCGAGCCATTCGACCCCGCCGTCCTTGTACCGCTCGTACCGCCGCAGCGTCATGCCGGCTCCGAGTCCAGCGCGGCCAGGAGCCCTTGAATGCGGCCGGTCACCTGGCGCAGCTCGGCATCGATCAGCGCCAGCGGACGCGGCGGCTCGAAGACGTAGAAGTGCCGGTTGAACGGGATCTCGTAGCCGACCTTGGTCTTGTCGGGGTCGATCCAGGCGTCGGGCGCATGGGGTTTGACCTCGCGCTCGAAGTAGCTCTGCACATCTTCGGACAGCGGCACGTTCTCGGTGTCGCGCAGTGCGGCGTCGGGCTGCGGCTTGCCCTTCTGCTTGCCCTTTTCGACCAGCACCACGCGGCCGTCGGCGTCGCGCAGCGGGCGCTCGACGGTGATGCTGCGGTAGCCGAAGTCCTGGTTGCGGAAGATGCGCGACAGCGGCGTCCGCTTCAGCTTGCCGCCGGCCGGCGCGGCAGGCAGCGGCGCGCCCGCAGGCACGACCTGGCTACCGGCCGCCTTGCCTTGCGCGTCGAGCAAGGTCACCCAGTCCGCCTCGACAAAGCCGCCGAACATCCGCGTGACATCGGCGATGTGCGCCTCGCTCATCTCCTTGCGCTTGGCGCCCAGGCTCTTGCGCATCTTCTGCCAGAAGCCGCTGGCGTCGATGAGCTGCAACTTGCCCTTGCGCGCGGCCGGCTTGCGGTTGCTCAGCACCCACACGTAGGTGGCGATGCCGGTGTTGTAGAACATGTCGGTGGGCAGGCCGATGATGGCCTCGACCAGGTCGTTCTCCAGCACGTAGCGGCGGATCTCGCTTTCGCCGCTGCCGGCGCCGCCGGTGAACAGCGGCGAGCCGTTGAGCACGATGGCGAAGCGGCTGCCGCCGTCCTTGGCGGGGCGCATCTTGCTCAGCAGGTGCAGCAGGAACAGCAGAGAGCCGTCCGACACGCGCGGCAGGCCGGGGCCGAAGCGCCCGCTGTGGCCGAGCTTCTGGTACTCGTCGCGGATGGCCTTCTCGATCTTCTTCCACTCCACGCCGAAGGGCGGGTTCGACAGCATGTAGTCGAACAGCTTGCCCAGCAGGCCGTCATCGGACAGGGTGTTGCCGAGCACGATATGGCTGATGTCCTGGCCGCGGATCAGCATGTCGGCCTTGCAGATGGCGTAGGACTCGGGGTTGAGTTCCTGGCCGAACAGCGTCAGCCGCGCCTTGGGGTTCAGCTGGGCCAGGTACTCGGCCGCCACCGACAGCATGCCGCCGGTGCCGCCGGTGGGGTCGTACAGGGTGCGCACTACGCCGGGTTGGCTGAGCACGTCGCTGTCTTCGATGAACAGCAGGTCCACCATCAGGCGGATCACTTCGCGCGGCGTGAAGTGCTCGCCTGCGGTTTCGTTGCTGATCTCGGCGAACTTGCGGATCAGCTCTTCGAAGACGGCGCCCATCTGGGTGTTGCCCACCGCCTTGGGGTGCAGGTCCACCTGCGCGAAGCGCTGCGTCACCTGGTACAGCAACCCCGCCTTGGCCAGGCGCTCGATCTGCACGTAGAAGTCGAAGCACTCGAAGATGTCGCGCACGTCGGCCGAGAAGGCCTGGATGTAGGCGTAGAGGTTTTCCTTGATGTGGTCGGCGTCGCCGACCAGCTTTTTCATGTCCAGCGGCGAGGTGTTGAAGAACTTCAGGTCGCCGGTGGCGCGCAGCAGGAAGGGCTCGGGGTTGACGCCCAGCTTCTGGCGCTTGGCCAGCTCGGCCAGAACCGCCGGCTTGGTGGCTTCGAGCACGCAGTCGAGCCGGCGCAGCACGGTGAAGGGCAGGATCACCTTGCCGTACTCGGACTGCTTGTAGTCGCCGCGCAGCAGATCGGCGACCGACCAGATGAAGGCGGAGAGGGCGGGTTGGTTCATGGGCGGGAGGATATCGGGCCGCCGGGTCGGGGCATTCCCTGATCGGACTGCGACGCTTGGCCGCGAGCCGGCCCTTTGCGCGGGCGTCGTCATCCATCTTGCGGACGTCTTGCACCCGGATGCTCAGGACGGCCCGGCGATTGCTTGCTGCTTGCCGCCCAACCAAACGCGGGGGAGTGTCATGCAAAGTTCGTTGCAGGTTCTGCAATCCACACAGATCGCGCGCATGCAGGGCGCGCCGCTTGCCAAGGCGCGACCTGCTTCCGCCGGCAGGGAGGCCTATCTCGAGGGGGTGCGGCAACGCAACGCCGTGCTCGACTGGCTCTTCTACGACGTGGGCGTCGTGGCGCACAGCGAGGCCATTGCCCTGAGCCCTTGGCTGGCTGCCGAAGGTGCGATCCTCTACGTGCCTCCCACCGGTGCGGGGCAGCTCGAGGTCTGTGCATCGATCGACGAGTTCGCCGCGGCATTCGCCAACAAGGTGCATACGGTGGCGGTCGCGGGCGTTGGCAGCTCGGCTTTGGGCGCGGCGGCCTTTGCGCGCAATGTTGCGGATGCCATCGGCGAGCCGGTGGCGGCCGTGGTGTCCGGCTACGGGCTTGCCGATCTGGCGACGGAGGCGCTGGGAGGCTTCTTCCTGTTCGGGGCCGCCAACTCGCTGCGCCACGGCTTCGAATGGCTCGACAGTCTGCGCGAATCGGGCGCGGTTGCCGACCCGGGCACCAGCAGCGCGGGCGCGGAGACGGGCTCGCCCATGCAGCAGAGCAAGGACACCCGCACCGTCCAGGCGCTGTTGTCGCACAAGGCGCTGAAGATGAAGCTGCTGATCGGTCATTCCAAAGGAAACCTGGTGATCTCCGAAGCGCTGTTCCAGATGAGGGCGTTGGACGCGGTGCGGCTGAAACAGATCGCCAAGCAGCTGCTGATCGTGACTGTCAGTGCGAAGATCGCGATGCCGCCGGACTTCGAGCACATCGTGGACATCATTGGGCAGATCGACGGCTTTGGTGCGCTCAATTCCCGCTGGGACCTGGGGACCGAGGTGACGGTGCCGTTTGCGTGGCACCACACGAACACCGAGCTGCCCATGCATCTGCCCGTGACCGAGACGCTACGCAAGTTGCCCGAGATCGAGAGGCTGTAGGACGGTGAGTGGCCCGTGTGAATCGGCGCTATGCCCGACGGTGAAAGCTCGCCACTGCCCGACTCAGCAGCACGCTGATGGCGATTGGAATGCCAGGCATCACCAGCGGATGCAGGGTCACGGGAACGACGAACCCGACCACGGTGGCGCAGGCTACGACGATCGCCAAACACGCGTAGAGCGCAAACAGCTCCGGGTCGTGCTGCCTGAACTCCTTGGACTTGATCAGCCGCACGATCCCTCCGTCGACCAGCACGGCCAGCGCAAACGCGGCCAGCCACGGCAGCCATTCCAGCAAGGTCGACAACCTGAAGGCTGCCAGCAGCACCAGCGCGTCGATGGATCGGAAGTAGGCGTTGTCGAACAGCCGCTGGTTGACCGAGGCCATCTCGTGGGCCACCGCGCCACCCAATGCGGTGGATGGCAGCGCCGCGGCCGCCGAAGGCAACGGCGTGGCCTGGCGTGCCGAGTCCTGCATGCCCAGCGCTCGCGACAGGATGCGCAGCGCGGGCGCTTCGCCCCAGAACGCTGCGGTGGCCTGATGCTCGATGCGCAATTGAGCCAGAAAGCGCTCCGGCGGGTGTGCCGAGGGCAGGTACAGCACCAGCACCAGCAGGCACAGCAGCGAGACGACCGCCACGACACGGATCACGGCACCTGACCTGGGCTGAGTGCCCGCACCGGCAGCGGCCTGGCCACCGCCGCGGGCGTTGCCGCATCGGGATCGAGGATCGGAAACCGCCCCTTGATGATCCGCCCCCCCGACACCGAGGCGAAGTACTGCAGGTTCGGCAGCTTGCCCAGCACGTCGGCCGGCACCATCTCTTCGAAGCTTTCGGTCAGCTGGGTCGAGTAGCTCGACGAGAAGTCGCCCAGGTGCGCATCGGCGCCGCTGCTCAGGCCCACACGCAGCGAATGGATGGCGGTCTTGCCGAAGGTCTCGACCACGAAGTCCTGCGTCGGCCGGTCCTTCGAGCGCAGCGCGATCAGGTTGTTCAGGTTGCCCAGCGCCATGCGCGCCGCGGCTTCGCTGCCCAGGCGCCGGGCCAGGTCGGCCAGCGTCTGCATCGCGCAGGTGGTGAAGATGCCGCCTTCGGCGCCCTTGTTCAGGATCTCGATCAGCGGCTGGTTGATGACGTTCGAGACCTCGTCGACGAACAGCGAGATGCGCCGGTAGCCGCCCAGGTTGTAGCGCATGCCGGCGCGCGCGGCCAGGTCGGCCAGCGCCAGCGCGCCGATGGCGGTGGCCACCGAAGGGTCGGGCAACGAGTCCAGGCACATGTAGAGCACGTGGCCGG
>Ga0209369_1001277_pt1 | contig 13489 bp, 13 predicted proteins | sample EBPBio142010_DNA_FD_185865 | JGI IMG/M metagenome (GOLD analysis project Ga0209369, IMG submission 185865) | Wastewater treatment Type I Accumulibacter community from EBPR Bioreactor in Madison, WI, USA - Reactor 1_10/4/2010_ DNA (SPAdes)... | ecosystem: Engineered > Bioreactor > EBPR >... | reverse complement strand
CACTGTGCGGCGGCAGCGTGGCGACACGCTGCAGCATTTCCGGCAGCGACAGGCCGTCGAGCCAGAGCACCTTCACCCGGCCGGCCAGGAAGGCGGTGTCCTTCTCCAGCTGCTGGCGCCAGAAGCGCTCCAGCGGCGTGATGCCGAGCACGATGGCGAGGGTGGTGGTGTCGGGCCGCACGCGCAGCAGGGTCTGGAAGACAAGCTGCAGGTCGATCTGCGTGGCCACCAGCGCGTCGCCCGGCCGCATCGCGGCACGCGGTGTCACGCGCTCGTCCACCGCCGTCATCATCAGCGGCACACCGGGAAAGATCGCGTCGCGATGGCGCGCCAGGAAGTTCGCCGCCGGCCCCGCCACGCTGACGATCAGGTCGGGCGCCGGGTCGGCGAAACGCTCGCGCAGGTAGCCGGCGAAGGCCGCCGCCTCGGCCGGCCGGATGGTGCGGCCGGCATCCAGCGACGCCTCGATGAACACCACCGGTTCGGGCGAGCGCGAGGCCAGTTCGCGGCGGAAGATGGCGATGCTGCTGGCATAGGGCGCGATCTCGCGGCCGAAGGAATGCACGATCAGCACCAGCCGCGACTTGTGCGTGTCGGCCCGCCCCACGGCCGGCGCCATGCCCAGCAGGCCGGCGGCCACCACTGGCGCGGCACGCAGCAGCGCCCGCCGCGCGGGCAGCGGGGCAACGGTCGTTGGCAGGCGGCTCGAGGTCATTGGCGGCAGGGGCCCTTCGTGGCGGCCTGCATGCTAGCGGGGCGCGGGGCGGATGCCATACTCCGGCGCACCGTCGAGCACGCCCAGAGAGCCCTTCATGCCGACCCCTCCCCGCAAAGTTGCCGAACATCCCGCCCTCGCCGCCCTGCGCAAGGAAGGCGCCACCAAGGTCAAGGTCGCGGTCAGCGACATCGACGGCATCCTGCGCGGTAAGTACCTGCACAAGGACAAGTTCTTCGGCGCCGCCCAACCCCATCCCGATGGCGGCTTCGGCTTCTGCGACGTGGTCTTCGGCTGGGATGCGCACGACGTCTGCTACGACAACACGCAGGTCACCGGCTGGCAGCATGGCTTTCCCGATGCGCTGGCGCGGCTGGACCTGGGCACCGCGCGCCGCGTGCCCTGGGACGGCGGCGTGCCCTTCTTCCTGGGCGAGTTCGTCAATGCCGACGGCAGCCCCTACCCGGTGTGCCCGCGGCAGACGCTGAAGCGGGTGCTGAAGCGCGCCGAAAAGCTGGGCTTCGCGCCGATGGCCGGCATGGAGTTCGAGTGGTTCAACTTCGCCGAGACGCCGCACAGCTGGGCGGCCAAGCGCGGCGTCGGGCCGGAGCCGATCACGCCGGGCATGTTCGGCTATTCACTGCTGCGCATGGCCGACCAGCGCGGCTTCTTCAATGCGCTGATGGACGAGATGGGGGCCTTCGGCGTGCCGATCGAAGGCCTGCACACCGAGACCGGCCCGGGCGTGTACGAAGCGGCCATCGCCTTCAGCGGCGCGCTGGAACAAGCCGACCGCGCGATCCTGTTCAAGACCGGCGCCAAGGAAATCGGCAAGCGCTTCGGCGTGATGCCCAGCTTCATGGCCAAGTGGAACCAGCACTACCCGGGCTGCAGCGGCCACATCCACCAGAGCCTTTCCGACGGCAAGAGCAACCTGTTCTTCGACGCCAAGAGCCCGCGCCGCATGAGCAAGCTGTTCGAGAGCTACCTGGCCGGCCAGGTGGCCTGCATGATGGAGTTCGCGCCGCTGATCTGGCCCACCATCAACAGCTACAAGCGGCTGGTCGACGGCTTCTGGGCGCCGGTCAAGCCCACCTGGGGCATCGACAACCGCACCGCCAGCTTCCGTGTCATCGCCGGCAGCCCGAAGAGCACGCGGCTGGAAACGCGCTGCCCCGGCGCCGACGTGAACCCCTATCTGGCGATGGCCGCGGTCATCGCCGCGGGGCTGCATGGCGTCGAGAAGGGGCTCAAGCTCAGCGCGCCGCCGATCACCGGCACCAACCAGGGTGCAGAGAACATCCCGCGCGCGCCGCGCACGCTGATCGAGACGACGCGTGTGTTCCGCGAATCGGCCATTGCCCGCGACTGGCTGGGCGACACCTTCGTGGACCATTTCGCGGCCACGCGCGAATGGGAATGGCGGCAGTGGCAGGACGGCGTCACCGACTGGGAACTGAAGCGATACTTCGAGATCATCTGACGCCTGCCCATCCGATGCGACGCCTTGCCCCCTGCCTGTTGCTGGCCACTGCGGCGCTGCAGGCGCAGGCCCAGCAGGGGCCGAACGACCTGGAGATGCTGAAGAAGTACGCCGGCACCTGGGCCGTGGACTGCAGCCAGGCGGCGGGCGCACGGCTGACGGTGGATGCCCAGTCGCTGGGCCTGCGGGCCGGCGGCAAGCAGCTGCGCACCGCGCCGCCGCTGTCGGCTTTCAGCTACTTCGGCAAGATGCAGCCGCCCGCCGGCTTCGACGTCGCCCTGCTGGGCGAAGGCCAACCCACCGGATTGACCCTGCTGGCGATGAAGGACAGCGCCGGCGCCTACCTCACGGTCGATGCCGATCCGTCGCTGCGCAAGCAGTTCGGCGACGCGGCAGTGGCCGGCAAATTCCGCCGCTGCCCATGAGCATCACCCGCTTCGCCTTCCCCACCCCCATCCACTTCGGCGCCGGCGCGCGCAAGCTGGTGGCCGAGCACCTGGCCGAAGCCGGCTGCCGCCGGCCGCTGATCGTCACCGACCGCGGGCTGGCGGGCCTGCCGGTGCTGGCCGAGTTCCGCTCGCACCTGGCGCCGCTGGACGCCGTGGTGTTCGACGGCGTCTTCGGCAACCCCACCTGCGCGATGGTGATGGACGGCGCCAAGGCCTACAAGCTGCACGGCGCCGACTGCATCATCGGCTTCGGCGGCGGCGCGGCGCTCGACGTGGCCAAGGTGGTGGGCGTGGCCGCCACGCACGACGGCGACATCCTCGAATACGTGTGGGACCACCCGCAGGTGCGGCCCATCGTCAACCCGCTGCCCTACATGGTGGCGCTGCCCACCACGTCGGGCACCGGCTCCGAGGTGGGCCGCTCGTCGGTGGTCAGCGAGAACGACACGCACAAGAAGCGCACCGTCTTCAGCCCGAAGATCCTGCCGCGCGCGGTCTTCGCCGACCCCGAACTGACGCTGGCGCTGCCGCCGGCCGTCACCGGCGCCACCGGCATGGACGCGCTGACGCACAACATCGAAAGCTACCTGTCGCCGGCCTGGCACCCGATGTGCGACGGCATCGCGCTGGAAGGGCTGCGCATCGGCGCACACGCGCTGGCCACCGCGGTGGCCGACCCGGGCAACCTGCAGGCCCGCGCCGACATGATGATGAGCTCGATGATGGGCGCGGTGGCCTTCCAGAAGGACCTGGGCGGCGTGCATGCCTGCGCGCATGCGCTGGGCGCCGTCTGCGACATGCACCACGGCCTGGCCAATGCGCTGATGATCGACACCGTGCTGGCCTGGAACTTCCAGGCCGTGCCGGCCAAGTTCGACGAGCTGGCCCATGCCGCCGGCCTGACGGGCGGCGGCGCGGCCTTCGTGCCGTGGCTCAAGGCGCTGAAGCAGCAGATCGGCATCACCGGCGGCCTGTCGCAGCACGGCGTGACGCTGGCCCACCTGCCGCAGCTGGTGCCGCTGGCGAACACCGATTTCACCAGCCAGACCAACCCGCGGCCGGCCACCGAGGCCGACTACGAGCGGCTGTTCCGCGAGGCGATGTGACATGCCCTTCCAACGCCCCTGGCTGCTGATCGGCGTCTCGGCGCGCATCTACTATCCGGCCGGCCCAGTGCTGGACATGGGCGGCGTGTGGACCAAGACGCTGCATTACCTGGAGCAATCGGTCGCGCACTGGGTGATGCGCGGCGGCGCGCTGCCGGTGATGGTGCCGGCGGTGGATGCGCAGAGCATCGTCCAGCGCAGCGAGATCGAGCTGGCCCACTATGCCGAGGCCCTGGACGGCCTGGTGCTGCAGGGTGGCAACGACCTGGCGCCCGAAAGCTACGGCGAGACGCCGCTGAAGCCCGAATGGGCCGGCGACCGCGTGCGCGACCGCTACGAAATGGAACTGGTGCAGGCCTTCCTGGCCGCCGGCAAGCCGGTGTTCGGCATCTGCCGCGGGTTCCAGCTGCTGAACGTGATGCACGGCGGCACGCTGCTGCAGGACATCCCGACGCAGCGGCCCGAATCGCGCGCGCACCGCGACGGACCCAGCTACGAGCGCCACTTCCACGAGGTCGAGATCGTCGAGGGCACGCGCCTGGCCCAGCTGTACCCGGGCCTGCGCCGCACCAAGGTGAACAGCATCCACCACCAGGGCATCAAGGACCTGGCGCCCGGCTTCGCGGTCGAGGCGCGCTGCCCCGAAGACGGCATGATCGAGGCCATCCGCCGCCCCGGCCCCGGCTACCTGGCCGCCGTGCAATGGCACCCCGAGTTCCACGACACCGAACACGGCACCTTCGACGACGGCGCGCTGCTGGCCGAGTTCCTGGCCGCGGCGCGCGCCACCCGCAAAGACTGAGCAACCCATGCCCACGCTGAAGATCCACAACCCCGCCACCGGCGCGCTGCTGGCCGAACCGAATGCCGACGACACCGCCAGCGTGGCCGCCAAGGCCGCGGCCGCACGCGCCGCGCAACCGGCCTGGGCACGCGTGCCGCTTGCCGAGAAGCTGGCCGTCGTGCAGCGCTTCCGCGCCGGCATCTTGGCCGAGCTGGACGCGCTGGCCGCCACGTTGACGATGGAGATGGGCAAGCCCATCGCCCAGGCCCGCAACGAGCTCAACGGCCTGCTACCGCGAATCGACTTCTTCCTGGAGCAGACCGAAGCCTCGATCCGCGACGAGCATGTCTTCGACGGCGGTGGCATGCACGAGCAGATCACCCACATCCCGCTGGGCGTGGTGGCCAACATCTCGGCCTGGAACTACCCGTGGTTCGTGGGCTGCAACGTCATCGTGCCGGCGCTGCTGACCGGCAACGCGGTGCTCTACAAGCCCAGCGAACATGCCACGCTGACAGGGCAGCACATCACGCGGCTGCTGCATGCCGCGGGCGTGCCGGCCGCGGTGATGCAGTGCCTGGTGGGCGCCGGCGAGGTGGGCAGCGCGCTGCTGGCGCAGCGGCTGGACGGCGTGTTCTTCACCGGCAGCCATGCCACCGGCGTGCGCATTGCGCAGGCGGTGGCGCCCAAGCTGCTGAAGCTGCAGCTGGAGCTGGGCGGCAAGGACCCGGTGTACGTGCGCGCCGACGCCGACCCGCTGACGGCCGCCGAAGGCCTTGCCGACGGCGCCATGTACAACACCGGCCAGAGCTGCTGCTCGGTGGAGCGCATCTACGTGCACGAGAGCCTTCACGACGCCTTCGTCGAGCGCTTCGTCGCCACGGTGAAGGGCATGCGCCAGGGCGACCCGCTGCAGGGCGACACCTACATCGGCGCGGTGACGCGCGCACCGCAGCTGGCGGTGCTGCAGGCCCAGGTGGACGATGCGGTGGCCAAAGGTGCGGTGCTGCACACCGGCGGCCGCAGCCGGCCGGGCCCGGGCAACTGGTTCGAGCCCACCGTGCTGACCAACGTCAACCACACGATGGAGCTGATGCGCGAGGAGAGCTTCGGCCCGATCATCGGCATCCAGAAGGTGCGCAGCGACGACGAGGCGGTGGCGCTGATGAACGACACCCGCTACGGCCTGACGGCCGGCGTCTACACCCGCGACGGGGCCCAGGCGCGCGAGCTGCTGGCGCAGGTGAACGCCGGCACGGTGTACTGGAACTGCTGCGACCGCGTCAGCCCGCGGCTGCCGTGGTCAGGCCATGGCGATTCGGGCGTGGGCCTGACACTGTCCACCTACGGCATCCAGGCCTTCACCCGGCCCAAGGCCTGGCACCTGCGCCAACCTTGATGCGTCTTACGCTGTTCGACCTGGACCACACGCTGCTCGCTGGCGACAGCGACCAGCTGTGGTGCGAGTTCCTGATGGACCGCGGCGTGCTGCCGCGCGACCCCTTCGCCGCGCAGAACGCGCAGATGGCGCGCGACTATGCGGCCGGCGCCGTCAGCGCCCAGGCCTTCTGCGACTTCTACATCGGCACGCTGGCCGGGCGCAGCGCGGCGGAATGGCAGGCGCTGCGCAGCGAGTTCATGGACACGCGCGTGGTGCCGCGGATCGGCAGCGCGGCGCTCGACGCCGTCGCCCGGCACCGCGAAGCCGGCGACCGCCTGGTGCTGACCACCGCCACCTGCCGCTTCCTGAGCGAGCTGAGTGCCGCGCACCTGGGGTTTGCCGACCTGATCGCCACCGAATGCGAGCTCGACAGCGCCGGCCGCTTCACCGGCCGCAGCCAGGGCGTGCTGAACATGCGCGAAGGCAAGGTGCAGCGCCTGCACGACTGGCTGGCCGCGCAGCAGCTGGCGCTGGCCGACTGCGAGACCACGCTGTACAGCGACTCGATCAACGACCTGCCGCTGCTCAGCGCCGTGCGGCATGCGGTGGCCGTCAACCCCGATGCCAGGCTGGCCGCGGTGGCGGCCGAGCGCGGCTGGCCGGTGATCGACCTGCGTTGACGGGTATGGCCAGCGAGCTGCCCTGGCTGGTGGTCACCACCGTCGGCACGGCCGACGAGGCGCGCGCGCTGGCCCGCCAGATGGTCGAGCGCCGGCTGGCCGCCTGCGCGCAGATCACCGCCATCGAAAGTTTCTACCGCTGGCAGGGCCAGGTCGCGCACGACCCGGAGTTCCGGCTGCTGCTGAAGACCCGCGAAGCAGGGGTACCGGCGCTGCAGGCCGCACTGCTGGAAGCGCACCCCTACGAGCTGCCGGCCATCCACGCACTGCCGGTGGCGCAGGCCCACGCGCCCTATGCCGAATGGGTGCTGGCCAGCACCGGCCCCGAAGCTGGCGGCAGACTAGTCGGCCTTGTCGCCGGAGACCGCCATGCGCCTGTCCAGCCTGCTCGCCTGCCTGATCTTCGCGGCCCTGCCGGCCGCCGCGGCCGAGCTGCCGATCTTCGACGCCCACGTGCACTACAGCCACGACGCGGTCGACCTGACGCCACCGCGCCAGGCCGCCGAGATCCTGCGCAAGGCCGGCCTGAAGCGCGCGCTGGTCTCCAGCTCGGGCGACGCCGGCACGCAGAAGCTGCTGGCCGAGGCGCCTGACATCGTCATCCCGTCGCTGCGCCCGTACCGCACCCGCGCCGAGGTGAGCACCTGGGTGCGCGACGACAGCGTCGCCGCGTTCCTGGAAGAGCGCCTGAAGAACGCGCGCTATGCGGCCATCGGTGAGTTCCACCTGTTCGGCGCCGATGCCGACCTGCCCGTGCCGCGGCGCATGGTGCAGTTGGCCAAACAGTACGGCCTGGTGCTGCATGCGCACAGCGATGCCGACGCGGTGGAACGGCTTTTCAAGCAGTACCCGCAGGCGCGCATCCTGTGGGCGCATTCGGGCTTCGAGCGGCCCGAAGCCGTGGCCGCGATGCTGCGCAAGCACAAGAACCTGTGGTGCGACCTGGCCTACCGCAGCGAACACGGCAGCGGCGGCAAGGTGGCGCCGGAATGGAAAGCGCTGTTCAGCGAGTTCCCCGAGCGCTTCATGGTCGGCACCGACACCTTCACGCCCGAGCGCTGGCACTACCTGGTCGAGCATGCGCAGTGGACACGCGCCTGGCTGGCCGACCTGCCGGCGCCGCTGGCCGAACGCATCGCCTGGCGCAACGGCGAGGCGCTGTTCGCGCACTGGAAGCCGGGCGCGCCGTGAGGCATTGGCTGCTGGCCGCCGCGCTGGCCGGCGGCGCGGCGGGCGCCTGGGCCTGCGGCGAGGCGCTGGGCGCCGACACGCAGCGGCTGGCCGCCGAAGGCTGGCAGATCGCCTGGCGCGCCGCACCCGACCCGGTGCCAGTGGGCCAGCACTTTGCGCTGGACATCGCACTGTGTGCACCGGCCGGCCAGGCGATTCCGGCGGCGTTGCGCGTGGACGCCACGATGCCCGCGCACAAGCACGGCATGAACTACCGGCCCAGCGTCAAGGCGCAGGGTGCGGGGCTGTTCCGCGCCGACGGCCTGATGTTCCACATGCCCGGCCGCTGGGAGCTGGTCTTCGAATGGCGCGACGCCGCCGGCGCGTCGCGCCGGCTGGTGCAGCCGCTGACGGTGCCGTGAAGCGCCTCGCGGCCCTGCTGGCCACGGTGGCGCTGCTGGCGGTGGCCGAGCCGCTGCCGTCGGCGCTGCACGACGAGGACATCCCGCGCATCCTGGCCTTCGGGCCCTGGCCGCCGCCGCTGCAGCCCGACCCGTCGAACCGCGTCTGGGGCCAGCCGGCGGCCATCGATTTCGGCCGGCAGCTGTTCCACACCCCGGCGCTGTCGGCCAACGGCCGCATCGCCTGCGCCAGCTGCCACCAGGCCGCACGCGGCTTCAGCGACGGCCTGCCGCGCGGCGTAGGGCTGGCGCGCGGCGACCGCAACACGCTGGCGCTGCATGACCTGGACCTGCAGCGCTGGTACGGCTGGGACGGTGCCAACGACAACCTGTGGGCGCAGAGCCTGCGCCCGCTGCTCGATGCGCGCGAGATGGGCGGCAGCCTGGCCTCGGTGGCCGCCACCGTGCGCGACACACCGGCGCTGCGCCAGGGCTACCGCGCCGCCTTCGGCAGCGAGCCCGGCGCCGACGACGAGCGCGTGGCGGTGGACGTGGCCAAGGCGATGGCCGCCTGGCAGGCCACGCTGCGCAGCGGCCGCACGCCCTTCGACGAGTTCCGCGACGCGGTGGCGCGCGGCGACCGCGACGCCGCCGCGCGCTACCCAGCCGCCGCGCAGCGAGGGCTGGCGCTGTTCCTCGGCCGCGGCCGCTGCTACACCTGCCACCTGGGGCCCACGTTCAGCAACGGCGAATTCCACGACCTGGGCCTGCCGCACTTTGCCGAGCCGGGCCGCGTCGACCCCGGCCGCCACGGCGGCATCCGCAAGCTGCAGGCCAGCCGCTACAACCTGCTGGGACCCTTCAACGACGACCCCACGAAGAGCACCGCGACCAGCACCGCGCACGTGGCGCTGGAGCACCGGCACTATGGCGAGTTCAAGGTGCCGAGCTTGCGCAACCTGAATCTGAGTGCGCCCTACTTCCACGACGGCAGCGCGGCCACGCTGCGCGAGGTGCTGCGCCACTATTCCGAGCTGAACGAAGAGCGCCTGCATGCCGATGGCGAGAAGCTGCTGGTGCCGCTGCGCTTGAGCCCGCAGGAGACCGAGGACCTGCTGGCCTTCCTGGACAGCCTGAACGACACAATGAGCCCAACCCCGAAGGAGCCCCGGCCATGATCCCCCAACGTTTCGGCATCCTGTTGTTCCACGGCGCCGAGGAACTCGACTTCGTCGGCCCCTGGGAGATGCTGCGCATGTGGAGCCTGTATGCCGGTGGCCCGGCCGAATGCCTGCTGGTCGCGCAGCAGACTGCGCCGGTCGTCTGCGCCAAGGGAATGCGCGTGCTGCCCGACCACGACTTCGCCAACTGCCCGCCGCTGGACGCGCTGCTGGTGCCCGGCGGCCAGGGCACGCGCACCGAGGTCGACAACCCGGTGCTCATGGACTTCGTGCGCCAACAGGCCGCGCAGGCGCAGGCGACGATGTCGGTGTGCACCGGAGCGCTGGTGCTGCACGCCGCCGGCCTGCTGCAGGGCCGCCGCGCCACCACCCACTGGGGCATGCTGCCGCGGCTGCGCACGCTGGCCGGCGTGCAGGTGGTGGAAGAGCGCTTCGTGCAGGACGGGCCGGTGTGGTCGTCGGCCGGCGTGTCGGCCGGCATCGACATGATGTTGGCCTACATCGCCCAGGTGGCCGGCGCCGACACCGCCGGCCAGGTGCAGTTTGCGTCCGAGTACTACCCCGACGGCGTGCGCTACGGCCAGGCCGCCGCCGACGCCCGCGCGCCCGCCTATGTGCGCGGCTGAGACCGGCTTCGCCACGCTGGCCGAGGCCGATGCGCTGCAGGTCAGCGCGCCCGACGGCTCGATAGTGGCGGTGCTGCTGGCGCTGCGCGGCGGCAGCATGGCCACCTTCACGTTGCAGCCGGGGCAGGTATCGGCGGCCGTCACGCACCGCACGGTGGAAGAGCTCTGGTACGTGGTTTCCGGCCAGGGCGCGATGTGGCGCCGCGACGCGCGGCAAGACAGCATCACGCCGCTGACACCGGGCCTGTGCCTGAGCGTGCCGCTGGGCACGGCCTTCCAGTTCCGCAACGACGGCGATGCGCCGCTGGTGGCGGTGGCGGTGACGATGCCGCCGTGGCCCGGGCCCGACGAGGCGGTGGCCGTGGCCGGGCCGTGGGCGGCGGCCGTCTGAGGGGCTACATGTCCTCGAGCGCGCGGCCGCGGGTTTCCTGCACGCGACGCATCACGAACACCACCGCCAACGCCGCGAAGCCGGCATACAGCGCATAGGCCACGGCCGGCCCCAGGCCGCGCAGCAGCGGCGGGAAGCTCACCGTCACCAGCCAGTTGGCCAGCCACTGCGCCGTCACCGCCACGGCCAGCGCCGAGCCGCGCAGTCGGTTGGGGAACATCTCGCCCAGCAGCGTCCACACCGCCGGCCCCCACGACACGCCGAAGGCAAACACGTAGGCATTGGCCGCCAGCAGCGCCACCAGGCCCCAGGGCGCCGGCAGGGCCACGTGGCCGGCGGCATCGGTGTGCGCCATCGACAGCGCCAGGGCCAGCAGCGACAGCGTCAGCGTCATGCCCACCGCGCCCCACAGCAGCAGCGGCCGGCGGCCGATGCGGTCGATCAGCGCAATGGCCACCAGCGTGGCGGCGATGTTGATCGCGCCGCTGAGGATGTTGATGGCCAGCGAATCGCCGGTTGCGAAGCCCACCGCCTTCCACAGCGTGGTGCCGTAGTAGAAGATGACGTTGATACCGACCAGCTGCTGCAGGCAGGACAGCGCAATGCCCGTCCACACCAGCGGCAGCAGCCGGCCGTGACCGTCGAGCAGGTCGCGCAGTCGCGGCGCATGGGCCTGCGCAAAGGTGGCGCGGATGGCTTCGATCTGCGCCGGGCCCACGCCGCCGTCGAAGCGGCGCATCACCGCCAGCGCTTCCGCTTCGCGGCCGGTGGCCACCAGGTGGCGCGGCGATTCGGGCAGCCACAGCGCCGCGGCCATCAGCAGCAGCGCGGGCAGCAGTTCCACCAGGAACATCCAGCGCCAGCCCTCCAGCCCCAGCCAGAAGGGCGCGCTGATGCCGCCGGCCCAGGCGGCGATGACGTCGTCGGAAAGCAGCGCGACGAAGATGCCCAGCACCACGCCCATCTGGTTCAGCGCACTGAGGCGCCCGCGCAGCGCCGGCGGCGCGATCTCGGCGATGTAGGCCGGCGACACCACGCTGGCCGCGCCCACCGCCATGCCGCTGAGAAAGCGCGCCAGGTTGAAGGCGCCCACCGAGCCCACCCAGCCGGTCCACAGCGCCGTCAGCGCGAACACCAGGCCGGTCAGCAGCATCAGCCGGCGGCGGCCGATGCGATCGGCCAGGCGGCCGGCAAACCAGGCGCCGGCCGCGCAGCCCAGCAGGATCGAAGCCACTGCAAAGCCGGTGCCGGCCGATCCGGCGTGGAAGCTGGCCTCGATGCCCGGCACCGCACCGTTAATCACCGCGCTGTCGAAGCCGAACAGGAAGCCGCCCAGCGACGCGGCCGAGGCCACGCGCACGGCGGCGCCGGTGTGCAGGCCAGCGGGGGTGGGAGTGCTCATCGGCCCGATGCTGCCATGCCGCAGCATCACTGCGCGCACAATGCGCGCCTCTTCACCCCCAGGCACGCACCCGATGAGCAAGGACTTCGACATCGTGATCCACGGCGCCAGCGGCTTCACCGGCCGGCTGGTGGCCGAGTACATGGCGCAGCGCTATCCGAACGGCAGCAACGCCGAAGGCCTGCGCTGGGCGATGGGCGGGCGCGACGGCGCCAAGCTGGCGGCGGTGCGCGACGAGATCGGCGCGCCGGCCGACACGCCGCTGGTGGTGACGGACGCGCACGACGCGGCCTCGCTGGCGCAGCTGATGCAGCGCACGCGACTGGTGCTGAGCACGGTGGGGCCCTACCAGCTGTACGGCAATGAACTGTTGGCCGCCTGCGCGAACAGCGGTGTGCACTACGTCGACCTGTGCGGCGAGCCGGCCTGGATGCGGCAGATGATCGATGCGCACCATGGCGCGGCGCAGGCCAGCGGCGCGCGCATCGTGTTCTCCTGCGGCTTCGACTCGATCCCCTTCGACCTGGGCGTGTTCTTCCTGCAGCAGGCCTTCCGCCAGCGCCACGGCCATGCGGCCCCGCGCGTGCGCGGCCGCGTGCGCAAGATGAAGGGCACCTTCTCCGGCGGCACCGCGGCCAGCCTGAAGGCGACGATGGCCGCCGCCGCCAAGGACCCGCGCGTGCTGGACTGGCTGCGCAGCCCCTTCAGCCTGACGCCGGGCTTCGAAGGGCCGAAGCAGCCCTCGGGCAACAAGCCGATGGTCGACGACGCGCTGGGCCAGCTCAACGGCGAAGGCATCTGGGTGGCGCCCTTCGTGATGGCGGCCATCAACACCAAGAACGTGCACCGCTCCAACTTCCTGCTGAGCCAGGCCTACGGCGCCGATTTCGTCTACGACGAGATGCTGATCACCGGCCCTGGGCCTAAGGGCGAGCAGATCGCGCAGGCCGTGGCCGGCGACAAGTCACTCGGCGGCGAAGGCGGCCCGAAGCCCGGCGAAGGCCCGTCGAAGGAAGAGCGCGACAGCGGCTTCTACGACCTGCTGTTCCTGGCCGAGGACGCGCAGGGCCACCGGCTGCGCGCCGGCGTCAAGGGCGACCGCGACCCCGGCTACGGCTCCACCAGCAAGATGATTGCCGAGAGCGCGGTGTGCCTGCTGCGCGACGTGCCCGCGCTGGGCGGCGGCATCTGGACCACCGCCCCGGCGATGGGCGACAAGCTGATCGCGCGGCTGCAGGCCCATGCAGGCTTGAGCTTCGCGATCGAGGGCTGAGCCACGCCGGCCCGCCCGGCGGGCCGGCGTGAACTCAGTGCGTGGCCTCCAGCACCAGGTTGAAGGGCGTCTCGGTGGCGCGGCGGAAGCCGCTGAAGCCGGCCTCGGTAAAGACATGGCGCAACCGGCGCTCGCCGGCCTGCGCGCCCAGGCCCAGGCCGACCTCCTGCGACAGCGAGTTCGGCGTGCAAATGCACGTGGATGCGGCGTAGTACAGCCGCCCCACCGGATTGAGGTTGTCGTCGAGCTCGTCGTTGGCATAGGGCTCCACCAGCAGCACCTTGCCGCCCGGCTTCAGCACCTGGTGCGCATGCCGCGCGGCGCCGACCGGGTCGCCCATGTCGTGCAGGCAATCGAAGAAGCACACCAGGTCGTAGTCCTCGCCCGGGAAGTCCTGCGCGGTGGCGGTGGCGAACTGCAGCTGCCCGTCGATGCCCGCCGCGGCCG
>Ga0209369_1001272_pt1 | contig 13587 bp, 10 predicted proteins | sample EBPBio142010_DNA_FD_185865 | JGI IMG/M metagenome (GOLD analysis project Ga0209369, IMG submission 185865) | Wastewater treatment Type I Accumulibacter community from EBPR Bioreactor in Madison, WI, USA - Reactor 1_10/4/2010_ DNA (SPAdes)... | ecosystem: Engineered > Bioreactor > EBPR >... | reverse complement strand
CGGTCTCGGCATCAAGACCCGTCGGATGAAGATCAGCGATGGTAGCCTGGTCGGCTTTTACGCCTCGCTTCTGACCGGCGAGTTGCGGACGCATCCGCGCAGCCCCTATAGCCTCCTCGCGGAAGATGCCGCCGGAGCTTCTGTTCAATTCGGCAAGGGCGTGGTCGAGATCGAAGAGGGCGCATCGGCCCCGAAACTCGCCGCTGTTCTCTATGTCAAATCCTATGCCAATGCGACCTGGCCCGGAATGCTCGATGCGCTCGGAGCCACGCAGGACAACATCATCACCCACAGTTATACGCCCATTGAACGCGGCAGCATCGCCGAGCGGGTGAAGCGCCGCGTGGCCCAGATGCGATCGGCTGAAGACATCGCAGCCACTGTCGAGGCACAGCTCTTTGAGGCGGCGGACAAGGCCGAGAGCGGCGCACTTGGCTTTGGCGTGCATCAGATGACGATCACCGTTTTCGCAAAGACTGAGGCCGCCCTCGACTCCGAGGTCGCCCGCATCCGCGGCATCGCGCATCAGAACGGCATGCGGCTCGTGCGCGAAGTCACGGCACTCGAAGCCGCCTTCTTCGCCATGCATCCCGGCAACATGGAGTATCGGGCGCGCGACATGACGGTGTCGTCGATCAACTTCGCCGATATGGCCGCGCTGCACGCCGCCGACACTGGCACGGAAAAGGCGCGCCTGCCCTGGGCGACGCCGATCACCGCTTTCCAGACGCTGCAGGGCTCACTGCACAGGTTTAGCTTCCACGAACCGGGCGATCCGACGGCGGAACCAACGAATGGCCATACCCTCGTTCTCGGCAAATCCGGCGGTGGCAAGACGACGACCGTCGCCTTCCTTGCCGCCCAAGCGCAAAGGGCCGGGGGCCGGACCATCATCTTCGACAAGGAAGCCGGTCTCAGAATGGCCGTGCATGCCCTTGGCGGTCGCTATGCCGAAGTCCGCGCGGGACGCCCGACAGGGCTGAACCCGCTCGCGACTGAAGCGGGAGAGCGCGGGGAAGCCTGGCTTCTCGACTGGCTGGTGGCCCTTCTGGAATCCCGCTCCGGGCCAATGACGCCGCTGCAATCGGAGGCGCTCAAATCCGCCATCGCCCAGAATGGCAAGGCACACGAGGGGCTCAGGAATTTCCAATCGTTTCAGGAGCTCTTCGGGGATGTCGGCGATGGCCTCGATCTCGCGCAGCGTCTCCGGGAATGGGGACCGGACGGCCGCTACGGCTGGGTGTTCGGCGAAGCCACGGAGCCGGTGGTCGACTTCACCAGCCATGATGTGACGGCCGTCGACCTGACGGAAATCCTTGATCTCGGGACTGAGCGCACCGCGATCCTCGGCTATCTCTTCCGCCGGATCGAGATGCTGATCGAGGAAAAGCGCCCGACGCTGATCCTGATCGACGAGGCCTGGAAGGTTCTCGACGATGAATATTTCGCCAAAAAGCTCGCTGAATGGCTGGTGACGGCCCGGAAGAAGAACGTGGTGGTTGTCATGATGACCCAGTTCCCGAGCCAGATCCGCGGCTCGAAAGCCCGGTCGATCCTGGAAGCGCTGCCGAACCAGCTTCTCTTCCCGAACGGGGAAGCGGCATCCGCTGATTATGACAGCTTCCGCCTGACCGATGGCGAGCAGGACTTCGTCCTGAACCCGATCCCCGGCCAGAGACTGGTCCTGTCACGGTCTCCAGGCGGCTCGACCGTCCTCAATATCGATCTGAAGGCACTCGGGCCTTTGCTGACGGCACTTGGGGGCGGGCAGGCCGGTCTGAATGCCTTCGGCGCCGACTATGCCGCGCGGCCCAAATTCTGGAATGGCTAATATCACAATGAAATCAATATATTACATAAGTATCCTTATGGGCTTTCTTGGTGGTGCGCTCGCGGGCTGTGGAGAGGTGCCGATCCGGAAAACCAATTGCTGGGCGCAATCTGGTTCCACTGTGACCAGTTCCACAAAGGGCGCAAGCCCGACTTCGTATCCTGCCTCGCGCGTTGACAGCTCGCCGGCCGATGTCATTCCTTGCCGTTAGATCACCAGCCTCAGTCAGGGCGCTTGTCTTGATGATCACTGTGCTGCCTCTTGCGGCGCTCGCACGCGGCGTGCCGATTGCCGACGGCAAATCGATCATCCAGCACGGCCTCGAGATCGCGCAGATGAGCCGCTTGTCCGCAGCGCGGGAGCTTGAGACCGACAAGAAGGCGCGGATTGCCGAGTTGCATCAGGAACAGCTCGATGCGCTCGACGCCACGCTGGCGATGATGACCGGCACCACGCCTTGGATCGGCGATCTGGAGGTGATCCCGGGAGCCGAGGCGGAAGTCCTCTATGATGTCGAGGATGACAGCCCCTATGCGGCGCGTCTTTTCGGGGATGGAAAAACCGGCATCGAAGAGATGATCGTCACTACCGCGAAGAAATACGCGGGCCATCCGGGCCTCGCGCGCGCTGGTCTCAACCCGGTCGAGTTCCGCATCTGGTTCCAGAGCCTTGTGAAGCAGGAATCCGGGTTTTCCATCGGGGCACGCAGCCCAGTTGGCGCCTTTGGTCTGACACAGGTCATGCCTGACACCGCCAAGGATCTTGGCATCTTCCCCGCCTACTATGACGACCCGATGCTGCAGCTTGATGGGGGTGCCCGGTATTTCCTGACACAGCTCAACAAGTTTGGCTCAGTCCCGCTGGCGCTCGCCGCCTACAACGCCGGTCCCGGCAATGTTTCGAAATACGGCGGCATCCCACCCTTCAAGGAAACCCAGGACTATGTCGTCCGCATCACCGGGTTCTTCAACGCCTATGCGGGACGCATCAGCGGTATCGATCAGATCGGCACCTTCGATCCGCGTGACATGACGATCGCCACGGCCTCCAATGTCTCGGACGCAGGGTTGCACTATGGCATGGAAGCAAGCCTCGAGATCGAGGCTTCGCTGAAACGGCTCCGCGTCCTCATCGAGAAGATCCCGACCACCAAGTCGGCCAAGGAAGCGCTGGATCTCAATACCTATGCCCGGGCCGAGGCCGTGCGGATCGCGCTGATGGTAGACCGGGTCAAGGCCGCAAGGGTCAAGGTCGACCAGGCACGCTACGCGCTCTGGATCGAAGCTTACGCCCGCGACGCAACATTCATCAAGGTAAAGGCTGGTTCCGAATGATCCCCAAGCGCATCCGGGGCATCGGCCCCTTTCTCTTCACCGCAGCACTGGCGCTACCGCTCCCAGTGGCAGGCCAAGGCGTGCCCACCATCGACCTCACCAGCATCGCCAAGATCGGCGAGGTGCTGGCGCAAGCCAAACTTCAGGTGCGCGAGATGATCGCCTCGAACCTGAAGCTCGACGAGCAGATCCTGAAGCAGATCGAACAGATCGCCACACTGAAGGCACAGCTCGATGCGCTCCGGAACGGGCTGACGCTGGAGGCCTTGGGCATTCCGGACCCTGACACGTTCTTTGACGACATCCTGCCAGATGTCGCTGACCTGACCGGCGGTCTCATCGCGGCGAAGGACGGGAAGTATTCGCTGATGACGACTTCGGGCAAGGTCGGCGACAAGCCGGCCGGGCAATATGTGTCGGATTTCTTCGCCTCGGTCGGTTTGGACACCGCCACTGTCGACACGCTTTCGAAAAGCGAGGATCCGGGCGCGGCGCGGATCGGCACGCAGGCCAACACGGCCGCCTTCCTGTCGGCCGCGGCGGAAACATCCTCGGTCAAGGCGTCCGAAAGCCTCGAACGGGTGCACGAACTTGTCCAGGAGATCCCGGACACCGAGGGGCTGAAGGAAGCCATCGACCTCAACACGAGGGTCACGGCCGAGCTGTCCATCGCCATGGCCAATATCTGGAACATGGAATCTGCGCAGCTCATGGGCATGGGGGAAGCCGGCGTCATGGATGCCGCGACGGCTGCCGAGGAAGAGAAGTTCATCAAAGTGATCCGGAAGGAATGAAAATGGGCAAGCTCCAACAGAAGCCGTTCAGTGCGGCCCTGATCCTGGCGACCCTGTGGACGGGGATGGCCTCGGCCGAGACCCCTGCCCCGGCCGATCTGGCGCAAGAAGAGACCTTCCTCGACGTCCTGCCGAAGATCGATGTGCCGGACGACGTCCAGCCGATCCCGGGCGCGGTGAACGAAGAGTTCCGAAACTGTGAGGCCCAGTGGCCGCCGCAGTATCGGGAAGCGCAATCCGGGGCCGAGGCCCGCGCGCTTCGGGACATCTACAGCTTTGTCAGGGCGCGGAACGTCATCGCAACTGCTGATTGTGGCTGCGCTGGTAAAGTAGCGAACTGGGACGATGTAGAGGCGGTCGCCGCTGCCTTGCGCGAAAGTCAAAAGGTTGAACGACTGTCCTGGCAACATACAGCGGCTATCTCGACTGAGGCTCGAAAGCTTATCGCTGTTGCTGAGACCATGTGCGGCGGCTCCTTCTGATGGACAGCGTCTCGACCATTCTGACGACTTTGGATGCAGCGATCACGGCGGCGGGCCAACGGTTTTTCGAAGCAACGGCCAGCGCCGTCGGCCCGATCTATTCGAGCCTTCTCGCGCTCCTCCTCGTCATGGTCGGGATCAATGCCGCCCTCAATGTCTACCGCATCGCCATGCGCGATGCAGTGCAACTCGCCTTCCGCATCGTGATGGTGCTGATGTTCGGTCTTACCTGGTCAAACTTCAGCCAGATCTATCAGGCTGCCAGCAATGGGCTCAGCGATCTTGCGCTGGAGTATTTCCGCCTCGGCGGCAGCGGTGTCGCCACTTCCGCGACCGCAGCCATGGATGACATGGCCAACATGATGGCTGGCAACGTCGATAGCGTTTCCTCGGCTATGTCTTCGATCATGCGCGGCTTTGTCGCCGCAATCCTCTATGTGGTCCTCGGCATCCTGATGGCGGTTTATGTCTTCATCGTCGGCTTCGCCAAGCTGATGATCGCCTTCCTTCTGGGTGTCGCCCCGCTTGCCATCGGCGCCACGATCTTCGAGAAAACCAAGGGCATCTTCGAGGCCTGGCTCTCGGCGATGATCGGCTATCTGATGTACCCGGTCGCCTCCGCAGGAATCATCGTTGCCGTCGTGACAGTGGCCCATGATGTTTTCCGAGAAACGGAAGATGTCACCGATCTTGGGTCGATCCTCGGCTTCTTCGTCATCGTCTTTGTGGGCATCTTCGCCCTGATGGCCATCCCGAATGCCGTGACGCATATCACTGGGCAGATCAGCCTTGCCAGCATCGCACCCCAGGCCCTCCGGGTTGCGGGCAAGCCTCTGGAAAAGGCCAGCGACTATTCTGCCCGGCGCATGAACGAGTTCCGCTCTGGATTCATGACCGGCAAGACCGAACACCACCATTTGCGCGATCAGGCGCGGTCGGATGCCGAGCGCGGCCACGCGGCCCGTATGCGGCTCGGCCAGTTCATCCGCGACAGCTGATCCAGCCACCCGACAGCCGCGCCAAACCCCCTTTCCCGGAGCAAGACCATGACAGGTTCACCCCCTGAACTGAGAAGTTTTCTCGAAGCCGAAATGTTTTTCGGCGTGAAAAAGCGCGAGCGCATCGCCTATGCGGTGGCGGGCGGCGGGCTCGCCATCGGCCTTATGGGCATGATCGCCGTCGTCACCCTCTTGCCCCTGAAGGAAACCGAAGCCTTCCTCGCCATCGTCGACAAGGACACCGGTGTGGCCGAACGTGTGGTGGCCGTCGAGAAGGCTGGCATGGAACAGGCCGAGGCCATCCGACAAAGCCTTCTCTTCGCCTATGTCACCGACCGCGAAACCTATGACCAGCACGACAACGAGGAACGGATTCTCCGCGCCTATACCTGGTCCGAGGCCAACGCGAGGTCGTCCCTCGTCGCGCTCTGGACCGAAGGCCACCCGAATTACCCACCGAAGCTTTACGGCGAGAGTTCCAGGGTTCGGGTCGATATCCTCTCGATCACGCCGGTGACCGAGACGACAGCTCAGGTGCGCTTTACCAAGACCTGGGTCTCGGATGGTGAGGGCATCCCGGACCGGGAAGGCAAGTTCACGGCGACGGTCACCTACCGGTTCGAGCCAACCAGAGAAACTGCGCTCAATCTCGTCTGGCAGAACCCGACCGGGTTCCTCGTCACCGACTATCGCCTCACATCCGAGGCCCTCACCCCTTCGGGAGGCTGACATGACCCTAGGTTTGACAATTTTCGCGATGGGTCTCGTGGCTACCCTCACAGCCCTGCCCGCTCTTGCGGAGACCTCCCCGAAATCCGGCAGCCGCGACGCAAGGGTGACCTATGCCACCTGGCAGGAGGGTCAGGTCTACCGGATTACCACACGGCTCAGGACAGTGACCCTCGTCGAACTGGGTGACGGCGAGAAGATCCAGTCCATCGCCATCGGCGATCTCGAAAGTTTCAAGATCGACAAGCTCGAGCGGTCGAACCTCTTCATCATCAAGCCGGTGGTGGCGGGTGCCACGACCAACCTGACGGTCGAGACCCAGAAGAACATCTATTTCCTGCAGGTGACGGAGAGTGCGAAGGGCAGCCCGAACTATTCGGTGAAGTTCACCGTGCCAGGCAGTTCCCGGAAAACCTCGCCCGGAACGGACATTCCGGCTGCCCTCCCGATGACCTATAAGGTCATGAAAAAGGGCAAGCGGCTGCCGGGCTTCGCGCCAGTGTCAATCTCGGATGATGGGCGCAAGACCACCTTCGTCATTCCGCCCGGTGCACCGATGCCGGTGATCTTCCGGGCTGATGCCAAGGGGCAGGAATATTCGGTCAACTCCGCCGTACGCGGCACGAGGATCACTGTCAGCACCCGCTCGGAACGCTGGGTTCTGCGCTACGGTGATGAATATGTTTGCGTAACCGCGGAAACGGGGGGCGGCCAATGAGCGAGGAAGATCAGGACGGCAAACTCGCCGCGCGCATGGCCCGCATGAAACCTGCCGAGGCGCCAAAGCGCCGCCGTGGCGTGAACCCTTACGCGCTTTCGGCCGTGACTGCTGTGGCGGGTGTCGGCGTCGGGGCTTGGTTTGTCCTCGCCGCGCCAGAGGCCCCTGCCCCGGCACCTGCGCTGGAAACGGCCTCGGTCAGTGATTTCCAGGGTGCGGGTGGGGCAGACGGGTTTTCGATCACCAAGGAAAAGCCGCAGATCGTCCCTGCCGTCCCGGATACTTCCGAAGCGGACCGGCTCAAGGCCGAGATCGAGGCCCTGAATGCCCAGATCGCGGAACTGAAGGCCAATCCGGTGACCGTCACTGATGAGGCCGCGCTTGCGGATTTGAAAGCGCAGGTCGCGGCCCTTGATGCGGATGCAAAGGCACGGGAGGCCGCCCTCTCCGACCTGGAACGCGAGAACATCCGGCTTCAGACCGAACTTGAGACCAAGGCGCTCGTCGAGGGTGATGCCGAGGCCGAAGCGGCCCGCGCCCGCGAAGAGGAACTGGCCCGGAGGCGTCAGGAAGCCGAGATGCTGAAAGAGGCGCAGATCCATTCCGACATGGTCGCGATGCGCTCTTCCATGGATATGGGGGGGGAGACGGGTGGTGCCGCCCCGACCGGTCCTGGAGGTGGAGGTGCCGCTGCCACGGGCGACGACGCCTTCCGGCGTGCGGGGGCCAAGTCGGCCGAGGCCCGCCAGGCGGAGGTAATCGCCAACCCTGCCTATACCGTGATGCAGGGCACCCTGATCGAGGCCTCGCTGGAAACCGCCGTCAGCACCGATCTTTCCGGCAATGTCACTGCCATCGTCAGTCACGATGTCTGGTCATTTGACATGTCCCGCGTCCTGATCCCACGTGGGTCCCGTCTCTTTGGCCGCTACGATTCCGACATCGATGCTGGTCAACGCCGGGTGCTGATCGCCTGGGACCGGATCGTGACCACCGATGGCCAATCCGTAGATCTCGCGGCTTACGGCACGGACCGGATCGGGCGTTCCGGCCTGCCCGGCAAGGTGCGCACCCACTTCCTGCAGCGCTTCGGCACCGCCGCCCTGATCTCGGTGATTGGGGCTGTCCCCGCGATTGCGGCCGCCCGCTACGAAGGCGACGAGGTGGCATCCGACACCGCCGAAAATGTCGGCAATGACCTTGGCGAGGCGGTGAATGATGTCATGGCCGACTATTTACGCATCCCGCCCACGATCAGCGTCAATCAGGGGGCTGTCGTCATGGTCCGGGTCGACGCCGACATCGAGTTCTACTGATGAGTTATCTCGATACCTATCTCGGGCAGCTGGACGCGGCACTCGCTGACCCGGCCGTCATGGAGCTGGCGATCAATGCTGATGGCACGATCTGGGTGGAACGGTCGGGGCAGATTCACATGGGCCCGAGCGGGCTTCCGCCCCTGCCCGCACGCTCGGTGCGCGATCTCGCCGCCCAGATCGCCAATTCAACCTCGAACACCTTCACGGAAGCAGCACCCCTTGTCTCGGCCACTGTTCCCTACCGAGACCTGATGCTGCGCTGTCAGGTGGTTGGCACGCCCGCCGTCTCCGGCGGCACCGTGATCGGCATCCGGGTGTTTCGGTCGCGGCAGGGGGACACAAGGCGGGCACCCCGATCGTTCAGCTTCCTCCGCGGGCAGGAGAAGTCCCTGGAAGAGGAGCGGCGGGTCATGGTCGCGGAAATCCGCGCCCGGTCCGAGGGGGCGGATGTCGAAGCCTTCCTCGGGCGTCTTGTCTCCGAGCGGCTGAACGTCATCGTCTCGGGCGGCACCTCGACCGGCAAGACCGAGCTTGGCCGCAAGCTTCTGGAGATGGTCGCCCCGGACGAGCGCATCGTCACGATTGAGGATTCCCTCGAACTCCTGCCCGGTCAGCCCAATACCGTGAGCTTGATCGCGCAGCGCGATGAGGCCTCGCCCCGCTCGGCGGACAAGCTCCTGCAAGCGACCCTGCGCCTTCGGCCCGACCGGATCATCCTCGGCGAATTGCGCGGGTCGGAGGCGGCGACGTTTCTCGATGCGATCAACACCGGCCATTCCGGCTCCTTCACCACGCTCCATGCCCATTCGGCGCGCAAAGCGATGGACCGGCTGGCGCTTCTCGTCATGGCGCAGGGCACAAGGCTCAGCTTCGCGGAGGTGATCCGGTACCTCGAGACCTCGATCGACGTGATCCTGCAGATGGGCCGCCAGGGCGACCGTCGCGGGATCATGGAGATGTATTTCCCCGGGCTCGACGGCTGACAGACAGCTGTCTCCGCCCCTCCCTTTCCTCTCTTGATTGGCCAGCGGGCCAAAAGGTTGCATTCATGGACCAGGACATTGACGGCCAGCATCTGAAAGGGCCAGCAGCGCGCTCCGCGACCGAAGAACCCGAAGCAGGTGCAACCAATGGAGCCGCAGAACGGAAGAAGGAATACTTTTCCGTCCGTTTGACCTTCTCCGGGACTTCGCAGGAGTTTGAAGACCCGCGACTTGCGGGTGAGGCCTTCTTCCGGGCCGATCCGGCTGAGCGGCCCTCGGTCACGCATGTCGATGGCAACACCGCCCGGACAATGGCCCGCACGGAAATTCATGGGACACATGAGGGCGGCGAGGCGCGGTATTTCAAGAGCCTGCCGGACTCGCATGCCCCGGATACGGAGTTCCGGGCCGGGTTTCTGGCGGCGATGGAGGCTTCGATCTCTGAGCGCCTAGAGAGAGTCGAGTTTGGCAAGGACGAGGCGAAGGCCGTCGAGAGGCTGGATGCCGGGCTGAAGAACGATCTGGAAGCCTTCGCGCGGCGGGAACCGGAAAAGGCGGCCGCGCTCTGGAATGAGCATACAGGTGAAGTTCCGCCGGGGCCGACCCTGCGCGCGGCCGTCGAAGCCCGCGAAGCTGACGCGGACCGCGAGCAGCAGGCTGAGTTCGAGTCGCGTGCAGAAGGGCCGAAAGTCGTCGCTTCAGGGGACTGGGTCACGACGGACCGGAACGTGGAGCTGCGCCCCGTCGCGGTCGCAACCGAGCGCGGCGTCCACGCAGGCTATGACGCGTCCGAAAGCGGTGGTGAGGGGGTGATCAGCTTTTCGGAGCGGACCTTCGCGAACAGCTGGGATGCCCTGCGCCACGCCTGGGATTTCTACGAAGGTGGCGAAGAGGGGCTGGAGATTGCTGTCAGCCGCGCGGCAGCGATGAATCATAAGACAGGCGAGGAGATAGACCGCGAACCTTCGGGCCTGGTGCTCGAACATCGGGAACAGCTGGAATTCCCCCGCCCGGAAACCGCGATCTACGCGGGCGAAGAGGCCCAACTGGTCCTGAACCTTGGCCGAGACACGGAAGCGAGCCGTGATCTTGCCAAACGTCTGGTTGCCGATCCCGCGTTTCGGAAGGTGGTGGCCGAGCATATCCCCGATGCCGAGGCCACGCTTGGCACTGGCCGGTTTGTCGACGGCGAAGGCTCCGCTGGGTTTCTGCCCGATGAACTTCTGGCCGTCACCTCCTACGGTCGCGACGGCGGTTCTGAAGTTCTGGCGAAGTTCCCGGATGAAGGGCCGCTGAGTGAGGCCCTGGCCAGGCATCTCGCCAAAAGCCCGGTTCTCGCGGCCCATGTCGAAGAAGATAGGTTGCGCAGCGACTTCACGGCTGATCCCGCGCGGGCGATCTCCGCCTGGGTGGCGCAGTCGGATGCCCGGATCGACCGACTGCCGTCCGAGCAGCAGGAAGAGCTTCGATCAGAAATGCTGGGCATCGCCAAGGAAGCCGCGGCAGCCTTTGGTCTCGACAAAGATCACGCCGGGCGCGAGGCCCCTCCCCGTACGACCCTCTATAGCACGGCGATCAGACCGAATGCGGTGGTCGTCGGTGATGAAGAGACCAAACTCGAGAAAGGTCGCGGCGAGACGCTTCATGCAGTCCTGAGCTTGACGGCAAATCTCGCGGGGATCGAAGCCAAGAAGCTCCAGTCTCGACTCGAGACCGGGGCAGCAAACGCCCGCGAAGAGGAAGCCTGGGTGAAATCCGATCTCGCCGACGTCGCCAGGCGTCACGGCTATGATCTCGACAACCCGCAAAGCCGCAGCACGGCTGCGGAACGCCTGGATCGCTTCTACGAACGTGCCGCTGAGATAATCCAATCCGCCCGCGGCATCAATCTGTCACGCCCCCCCGACCCGATGGTCGAGGCCCTGGACAAGATGGCGAAACTCCATGCCCAGCAAGGCTCGGTCGCCTTCCGCAACGAGGCCCAAGCGCGGGATTTCACTGAGGAGATGAAGGAGCGTTATGGCGCTTCCGTGTTGAAAGACATCGCCGCCGGACGCACTGACGCCTTGGCCAAGGATGTCCCCGACGCGAGCGCCCGCCAGGCCATGGCCGCAGCGGTCATATCTGCGGCAAAGGAACACCCGTCCCTCGGCCTCAGTGCCCATGAGGTCGAAGCCGCCGAACGTCGCATGACGGCCGAGGCCGCTCCCAGGCCGCCCGAACATGCGCGCGCTTCAGTCCATGACCGGACGCATGCCAAGGACAGGGAGTTCTGATCATGCCCCGCATCACGTTCCTGCTCCCTCTCGGCCTGACGGCCGGTCTTCTGGTTGGCCTCATTGCCGGCGGCCTCGTTCTCAACCTGATCTTGGGGCGCGATCCGAACGCGACCGGCATATTCGTCCTGATCGAGGAATTCCCCGGCTTCGCCCGGCTGACCTCCATGCCTTGGGTTCTGCCCTGGCAGATCGTCGGTGCCTCGACTGTGGTCTTCACGATTGCCGCCGTCGCCCTGACCTTCCGCCAGCAGCTCACGGGCTATGGTCAGGCCAAGTTCCAGGCCCGCGCCGAGATGAAGACGAATGGCCTCCTGCAGCCCTTGGGCGCAGGGATGGTCTTCGGCAAACTCGGATCCCCATCAAAGCGCGCGCCTTATGTCAGCGCCACGTTCCAGAAGTTCCCGCATTGCCTCGTCGTCGCACCCACCCGCGCCGGCAAGGGCGTGGGCTATGTCATCCCGAACACCCTCCTTTTCAACGGCAGCATCGTCGTTCTCGACGTGAAGGGGGAAATATTCGAGGCTACCTCGCGGCACCGGCAGGCCGAAGGCGATGCGGTTTACCGCTTCTCGCCCTTCGACTTCGAGCACCCGACCCATCGCTACAACCCGCTCGAGCGCGTCTCCCGCATTGAAAATCCCGAACAGCGCTACACGGAGCTTGCCAAGATCTCGGACTACTTCCTCACGGTTTCGGACAAGGGCACGGCGGGTGACTTCCTGACGGAGGGACGTGAGCTCTTCGTCGCTGCTGGCCTTCTGGCCATCGAGCGCGGCAAGCCCACCATAGGCGAGATCAGCCGCATCCTCTTTGGCCGTGGTGCGACCCAGGAGGTCTACGGCGAGCATGCCGAAGAGGTGAAGCACCCCAACGCTGCCCAGACCTTCCGCAAGTTTGCAGGCTATTCCGACCGGACTCTGTCCTCGCATGCCTCGGTCCTGGGCGGCGCGGGCATGACGCTCTGGAACAACCCGGCGGTGGATCGGGCAACCTCCGGTAACGACTTTTCCTTCACGGATCTGCGCAAGCGCCCGATGTCGATCTATGTCGTTGTCAACGCCGATGACATCCGCACCCTGTCACCGCTGGTGCGGCTCTTCTTCGGCGAGCTCATCGCGACAATGCGCTCGACCCTCCCCGACCCGAAAACCGAGCCCTGGCCCGTCATGGTCATGCTCGACGAGTTCGACCAGCTCGGGCCGATGCCCATCGTCGAACAGGCCCTGAAGCAGCTCGCGGGCCACGGCGCCCGGGTCTCGATCATCACCCAGTCGATCCCCGGCCTCGACAACATCTATGGCGAAAACGTCCGCATGTCCCTCGAGTCCGCAGCGGGCATGAAGCTCTACCTCGCGGCAAACGATAAGAAGACCGCCGGAGAGATCTCGGACGCCTTGGGCAAGACGACCAAGCTCTCAGTGTCGGACAGCGTGTCGCGGGATCGGGATTTCATGCAGCGGCGCTCGGTAAGTCGGAGGATGGAGGAGCGGCCCCTCCTGACCCCCGACGAAGTGCGGCGGCTGAACCCGGATCAGGCCATCCTCATCCCGGAACGGCAGAATCCGCTTTTGGTCCATCGGATCGTTTATTTCCAGGACCCGACCTTCAAGGCCCTTTTCGAAGCGCAGGCGGGACCCCTGCCCTATCCGCCCAAGGAGGCTGCCGCGGTTCAGGTTTTAACCGCGCGAATGGAAGCGCTGGAGCGGCGGCTGGCCGAAAGGATGGTGGTGGATTTCGTGCGAGCGGAAAAACCGGGATCTGCTTCGGCCATGGCCGAACCAAAGCTGGCGGCGGAACTCATGGCTGAGGAAAAGCCAATCCTCGCGCAGAATGGCCAGTCCGGCAAAGGTGCCAACCTGCCGGATTTGTCAGGACCGGAAGCAAATCTTGCAGCCTTCCAGCCAGACCAGATCGTTGCTGTGGCACGCATGCGCAGGTTCACCAGGAAAATACAGGAACTGGGAGCATGAGATCTCTTCTGGTGAACCACGGACACTTTCAACGACAGAGGCACCCCGGAAAGCGTTCCCGGAACTCTCGGATCGTAGCTCACCGGGGATAACGACGGGCTTTCCGGCGCACTGCCGGATCAGCTGTCTACAGCTCCTCACCTATCTCAA
>Ga0209369_1001265_pt1 | contig 13656 bp, 15 predicted proteins | sample EBPBio142010_DNA_FD_185865 | JGI IMG/M metagenome (GOLD analysis project Ga0209369, IMG submission 185865) | Wastewater treatment Type I Accumulibacter community from EBPR Bioreactor in Madison, WI, USA - Reactor 1_10/4/2010_ DNA (SPAdes)... | ecosystem: Engineered > Bioreactor > EBPR >... | reverse complement strand
TTGAAACGGCTTTTGGCAAGTTACAGCATGTGTTTAGACTGCGTGATGAAAGGCCCCATACACTCGAGGGCTTTATGACACGTTTGGCTGCCAAGTTCACCCTGCATAACTTTTGTATCCTGCTCAATCGAAAGTATGGCCGACCAAACCTGGCGTTTGCTGACTTGTGGAGTTGGTGAAAACAAAAGCTAATCCACAACAAGCGTTTTAATCGCTGGCAACAGAGATGATCAGTCTCCGTAATCCATTGGTAACCATTGGGCATTATACTTCTCCTTCATGATCTCTTCCGAAGTGCAGCAGTTGCGGGCGTTTATCATTGAAGGGCGGACAAAACTCTTCTCCGAAGAGGTCCGCGCGCAGTTAGGGCAGCAGTGGTTGGCCGAATATACGGCGCTCATCGACGAAACCCTGCGCCGCATTTATCGTTTGGCCTGGGATACGGCGCGCGCGGCCCAGGGCGTGGAAAAAGTGCCCGATGAAGCCGGGCTGGCGCTACTGGCTATCGGTGGCTACGGTCGTGGCGAACTTTGCCCCTATTCCGATATCGATATCGCCTTCGTGCCTTCGGAAGAAGAAAATCCCTTGCTCGATGCCGTCATTAAAGAAGCGTTTCGCCTGATCGTGGAAGTGCTCATCGACGGCGCCAAGCTGGATGTCGGCTATGCCTACCGGCCGCTTTCGGATATCGAACATCTCGATAACCAGGGGAAAACGGCACTGGTGGAAACCCGGCTCCTGGCCGGGCCGGAGAGTTTGCTGTGGCGGGTACGTGGCGAACTGCACCGCACCTGGGATGCGGTGGCGTTTTTGCTTGATATCTCGCGCGAACGCAAGGAAGTGGCCGAGCGCATCGGGCTTTCCCTCTATGCCGTCGAGCCGAATTTGAAAGAAGGCGCAGGGGCACTGCGCGATATCCACACCATCACCTGGGTCACCGGCGCTTTGCTCAAGAGCCATACTCCGCTGCGCGATTTGGAATGGCGCGGGCTGATTACCGGCGAAGATATCGTCAGCCTCGAAAAGGCCCGCGATTTCTATCAGCAACTCCGTTTATGGCTGCACCTCAAGGCCAAACGCAAAGGCGATGTTTTGCGGGTGGAATATCAGGACGCCTGCGCCCGCGCCTTTGCCTACACCGATACGGAAGAAGGCGTTTATGCTTCTCAAAAGCTGCTGCGCCAATACTATCGCCACGGCGAACAGGTTTCGCGCGTGCTGCGCAAAGTGCTCGATCAGCTTCTGGCCGGGCCGCTGCCGTTGGACGGGCATTTCGTGGCAACCAACCGTCGCTTGAACCAGGCGCATCCTCATGCCATTACCAACCACCCTGAGTTGTTGCTCTCGCCGTTTGTGCTGGTCAATAAATACGGCTTTTCCTTCGACCCCGAATTAGCGCGCGCCATCGATAGCGCGCTGGAGCGGGTAAGCGATGAAACCCGGCGTCACGCCATCATCCGGGCTTCGTTCCATGCTCTGCTGCAACAGCCCGATGAAGCTTCCACCGCACTCACACATCTGCGCACAAGGGGTGTACTGGGCGCGCTGATGCCTGAATTCGATGAAATCCTCTACCTCGCCCCTGGCGATCCTTCGCACCAGCTTACGGTCGGTGAACACTCCATTGAGGCGGTGCGTGTGCTGGGCGAAAGCTGGCAGCAACGCCACGAAAAAGAAGCGCTCTACAACGTGTGGGCGGGCGTAGACGATATGGAAGTGCTGCTGCTGGGAACGTTGTTGCACGATATCGGTAAAGGCGAGCCTAAGACCGAGCATTCGGTGAGCGGCCAGCGCCTGGCAATTGATATTTGCACCCGATTGGGCCTGAGTTCCGAGCGCGCCGAGCGTGTCGGCCTTTTGGTGCGCCAGCATCTCCTCTTGCCGCGCACGGCGCGCTTGCGCGACCTTTCTTCGCCCGGCACCATTCTCTCGGTGATGCAGTACGTGCCCGATGTCGGCACTTTAAAAATGCTTTATCTGCTCTCGGTGGCCGATACCCAGGCGGTGGGTGAGCGCACCTATTCGCAGCTCGATTTGCAATCGATGCGCGAACTCTACGACAAGGTGCTGCTTGCCATGACGCGCGATGAAACTGCCCAGGCGCTCACCGATGCCGAAAAGCGCGAGCAATTAGCTCAGCGCGAAAGGGAAGCCCTGCGCCGTGAAATGCGCCGCTTCGATGGCGAGTTGGATGAAGCAACGCTGCACCGCCTGTGTGGCGAATTGCCCGCAGGATATGTACTCAATACACCGCTGCCGACCATCGTTTCCCATCTGCAAATGCTCGATCAACTGCCGCACGACGGTTTGCAGATCGACTATCAGGACGACGAGCGCGGCCTTTTCACCGAACTCACCATTGTGACTTGGGATGACGAGCAGCCCGGCTTACTCTCTAAAATTTGCGGCGTGATGCATGCACTGGGAGTGGAGATTCTCACCGCGCAAGTCTACACTTTACGTGGATTGGAAACGTTCAGGGTGGAAATGCGTCCAGAGGCTCCCATGGGCCTGGCCGATATGCACGAGATGCAGTCGTGGGGTGGCAGTGCCGATATCGTGCTCGATCGCCTGCAATTAGCCGTGAACGGCCGGGCGCTCAGTGAAGCAAAATTGGCCCGGCTCTCGGTTGCCCTGCGTGCGGTTTTGCGCGAAGGCAAGAGCGTGGAAGAGTTGTTGCAGGAAGCGGGCAAAGCCACGCGCCAGTTGCTGACGCCTGAGAAAATTACGGTGCGGAACGATTTTTCGGAGGAACATTCGGTGATCAACGTGGTGAGCGAAAACGTCTCCGGCCTGATGTATTTTCTTACCCGTGGCCTGGCCGAAGTGGGGCTGGATATTCATACTGCGAAAATCACCACCTGGGGTGGCCGGGCAGAAGATGCGTTCTACGTCACCGCACGCCACGATAGCGATTTGAACCACGCTCACGAAAACCAGAAGATTAAGGACGAAGCAATCGGCGAAGTGCGCGAGGCACTGACGCAGGCGTTGCAGCAGTTGTGAAACGGCGGGAGGGAGGAGACGGAATACGGAATACGGGAGAGGTAACCACGGAATTAATGCAGAAGTCAGAAGGCTGAATGCAGAAGTGGGTAACCAGGCGTTGATGCTAAATGTGATGCAAAGAAGTTCGTCATCCTCGCGAACGCGGGGATCCAGTACACAGCTTTTTGTTTAGGGTAAAAGCAAACTGCTTATCTCAAGAATAGGTTTCCTGTTTCCTCCTCCACTAATGAAGGCGTTAAATTAACGAAATAAGAATCATGCAACATTCAACCCAACCAGCAACCACATCCGCATCAACCAAGCAGCACCGCGCCCAGGCGCCCGACAGCGTGCGTTGCTATGTGGTGACGGTCAGCGATACCCGCACACTCGAAACCGATCGGGGTGGGGCACTGATCGTGGAACTACTCGAACAGGCAGGGCATACCGCGCGCGGGCGTGAAATTGTTACGGACGACGCTGGTGCTATCGAAAGTTGCGTGCGTGGCGCTTTAGAGCGTGATGAAGATGTTGAAGCCGTGATCGTGACTGGCGGCTCGGGTATTGGCCCGCGTGATGTCACCCCTGAAGCGCTGCAGCATTTGGTGGTGAAAGAAATTCCGGGCTTTGGCGAACTGTTCCGTATGCTCTCATGGGATGAAGTCGGCCCGGCGTCCATGCTCTCACGGGCTTTTGCGGGTGTTCTCGAAGGTGGGCGGTTACTGTTTGTTTTGCCAGGTTCCACCAATGCCGTCCGCTTGGCGATGGAAAAACTGATTGCACCGGAACTGGGGCATTTAGTGCGCGAAGTTTCTCCGCACCGGAGACAGAAAGAAGTTTAGTTTTCAGCGTTGGCGTCATCAGCGTTGAGCGCAGCGTCGCCGTTCTCTCCTCGCTTCTCCTACGCTCTTCTCTTTTCTCTTCTTATCTTCTCTACTTTTATCTCCTCTCCTCTGCCACCGGACATCCGGGGAAATTCCGCGGACATCCGCCGGACACGAAATCCGGGCTTTTTAAGCTAAAAAAGCGCTCTTTTTGGCCAAAAATGCACATAATCGGCCAATTGTTGCTGCTGCGGACGTCCGGTAACAAGAATGACGTGTTCCGCGGACATCCGGAGGACATCCACCGGACGTCACGCTGACGGGGTTCTCACCGAACTGGTGACGTCACTTTACTCTGCTTCCATTCTTTCTTTGAGCGGCACATCCTCAGGAAATCGGCTTGGCAAATAGTAAGAAATGGGGTCACTGACAGCACCTAACAACTGCTTTTGAACCGGATTGGCTTGAGCGATGAGTTCCGGCGACTGGCTCACGAAATCGATGGCTTTGAGCCAGCGGTAACAGTAACCCATATAGATGTTCTTACGCGCGTTTGGTGCATAATTAGGCCCCACCGCGTGCCAGGTGCGTTGCTCGAAGAGCACGGCATCGCCGGGCTGGGTGAGTACCTGAATGGCTCCCACCGGTTCGCCGTTTTCATCTTTTTCGGGTGGGGCGGCCTGGAGATGTGAGCCGGGCACCACACGCAGATTACCACTATCGGGCTGGGAAAGGTCGGTGAGAAAGAACCCGACTTTGGCATACATGCGCGGCAGTTGATTTTCCACGATGGGGAATTGCGGGCTTGGGCCGTCGCAGTGCCAGCCGATGGCTTTAAATTGCTCGTTCTCTTTGGGCGTAGGCGGTCGCACGAAAACATGTGAAGTGGTGAGTTGGATATTCCATCCCAGCAAGTCTGCAATGAGCGGAAAAGTGGCCGGCCAGTCGAGTAGGGGAAGGAGTGCGTCGTGCCGGGCCACGGCGTTACGAATTTCGACCGTCTGGGTTTCATCTCCGCCCCGCTCTTCCCGTGCCAATTCATCGACAATTTTTGTGAAATGGACGATTTGCTCTGCATTCAAGACATTGCGGACGACAAGAAATCCATCCCGCTGAAAGGCTTCACGCTGCTGTGGGGTCATGGTAATCATGCACAGTATTATTGCGCTTTTTTAGCCATTGAGCGTCCGTTGCAGCGCTCATAAAATCGCCTTTTTCGCTCATGTATTAGGTCTTTGATCTTTGGTCTTGGGTCTTGGAGGGAAACCGCTGGTGTGAAGATTTACCCCAGCCTCCAGTCCCTAGCCTCCAGCCTCTCTTGTCACAGCCCTCTCTGTTCCGACTGAGCCTGTTTGCGATAAGCGGCAGGGGTGAGGTTGTAGCGTTTTTTCCAGGCGCGGCCGAAATGGGTTGGGTTGGCGAAGTGCAGTTGCTCTGCGATGTTGTTGATGGGAAGGTTGGTGTTCTCCAACAAGTTGCGCGCCGTTTCCAGGCGATGGTTTTGCAAATAGTCGCGGGGCGCTTGCTGCATCCAGCGGGCGAAGCTGCGGCGGAATTGAGCCGGGCTGAATGCTGCTGCGCGTGCCAGTTCTGTGACACCGATTTCTGGATGCTGGTGTGCCAGGGCCAGGGTTTTCTGCAACCAGTCGGGCAGGGCTTGGCGCGTGGCAGTGACAAGATCGTCTCCCCGCAACTGCTGCCATAATAAAGCCACCACAGCACGGCAGAGGCCATCGCGCAGCAACGCGCCTTCGCTGGTGGCGGTCGCATCAACGATTGTCGTCATGAGTGTGCGCAATTGGACAAATTCGTCATGCGTTGGCTGCCAGATATGTGGGCTTGGCAAAAGCGGCAGAATTTCGAGATGCCCAAACAGTTGAGCGTTCAGTCCCAGCGTGAGCCAGTGGGCACCGGGTGAATGGGCACTACCATCACCGGCATGGAGGGTGCGCGGCATGTTAGGCGGCCAGAGCAGGGCCTGGCCGGGATTAAGAGAAAAATTATTATTGGGAGTTTGGGCTTGTAAGACCCCGTCTTCGACCAGCCACAGGCCGTGGCAACCGTGAAAAACCTGGGAGAGCGTCCGCCCGGCAGGCCACTGATGCCTGGCTTTCCAGTGCAAGCGCACTTCGAAATGCGCAGCTAAATTTGCAGGCGAAGTGGGAGGTGCCATAATTAGCCACAGATTAACACAGATTGGGTGCTGAATTCACGAGTAGCTAACGATCTGCATCGACTGATGGCGAGATGAAACTCAAAAACGACCTCTATCTCTCATCTGTGTAATCTGTGTTAATCTGTGGCTAAATTTTTCTCAAAACAAAAAACGACCCACAAACGTGGATCGCTTTTAATATCGAACAAAAATAGCGGCGGAGGGACTCGAACCCCCGACACGTGGATTATGATTCCACTGCTCTAACCAGCTGAGCTACGCCGCCGTAAGCAAAGATGAAAGGAGGAAGAACGGACTCAAATTATACTATTTCAGTTGCTGTTCGTCCAGGCTTCATCATGCCCGTTTTTAATCGTCTTGCGACTGGCGACGGATTTTCTTGCGCTTCTTGAGCTTACGCATCTTGCGCTCTTCAATTTTGCGACGGCGGTCGGCGTGTTCGTTGCGAATGGCGTCACCGGTCTGGCGGTCGAGCGCTTCCAACGGAGCGGCATCATAAGACTGTAAGCGAGCGGTATCAACTGGCATGTGTAAGAGAACCTTTTTAACTTTCCTAAAAACTGCTTTTTTAAAAACCTTCGTTAAACAACTGTTGCCCGAAGGGAGCAAACCTGTAAAATTATAGCACGCAGAAATTTAGTGTCAACGAAAGGACTAAAGAAATTTATGAAACAACCCATTCGCGTTGCCATAACCGGTGCAGCAGGTAACATTGGTTATGCCCTGGCTTTCCGTGTCGCTTCCGGTCAATTGTTTGGCCCGGATCAGCCGGTCGCTCTTAATCTCATCGAAATTCCCCAGGGCGCAGGCGCTCTTGAAGGCGTCGTCATGGAATTGGAAGATTGCGCTTTCCCGCTCTTGAAAGACGTTGTCGCCACCACCGACCTCAACACCGGTTTTTCCGGCGTGAACTGGTCGCTTCTCATCGGCTCGGTGCCGCGCAAAGCCGGAATGGAGCGCAGCGATTTGCTGGGCATCAACGGCAAAATCTTCGTCGAGCAGGGTAAAGCCATCCAGAACAACGCCGCTTCCGATGTCCGCGTGCTCGTTGTCGGCAACCCCTGCAACACCAACTGCCTCATCGCCAGCAGCAGCGCTCCCGACGTGCCCAAGAGCCGTTGGTTCGCCATGACTCGTTTGGACGAGAACCGCGCCAAGAGCCAGTTAGCCAAGAAGGCCAACGTCGATGTCTCGGAAGTCGACCGTCTGGCCATCTGGGGCAACCATTCGCCCACCATGTATCCCGACTTCGCCAACGCCCGCATCGGCGGCAAGCCGGTCGGCCAGGTCATCTCCCACACCGCCTGGTTGGAAAATGAATTCCTCACCACCGTCGGCCAGCGTGGCGCAGCCGTCATCAAGGCCCGTGGCGCCAGCTCGGCTGCTTCGGCTGCTAACGCCGTTGTCGATTCCGTGGTCAGTCTGAGCAGCCCCACTCGCGGCGACGACTGGAATTCGGTTGCCGTACATTCCGACGGCAGCTACGGCATCCCCGCCGGTATCATCTGCTCATTCCCGACCCGCAGCAACGGTCAGGAAATCGAAATCGTGCAGGGCGTGCCGCTCGACGACTTTAGCCGTGGCAAAATCGAAATCACCGTGAACGAACTGCTCGAAGAAAAGAGCATGGTTGCTGACCTGCTCGCGAAATAAGGTTTTGTCCCTCAACCAGATAAAACAAAAAACCCCCGGATTTCTCCGGGGGTTTTTTTATTGCAAGGAATTGGCTTAGCTGCCATCGCCTGCGGGTTCTGCGTCCGGAGCCGGAGCTTCGGTGGCGTTGGTAGCCGGAGCTTCTTCTTCCGGAGCGCCGCTGCAACCAGCGACGAGAGCACTACCAGCGATTACACCCAATGCAGCCAACATTCCAAAACGCTTGATCCAATTTTTCATTTAAAAAATCCTCCCAACAAAATTAACCGACAGAGTGAAGCGGAGTATAAACGCTGTTATATCCCACTGCAAGATAAAAGATTGAGAATTTCCTACCTCGCAATCAAACGGTAACAGTTCGAACTTTGTTAACTTAGGCCTTGGTTTCCGTGCTGGCCGGGGCAGGCGTAGGAGCGGGGGCGCTGGTTGTGGGGCTTGAAGAACCCGTATTCTTTTTGGTGTCGGTAATATAAAAGCCGCTGCCTTTGTAGATGGTGCGCACCGGATGGAAGATTTTCTGAACTTCTCCTTCGCACTGCGGGCATGGCGGCGCATCGGCCCCGACTTCCTGCCAGATCTCAAACTGGTTTTCACACTTGGTACAACGATACTCGTAGTTCGGCACAGTCAAACACTCCCAAAATCATTCATGAAAAAAGACGCAAAAACTTGCGCCTTTTTTAGTTTATTTGAAGTCTGCGCCTGGTGTCGATATTAGTCGTCGTGATCGACGACGAAGGCAATTTCTACCGTGGCGCGATAATTCGTGATTTTACCGTCCGCCACTTCGCCCGACAACGTATCTACATGAAAACTTTTCACGTTACGGAGCGTTTTGCTGGCTTCACCCACTGCCACTTCCGCGGCACGCGCGAAACTTTCACTCGACTGGCCAATGATTTTGACGACTTTGACGACTGACATGGTAACCCCTCGCTTCGTTTTATTTGCGTCAGTCGCTTTCTGCGCAAAGTGGGGGCCGAGGTGAAGGTCAATTAATCTGTGAAATGAGTGTTCGTCCGAGCTGACATTTATAGTCGATGCCTTGAACTCAATTTGCGAACCCTGAGCGTGAGCGACGGGCACAATTTCCTTGCTTCGCCAAGCTCATTGCCAGTGCCCGTCGCTCATGCTCGGGGTTCGCAAATAAAAGCCCTTGCCCTGCGCAAAAGGCCAAGAATAAATTTATTTTACGGACTATTAAAAACGTGTTGCGGTGAGAAAATTGCAAGTAGCCATTCCAACATCGGGAGCACTCCAGACAGCCCGAATCACAGCCACGCCATGCGCTCCCTTTTCCAGGCATTGGCCGGTATTTTGGGGAGTAATACCGCCTATCGCCAGCACTGGGATGGAAATTTTATCCTTTAATTGGGCGAGCGCTTCCAGCCCGGCAGGAGTGCCTTCAGGGTGGGTAAGGGTTGGAAAAACCGAGCCGAAAACCAGATAATTGCAACCTTCCTGTTCTGCGTGCCGGGCGGTTTCCAGTGAATGCACGGATTGACCCACTAAAAAATCTGCACCCAGAATGGCGCGTGCCTGGGCCACAGATTGGGCTTCTCGCAGATGAACGCCTACCCCCAGCGCACGAGCGATTTCAATTTCGCTGTTGATAACCAGATTGGCATTGTATCGCTCGCAAAGTTCTTTTGCAGCGGTTGCCAGGGAGACTAATTCCTCACCGGAAATATCTTTTTCGCGCAGTTGTATCAGGCGAGCGCCGCCAACAAGCGCCGCTTCGAGGGCTGCGTTCCAATCGGGCTGCATCAGCGAGCTTTGCGTCACCAGCATTAAACGGGGAAAAGTCATTTCCATTACAGCAGTATTAAGTTCTTGTTTCGCGGCGAAAAGAGGCTTCTAAATGCTATACACTGCGACGACGAAATGGAAAGTTTGCTGCAATCGGGGGCATTTTGGCAATCGTTCGGTATAGGACTCATTGGCACGCTGAAGGTGTTTGTCATGGGCTTGGCCGGATTTATTTTTGTGCGCCGTGGCTGGCTGGAAGCGCGCGGCATGCAGGTTATGAGCCAAATGGTCGCCTGGCTCACTTTGCCCTGCCTGGTGATCTATCGTTTTGCCTTGAGCTTCGACCCCAAGACTTTCCCCGAATGGTGGAAATTCGTGCTGATTGGCCTGGCCATCACCATCGGCGGTTTGCTGCTGGGCAAGCTCGTTGCCTGGCGGCACGGCAATAACGACGAAGCGACGCTACTGGTCGGCTTCCAGAATGCCGGTTTTTTCGTATTGCCGATGTTACAGGCGCTGTTGCCCGAAGCGGAATTTTCGCGTGGCGCGTTGATGCTGTTCATGCTCATCATCCCGTTTAACGCCAGCCTGTGGTTTTGTGGTTCGTGGTTTTTGTTGGGTGATAAACGTTTCCAGCTCAAGACCATCTTCACGCCGCCGTTCTGCGCGACGATTTTTGCCTTGTTCTTTTACGGACTATTGCACGACTGGACGCATGGCTTCAACGACACCATCCCAATGCAGGTGCTGTTTGGTGATGCCGAAAGCGGCGACGTGGGCGCGATTCAGTTGATCGGCGACCTGACCGTGCCGCTTGCCACTATTTTGCTGGGCGCTTCGATTGCCGATTCATTGCGTGGCCGCATTGCCGAATTTTCCGGCAAACGCGCTGCCATTGAAGTGACTTTGATGAAGATGCTGATCTATCCCGGCATCGGCTATGGGTTGCTTTATTTGCTGGGCAGAATGGACGGCACGGAATACTGGCAGCACCCCACGGTGATGCTGCTCCTTATCTTGCAATTTGCCTCGCCACCCGCGACGGGACTGAGCGTGTTTGCCCAGCAACACGGCTACAGCATGAAGTTCATTCCGCTGGCGTGTTTGATTTCTTATTTGGTGTGTTTGATTACGGTTCCGTTTTTCGTGGCGTTGGTGAGATGAGGAACCACGCGCGTAAGCAAGTGGATTGAATTGGCTTAATGCTAAGCCGAAAGAATGCTGGAAATAAGCAATAAGCTGTAACAATCCACTTGCTTACGCGCGTGGTTCTTCATGAATTCACAACGCCCGTTTCCGGGCTGCTGGCGGTGGCGTACAGCTTGCGGGGGATGCGCCCGGCTAAATGTGCCAAACGTCCGGCTTCGATGGCGGCCTTCATGGCTTTTGCCATCATCAGCGGTTCTTTGGCACCGTAAATGGCGGTTTGCATCAGCACGGCGTCGGCTCCCAGTTCCATCGCAATGGCGGCGTCCGAAGCGGTGCCTACACCGGCATCCACAATCACCGGCACGTTGGCTTTTTCGATGATGATCTGCAAATTGGTGGTATTGCGAATACCCAGGCCCGAACCGATGGGGGCGGCCAGCGGCATCACGGCGGCGCAACCGGCATCTTCGAGTTTGCGGCAGATGATGGGGTCGTCGATACAGTAGGGCAGCACCACGAAACCGTCGCCCACCAGTTCGCGGGTGGCGACCAGCAACTCTTCGTTATCGGGAAAGAGAGTGTCGGGGTCGCCGATGACTTCGAGCTTGACCCAGTTGGTGCCCAACGCTTCACGGGCCAATTGGGCGGTGAGCACCGCGTCTTTGGCGGTGTAGCACATGGCGGTGTTAGGCAGCAGGGCAATATCTTTGAGGTAGTCGGTCAGCATTTCGCCGGGTTTTTCATTGGTGGGAATGCGGCGCACCGCCACCGTCACCATCTGCGAGCCGCTGGCGTCGATACATTCGCGCATCAACGGATAGGCCACGCCTTTGCCCGTTCCAACCCACAAGCGCGAACTAAAACTCTTACCGGCTATTACTAATTCATCATTCATAATTCATCCTTCATCGTTAAGCTTCATCCGCCCTGGACGGCGCGTATAATTTCAATTTCATCGCCTTCTTCAAGTGGTGTGGTGCCGTGTTCGTCGCGGCGCACCACTTTGCCGTTACGGGCCACGGCAATGCCGATGGCGGGCATTTGTAATTCTTGCAAGAGGAGGGCGATGGTTGGTGTCTCGACTTCTTTTTCCTCTCCGTTCACTTTCAAGCGCATGGTGTGAGAACTCCGGTAGTTTGGCGCGACGCGGAAAAATCGGGTGGAATTTCCCCATCGTTTAAAATGGCATCGGCGATGAGCTGTGCCGTGATAGGTGTGAGCAGAATGCCGTTGCGGAAATGCCCGGTCGCAACCAGCACGTCTTGCAGGGCGGTTTTGCCCAGCATCGGCAAGCCGTCGACACTGGCCGGACGCAGCCCCGTCCAGTGCTCCTCGATATTCCAGTCCCTGGCCGCAGGCACCAGGCTGCTGGCGGCTTCGAGCAAGAATTCCCGGGCCTGCGTGGAAGTGGTTTTATCGTAGCCGCGCTCGACCATCGTTGCGCCGATGAGCACCCGGCCGTCACGTCGTGGCACCAGATAGACGTCGCGGCTGTAGAGCACCCGGTCTACCTTTTCATCCGGCCTGGCCGAGAGCACTTCTCCTGCGATGGGCCGAATGCCGCGCGCATCGTCCGGGGCGAGCAGGGCGCTCCAGGCACCGCCGCAAAGCAATACCTTGTGCCCGTGGTGTTTGGCTTCATCCACACTGATGGGCGCATTTTCGTGGAGCAGCACTCCGGCGCGTTCACAGGCCAGGCGCAAGGCAGCGACCAGTTTGCGGTTATCGACCTGGCCCTCATCGGGCAGCAGCAGGGCGCGCCGGCCAGCGAATTCGGTGTCTTCCACCCGCAAACCTTGCTGGCGTTGCGCGGCAAAATGTCGGAGCGTGTCTTCATCGCGCAAGTTGGAAATGTAGAGAATTCCCGGTTGGCGCCAGTCGGAAGTGGGCGCGCCTTGCATGGAAAGCTCGATATCGATTCCACTGCTCTCTAACAGTTCCCCGGCAAAAGCAGGGTACAGCGAACGGCTTTGCAAGCAGAGTTCGAAGAAGGCGCTGCGGGTGGGAAGCGTTTCCTCGTGCGAAGGCGGATGGACGGCGGCTTCGCATTGCGCGGCCAGCATTCCGGCGGCGGCGTGGCTAGCTTCGCGCCCGATGGTATTGCGCTCGAAGAGTTGAACCTGTGCGCCACCCTGGGCCAATCGCCAGGCGCAGGCCAGGCCGATAACGCCGCCACCGATGACTACAATATCGCTCCGAGACTTCTTCATTCCTCAAACGAGTATATTGCACGTCTCTCATTGCGTCAGGCTCGGCCATATCCCGGTAGAATATAAAACTGCTAATGACTCTTTTTGGGTGAAAAATACTGTGTTCCTGCTCGGACAAAGCTATGAAAAACAAGGCTCTCTCGTGTTGTAAATCGTGTGAAGAAAAAGACCAGCCCAACGACCAACGGCGTAAATTCCTGCAGGGAGCTGCCGTGGCGGTCGGCAGCATTGCTTTTGGCCTGCCCGCCGTTGCCAACACCGATGCCCCGGCGGCGGAAAAAGATGAACTGCTCCTCCCGCTGCCGGCGCAGGTTTTAGAAAAAGTGGGCGGCTTTGAAATCGTGGAAACCGCAGACGATAAAATCATCGTCGTCCGCACCGGCCCCGCCAGCATCGTGGCCTGCTCGGCCATCTGCACCCACAAAGGCTGCACTGTGGGCTACGAACACGAAAGCGGACAGTTCGTGTGCCCCTGCCACGGCGCGCGCTATGAAACGACCGGTAAAGTGGTAAAAGGACCGGCCAAGCGCGATTTGAAGTCGTACAAAACCCGTCCGGTACTGGGATTGTCTACACCTTAAGTCAGCGATTAAAATCGCGGCCGGAGGGCGCAGGGCGCCGAGTGTCCGCCTGCGCGGACACCATGTCCACGCAGGTGGACATTCAGCCGAAGGCTCTCGGGCCGCGAATTCAACGCTTGTTGTGGATTAGCTTTCGTTTTTTTGTTTTCACCAACTCCACAAGTCAGCAAACGCCAGGTTTGGTCGGCCATACTTTCGATTGAGCAGGATACAAAAGTTATGCAGGGTGAACTTGGCAGCCAAACGTGTCATAAAGCCCTCGAGTGTATGGGGCCTTTCATCACGCAGTCTAAACACATGCTGTAACTTGCCAAAAGCCGTTTCAA
>Ga0209369_1001264_pt1 | contig 13707 bp, 18 predicted proteins | sample EBPBio142010_DNA_FD_185865 | JGI IMG/M metagenome (GOLD analysis project Ga0209369, IMG submission 185865) | Wastewater treatment Type I Accumulibacter community from EBPR Bioreactor in Madison, WI, USA - Reactor 1_10/4/2010_ DNA (SPAdes)... | ecosystem: Engineered > Bioreactor > EBPR >... | reverse complement strand
TTGCATCTGAGAGATGCCTCCTGGTTGGGTTCGAATTGCGGTGTGGTAACTACAATTCTCCCAGATCAGAGAGGCATTTCCCTTATCTCAACGGCTCGTTTCCGGCACGACCATCGGTGAATCCGGGTTTAGGCGCCGTTCGGCCGCCGCAGGAACGCCTAGGCCGAACGATCGTTTGGCTCAGATTCCGTTGAGGGCGTGAGCGCTTGCAAACGCGTCAAGCACTGTCGGAGGAATGAAGGCGAGCTCGGTATCGGGCACGTGATTCACAGTAAGGTGATCCGACTGCAGGCCCTCAAGCTGCTCTGCGAAAATGCGGGCACTGCGGCCGTTCGCTCGCTCGCTTTAGGGCAGCGGGCGGCAGGCGGGAGCGTAGACCTGGGTTCGAGGTGAAGAAGGTCTCCATCTCGTTCGCGTACCCTGCGAGGATCGCGACAAACTTATAGCGATCGTTCTCGAGGCGCGGAAGGATGCTGCTCATCTGGGGGTGAAATCCTGCCCAGGTTCACGACGTCGACGATCTCGCCCTCGCTGGTTCAAAACCGGTAGCGGGCTTCGACTTCGGGAGATGAGTCCCTTCGGTAGAGGCACCAATCGGCACCGCCCGGCATGACTTCTGCCTCGATGCACCCCGCTACCGAGCCCCCGGTGATCGGAATGATCTCAAGCGATTCGCCGGGGCGACGTCGGATCGGCAGACCGGAAACGACCTTCGCGATAATGCGAAGGACGAACTCTACTTCGGGGACCGCTGGGATTTCTGCCAGATTCATAAGCCTCTCCCTTGAGCGGCGCAACAAGTAGCGCACAAGGTACGCATTGCTTGCGCCAACTTCGACATGACCCGAAGATCGGCGCCCGGAAGAACTGCACGCATGATGGCGGGAATGTCGTCGTCCGGTCACGCGTTGCTACATGCACTACCCATTCAAGATGGGGCTCACGGAAAGGAGAACACAATGAATCAAAACATTTGGGCTCCGGGCTCTGGCCTGGCGCCAGAAATTGTGGAGCTAATAGGGGATCTCGTCACAGTCGATGAGCCACCCTGTTGAGGAATGGTGGGTGCGCCACCCCGACGGTCGGGCAGCACACCCACCATTCCATTCCGGATAATCGCGGAACGAAAATAAAGGAACCCCCAAGAGTAGAAGCCTCTTGGGGGTTCAGCAGCGGTGTAATCTCCGCTACGTGGCTCCGACCGGCATCGATCCGGTGACCTTTCGATTTTGAAATTACCGGAATCAATAGTTATTGCGGAGTGCTAGAAGCTTCGCTTGACCTTCTGTCGATTGCTCAGTTGCTTATTTCGTCTTCGACTTACTATTCACCAATGTGCGGGATAGATGCGGGGTTTCTAATAAGTCGATACTTTAATGGTTCGCCAATTAAAGTGTCCGCTCGCATATGCTGGCGGTATGGCACGCAAACCCAAGAACTTCCAATGGCTCGGCTTCACCGATGAACAGATAGAGCTTCTTGACTTTGTTGATTTCATTGGCAACAACGGATGGGCACGCAACTCCCAAACAGAAGAAGTTATGCCGAGTCTCCTCAAAGACTGCGCAAATGCCGAACTCAGTATCGGCCGAATCACTGAAGCCATGAAGTCAATCGGGTACACGAGAGACTCGCTACACATGCTCAGCCGATGGGAATCAAAACGCACTACAGGCAAATTTGGCAAATAGGCCAATGGGTGAGAGCCCCGCCGGATTACTCAACAGCGGGGCTCTCGGAGGAGCAGGTGAGTTTCTGAGCATGAAAGGAGGAAAACACTCTCGTCACCTTCGCCGGTCACCATGAACCCGGCGTTGACTCCCGTCTCTTAGAAATGGCCTCTCATAGCTCTTTGGAAAGCGGCGTCGTAACGGTCGACGCGACTTTGAGCCAGTTCGCCAATGTAGGCCTCGAACTCTCGATCGCCCACTCGCAGCGTGATTGCGTCAGGGAATTTCACCGTCGGCTGCCGACGATTTGATTCATGCCAGGTACTCGCGGGTTCAACCGCCTGAACAGGTGTTTCGATCACTGGAGCCCGCACATTGAACTCGGTGTCCGCCACGGTCGACTGCAGGTCTGCCATTGCGCTACCCACGACAGCGGTGTCAGCGAGCCCGTCAGCGAGACCCTGCACAACGTTCGCACCGAACCCCAAGAAGAGGCGCGATGGTGACTTGATGCCGAGGAAGCTCTTGAACCCGTCCACCGCGTCACCGATGATACTCAGGAGTGCTTCACCGACCGCTCCCGCTGCTTGCCAGAGACCTTTCACGAGTCCGCCGATCAAGTCGATACCGGCCTGCAGCAGATCGGGGATAAGTCCGAGGAGCGTGCCGACCATCTTCGGACCGAGGTTGATGATCGCAGACACCAGGGTAGGGATGATCACGGGGATCGCCTCAACGAGCGCGATGAACAGTTGGATGGCTCCATCCAGCAGCGCCGGGATCATGCTGAGCACAGTCTGCACCAGGGTGGGAATCAAGTTGATGAGCGAGGTGATCAGCAGTGGAACAATTACCGGGATCGCGTCAACGATGGCTTTGAACAGATCAATCGCACCTTGGATGAGGCCCGGGATCATGCCGATCAGTGCACCAATGAGCTCCGGCAAAAGTGTGACGATTGCGTTGATGAGTTGCGGGATGATCTGCGGAAGCGCTTGAACGATCGCCATGAATAAGGTGATCGCGCCCTGGATGAGCGCGTCAATGCCGGTGATGAGCGCGTCGACGATGACAGGGAGGATCGCAACGATCCCCGTGATGAGCTGCGGCATGATGGTCGCAACGCCTTGGACGAGCCCTTGGAAGAGTTGCACTGCGCCTTCAATGATCTGCGGCAGGCCGGTGATGATCGCAGAGGACAACATTGGGATGATCGAAAGCACAGCGGTGATGACCTCTGGGAGTGCACTGATCAGGCCAGCGACCAGCCCACTGATCAGGGTGATGCCACCAGCGATGAGTTGCGGAGCTGCGCTCACGATCGCACTCACCAAGCCTGTGATGCCAGCAAGCACCGAGGTGACGAGCATTGGGAGCGCAGCGACGATGCCGTCAATCAGTGAAGGAAAGGCGTCCATGAGCCCGCCAAGGATGGTGTCCTTGAGCTGCAGCAGCCCAGTGATGAGCCCGGACAGGTCGCCACCCTTGATCGCCTCGAGATCGATGCTGGCGATCCACTCCTTCCACACGTCGAGGAGGGGCGACATAGACCCGGTGAGCTCATCGACCTTTGAAGTGAACAACTGCACCAGTGCGGTCGCGACTGGCAGTGCGGGAGAGATCCACGCTGCGCCAAGCCTAGAGAGAGCGGCCATAGCGTTCTGCAGCGAACCTTTGAAGGATCCGCCCATCGTCGCAGCGATACCCTCAACAGCGGGCCCGAGTGCGCTATTGAACATCTCAGCAGTAACCGAACCTGCTTCGATCATCTTGCGAAGCTCATCGTTGTTCACACCGAGCGATTCACCGAGATACTGCCAGATCGGAACGCCACGATCCGCGAGCTGATTCATCTCCTGAGTGGTGACTTTGCCGTTCGCTGCGATCTTGTTGAAGATGGAACCCATCTCATCCATTGACGTGCCAGCGAGTGCAGCAGTGTTCGCGATCGTTGTAAGTACACCAGTGAGTTGTTCGCCTGGCTTGATTCCAGCCGCCAGTAAACCAACCGCTGAGTTCACGGCAGAGTCGAGGCCGAACGCGGTGCCCTTCACCGAAGCGAGAGCGTTCTCCGTGATCTGACCGGCACGCTCACCGACGTAGCCGAGCGCCTGCAGTTTGGTGGTGGCTTCATCGAGTTTCAAGGCTCTAGCGATACCACCACCGACTGCGACACCAGCAAGCGCTGCCGTGACGCCTGCGACCGCTCCGACCGCAACTTTCGCCATACCGGAAGCGGCGCTCGCGAACTTGGTGAGTCCACCAGCAGCAGTGTCCATGCCGGACGTGAATCTCTTCACATCAGCAAGGACTGACACGACAACGGTTGAGCCTGCCATGATTCCTACTTCCGCTTCTTCTTGTACTCGGCCATGATCGCGGCCCACTCCCGCATCGTGAGGTTGTTCATCTCAGACGGTGCAAGCCCGAAATGAACAACCCCAATAGCGATGCGCTTTACGTGAGCGGCGCTTACGCCGCTTCGCCTTCCCCCAGGGGGTCGCCTCCAAGAACGTCCTGCACCTCAGCGAGGGTGAGCGTTTCGGCTTGCGAGTACGTGAACGACGGGTCCTGACGACGCCGCGCAAGAAATGCGAGCGCAGTCATAAACTTGCCCTTCGGTGCGTGCTCATCAGCGATCTCTGTCAACGACAGACCCGAAAGTTCCTCGAGCTGCGAGACCTCCCCGAGGGTGAGGTTGTCGAGCGAGAAATCGGTGTTGATGTTTGACATGGGTGTCTCCTTACTAGAGGTTGTTGGTCTTCAAAATCTGGTCGATGCCTTCGCGGATCATGCGCTGTGATTCCGCTTTGCGTCCATCGCGGGCTCGGTTGACGGCCATTGAGCCGCTGATGCCACGCGCTCTCCAGCCGTACTCGATCACACCTGCGTAGGGTGCTCGAGCGCCGCCCATGCGGACGACAGCCTTCGTGCGACCTTTACCGGCACGGAGAGTGCTCTTCAGCCGACCAGTGCGAATTGGCACGCTTGCGGAATCAACGACGGCCTGCCCGATCGCGTGCATCACGTCGTTCATGCGCTGCACGTCGACACCGGCCTTGCGCAGCCCGCGATTGAGTTTGGACAGGCCTTCTACGCGGACGACCGTGCCATCCCCGTAGAAGGTCCCGTCGAGACTCACGTTAGGCCACCGTGTAATCGACAGGGGTGGAGGTTTTCGACCCCGCTATGACCGTTACGGCCTTCACGCCGGCACCAGCCGGGATGATCGCGGCGAGAGTGGTGTCCGACGCGACGATGAGGTTCGTTGCCGCAGTGGTGCCGAACTTCACGCTGGTCGCGCCCGACAGTCGGGTGCCGGTGATGAGTACCTGCTCGCCCGCGTTCTGCCCAGCGGGGGTGATCGACGAGATCACGGGGATACCATCGGTGCCCTCATCCATCGTCGGGTCACCGTCGACCTGCCACTCAAACTCGAACGAGAACTCCGTCGAAGCTCCGGCTTCACCACCCACGGTCGGGCGGGGGCCGATCTTCACCTGGCCGAGGAAGTGCGGCTCGTCGGCAGACGCGGTCGCGTTGCCCTTCGGCGCGTACCGGAACGCCACAGTCTGACCGCTATTCGCCCACGCGTACCGCCAGAACGATGAGGTCTGCAGCGACTGGATCGCGGTGCCCTTGATGAGGTACTGGCGGCCAGGGGTGCCCGAAGCGTCCTCGAAGGTGGTGAGGCCACCATCCTTATCGGTGTTCTCGAGCGTCACAGCGGTGACGTCTGCCCAGACGTCGACACCGCCGAAACTGAGGGCAAGCTTATTGCCCTTAATGCGAATGCTACTCATATCTCTTCTCCTAGTAGTTGTGACTCAGGCGGTTGCCGTCGTCAAGGTCGGGTTCTCCGATGACTTCCCACTCAAACTCGAACTCGTACTCTTTATTGCCCGCATTACCACCGACCGTGGGGCGGGGGCCGATCTGAACACGTCCAATGAAATGGGGCGCATCAGCTGCGGGTTCGTGGTTTCCGAGCGGTGCATATCGGAAGTCGACAATCTTCTGCGCGTTCGCCCACGCGTAACGCCAGAACGAGCCGTCATCGAGAGACTGCGCTGCAGTCCCCTTAATCAAGTACTGGCGGGGAGCTGCGATAACTGCATGGTTTCCGTGTGCCCGCATAGGATCCCCGATAGGAATGTTGGTGAGCCGAACTTGTGTCACGTCTGCCCAATAGTCGACACCGTCGAAGGCAAGCGAGAGGGCCGAGCCCTTGATGCGCGTGCTTCCCAAAATCGCCTCCTACAATCGAATCGCTTGAGTTGTGGTGATCGTCGCTGCCAGATACTCGGCGTTGGATGAAGCCAGCGCCCACGGTTCGGACACCTCAACGACTGAGATGTTGGCGTTGGTGAGCTCCACAACCGTGTCGTCGATGAGACCATCCAGCGTGTTCGCTGCGGTCTCATTCACTTTCGCGGCTGATACGAGCACGATCTCCAGCCGCAACTCAAACGAGCCGAACGTGTCCCCAGCGCTCAGATAAGGTGAGCCCGGGAGCACGATCATCGCGGGTGGCACGATGCGGCTCGGCATGAACGGGTGCGCCTGAATCTCGATCTCATCCTGAATGAGAGTTGCGACGGCCTCGCGTGCGGCTTGCAAGGTGCTCATGCGATCCCCACCCCTGTGAACGGTTGCAGGATTGGGTACGCGGCGATCATTGGATCCCTGGCAACCCTGATGGGTGACTGTCCCTCAGCGGTCGCGAACTGGGCGATTCCGTTCGGTGCCTGCTTGCGGTGGAAAAGTTCGCTCCCAACCTCGAGGACTGCGCGATCGACGATGGCGGTGGGAACAGAGGCTTGCCCGACGAAACGCGTGACGAGCGCGGTCGCTTGCTCCACGCATTCGGTCACGAAGGACACATCAGTTGCGGGAGCGCCGCAGTAGATGCGCAACTTCTCGATGCGAGGATCGGGTGCCTCTGTTCCTTCCGCCATGACTAAGCGCCGAACTTCACCGGCACGACAGCCGCGGGAATCTCGGCAGCTACAGCACCGTAACGGTAGACCGCGAACGACTTCGACAGGTTCAAGATGGTCTCGTCCTGCAGCGACACGAGCGCCGAGTCGTACTGGCGCAGCGCCAGCTTGTTCACAAACGTTGCCTTGTCGCCAGTTGCCCCGGTATCGAGCAGCACCGGGAGACCTGCAAGCGACCCGGTGAGGCCAGTGAGGTTCAGGCGTCCGGCGGTATCGCCGTCCGCGACCTCGAGCACTCGATGGTTGGTGGTGCGCAGCGAGTCGAGCTTCTTGAACACTGAGGCTGAGACGATAAGCGCTTCAGGGGTGAGCGCGATCGACTCGTACTTCATTGCCGCGTCGATCACTGCTGCAGTCCAGTTCACATCGGTGCCGGCTGCGAGGGTCGCACCGAGGCCGACCACGCCAGCGTCACCAGCGACCGCGACGCGTGCCGCGACGAGTGCATCATATGCGGCGCGGAGGACTGCCTTCTTGCGGGCGCCTGCAGCCAGCGCGAGGCCGTTCAGCGAGGTGTTCAGCACACCGACCGTCGCTCGCTCAATCTCCTGCCGGGTGAGGGTCGTGCCGCCCGCGTAGGTCTTGACCGGTGCGGTGCGGGTCGTGATCTTCACGTTGCCCATCGCAATGTCTGCGCCTTCAGTGGCCTGTTCGGTCACTGAGAGCGTGTTGGCGTCGAGCTCAGCGAACTCAATGCTCATGCCAGAGGCGGGGAGTGTGCCAGTTTCGAAAGCCGAAGCGAGCACACCAGAAGACGAATCGAACAGGCGGGTCAGATCGCCCACCCAGCCAGGCTTCAGAGTCGTGCCGAGATCAGCGGTCGTGCCACCCGAGTAAGCGCGCTGCAGGTCGTTGTACGCGTTCACGGTGGTCTCGTCACCGGCAGCGATTGCCTTCAGCACCTCGCCAGCAGATCGCATATCAGCGACGGGTGTCTCGTCGCGGGTGACGAACGCGGCCTGGCGACGCTCTAGGTCGTCCATGCGTTCGCGAACCTCAGTGAGGTCGGTTTCAGTGAGCGTTGTAGTCATTTTGCCTCCAGAGGCGTCAGAGTTCTTTTCTCGAACTTCGGTGATTGATGCGTCGACGCCATACGCGCCGAACGGGACAAGGGATACTTCCCGAACACGGATCCGCTCACGGGTGATGACCGTCGCGCCATCCTCACGAGTCGATGCCGTGTCAGCGAGCGATTCGAACCCGATCGACAGTTGTGAGATCACCCCGTCACGAGACAGCGTCATCGCATCGTTGCCGAGGGTCGTGTCTGAGACCTTTGCGCGGATCCGCCACCCTTCAGGAGTCGACTCCGCTTCGATGAGTTTCCCGATCGGGTCGGAGTGACGCCAGAACAGCAGCGCGTCGTCGGAGTCTTCGACCGCGTCACGGGCGATCCGCTCCACAAAGTTCGGCGCGACCTCAGCGTCACGTTCGTATGGGACCGCGATGCCGGAGATCTCACGTTGCTCCGCGTCGACGTTCTCAGCGCGGAACTCGAACGAGCGGGTCAATAGTTCAGACATTGGTCTCCTCCATGCGGGGGCTAGGTTCCATCGGCGGGAGCCCTTCGATGACTCGAACCTCAGCAGGTGTCATCCATCCGCCAGTGAGGGCAAGATTGTGAGTCGTGTACCGGGTTTGTGAATCTGCCCGCAGCAGCGCTTCGACGTTGAACTTCGCCTCAACCCCTCGAGGGAGCAGCTGTGACAGAGCGTCCTCGATCTCGACGAGATACTGCATCAGGGAGAAGCGCGCATACCCGAGCCAGTCTTGAGCAACGTTCGCATAGGTTTGCGTGTTGCCCTCGACCGTTGCGAGCATCAGCGACGCGGGAACTCCGAACAGTCGCGCGATCGAGGTCGTGTTGTACTTCTGTGCGTCGATCCACAGAGCATCCTCTGGGGAGAGGAACAGCGGGGTGAACTTCATGCCTGCACCCAGCACAGGGATACCGTCACGGTCGGCGGTTGCTGTCTGCCAACGCTTGCGGGTTTCGGCTGCTGCATCCTGGGTCATCTGCTGGTCGCTCGTCAGGTAGCCCGCTACGGGTGCGCCTGAACCTGTGAACCAGTTACCCGAGTAGTCGCGAACATCCATCGCTCCGCGAAGCTCACGCTGTGCTGCCTGGATCGGACCGAGCCCGTAGGCGGTGCCAGGGACGCGAAGCAGCCGAAGGTGCTGAATGTCCTCCGGCTTGAACTCTCGGCCCTTGTAGGCGTACTTCACGACCTTGCCGGCGGCGTTGGTCTGCAGCGTCACATCGAGCGGGTTCAGCACCTCAAGGTTGGAGACCCCGCGATCGTTGCGTGAGATCCGCCAGTACGCGTTGCCAGCACAAGCGAGAGACACGACTGTTTCCTCAAGGAACACGGAGCGGGTCGAATCGATGTCGGGGCGGCGCAGCCAGTTCGGTGCCTGATCGCGAGTGAGCTCGACCCCATCTCGGAACGCGGCGTAAGAGAGTTGCTTCACGGCGATCGTGTGAATCGAGATCGCACGGTAGACGATTGACAGGCCCAACGCTTCGCTGACATTCACATGCTGGCCAGCTTCGGTGCGCGAAGGAATACTCACACCGGGATCGGTGGGAATATCCTCGCGTACCAGGAAGCCGCGAAGCTTTGAAATCAGAGCGTTTGCCACCCTCTAATTTTCTCAAAAACCCTGTCTGATCTGCTAAAAAACCTGAACGGAGGGCTCCCGAACAGTCTCAACGACATAAGCGCCAAGCATCGTCGAAATGACACCATCAATCGCAACCGAAGAATCTTTGCGACTCACACGAAACGCCTCGCCAACGTTCTTTCGCACCGTGCGCGGAACCTGATGCGCCAGCAACGGATCATCGGCGTGACGCAACCGACCCGACGTCAGCAACGAGTAGAACAACGCGGACGCTCCGGTCACATCCCCAAGCGTCGCCGCGAACACCTGGAACCCATGCCGGCGCAATTCATCGAGCAACGGGCGCAGCGAATAGTTGTCAGCGGCATACACGACCGGGTTGTGCTTGCTCAACCGCACGCACACGTCAACGAGCTGCTCGAGCGTCGGCTTCACAATCGACGCGACGATCTCAGACCAGACCACGCCATGCTCATCCTTCACGGTCGCCGTGATAGTCGCGTACCCCCAGTCGGGCGTGCGGTCGATCGCAAAGACTGGCCGACCCGATGGGAACGCCTCATCGGGGCGGCGCGCGCTCTTCAACCAGAGCTCGGCAGGGATGAACGCGGACGACCGCTTCGTGAAGACATTCAGCCGATACCGCAGTTGATCAGCCAACGGCAGGGCGCGAACGTCAGACAGCACCGCCTCAGCGTCTAGACGCCCCGACGCGACCGAAGGGTTCGCCATCGCGAGATAATCCATCAACTCGTCGTCATCGTCCGGCACGCGCGCTTCTGGGGCCTCCCAGACGAAGAAGCCCATGCGAGTCTCAGGGTCGGCGATAGCCTTTGCGCCGCGATCGTAAAGGTCCAGCAGAAGCTCGGAGTCTTCATCGCCAGCAGTCGTGATCCCAGCGACCAACGTGTCAGGTCGACCACCAGTGCCCGCGACGAGCGCCGACCACAACTCTGGCTTGATCAAGTGCAACTCATCGCACACTGCAAGCCTTACCGGGATCCCCTGCAGCGCCGCACCCTTCGCAGCCTTCAACTCGTAAGTCGACCCCGACTTCGACGTGATGCCACGAGTATCCGTCATCCGCTCGAACCGCTTCGCCAACGCCCGGTTCGCCGTAATCGCCATGAGCGTCCGCTTGTACACGAGAGTCGCCTGCTCACGAGAAGACGCGATCCCCACGACATACGCCATCGACCACATCAGCATCGCCCACAAACCCAGCGCCGCAGCGATCTCCGTCTTCCCGTTCTGGCGACCCAACGACACGACCACCTGGCGAAAGCGCAACTGACCAGCGCGACGATGCCCATCAGGGAACACCTCGGTCATATGTCGCAGCAGCGTCTCCTGCCAATCCTCGAGCACATAGCCAAACGCCCGCTGCCAGACGATCCTCAGCAGAGGAAGCCACGGATCGATCGCAGCCGTAAAACCGGCAGACAGGGGCGGCGTGAAGCGCTGCGGTGGCCAGGGCGCAATCACTGGCCAGCCTCCCGCAACGCCTGCTCCACCGGATCATCAGCATCAGGATCCACCGGGGCGGACTTCCGAAGCGACCGCATGATCAAGCCCCACTGCGCAATCAACGGAGCCGGGTTCGAAAGCTTGTCACCATCGAGCCGCGCAGCCAAAAACTCGAGCGCCGTGACTTCTGGCGAATGTTCGTCACCCAGCCACGGACTAGCCTTCTTGAACGCACTCAAAGACTTAGCGAATGTTGTCATGATCAGGCCTTTCTGAAATGTTTTTGCACCGTTTTTGCACAAGACTGCGGGGCGGGCGACAGGGAGCGTTCTCTGCAAAAAAACCCCTGGTCAGACGTGGGTTATCCATCGCGCATTGACCCAGTTGAGGCGGAATTGGACCTTGTCTTGCTTTGTCGAATTGCAGGATCGGCAGAGGGTGATGAGGTTGTGCATCACGTTGGACTCTTCGACTGAGACGAACGGGAGGATGTGGTCGACCGTGGCGTCTGCGCCTTCGACCTCTTTGCCGCATGAGGTGCAGCGCCAGCCGTCGCGGTCGAGGACGTGTTGGCGGAGTTTCTTCCAGGCTGCTGTGGTGAGGTCTGGTCTGCGGTTCATGCTGCTCTCCTCGCGTGTTGTCGGTGCTCGTGTGCGTGGATCGTGAAGGCTGCTGAGGCGGGGTCGTGTACGGGCCCGAGCTGGTCTTTGCAGGTTTCGCAGGTGATGACTGCACCGAATGGCCCGGTGCCTGCGACGGGTACGTCTGACCAGTAGCCTCGCGGGAGGTCGTCGCGGTACTTCTGGATGTGTCCTCGGCGTTCTCTGAAGTAGTGCTTCGTGCAAAGCTTCTTCGCGAGGACGGGACTGTCGCAGTCGTCGGTGGTGCAGGTCAAGCGTGACTCCGTTCGTGCTCCTCGATGAGGTCGTGCAGGCGGTGCACGAGCGCGTAGGCGCTGTCGATGTGGGTGAGTTCCATGAAGATGAAGTGGGTGCCGCCTCGGAGTTTGATGGCGGGGTAGGTGCGTCCTGTCGTCTTGTCTGTGCGCGTGGTGAGGTGTGCGGTGACGCGTGCGGTGGTGTTCATGCTGTGTGCCTCTCGTGCGTGACTTTGTCGTCGAGCATGTCTTGGATGGTCATGATGTGTTCGCAGTCGTATTCGTCGTCTGGGTCGAGGCAGTCGCAGGTCCAGGGTTGGGGTGGGTTCCATTTGACGAGATGGTTTTCGATGGTGGCGACGACTGCGGGGTTGTGTGCTCTGATGCCGATGACTCGGAGGAACTTGATGCCGGTCATGGTGTGTTCTCCTTGAGCTTGAAGCCGTACTCCCAGACGCTGTCGGGCATGCCTGCTGTGTCGGCGAAGGCTTTGCCTGCGGGTGAGAGCGCCGCGTATTCGGGCGTGCCGTATTGGGGGTAGAGGATCTCGTCTGGTCTGCCGAGGTTCTTGAGGTAGTTGCGGATGAGGTTGTCGGCTTCGCTTCGGGTGAGTTTGCGCCAGCGTGCGATGGTGAGGTCGTCTGGGATGACGTTGTAGCCTGCTTCGTTGCTGAGGTGGATGGCGAGGTCTTTGATGTATGTGACCTGTGCTTCGGAGGCTGGTTCGTCGTCTGAAGAGTTGAATGAAATCTTTGGCAACGTGCTTTCACCGAAAGCACGTGTTAGATCTTCTTCATGGTTCTTCTTCAATTGGTTCTTCTTAGGGTGCCTCCGAGGCACTACCCGTACTACCTCTGAGGCACTACCCCCTACCTCCGAGGCACTACCCTGATCGTCATCATTTTCAGGTACTACCTCGGAGGCACTACTAGGGGGTACTACCTCGGAGGCACTACCCCTCTTGCGTGCCGCGTCGCCCAAACGAGCACGAGACTCAGGCGAAAGCTCGCGGCGTGGCTTGCGCTGCCCCTTGGCCGACTTTCCGAGGTACTTCATCGGGTCTTCTGGCAGCAAGGCGATGGTGTACCTGTTCGAGTCGTTAGTCTTCGCACCAACCGCTTTCACACGCTCAACCTCGATGAGCCCGCGCTCCTCAAGGCGCTTGATGGTTTTTCGCACGGTGTTCACGCTCATACGTGCGGCATCGGCGATTGTGGACATGCCAGGCCAGCACTTCCCGGTTTTCGGGTCGCGGAAGCGCAGCAGCACGATGTACACGGCGAACTCGTGTAGGTCGAGATCTGCATGGTCGATGACTGCGTGCGGCAGCTTCACAAATGGGTCCCGTGACATAGACCCTCCCTCCCCGTAACCAGCGGGGGTCGCACCTGAAATGCGACCCCCGCTTTTGTTACTCGCCACTCAGGCCTAGCCCGTCGACGATCTCGTCGAATATCGTCTCGGTAGCGGCGCGCTCACGGTTGCCGGCTACCCAGTTGTGGAACTCTCGAAGTCTCGTGGCGCGGTCGCCGTCGTACCTCGGATAGAAGTCCATGCATCCGTACTGATCGGACCATGTCTCGAGCACCGGAGTGCCGTCCGCGTACTTGTAGCCGTCAGGGTGGATGTGCCGTAGCTCGTCGAGTCGCTCGCACTTGGCAACGTGAACGTGCTCCGCAAGCGACATGAACTGCATCTGCTTGATCCCATCGATGAAGTCGACCAGCTCTTCAGGCACTTCATGAGGCCCGCCCGAGAGCTGGTCGATAACGTAGTCCAGGCGATCGATAGTTCGATGCACGAGTGCCTTCAACGTGTCCAACGGGGTGCTAGGGGGTGTGGTCTGGGTGATGATCCCAAGGACCTTGTCATCGCCGTTCACAGTGCGCCTGCCGTCGTCGTGTCGGCAGGTTCAGAACTCTCTTCATCTTCGTCACTTAGCCCGGATTCACCGATGGTCGTGCCGGAAACGAGCCGTTGAGATAAGGGAAATGCCTCTCTGATCTGGGAGAATTGTAGTTACCACACCGCAATTCGAACCCAACCAGGAGGCATCTCTCAGATGCAA